>Ga0187893_10006736_pt1 | contig 19414 bp, 20 predicted proteins | sample MA1701074metaG_FD_139574 | JGI IMG/M metagenome (GOLD analysis project Ga0187893, IMG submission 139574) | White microbial mat communities from a basaltic lava cave in the Kipuka Kanohina Cave System on the Island of Hawaii, USA - MA170107-4 metaG ... | reverse complement strand
GATGACCGGGGCGACGACCGGGGCCCGTCCCGGGAGCATGGAGTCCGGTACGGTGGACGGGGGTGCTCCGGTGAGCATCTCCACGGACGGGTCGGCGAGCGGGCCGGGGCCGGGGGGGAGGGAGAAGCCGGACGGGGCCCGGAGACGCTGCTGAGCGCGGAGGATTTCGAGTTGTTCCTGTGGTGTAGGCATTAGAATATCCCCCCCAGGCCGCCGCCTGCCACACCTCCGGCAGTCTGCCCGATGCCGGAGCCGATTTGCTGAACGCCTTGTATATACGACGCCCTTGCCGCGTCCCGCGCCTGCCCGTAGCCCGTGTACGCCCCCGAGAGCCCCTCGGTCCTGGCGAGCTGCTGCCCAAAGGTCTGCCCCCGGAGGGCGTTCTGGCGCTCGAGGTTAGCGAGTGCGGTAGAGTATCGCTGTTGTGAGTTGATGTCCGCAACGCGCTGCCTCTCCCCAACATTCGCAAACTGGGCACGCTCCCGAGCCGCCGCGCCCTGCATCGCGGCCTGATTCTGGCTCGCGGCGACCAATTCTCTGAAACGATTGATGACGTCCGCACTCCGCCCCGCCGCGGCCTCATCCGCCCCCCGCAACTGCCCGGCCGCCGCCCCCGCTCCCTGAATCGCCTGGAGCCGGCGGGCCATCGAGGCCTCGGCGACCCCGGTACCGAGGTCTGCGGCGAGCTGGTTCGCCTGCTGGCCCCCGGCGAGTCTGGCCTGGATCTCCTGCCCGCTCCCGAGCTGACCCCGAGCGGCGAGATTCCGTAGGGCGTCGAGCTGGCCCGCGCGGGAGGCGGACGTGACGGCCCCGGCGGCCCGGTCGGCCTGGATCCGGTCCAACGGGGACATGCCCTTCTCGGCGATTTCCTGGAGTTGTCCCAGCGAACTGACCTGCCCCTCCCGTCCCGCCGTGGGCGCCTCGGGGAGGACGTAGCCTTCCGGATCTATCGCGTCGTAGGTCTCGGGGAAGTACTGCCCGACTAACTGCAGTTCCGGGGGCGAGAGGGCGGACATGTCGAAGTTGGAGCCCTCCAGTTTTTGCCAGGCTTCCACGGCCTTGCGGTACTGGTCCATCCCGCCCTTCGGGGCGGTAGCGAGACCGATGATCCCTCCGAGGGCCCCCCCAACTCCTCCGCCGACACTTCCGAGTGGCATTACACTACCGCCTTTGGCTTCTGTTGTGGTTGTTCGTACTTTGTCGCCCCGGGCCCGGCGCTACTGCTCCCGGGCACGAGGGCCCCGGCCAGGCCGAAGGGGTTTTTGGCCGCGGCCATGCTGAGGCTCATGCCCTTGCCGATGTTGAGGTTCCGGGCCGCGTCGAACATCCGGGCCACGAAGCCTTGCTTCGACTCGAGGTACTGTTTACGGGCCTTATCTGACATCTTGCGCCACGCGGCGGCCTGCTGCTCCGTCTGCTTCTGGAGGGCCGCTATCTGCTCGGCCTCGAGCGCAGCGTAGGCGGTCGGGTCGGCACGGAAGACACTCCCGCGGTACTCCTCCTCACCCAGTCGCTGCGAGCTTCCGAGGATGTTCGCGATCGCGTTCAGGCGGGCCCGCTCGTCTGCGGTGGCGATGTTCTCCCGCCGGGCCCCGGTACCCTGCTCGTAGCCGAGGTAGGGCTGGACGGCGAGGGGGTCGAAGCCGGCCTCCTGCCCCCCGTACTGGACGAGGGGGTTGTAGATGGCGAGGGAGCCGAGGCCCTGCTTGCGGACGTTGCCCGCGGCCAGCTCGGTATTCCCGAAGGCCTGCTGCCGCTGGATGGCCAGCTTCTTCGTGGCCTGGAAGGCCCGCTCCCCGAGCTGCTCTCGGAGCTGCTTGGCCGTGTCGTCGTCCCAGGACCACCCCTGCTTCCCGTGCTTGTCGATCCGCAGCCCCATCATCGGGACCTCCCGGATCGTCTCGTACTTCGGGTCCTCGACGACGGACCGGTAGATCTCCTGGGCCCGGGCCTCGTTCTGCCTGCCGATTGTGTTGAAGCCGGAGACGTCGACGCCGCTGGCCTGGCCGAGGGCGGCGAGGTCCTCCATGGACCCGGTTGTCATGGCCCGCTCGTACGCGGACCGGAGGGCGTTCTCCTGCTCCTGGGTCGCGGCCACCCGCTCCCCGATGGCCTGCTCGATCGGGGTCTGGGCCTCGGTGAGGTAGCGCCGGGACTGGGCGGAGATGTCCGCCTCCTGTTCGGTCCGGGCCTGGGCGATTGCGGCCGCCTCGGACTGGCTCCGGAGGTAGTCGCTCATGAGCTGACGGGTCTGCTCCTGGGTGCTCCTGGCCGCGCTCCGGAAGCCCTCGGTCCCGAGGAGCCGGCGGGCCTCGAATTGGCGCTGCCCCGCGGTCAGGCCGGGGGCGGCCCCCCGGAGCAGCTCGGCGGCCCCGGCGGTGGTGGTGAGCCCCCCCGCCTGGGAGCGGAGGCCGGTGAGCTGCTGGTTCAGACGATCGAGCGTGCCCTGGTCGAGTCCGGTCGGGCCGGCGTACCGGGCGCCGACGAGGGCCCGGGCGGCCTCCTCCTCCTGGTTCTGGCGGGCGAGGTCGGTGTCCCGCTCCACCCCGGCCCGCAGGATTTCCTCTCCCCCGATCGAGCCGTAGGATCGGTACGGGCCCGCGGCGGTGGTGAAGGCCGAGGTGGCCTGGCCCAGCGATTCCCGGCCCGTCTTGAGCTGGGTCGACAGGGGGGCGAAGTACTTCGAGAGGTTCGTGGGAAGTTGAGGGGCGGCGTAGCCCGCGACATTGATCGAGGGGGCCTGGCCCGCCGGGGCCGCGAAGGCCTGTTGCGGTTGCTGCTGCTGTGGAGCAGCAAAGGCCGTGGTCTGCGGGGCGGTCTTGGCCGTCGCCGCGGGTGTCGGGGCCACGTCGCCGGATAGGTTGTAGTTCGGTTGCTGCTGGGTCGGGGCCGGAACTGCGTCTCCGCCCAGGTCGTAGGTCGTGCCGCTGCCGGGGGGCCTCTGCAGGTCTCCGAGAATGGATTCGTACGAGGTGTATGTCTGTGCCACGTTACCCTCCCCAGATCCCGAGGACCACCGGGACGGGCTCGCCGGGATCGACGGAGAAACTCACGGTCACCTCCACCCGCCCCTGGTCCAGCCGCTTCCACCGGAGCATGGCGAAGTGGTCGCCGGTGTCGTCGAGGGTGACGGCCTGGATGGCTCCCTTGAAGCCGACGGTCAGCTCGAGCGGGAGGAGGTGGCTCATCGTGACCGCTCGGCGCTCGAACCGGAGGTTTTCTTCCCTGGATAGATTCTTCTGGAGTGCCTGAGTCATGTCCTTGACCTGGCGGTCCCGGGGGGCGAGCATCCCGTCGATCCAGCGGGCGTTGTCGGGAACGTCCGGGGAGTCGGTGCGGTTCGGGCTCTGAAAGTTTCCGATTATCATTCCGGTTGGATTTCCGTGCGACTGCTGTGGGGTCGGACATCGACCCCGAGGCAGAGGATTTCGATGGGTTCGCGGCAGTACCGGTTGCGGAAGCGAATACCGAGGGAGCGAGCACGTCGGTGCTGGTCCGGGACGAGGCTCCGGATGGCGCGGATCGAGCCGGTCTCCGTGCCGCCCCATGCGGACAGGCCCCAGGGCATGTAGCCCCAGCCGGAGTTCTGCACCACGACTATGTCCTGAGTGTACTCCCACGCGGCGGAGAGGTCGGAGCGGGTGGCGAGCTGGTGTGTTCCTCCGTCCCGTTCGGGATAGATCTGAACCGCCCCGAACTGCTTCATCGACGCCGGACTACCCGTATTTATTGGCGCCCACTCCACCTCGAACGGGATCGCCAGGTCGAGGGTGGCCGCGGCGGCGGTGAGGCCGACGAGGAGGTGGCGGCACGTGGCCCGCCAGGTCCCGCCCCCGAGGTCCTCGAGGACGTCGATCACCGTCCGACTACTACCCTGTGTTATACCGTCGCCGACCTCGGGCTCGGTGTAGTTCGCCGAGGTGAAAGTAGCGTAGGAGACGGTCTCCTCGGTCCGGGGGTGGGTCGTGGTGGAGGCGACCGTGATCGTGATCGGGAGGTTCTCGTCCTGGAAGTCGTTGCCGTTGAGGAGGAGGGTCTTGCGCTCCTGGAGGACCCAGTTCGAATCGGCGTGGCCGACGTACAGCTTGTCGTCGGCGCTGAGGACGTGGCCACTGTTGGCCGCCAGGGTCCAGGACGACCAGGCATTGGTGGCGTAGTTGTACACCAGGGCCATGGTGGCGAAGGTGTCGGACTCCCGGCCCTTGAGCCAGAAGAGGTAGCTCCGGTCGCTCTCGTACGGTACCGCGAAGGCTATCGTGGAGAAGGCGGTGAAGGTGGCCAGGCGGCGAAGCTCGGTCTCGATCTGGGGGCGGCTGACGATTGCCGGCGAGCCCTGTCCGGCCCGCAGCACTCCCTGGTCGGTGTGGGCGAAGGCGGCGTTGTCCAGCCTGACGAGGCTTCGCGTACCCCGCACGTGGACGGTGGGGTCGACGTCGTCGTCCACGAACTGTGCTCCCGAGGCGCCGTCGGTCCGGCCGCTGATACTGAACAACCCGTCCTCGCGCCAGACGAGGAGGGCCTCCCGGAGGGAGACGATGCCCTGGACGTCGTAGTTGCGACTCCCCAGGACGTTCTCGTTCAGGCGCGGGACGGCCTCGGGCTGGTGGAACTTCGACCTCCAGATCGCGTTGGCCCGGCTGTCGGCCTCCGTGGAGAGGGAGACCCCGCTCGTCGGGACCACCGGGTCGAACTGGTCGGACGTCGTGGCGTGTCCGGTGACGGAGATCGCGGCGGCCCCGACCGCGCGGGACTCGAGGAGGAGGAAGCCGGGGGCCTCGTCCTCCGCGCTCGTGTAGTGGGAGTAAGCGACAGCGCTGGTGCGGTTTATGACGTGGGCCAGGCTCTTGGCCGTGGTCTCGACGTCGACGGCCAAGATCCCGCTCGTCCCGATCTCGAACTTCTTGGCCCCGAGGTCGACGGCGGTCGAGGCGGTGTACGTCTCGACCGTCGCCCCCTGGGTCAGGACGAAGGTGCTCGTGTCGGCCACCAGTCCCGTGACGTCGACGAGCTGGATCCGGAGGAGGTGGGGCTGGGTCGCTCCGGCGTAGAACGTGTGCCCCTCGAAGGTGGTGAGGTATCGGGCGAGGGGGGGGCGGTGGTTGGCCTGGGCCTCCCCCTCCTGGTTCGGGTTGGTGTAGAGATTCTCCTCGAGGAAGCTCTCGTCCCGGTCGTCGGTCAGGGTGACGAAGCCGGCCGTGACGTCGGCGGTCAGGACGACGTGGCGGAGGATGCGGCGGTGATTCTCCCCGGGGGGGGTATCGGCGGTGGCGGAGAGGGGGGTTCGCCAGATCTCGAGGATGTCCCCGGCCGCGACGTCATCCGGGAGCGTGACGGTCAATTCGACGTCGTAGTGCTTCCCGACATCGGCGGTCCCGCTGGCGTCCCCGGCATTGATCCCGGTCACGTCGAAGTCGTCGCCCGAGACGTTCGAGATCGTGTAGACGCCGTCGGGGAGGGCGGCGCCGGAGCTGCTGTTGAAGATCTCGATCTCGTCCCCGTTCGAGAAGGTATGGTCGGGGGCGTTGATCGTCACGACCGCCGCGGCCCGGGTCCACGTCGAGGCGATGAAGGGGTTCGTCAGCCGCTCCTGGAACGACGGGGCGCCGGTCTTGAGGTTGTCGCTCGCGTCCTCCCGGGACCACGTGTGGCGGTAGCCGACCTGGGTGTCCGGGGTGAACCAGCCCCCACCCGTCCCGTCGAATTCGAGCTGGCAGTCGAGTCCCTGGGGCAGCCCGGATCTTACCGGGGTGCCGGTGAGCGAGGTCTGGACGAAGACCCCGGCGTCCGTGGTGAAGTAGAGGTTGCCGTTGGCCTCGAGGAAACGCATCCCCTCCCCGGACGGGGGGTCGAAGGTCCCGGTCCACGAGGACCAGGTCCCGGTCCCGTCCGAGTCGTAGACGAGATTCGTGCCGTCGAACACGACCAGGCGCTCGAGGTACTGGGTGATCTCCCGGGCCTCGGCGGACAGCGCCGCCCCGTACCGGGCGAACCCCCGCCGCCTCCCGATCACGCCCTCCCGCTGGCAGACGGAATTCGCGGCCCGGAGCAGCGCCCCCTCGGGGAGGGCGTGCTTGTTCGGGTGCGTCCAGAGGCCCCGGGATTTTACGAGGGGTTGCAGGGGCACGGTCTATCCCCACCACCCACGGCGGACGTACCGGAGCATGCCCTTCCCGTTCGCCCCGGGCCGGATGGGGCGGTCCTCGATCCGGACCTCCATGGCCTTCGCGGCCTCGCCGAGGTATTTCTCCAGGATCTGCGTGTGCGTCTGCACCGCCTGGAGGTCCCCGACGCTCTCCGCGTACTGGGCCGCGACGGCCCGGACCAGGAGGGGCTGGAGTTCGTCGGGGAGGGCCGGGAGGGCCGCGTCCCCCTCGAGGACGACCCAGTCCCCGATCTCCACGGGACCGGACCCGAAGACCGCGGCCGCCTCGACGTCCTGGTCGAAGACTATCGTGTCCCCGACGACGGACGCGGCCCCGACGCCCCACGCCTTGTACTCCGCCCCGCTGAAGGGGCTGTGGACGTCGAAGGTGTCGGTGTCGTCCCAGCCGGTCGGGGCGGCGGAGGCCAGGGTAACCGTGGTGGTGCTGACGGCCACGACCTGCCGGGCCGCCGCCGGCATAACGAGGGAGCCGGGGCGGGCAAAGTAGACGAATTCGAGGTCGCCGGTGTAGTTCCCGGTCGTGGGGACGAGCTGTACGTCGTTCCCCTCGAGGAAGTAGCCGGCCGGGGCCGGCCCCCCCGTGCCGACGTACTCGTCGAGGTCGGAGGGGTCCAGGACATCGAGCTGTATCCGGTCGTCACCGGAGACGTACCAGAGGTCCTTGAGGCGGTTGAAGGCCGCCTTGGAGGGCAGGCGGTACCGGGTCTTACCCGCGGCCAGAGTCGTTCGCTCCCGGAGGACGAAGTAGCTCTCCCGCAGGTTGAGGACCCGGGGGACGAGCTGGCTCCGGAGGACGTCGGTGGCGACCGAGAGGACGTCGGTGTCGCGGCTGCCGGTGCTCCCGCTGTCGGGGACCGAGCCGAGGCGGCGGATGGCGCGGACGAGTTGACTGCCGTCGTAAGGCATTACTGGAACAGGATCCGGGCCGCCTGGCTCGAGAGCACGGCGATTACGGAGCACACCACGGCGAGGCGCGTCTTGACGCCCGCCAGGTTCTCGACGAGGTAGCGGACGTCCCGGCGGATCTCCAGGAGGTCGTCGGCGTGCTGCTGCGAGCGCTCCTCGAGTACGGCCAGGCGGTTGAGGACTTTTTCGTTGTCGGTCACGGGGGGGTTCCTCCGTCGTCTATGGGTATCGGTCGTGGCACCGGGACGGGCTCGGGCAGGGGCTTGGCATCGATTCTGTCAAGGGCGCGGACCCGGGCCTCCAGCTCCTTGACCCTGGTGAGGAGGGCCTGGATGCCGGCGAGGCCGAGGCTGGCGACTTCGCGGGCCACGACGCCCTCGGAGTCGAGGCCGAAGTGTTCGACGAGATCGTCCTGGAGACAGGATAGGAACCACCGGGACTTCAGGAAGCGGTCCTCGGTCGTGCGCGGGTCGGGCTTGCCGTCCTCCCCCGCTTCCTGCTCATCGAACTCCCGTCCCTCGAAATAGCGGACGATACGCATCCGCTCGATGCCGGCGAGGATGTGTTCGGGATCAATTTCGGTAACCTCCCGCTTGAACTCCTCGAAGCAACTCGCATCCGTCCAGACACCGGCCGAGCTTAGGAAAGCAGGGGTGCCGGCGCCGGCGGTGGTATTGATGAACTTGACCGCAGCGGCCATGTCGATCAGCAGACCCGACCCGGTGTGGGCGCCGCTTAGGTTCTGGATCGACACGAAGGCGGCCGAACCGCTGTAGGTCCCGAAGAAGCCGGCGCTGGACCGGGTGGCGGAGCTACCGGATTGAACGGTCAGGCGGGAGCCGGAGGTGTCGGTGCCGATGGCGACGTTGCCCGTCTGCTGGATCCTCATGGCCTCGGTCGGCGTGGCCGCCCCGTCGGCGGTGACCGCGAACACCATGCGCCCGGGCATGTCGCTGGCCCCGGGGGTGCCGTCGACGGCGAAGGTGAGCATGGCACAGGCCCGGTAAGAGGCCCCGTCCGCGGCATACCCGGTGAGGGACAGGACCCCGTCGTCGGCTGCCACGATGGTATTGGCGTTCTGCCCGCTCGCCGCCCTGGTCTTGAAGGTGGAGATCGCCGGGGCGTTGTCGTTGGCGCCGAAGGCCACCCCGGCGACGATGTGGTTCGTCGCGGCGTTGCGGACGACCACCAGGCCGGGTGTGGCCCCGGTCACGGTGGTGAGGTCCCCGTCGAGAGACGTCGCGTTGGTCATGAAGGTGCTGGCGGCCGACACGATCCCGGAGAGATAGGCGCTGGCCCAGCGGAAAAGAGTGCTCCCGAGGTCTGTCGTGGCGTCGACGAGGGGGATCACCTTGGCCGCGTCGAAGGAGACGTCCGCGATCGTGACCAGGGCTCCGTTGACGTCCACGGCGTCGCCGGTGAGGACCAGGCCCCGGCCGGTGTTGGCCTCGATCGCGAAGTCCTCGTCGGTGGGGCCGAGGAGGTGAGTGATTCCGCCCAGCCCGTCCGCCCACGTCAACGTGTCGCCGAGGGGGTTGGAGAGCACGTCGACCCAGTCGAGCCCCCCTAGGCCGTCGGTGCCGAGGACCTGGTCCGCATCTCCGTTGTCGGCCGGGAGGGTGAGGGTGTAGGTACCGGTCAGGGAGGCCGCGGGGGCCCGAAGCTCCACGTAGTCCGTGCCGTTGGCTATGGCTTCGTAGAACCGGACCGAGCCGTTGGAGGTTAGGTTGATTACACGATTGGTGGCCATGTTACCATCCCAGCGTGAAGAAGCTTCGGTAGCCGTGCTCGGTTACGACGACCGCGATATAGGCGACCTTGGTTTCGGTATCGGACGAATTCGGAGCTGTCTTGCTCGCCGTCAGCTCGACGGTGAACGTGCCCGGGGTGTTGTACTGGTGGGTCGGGTTCTGGGACATCGAGGTGCCCTCGCCGGCCCCGAACGACCAGGCCCAGTCCGTTGGGTCCCCGGTGCTGTCGTCTGTAAACTGGACGGTGTCCCCGGGGGAGATTGTCGTCTGGTCCGCGTTGAAGGCCGCCACGACCGCCGCTTCGACCGTGATATAGGCCACCTTGGTCTCGGTGTCCTCGGAATCTGGGGCGTCTTTGCTGGCGGTGAGGGCGACGGTGAACGTGCCCGGGGTGTTGTACTGGTGGGTCGGGTTCTGGGACATCGAAGTGCCCTCCCCCGCCCCGAATGCCCACGCCCAGTCGGTGGGATCGCCCGTACTCTCGTCCGTGAACTGGACCGTTGTACCGGCAACGATCGAGGTCTCGTCGGCGCTGAATTCCGCCACGACCACCACCTCGGCCGTGATGTAGTTCGTCTTGGTCTCGACGTCGCTACCGTCGATGTTCGTGGCGGTCAGCTCCACGGTGAACGTCCCGGGGGTCGCGTAGGTATGGGACGGGTTCTGTAGGGCCGAGCTGCCCTCCCCGGAGCCGAACGTCCATGCCCAGCTCGTGGGGGCGCCCCCGGTACTGGTGTCCGTAAAGTCGACCTGGGTCGGGACGATCAGGGCCGTGGGCGTGCCGGAGAAGTTCGCGACGGGGGGGCCGAGGAACTCGAAGGCCCCGATGTCGTCCCCGCTGAGACCCTTCGTGACCCCCCGGATGTCGTCGGTGTAGTTGAAGGGCGACGCCGCGGCGGATCGGTCCGTGCCGTTCCCGACCAGGACGGATGAGCCCGAGGCGATACGGAGGTCTTCCGAGGAGGCCGTGACGTTGAGGAAATTCGTGGTGTTGTAGGCGACGTTGTCGACCGTGCCCGACCCGGAGCCGGTGGTGTCGCTGGCCACGGCCTGGAGCGCGGTGAAGACTGAGTTGTAGGCGCTCCCGCCCCCCCCGGCCGAGCGGGCGTAGGTGCTCGCGGCTACTTTGGTGCGGCCGTCGTTGGCCCCCCAGTTGACCCCGTGGGCGCCCGAGGCGGTGGAGATGCAGGTGCATCCGTACAACCACATGTCCCGGTACTGGCGGACGATGCACGCCTGGACGCAGAGGAAGGAACAGGTGATGAACTGAGAGTCGTTGGTGGTCGAGGCCCCCCCGTCCGCGTCCACCCCGACGTTGGCGCTGACGAAGACGCAGTCCTCGTAGCGGACGGTGGCTACCCGCGTGCCGTTGTTCGAGTGCTTGACACAGAACCCCGACCCCGAGGTGGACTGGATCTGGATCCCCTTGAACCACACGAACCCCCCCGGCCCGATGTCGTTGACCGTGAGGGCGGTCCCGTTGACGACGAGCCGGCTAGCGTTCGTGGTGATCCGCCCGACCGAGCCATGGGCATTGGCGGCCGAGACCTTGAGGTAGCGGGTGCTGTCCGTAACCCATCCGGTGAACGTGACTCCGGTGGTCTCGGCGAGGTTGTCCCAGGTGGCCTCCCAGACCTCGTTCAGGAGCACGAGGTCGGCGTTGGCCGCCTCGAGGAGGGCCAGGCTGGCGTAGTCGCCCCCGGAGGATTTGATCGTCTTCGGGACCACGGTCGGGGCGGCCGGTTTGATCGAGACCCCGATAATGGTCCAGTCCGAAACCGCGTTGGCGTAGCTAAACGTGACCGACGTCGCCGCGAGAGCCGTCACCTCGTCGGACATACCCCCGTCGATCGTGCCGGCCCCGGCGATATCCTCGTTCTCCCAGCGCTCGGTCTGCCCGGCCCCGACGGTCAGCGCTTGGTCTGTGGAATTGTACTGGTAGACGAATCCGGTCACCAGCTCGCCGTGTGCCGAGGTCACTGCTACGGTTGGGACGTTACCACCCGAGGTAGCCTTTGCCGCGGTACCAAGCGGTGTAGTCTGGTGTACGTCGGTGTAGGAGACGGCCCCGAGCACGGCCTCGTCCTCGGTCTTGGAGAGGGTGCAGGCGAGGGTGTTCGAGCCCGTGGCCGGGGCAATCAGTCGAAGCAGGGTGTTACGGGTTAAACCGCCGAATCCAATCTGCGTGTTGATCTGTGTCAGGGAGACCGAGTTGTACGTGGCCGTGGCCGTCCCTGCCCCGAGAGACGACTGCCCCACCCCGGCCACGAGCAGCCGGTTCGCGCCCGAGGTGCTGTGGGCGACGGAGAGGCCGGAGACCGCGGTGCCGGCGACGTGGCCGGGGGAGGAGTTCGCGGTTATCACGGGCGAGACCTTGAGGGGGAGAGTTCCGCCGCCCTGACGTCGAGGGAGATGGCGGCGGAGAACGCCTTGACGGGGTTGACGATTACCCGCGTCCGCCGGCCGGCCTTCCCGTGCTCGGGGAAGGAGGCGGAAACGGTGGAGACGGGCACCGGGTTACCGAACCGGTCGACGTGCTCGCCACCGTCGAGGCGGCAGCCACAGTGAAAAACCCAGTCCTGGAGTTCTTCGTCCCAGCGCTCGACGACGACGTCCGCGACGTGACCGGCCGGCCAGGCGTCCCGGGTCAGGCCCAGCGTGAAGACGGCGTCGTCGGCGTCGAGGGCGACCTCGTCTAGGATCGCGACGTCGGTCAGGGGGGCGCCCTTGGAATTCAGCTCTACCGATTTATCGGCCATCAGGGAGCCTGGAAATCCTGGATGACGGAGCCGACGAAGGCGTCGAGGGCGTCGACGAAGAGGAAGGAGAAGACATCCACGGCGTCCCCGGTCTGGGTTACCGTGGGCTCCGTCCCCCCCTCCCAGAGGATATCGTCGGCGAAGGTGAGGGCATTGCTCCCCCCCGCGTCCTGCTTCACTACCACCGTGAACTTCTTCCCGTCGACCGGGCTGGCGAAGGTCAGCTCGGTGTTCTCGATCAGCTCGATGAAGAAGTTCGTGGCCGCAGCCAAGTCCATCTCGGCGGCCCCGGTATCGGAGACGGCGGTGGAGAAGGGTCCCGAGGCCGCGAAACGGAGGCTGTCGGTCGCCGGATCGAAGGCCCGCTTGAAAATCTGGTGCATGTCGAGCATGTCAGATCAGGCTCGCTCGGAGGGTGTTGCCGGTGGGGTTGAAGGCGCGCTTGACGATCTCGTGCATGTCCAGGTGGACGTCGGGGTCCGGACAGGGCATGTAGGAGAAGGAGATGTCGGTCAGGTCGTCCGGGGGGGCCGCCGCGTCGAACTCGAGGGTCACGGCCCCGGTCTCGAGGTCGAGGGTGCCGGAAGCCGTGTACTCGTCCGAGGCCCCGTAGATGGCCTGGAGGATCACCAGGCCGTTCGCGTCCCGGCCGCTCGCGATCCCGGTGTAGGTGTCCGTGTCCCAGACGAAGGTGAAGGTCGGGGGCGGGGAGGGGAGGACGCAGTCGTCGAGGGTCCCGCTGAACGAGGTCTCGACACCGTCACCGGTGAAGAGGGCGTTGGACGACGGGGGCGGGGGTGGGGCAGGCATGGGGTATTACGGCAGGGGGCCGCCGTCCTCCGTCTCCTCGTCCTCCCGGGCCTTGGCGGCCGCCCGCCGCTGCTTGAGGACGAAGTACCCGCCGCCAGCCGCGGCCGTTCCACCGAGGGCGTAGAGGAGGTACTCGACCAGGGCGCTGGCGGCCCCGGGGATGGTCGGGTTCTGGAGGACGTTGTCGACCAGGACGGGGAAGCCCTCGCCGGCCCGCTGCCCGAGGGTCGTGCTGCAACCGACGGGGGCCAGGAGGAGAGTCGTCGCCAGCAGGGCGTAACGCATCATGTTACCTTTCGGAAAGGAGAGGGAAATGGCCGGAATTGGCCCGGCCATTCCCGTCGGGGAAGAGAGAGGGCGCCGCTCTCCACGCCGCGGTGACAGTTGACGCAGAGCAAGCGCTGCTCGTGCTCATGAAGTGGGCGCTACTTGGCTCACGTAGAAGACCACCAGGCGGACGACGCCGGCGTCGAACTGCCCAGCCGCTGCCGTGAGAACGACGCTCGTGGCGCTCGCGTAGAAGGCCGCGCCCGCGGCGGTCGTGTTCGTCTTCGAGGTCGTGCCGGCGGCGAGGGCGATGCCGGTGCCCCAGCGATCGGAATCCGAGCCGTCACCGATGGAGAACGTAGTCAGCCCGGCGCCGGTGACCTCGGTCGTGACCCGGGCCACGACGGCCAGGACAAGGGAGTTCGCCGGGATCAGGTTCGTGGCCGTCTGGGTGCCCGCCCCGCCGTTGGTCGTGAGGGAGGTCGTGGCCGTCTCGATGGCGCAGCTCGACCCGCTCGAGCCCAGCTTGCTCAGGACCCCCGTGGACGTGACGGCCCCGGAGCCGGTGAGGGTGCCGGTGACCGTGAGGGTGGAGGCGACGGTGAGGGTGCCCGCGAAGGCGCCGTTGGCCCCGGTGAGGGTGAGGGCGGTCGTGCTGTTGCCCCCGAGGATCAGGGGGTGGCCGGTCGTGGTCAGGAGGGAGGCGGAGGCGTCGCCGCTCGCGAGCACGGCCGTGACCGGAGTGGTCGTGTCGGTGACCGTGAGCGAGGCCGCGGCGGCGCTGGAGAGCGTGACCGTGCTCGAGAAGACCGCGGCGGTCGCTACCGTGACCGTACCGGCCGACGCGACCGTGATCCGCGTCGAGTTGTTCGAGACGACGAGGAAGTCGTGGGCCGAGGTCGTGCCGACCTTGGCGGTCGTGTTGAGGGACTGGAGAACGACCGCGCACGTGTTCGTGCTGTCGGTGATCGTCAGCTTCGGGTCCGTGGCGGTCGTGATCGCCAGATTGCCGGTGAGGGTGGATTCGGAGAAGACCTCTACCCCGGCGATCGTGACGGTGCCGAGGATATCCACGTCCCCGGCGAACTGGACGTTGTTGCCGCCCTTGTACCTAAAAGCGCCGCGCTTAAATTTAGTTACTCTTGCCATTGCTGCCGCCTTGTTCAGGCGCTCCTACGTAGGAGCGGTCAACACTTCGCGCCCTTGTCTTTCTTGGCCTTCCCCATTCCTATGAGGACCATGAGGGCGCTCCCCTTACCCCGCTTCTTCTTTTTCTCGTCGCCCCCGGCGCCGTGCATGATGGACCGGAGGGCGTTCAGCTTGTGTTTCTTGTCTGTCATCAATTGCTCCGACTCTCCTCGGCCCAGTCGCCGGTTGCCTCGTCCCAGCGGAGGGTGATGGCTTCGTCGAGCCCGAGGGTGATATTGCCGTTGAGGGCGGTGTTGGCCCCGTGGCGGACCGAGACGGTGTTGGTCGCGTGCGCCCCGACCAGGACTAGGGTCTGGCCGTCCTCGGCCCCGTTGGCGATGGCCGTGCCGGTGCTGAGCGTGACGGCCCCGCCGTTGCCCTGGACCCGGTGGACGGAGGCCGTCGGGGTGAGGGTGGCGCTGGCCGCGAGCGTCGAGGAGGCGACCGAGGGGCGGACGAAGAAGTTGGACCCGTCCTGGACGATCGTGGCGTCGACGGCGTCGATCAGATCAGTCAATATGCCAGTTACTTCGTCTCCCCATACATCCGCTTCGCTGAAAGGCTCCCCGGTCTCCGGGACCAGGCGCGTCGTGCCGAATAGGGTTTTCGAGATCGACATGGGTTAAAAAGCCGGGGCAGCCGTGGCCGCCCCGGCCCCGAGAGGAAAGGAGATCAGTGGAATTCCTGCAGGTAGGCCGCGGCCTCCAGGAGGAGGTCGGGGCTGTCCTGCAGGTAGCCGATTCCGACGTTGCATCGGCCACACAGTGCCGCACGGACCCGACCGGTTACGTGGTCATGATCCCGGTTCGGCTGAGTACCCTTTCCCGAACCGAACTCGCGCTGGCAGATGCGGCACCGGTTGTGCTGTTCCGCTATGAGCTGGCTCAGCGTTGGAAAAGGGGCTGGGGGAGTATGACCGCGACGTTTGGCGTCGGAGAGGGCCATGTGCTGTCTATAGCTGTCCCGGTTATTTTGGCGCCATTCTTTGTTTCTGGCCCTGGCCTTCTCGGCCTTACCGGGACGCTTCATGTACTCTTGATGGTACGCGGCCTTCTTCTGCTTCTCGTCTTCTGTCATATCTCCAGTCCTATCAAATACTTAGCTACACGTCGTTGACTATTCCGGTCACTATGAAGGACCGACCGGGCTTCGGAGAGAAGACTGCCTGATGGCTGTAAGTCCTTATCTCCAAACCATTAGTGTCGGGGATCTGCCAGAAAAACCCGGTATCGTCGAGGGGCGCCGGCCCCGCCACGTACGGCGCCACGAACGTCATATCCTGCGCACCCAGGCGGAAAAACGCCCCGCCCTGCTTGTCGTTGTCGTCCTCACCGGACGCCATGGAGAGGACCGGGCAGAGCCCTTCCTTCATCATGGGGTGGGCGACGATCTCGACGGTGCCCGAGCCGGTGTGGAAGGTGATGGCTTCCGCGCCCAGCTCGTACTTCTTCACCTCGTTAGAGGGCCGACGTACGGCCGCGCTGAGATCGGAGATGGCGTTGGCGAACGCCTGGGGGTGGCAGTAGGCCTTCATTCGGCCCATCTGACCCTTGACGGACGCCTTCGCGGTGCCCTGGAGGACCAGGTCGAAGGAGAAGGGGCCCGAGCCGGCGCTGACGCTGTTGGCCTTCCACGTGTTGTACGTGGAGGCGCTGATGTTCGCGATCGTGCCCGTGTTCGTGAGCCACTTGATGACGCCGGCCATGTTGGAGTACGAGCCGCCGCCGCCGGACTCCGTGAACGCCCCGCGGAACTGGATGACATCGGTGTCGGCCACGTTCTGGTCGTCGTCGACGGTGATCGTGCGGGCGTCGAGGTCCACGCTGACGATCGTGTACTGACTGGCGGCGCCGATGCCCGCGCGCTGCGTCGTGCCGTCGGCGCTGAAGATTTCCAGCTCGGCACCCTCCATGCCGACCCAGAGGCCGGGGGCCCAGGAGGCGGTCGTGAGGGTGATGACGTTGGCCGCGGGTGCGCCGCTGACCACGCCGAGGTTGGTCTGGCCATAGAGTACGTCGGCCTCGAGGCGGTGGCGGTGCGACTCCCAGAGGGACTCGACGACCAGCTTCATACCGGGCTTGAACGCCTGCTTCCCGCCGACACTCGCGAAGGCGGACTCGTACTCGATGCCGTCACGACCGATGATCTGCGAGCCCTGGAGCTTCGCCTCGACCATCTTGGTCGGAATAATCGAATTTAGGGTCACTAAACCAGCCTGCGGGGCAAGGTACGTGAACCCGTGGGATCTGCGCGTCAGGACGGCCTGGGAGTACTGCTCGCCGGTCTTGGCAGCAGTCTTATACGGAAGGTCCTCTTGAAGAATAGCAAAAGAAGGCAGGATCTTGGAATATTTGGACGCAAATACATCCTTGAAATTTCCAGCAAGATCCGACCAAACAGCAGCAGCCATGGGCTACCTTTCTGTCAGGAAACCATATTACGTGCGCCAGTACTACCTCGCTCTGACTGCCGGACCACGTCCGGTGCTTCGTCGCGTGGCGCCGCTCTGTCTGTCTGCGCTTACGGGCCTTTATGAGGCCCAGGCAGATGCTTCGTCGCGGCGACCTTCAAGGTAGCGCACTGCGCGCTTGAGCCCGGCGACAGTGTCTCCGAGCTGGGCCAGCGCAACATTGCACGAGGAATGTACCCCCCCGCGAATTGCGCCGGTCTCGTGATCGTGATCTAAAACCCACTTCCCTCTCTTGGCTCCGCCGCACACATCGCACTTGGCGTCTGGCGTGGAGTCTTTTATCTGCATGAGGCGCTCGGCCTGTTCAGGGTCCTTGACGCCGCGATGGCGCCAGGAGGCCTTGTTGTTTCCGTAAGGATGCCGCGCCTTCCATCGTTTCTGATAAATACGATCCTTGGCGCGCTTGACCTCTGGGTCCTTATACGGCATTACCAGGCCACCCGCCTCATCGCGGGCTCCTTCTTCCTCTTCTCGATGTCGTCGCCGAGCCGGTTCAATCGACATCTTTTCGATGTCGTAAATCGTGTCTCAGATACCTCTCGCAATCCAGAAGACTGGTTAAATCATTAGCTCCGAGAAGGCGGTTGCATCTTTCATGTACCACTCCTCGGGTTTCTCCTGAGTCGTGCTCTATGACCCACTTATCAGTCCCTACAACTTTGTGGCAAAGATCGCACATAGCCTCAGGATTCTCTATCTTTTCTCGTAATCGGCGCTCGGCTTCGTCGATATCGGCAATTCCCTGGCGTTTCCAGGAATAACGCCGACGACTATAAAACCTCTTATCCGGATGTGCCGACCGCCACTTTCGACCGGATTTGCGGGACGCCTCCCGTGCTTTTTCGGGATCCTTATACGGCATTACCAGGCGACCCGCCGCATCTTGCCGGCAGGTTCCCTCTTCTTCTCGGTTTTCGATTTGGCCTCCACCGCCGGCGCCCCGGGAGCGGCCAGTGCCTCGAGATCCAGCTTCCGGATCGCTGTCAGTACCTCCTTGGGGAGGGCCGCGACGTCCGCCCTGGACAGGCCGGCCAGGTACTTGGACCTGGCGCTGGCGTTGTCCTTGGCTTGCTTCTTAGTCGCGAGTTGAACTGCAGCTCCAGTACTCATCTTTAGGCCAGCCTCCAGCGCGTCGTACAACTGGCCGGCCGTCGCCTCGACCAGCGCCTTGGCCGGCTCCTGCCCCGACGCGCGGATGGCCTGGTCGATCTCGGTCCGTAGTCGTTGCGTCTCGGCCGCCTCGAACTGCTCGGCTTCCCGGGCCCGGATGACCCGCTGCCGGTCGTCGAGTTCGGCGCGGAGCCGGTCGGCCTCCATCTTCCATCGCAGGGCCTCCCGCTTCTCCTCCGGCATCCCCTCCTGCTCGATGTGATTCGCCACGATCCGGCTGGCGAAGTCCACGAGCTGGAGGTAACCCTTCTGTCGGTCGTCGCCGGCCAGGGCCGTAAACACCCCTAGCATGGCCTCGGTCGGGCTCTCGGCTAGGGCGTTGAGGGTCGCCTGCGCGGCCTCCCGGGCCTCCTCGGCCTCCTTCCCGACCTGAATCGCCTGCTGAATGAACCCCCACCCCTGCTTCAGCTCGGCGAGGGAGACACTCTCCCCCTCGATCTCGTACGTCGTCTCCTCGTCCTTATTGTCGGGCGTCTCGGGCGCCGGAGCCGGCTCGGTGGTGGCCTCGCTCTTGTCGGCGCCTTCGTCGTCCTTTGCCGCCTCGGCCGCGGCGGGGGGCGCCGTGTCGGCGGTCCCGGTCGGCTCTGCGGGCGATTCCGTTGTCTCGGCGAAGATCAGACCGTTCGGGTCGATCTCCTGGCCGCTGTCGTCGAGGACGAGTTCACTGCTGCTCTCGGATTCAGGCACTGAAGGGCTCCGAAGGTTGTAGGGCCACGGCGGCCCCGTTGCGCTTGACCAGGACCGCCTCGGACGGGACGACGTACGCGGCGTCGGTGAGCCGGCTGCGGATCTGCTGGAGAGTAGTCAGGACGACGTGGTCGTCGGTCATGTCCACCGTGCCGACGTCGTGGCCGGCGGCGCTCAGTATCCCGGTCAGCTCGGCCAGGACCTCACGGTTCACGTCCGCGCGGGTCAGGGATTCGGGGGGCTCGAGGGAGTGGGCGCGGCGGAGGCGGGCGACGACACCCTCGGCGAGGTCGTCCCAGTTCCCCTCCTTCTCGACAACGTCGAGCTGGCGGGCGAAGACGAGGATCGACCGCCCCCCCATGAGGGCCAGGAAGGGGTAGCGCTCGTCCGCCTGGGGACGGAGGATCACAGCGGACTCTATCGGGGAGAGACGGACCCGCTTCAGGGCGGCCATGAGGCACTCGGCCTGGAAGATTCTACGGCTCAGCATGTTTCACTCGGGCGGCAGCGGCGCCCCCCCAGCTCCCCCGCCCAAGTTGACTCCGCCAACGGACGGCAGGGATGGTTTGTTCTCTCCCGGCCCGGCCGGAGCCATTCCCGGAGGGGGAGGAAGCGGTCCGTATCCCAAGAAGCCCGAAAGCTGTTGGGACACCGGATCGGCCATCATTGCAGCGTGTTCCATTACTGCCGCCAGTACCCGAGCGAGGTACTCCGGGTCCTCCCGCGCCTCTGTCGAGTCGGCCAACGCGGCGTGGCCCCGGATGTGGAGGGCGTGGTTGTCGGTCTGGATGGCGCGGTGGACGCCGCCCTGCAGGATCGTCTCGTTCTCCCGGTGGATCACCTGGAGCTGGGTGTCCCGGCCCTCCATCAGTTTCTCGAGGTTGCCGGTCTTGACCAGGGTGAGGAATTCGTCGGGCGAGACGGCCCCGCTCTGGAGCAACACCTCCCCGACCTGTATACGCCCCCCGAGGTTCCGGAGGAGGGGGTTCCCGCGCACGACCGCGACCCGGGCGACCCCCTCGAGGTCGGTGGGCTTGAAGCGTACGAGGGTTTTCCGCTGGCTCTCGGCGGGGGCGTAGAGGTTGCGCTCCTCGTCCTGGTTCGGGCGAAGGGAGAGGATCTGTAGGATCCCGCCCCCGACGCTGGCCAGGAGGCGGTCGTAGTTCGAGGTGAGGTCCGCCGTCCCCTGCTGGACCCGCTGCTCCGTGAACGCGACGGCGGCGGAGCTGCGGAGGGAGGGAGG
>Ga0187893_10006735_pt1 | contig 19418 bp, 16 predicted proteins | sample MA1701074metaG_FD_139574 | JGI IMG/M metagenome (GOLD analysis project Ga0187893, IMG submission 139574) | White microbial mat communities from a basaltic lava cave in the Kipuka Kanohina Cave System on the Island of Hawaii, USA - MA170107-4 metaG ... | reverse complement strand
GCCAGCAGCGCGATCTCGCGCACCACCGCGCGCGTCATCGTCGAGAGCGGCACCTCGTCGTCGATCCTGAGCGACGGCGTGCAGAGCTCCGGGGTGAGGCGCGGCGCGGCGTACGAGGCCATCGCCTCGCGGAAGCGGACGAGCTGCTCGGCGCGGACCGTGACGCCCGCCGCGCGCGCGTGGCCGCCGCCGGAGACGAGGAGCTCGCGGCAGCTCGCCAGCGCGTCGTGAAGCGCGAAGCCGTCGATCGACCGTCCGCTCCCGCGCGCGACGTCGCCCTCCTGCGCGAGCACGAAGGCGGGTCGCGCGAACTCGTCGACGAGACGCGCCGCGACGATGCCGACGACGCCGACATGCCACGACGGATCCGCGAGGACGATGACCGGCTCGCCGTTCACGCGCGAGCGCGCCTCCTCGAAGATGCGGTTCTCGATGTCCTTGCGCGCGCGGTTGGAGGCCTCGAGCACGTCCAGGATCTGCTCGATGCGCTTCGGGTCGGACGTCGTGAGCAGCTCGAACGCGTCGTGCGCGTTGCCGACCCGGCCGAGCGCGTTGAGCCGCGGCGCGAGGCGGAAGGCGATCGCCTCGGTGTCGATCGGCCGGTCGCCGAGGCGCGCCCGCTCGATCAGCGCGCGCAGGCCCGGACTCCTGCACGCGCGGAGCGCGTCGAGCCCGTAGCGGACGAAGACGCGGTTCTCGCCGAGCAGCGGCGACACGTCCGCGACCGTCCCGAGCGCGGCGTAGCCCATCGCGTCGAGGAGGAACGCCTGGAAGTCCGCGCGGCGCTTGAAGGTCGCGGCGGCCGCGTTCGAGAGCGCCCACGCGAGCTTGAACGCGAGACCCGCGGAGCAGAGGCCCCGGAACGGGTAGCGCGAGCCGGCGAGCTTCGGGTTGAGGATCGCGGCGGCCGGCGGCAGCGACGCGCCCTGCTCGTGGTGGTCGACGACCAGCACGTCGACGCCGAGCTCGCGCGCGCGTTCGATCTCGCGCACGTTGCTCGTGCCGCAGTCGATCGTGATGAGGAGCTTCGCGCCGTCGGCGGCGAAGCGCTCGACGGCGGCGACGGAGAGGCCGTACCCGTCGGTCACGCGGTGCGGGATGCGGATGGCGACCGGCTTCCCGAGGAGCGCGAAGAACTTCTGGAGGATCGCGGTGCCCGTGGTGCCGTCGACGTCGTAGTCGCCGAAGATGCCGACGGGCTCGTTCGCGCGGAGGGCCTGCTCGATGCGGGCGACGGCGGCCGGCATGCCGTCGAGCCGGAGCGGGTCGACGAGCGTGTCGAGCGACGGGCGGAGGAAGTCGCGCGCGGCGACGAGGTCGCGGAGGCCGCGGGCGACGAGGAGCTGCGCGGTGACGGTCGAGAGACGCAGGTCGCGCGCGAGGCGCGCTTCGAGCGCGGGCTCGCGGGGCGCGAACTCCCACCTCTTCTCCACGATCCCCCGTCTCCCTGGTTATCCGCCTCCGCCGTCCCACGACCACCGGGTCACTCGCGGGCTTCGGCGGGATGAGTCGTCCGTCTTCACGGCCGGCTCACGTCACTTCGGAACGGCCGGCGGCCACTGGTCCTCGGGGGCCGGCATCGGCTCCGAGATGCGCATGGCGCGCAGGCACATCAGGAACTTGAGTCCGTCGCACCGGCCGCAGGTCATCATGCGGTCGCCGCCGCACCTCCCGCACGTGGTCTGTCCGCTGCCGCCGCACGACTTGCACGGCTTGCCGTCCTTGCGGCCGTCGCCCTTGCACGTGCCGCAGCGCTGCTTGCCGTCCCGGCAGGAGTCGCACGGGACTTCGCCGCTGGCGCGGCACGGGCCGCAGCCGACCTGGCTGGAGCCGCGGCAGGCGCCGCACGACGGGACGCGGCAGACGACCTCGCACGAGTCGTACCACGTCGAGGGGGCGCGGTCGGCCACGCTTCCGCCGCAGCCGGGCACGGCCGCCGCCGCGAGGAGGGCGAGCGCGAGGAGGGTGCGCGTCATCACGATCTCTCCGGAAGGCGCCGCAGGATTTCGGTGAGGGCGAGGGCGAACTCGTCGTCCTGCCCGTGATACTGGCCGCTGGTGTACCACTTGAACTTGGTGCCGAGTCTCACCTCGCCGGTCGCCCAGAGGATGGTCCCGTCGGCCTTCTGGAGGACGACCTCGAGCACGGGCCCGTCGTTGGTGATCTGCCACGAGAGCAGCGCGTCCGCGCGGAAGGCGTCCGCGAGCTCCTTCGTCTCGAACATGCCGAGCTCGCCGGAGAGGTGGAACTTCCGGTCGATCATGAACCGGTTGACCTGGACGAGCGGGACGACGTTGTAGCGCTTCTGGCGCAGGGACTCCGCGATGACGGCGCGGTACCAGGCGACGTACTCGAGCCCGTGGTCGGTCCACGAGTTGGGCGGGAGGACGGCGACGGTGGCCACGCCGCGCCACGCCTCGGCGGGCGCCTGGGCGTCCGGCTTGAGGTTGCGCGTGGACTTGCCCGCGGGTCCGCAGCCCGCGGCGACGGCCGCCGCGGCCGCGAGGAGGAGTGCGTGTTTCATCACGGGGGATTATACGACGCAGGCCGCGACGGAGCACGGAACACGGAGCACGGAACACGATCCGTCGCGCCGCGCGGCGTTCGACCGCTGGTGGAGCGCCGACACACCGTCCTGACGCGCCCGACCGGGCTACACCAGCGCCCTCCGCACCAGGTCCAGCGCGAGGTTCGCGGAGCGCTCCTTCACGTGCGCGCGCTCGCCGGGGAAGACGCGCTTCACCGCGCGCGTCTGGCCGCGGCAGGCGACCGCGTGCCACACGAGGCCCACCGGCTTCGACGTCGAGCCGCCGCCCGGGCCCGCGACGCCGGTCGTCGCCACGCCCATCGCCGCGCCGCTCGTGCGGGCGACCCCCTCCGCCATCGCGCGCGCGCACTCCTCGGAGACGGCGCCGTGCTTCGCGATCACCTCCGCGGGCACCCCCAGCCGCGCCATCTTGCTCCGGTTCGAATACGTCACGCACCCCTCGAGCAGCACCGACGACACGCCCGCCACCTGCGTGAGCTTGTGCGCGATGAGCCCGCCCGTGCAGCTCTCGGCGATCGCGATCGTGACGCGTTTCCTCATGAGCAGCGCCGCGACCTCCTCCTCGAGCGGCCGGAAAAAGACGTTCCGCCCGAGCGCCTTCGCGACCGCCCGGCCCGCGCGCACCGCGTCCGCGCCGACGATCGACAGGTTGACCGTGCCGTGCGACACGGTCGTGCCGTAGCGCGCGCGCTTGAACCGCTTCACGATCGGCTCGACGATCTCGTCGACGGTCCCTTCGGGCAGGCCCGTCGTGCGCGCCTCCCAAACGGGCACGGGCCTGGCGCCCGGGATCCGCGGCAGCACGAGCCGGTCGAACATCGGCATCATCTCGCGCGGCGGTCCGGGCAGCGCGAAGAAGCGCACGCCGTCGGCGACGAGCGCGAACCCCGGCGCCGAGCCGTTCGGGTTCGGCAGGAGCCGCGCGCCCTCCGGCGCGAACGCCTGACGGCGGTTGATCGCCGCCATTGGGATCTTGAAGCGCCTGAAGCGCGCGCGGATCTCCCGCCACGCGTCCGCGTGGAAGACGAGCGGCCGGTGGAACGCCTCCGCCGCCGCGTCGCGCGTCAGGTCGTCCTGCGTAGGCCCGAGCCCGCCCGACAGGATGACGACGTCCGCCCGCGCGGCCGCGAGCTTGATCTCCTCGACGATCCGGTCGAGCGCGTCGCCGCACGTCGCATGGTAGAGCACCTCGTGACCAACGGTCTCGAGCCGCCGCGCGAAGTGCGCGAGGTGGGTGTCGATCCCGCGCCCGCGCATGAGCTCGCTGCCGGTGGCGATGACGGCGATACGCATGAGGAAGAATGTAGAATGTAGAATGTAGAATGTAGAATGTAGAAGCTGGAAACGGGAAGCTGGATCTGGAAGCTGGATCTGGAAACTGGAAACGGGAAGCTGGAAGCCGGGATCAGCCAGCGCGGAACTTCGCGAGCGCCTCGGTGACCGCCTTGCGCTCGACCTTCGTCAGCTCCGCCAGCCGCGGCTCGACGGCCTCTGCGACCTCCCCGATCCGGCGCCGCACCCGGCGGTCCGTCGTCCCGGCCGAGAGCACGGCCACGAGCAGATCCCCGGCGTGGCACTCCCCGGCGCACAGCGGGTCCGCTTCGAGCCGGTCGAGCGCCAGGGGGACCAGATACCCGAGACTGACGGACTGGCCGATCATGAGGCGCAGATCCTCCGCCGTGAAGTCCTTCAGCGGCTTCTTGCGCAGCGCGTGACACCGCGTCACGAGATACGACCCGAAGATCGGCGGCCCCCAGTCCGTGTGCTCGAGGTCGTCGAGGTGCCGGCGCAGGACGCGGTCGTCGAGCGACCCGCTCACGCCTTCGTCTCGATCCGCGGCAGGAACGGCGCGCTCTGCGGCGCGAACAGCGTGTGCGGGCTGCGGCGCCCGAGCACGGTCATCGCGCCCTTGAAGAGCGACAGCCGCACGTCGCCCGTCACCCTCTCGTTCGTCTTCGCGAAGAACGCGTCGAGCCCCTCGCGCGTGGCGGTGAACCACTCGCCCTGGTAGACGAGGTCCGCGTACGTGCGCGAGAGGTCCTCCTTGAAGTGCAGCACCGACTTGTCGAGCGCGAGCGCCTCGAGCGCGCGGTGCGCCGCGATGAGGACGCACGCCGCGGGCGCCTCGTAGAGCTCGCGCGTCTTGAGGCCGTTGATCCGGTTCTCGATGACGTCGAAGCGCCCGACCGAGCAGCGGCCCGCGATCTTGTTGAGGCGGTCGACGAGCGCGACGGGGCGCAGCTCCTCGCCGTCGAGCTTCACCGGCACGCCCTTCTCGAAGCCGATCTCGATCGTCGTCGGCTTCGCGGGCGCGTCGGCGGGCGGCGACGTCATGACGTACGTGTCGCGCGGCGGCTCCTCCCACGTGTCGACGAGCCCGCGCAGCTGGATGTTGTTGCCCCACAGGTTCTGCTCGACGTTGTAGAGCGTCCGCCGCTCGCTCTCGATGGCGAGATTGTGCTCGCGCGCGTAGGCGACGTCGTCGGCCGGCGTCCGGAGGCCGAGCTCCTCGAGCGGCGCGAGCACGTCGAGGTCGGGCGCCAGCGCCTTGATCGCGTTGTTGAGCCGGACCTTGTCGTTGCCGATGCCGCGCGAGCCGTGCGCGAGCACGTCGCACCCCTCGTCCTCGGCGATGGCGACGAGCTCCTTCACGATGAGCGGCCGCGAGAGCGCGCTGAAGAGGTAGTAGCCCTGCTCGTAGACGGCGTTCGCGCGGATGCACGGGAAGACGTGGTCCTTCACGAACTTCTCGCGCAGGTCCGCGAGGTGCGCGGCGACGGCGCCGAGTTCGACGGCCTGCTCGGCGAGCGGCTCGAGGTACTCCGGCTGGCCGAGGTTGGCGGAGAAGGTGTAGACCCTCATCCCCTTCACGTGCCGCAGGTAGTGCACGCAGATCGTCGTATCGAGGCCGCCGCTGTAGGCCAGGACCACCTTCGCCATGGGTCCATCTTAGCAGAAGCGGGGGCGCCGTTCCGTTCATTCGGCGCGGTCGCGCCAGCCGGCGTCGAGGACCTTCTCCGCGGCGGCGCGCATCCACCCGAGGCCGATGAAGAAGAGCAGCGGCAGCAGGTACGCGTTCGGCTTGCGGAACTCGCCGCGCGCGCACGCGAGGAAGTCGGTCACGCGCTGAAGCACCCCGCCATGACACACGGCGACGCGAACGCGGGAGGAAGCGGCCGCCGCGGGCGCGGCTCAGATGTCCAGCGACTGCCACGGCGGGAGTTCCTTGTCGCTCTGCGGCGCCTGGAGACGCGCGGCGAGTCCCAGGAGGCTCGGCACGTTGTACTCGGGCGCGGGCTTGATCTCGCGCGCCGTCGCCGTGCGCCGCAGGAGACACACCTTGAAGCCGAGCTTCCGCGCCGGCTCGATGTCGACGTCCGGCTCGGCCGTCACGTGCAGGCAGTTCTCCGCGGGCGCGTACATCTTCGCGAGCGCCGCGACGAAGATCTTCCCCGACGGCTTGTACGCGTGCACGTCCTCGCTCGTCAGCACGAGGTTCGCCGCCACGCCGAGGTAGCCGACCGAGCGCAGGACGAACTCGCGGTCGGCGTTCGCCAGCACCGCGATCTTCGAGACCTTCTGCAGGCGCGGCAGCGTCGCGGTCGCGTCCGAGTACGGGCGCCACGAACCGAGCGCGACGGCGAACGCGCGGCCGTCCTCCGCGTCGTAGCTGACCTTCGCCTCGCGCAGCGCCATGTCGAGCGACTCGTACAGGATTTCGCGGTAGCGCCGGAAGCTGCCGAGCAGCATGCGCCCGTGGATCGTCCGCCACGACTTCACGAGCGTGTCGGCCGGGATCGGGATCCCCTTCTTGACGAGCAGCCTCTTGAAGAACTGCCGCATGCCCATCTCGACGTCGATGAGGCTGCCGTAGAGGTCGAACGAGATCCACTCGTACACGTCCTCGATTCTACGAACCGCGCCGATCGACGCGATGCGATTCGTCGAGCCGCACGGCCGCGCCCGCGATCGGGGGCGCGACCGACAGCAGGTCGCCCCTCCGCGCGCGCTCGAAGTCCCGCCGCTCCGGCGCGCGGTGGCGCGTGAGCATCTCGCACCGGCACATCGGCCCCGCGCGGCCGCAGAGGAACGCCCACGAGCGCCCCTTCGCGCGGTGGTGGTCGCTCACGACGCGCCAGTCCGCCGCCGTCGCGTCCGAAAGCGTCCGTCCCGCGCGCGTCACGACGAGGTACGAGTACTTGAGCGACTCCTTCGAGAGGCCCGTGCGACGGTCGAGCTCGTCGATGATCGCGGGCCGGTTCCACGGCACGTCCTGGTGGCACCACATGCCCTCGTCGGCGCGCATCGGGCAGGCCGCGATGCCGAGACAGGGCGCCGCGACGCGGAAGCCCTGCGCGACGAGCGTGTCGCGCCACTCCATGAGGCGCCGCGTCGGCTCGCGCATCGCCGGCTCGACGACGACGAGGTGGCCGTCGGGCGCGAGCGCCTCGTCGAGGAGCCGCAGGAGCGGGCGCGTGTCGCGCATCTCCGCGAGCACGTGCGCGGCGACGATCGTCCGGTACGTGCGCGACGGCTCCCGCACGGCGCGCGCCTTCACGCGGGGCGCGGCGCGCTTGAGGAGGAAGCGCGCGTCCTCGACGGCCTCGTCGACGATGTCGAGGAGGTCGACGTCGCCCTCGCCGAGCGCGAGCGCCGCCGTGCCGGGGCCGCATCCGAAGTCGAGCGCGGGCCCGCGCTTCGGTCCGGCGTACGATGCCAGCTCGTCGAGCACGCGCCGGACTTTCAGGTAATGGACGGGCAGATAGTAGTGGAGGTACGCGGCGCGGAGGCTCGGCTTCGAGAGGTAGCCCGGGCGCAGCGGCGCGCGGCCGGTGAACATGTCGGAGAGCGTCATCACGCTCTCGGCGAGCACGCGCATCTTCATCGGGTGCTCGTCGCGCCACGCGCGCACCGCATCGAGCAGCTCGGACGGGATCGTGCTCATCGAGGCCGGCGGCGCATGGGGGAGAACGCGCGCTGGCCCTCGCCGTCGGGCGTCCACGAGCCGTCCTTGAAGCGGAAGGCCTCGCGGAACTGCCAGTCGGTCTTCCCCTCGCGGTAGTCGGTGACGAGGAGACCGACGACGCCCTCGCCGGTCCAGTCGACGTAGGCCATGGGCGTGAAGTCGGAGAGCGGCCCGCCGCCGCCTCCGGCGGACACCTGCTTGAAGATGCGCTGCGGCACGCCGTCGACCACGCCGTTCGCCTTCAGGTACGCGTCGAAGCTGTCGGCGAGGTCGGACTCGACCTTCCACGCGGGTCCGGCGAGACGGAGGAAGTGCGTCTGCTTCTGCGACGCGACCGTGACGCGGACGAACCCCTCGGTCTCGCGGCGCGCGAGGATCTCGGCGGCGAACTGGTCGGACGCGAGCTTGTGGCCGAGCTTCTCGTAGTGCGCCTGGAGGTGCTTGACGGCGGGCGTGACGAGGTCGCTCTCGCGCGGCTCGGCCTGGAGCATGGCGACGGCCGCGATCGCGCCGCCGAAGATGACGATGCCGAGGACGACGGGGAGCCTGGACTTCATCGAAGCGTGATTATAGTCGGAGCACGGAGCACGGATCACGGAAGAGGCGCCGCCCCCTTCGCCTCGCGCGCGACGACCGGGCAGGCGAGGAAGCGGCCGGGCCTCACCTCCTCCAGCGGCGGCACGCGGTCGGCGCAGGCCGCCTCCGCCTTCGGACAGCGCGTGCGGAAGGGGCATCCGCTCGGCTTGCGCAGCGGGCTCGGCACCTCGCCCTGCAGCTTGATGCGCTCCGGCCGCTGCAGCTCCGGGTCCGGCAGCGGCACCGCCGAGAGGAGCGCCCGCGTGTACGGGTGGAGCGGCGACCGGTAGACGTCCCGCGCGGGCCCGATCTCGCAGAGGTTGCCGAGGTACATCACCGCGATGCGGTGCGAGATGTGCTCGACCACGGACAAATCGTGCGCGATGAAGAGGTACGTGAGCCCGAACTCCCTCTGGAGGTCCTGCATCAGGTTGATGACCTGCGCGCGGATCGAGACGTCGAGCGCGCTGACGGGCTCGTCCGCGATGACGAGGCGCGGGGCGGTCGCGAGCGCGCGCGCGATGCCGACGCGCTGCCGCTGGCCGCCGGAGAACTCGTGCGGGTAGCGGTGCGCCTGCTCGCCGGTGAGGCCGACCTTCTCGAGAAGCCACGCGACCTTGTCGGCGCGCTCTTTCGGCTTCAGGTCGGGGCGGTGCACGGTGAGCGGCTCGGCGATGGTGTCGCCGACGGTCCATCGCGGGTTGAGCGACGAGTACGGGTCCTGGTAGATCATCTGGATCTGCGAGCGCAGCGGCCTCATCGACCCGCGCGACAGTTTCGCGAGGTCGACGGTCGCGCCGTTCGTGCGGAAGTGGAGTTCGCCCGACGTGGGATCGACGAGCCGCATGATCGCCTTGCCGACGGTGGTCTTGCCGCAGCCGGACTCGCCGACGAACCCGAGCGTCTCGGCCTCGCGCACGGAGAAGGACACGCCGTCGACGGCCTTGACGTCGCCGACGTGGCGGAGGAGCACGCCCGCGTGGATCGGGAACCAGACGCGGAGGTCCTTCACTTCGAGGAGGGCGTCGCCGGCGCTCACAGGCTCTCCGCCTTGACCAGGTGACAGCGGCAGTCGTGGCCGGGCCGCGCGCGGATGAGTTCCGGCTCGACGTCCTCGCAGCGTTTCTCCTTCACCGGGCAGCGCGTCCAGAACTTGCAGCCCTTCGGGAAGTCGAGGATGGAGGGCACGATGCCGGGGATGGTTTCGAGCCGTTCCTTCTTCTCCTGGTCGGGGCGCGGGAGCGACTTCATGAGTCCGCGCGTGTAGGGGTGGAGCGCGTTCCTGAAGAGCGACTTCGCGTCGGCGATCTCCTGGATGCGCCCGCCGTACATGACGGCGACGCGCGCACAGGTTTCGGCGACGACGGCGAGGTCGTGCGTGATGAGGAGGATCGCCGTCCCCTCCTGCTTGCGCAGTTCCATCATGAGGTCGAGGATCTGCGCCTGGATGGTGACGTCGAGCGCGGTGGTGGGCTCGTCGGCGATGAGGAGTTTCGGCTTGAGCGCGAGGGCCATCGCGATCATGACGCGCTGGCGCATGCCGCCGGAGAACTGGTGGGGGTAGTCGCCCAGCCGTCGCGCGGCGTCCGGAATGCCGACTTTCTCGAGCATCTCGACGGCGCGATTCGTCGCCTCCTTCTTGGGCATCTTCGTGTGGTGCGTGACGGCTTCGCGGAGCTGGAAGCCGATGGTGAAGACCGGGTTGAGGGCGGTCATCGGCTCCTGGAAGATCATGGAGATCTCGCGCCCGCGGATCTGCCGCATCTCGGCGTACGTGAGCTTCAGGAGGTCGCGTCCGCGGAAGAGGATCTCGCCGTGCTCGATGCGGCCCGGCGGGTTGGGGATGAGGCGGAGGATCGACAGCGCGGTGACGGACTTGCCGCTGCCGGACTCGCCGACGAGCCCGACGACCTCGTTCTCTCGGATGTCGAAGTCGACGCCGTCGACGGCCACCGCGCGGCGCCCCTCGACGTCGAAGGTCGTCCGCAGTCCGCGCACGTGGAGGAGCGTGTCGCCCATCAGCGGAGCCTCGAGAAGACTTTCGGGTCGAACGCCTCGCGCACGGCCTCGCCGACGAGGACGATGAGGTAGAGGGTCGCGGCCAGCGTCACGCTCGGGATGACGATCAGGTGCGGGTGGAACTTGACGTTCTCCAGTCCCTGGCGCAGCAGCACGCCCCAGCTCGGCGGCGGCAGCCCGAAGTTGAGATAGTCGAGCGACACCAACACGCCGATGTAGCCGACGATGGCGAACGGCGTGAACGTCACGACCGGCACCATCGAGTTCGGGAGCATGTGGAGGATCATGACCTTCCAGTCGGAGACGCCCGTGCCGATCGCCGCGTGCACGTAGTCCTTCGCCTTCTCGCGATAGAACTCCCCGCGGACGTAGTAGGTGATGCCAAGCCAGCTCCGCAGCACGAGCATGAGCGCGACGAGCAGCAGGAACGTGGGCGTGGTCATCGCCGCGACGATCATGATCACGTAGAGGAACGGGATCGACGACCAGATCTCCTCCACGCGCTGCGTGACGATGTCCACCCATCCGCTGTAGTACCCCTGGACTCCCCCGACGACGACGCCCACGGCGGTACCCGCCAGCGCGACGATGAGCGCGAACGCGAGCGCGATGCGAAAGCCGTACACGAGCTGGACGAACACGTCGCGACCGGACATGTCCGTCCCGAGCGGGATGCCGAGCCGGATCGACGGCTTGTTCGGCGCCGGCTCGTCGAACTCCAGGCGCGTCTCCTCCGGTCCGTGGGGATACAGCGTCTGGATGATCCAGGCGCGCCCCGCCCGGAAGGCCTCCGTGTCGCGCTCCACGGCCTCGAGCTCTCTTGCCTTCTTCGCGAACTTCCGGTCGAACCGGTCCTGCCAGCGTTTCTTGCGCGCCTCCGGCGCGTCGGCCGGCGGCGGAGGGTCGTTCTGCACGAACTCCGCGCGCTCGGCCTCGAACGCCTTCCGCGCCTCCGCGAGCGCAGCGTCCGGCTCCCGGCACGCGCGCGCGAACGCGCGGTAGTCCACCTCGCTCCTCCCCGCCTGCCCGAAGTCCTCCTTCTTGCAGAAAGACGAGATCGGCACGAAGAACAACGCCTTGCCCAGCCACTCCTTGAACGCCGGGAACGCGACGCGCCCCTCGAAGCGGATCGCCAGCGGCTTGTGGTTGACGAGCAGCTCCAGGAAGAGCGACAGCACCAGCAGCGTCGTGATCGCGACGAACGCCCAGTATCCACGGCGGATCTGCTTGAAGCGGGCGACGCGCTTGGCCGTGGTGGGTCCGAACTTCATCGGGAAGCCGAGGAGGCGCCCCGCCCGTACGAAAACCCACGGGATGCCCCGCATCGTGAGCCAGGCGCCCGCGGCGAGCACCACGGCGATCTTCAGCACCGTCCAGGCGATCGTCATTTGAACCGCACGCGAGGATCCACCAGCGCCAGCAGCAGGTCCGACAGGAGATTGCCGACGAGGTGGATCAGGACCACGAACACGAGGACGCCCATCGACACCATGTAGTCGCGCCACAGGAGCGACTCCAGACCCAGCAGCCCCATGCCGTCGATGTTGCACGTGCGCTCGATGAGGAACGATCCGGCGAACAGCAGGCTGAGCACGTGACCGGCGCTCACGGCGAGCGGAATGAGGGAATTCCGCAGCGCGTGCACGAACAGGACGCGCCGTTCGGGCAGCCCCTTCGCGAACGCGGTGCGCACGTAGTCGGCGCCCAGGTTGTCCAGGAGCGAGTTCTTCATCAGGATCGTCATCGTGGCGAACCCGCCGATGAGATACCCTGCGATCGGAATCAGCGTGTGCTGCAGCTGGTCCTTGATGCAGCGCCAGTACTGTCCCGCGGCCCACCAGTCGTTCCAGTCCTCGTGCCGGAACCGCCCGAGCGGCAGCAGGCTCCATCCGAGGTCCGTCGCCAGCAGCAGTAACAGCACGAGGGAGGCGACGAATCCAGGTATCGCGTATCCGACGAACACGATGAGCGACGACCCGGTGTCGAACATCGACCGGTGGTGGATCGCCTTTTGCACGCCGAGCGGGATGCAGACGAGCCATGTCGCGAAGAACCCGCACAGCCCGAAGTAGATCGAGACGGACAGCTTGTCGGCGATGACGTCCAGCACCGGGTCCGACCAGCGATACGAACGTCCGAGATTGCCCTGGACCACGCCGCTGAACCGCCCCGAGTTGTCACGGTCCGGCCAGACGCCCAGCCAGATGAGGTAGCCGACCGGAATGCTGCGGTTGAGTTTGAAATGGCGCTGAAGTTGCTCCAGCGCCTCCTTCGGCAGCTGCCCCCCGGACGACCCGAACCGGTCCGCGCCCCCGCCGCCCCCCTCCTCGGAATGCTGCAGTTCCTGCTGGGCCTGCTCGATCGGCCCGCCCGGCGTGAGGCGCATCGTCGCGTAGACGATGAACGTGATGCACACGAACGTCACCGGGATGAGGAGCAGCCGGCGCAGGAAATAGCTCACCATCCCGTGCATGGAGGCCGGTCCCGTGGTCTAGTGCTTCGCCCAGGGCTTGAGCGTGATCTCGCCGGGGGGCAGATCGCGCCCGCTCTTCCTGGCTTCGAGCATCGCCTTCTCGCGGTCCGGGTCCGGCCACCACAGGAGCATGATCTGTTCCTGGATCACGTCGCCCAGGCGCGTGACGTAGTTCGCCGGGTGGCCGAACTTGTCCCAGTACGCGAACCGCTCGTACGGCGCGTACCAACCGAGCGCGTACGGATGCTCGTCGAAGATGATCGTGTCGATCTCCTGGATGATCTTCTTCTGCTCGGCGCGGTCGAGCACGCCGTTGTACTTCTTGCAGAGCTCGTCGACGCGCGCGTTCTTGAAACCCGTGATGTTGTTGTTCGCGGGCTGGTCGGCCAGGGTCGACCGCCACGACGTTTCGGGATTGGGGAAGAGAATGCCGCCCCAGTTCTGGTGGTGGATCTTGAACTGCCGCTCCGAGACCTTCTTGATCAGCGTCGACGTGTCGATCACCTTCAGGTGGAGCTGGATCCCCGCGTCCTTGAAGTCCTTCTGAACGATGGCGTAGATGCGCTCCATGACGGGCGATCCCAGTTCCAGCGTCACCTCGAACCGCTTCCCGTCGGGCCCGACCAGGTATCCTTCGTCGTCGCGGCTCTTGAATCCCGCCGCCTCGAGCAGCTCCTCCGCCGTGCTCGGGTCGTACTTCATGCGCCCGTTCGGCGCGCCCCATCCGCCGCCCGGGTGGTACGTGTCGAGGTACTCGTACTCGTTGTAGAACATCTCCTTCATCAACTTCTCGCGGTTGAAGAGGTGCGCGAACGCCATGCGGACGCGCTTGTCGTCGAACGGCTTCTCGCGCATGTTGAACGCGATGCCGCCGAACCCCTGCGGGCCGTCGGTGTACACCTTGCGGCGCTTCACCCAGCCCTTCTGGACGATCTCCTCCTTGGGCATCTCGTCGACCCAGCGCTTGGCGCGGTTCACCTCGTACCAGTCGAGGTCGCCCTTCTTGAACATCTCGTACTGCATCTCGATGTCGCGCACGACGATGAACTTGATCTGCTCGAAGTTGTAGGTGTTCTTCGCGAACGTCTCGTTCTCCGCCCACCAGTCGCCGCGCCGCACCACCGTGAGGGAGTCGCCCTTCCTGATGTTCTCCTCCCGGAGGGCGTACGGACCGCTCGGCGTCCAGAGCTTCCAGTTCCAGTTCTCCAGGTAGTCCTTCCCCGAGAGCCCCACCTCCTTCGCCGGGTGGATGTACATGCCGGAGCCGAAATAGAGGAACAGGCGCCAGTTGAGCTCCTTCGTCTTCACCTTCACCGTGAGCTTGTCGATGACGACGGGCTCCTCGTACCCCTCCTTGAAGGTCATCACCGACGAGGGATCCACGCGGTCGTCCTGCGTGCGGTGCCACCACGTCTTGCGCACGTCTTCGGCGGTGACCGGGGCGCCGTCGGCGAAGCGCGCCTTGGGGTTGATGTGAAACCAGAACGTCTGCGAGCTCTGGTCGGGAGCCGTCTCGACCTTCCAGTGCGAAGCGAGTCCGGGGATGAACTCACCCGTGTTCGGATGCACCTGCACCAGCGTCTCAAACATCAGGATGTGTATCGCGCGCGTCTGGATGAGGTTCGAGTTCGGCCCCTCCGTCCGCAGCGTCGGCGGGTACGACTCCCACGGCACGACCAGCCGGCTCCCCGCCACCCGCTTCGCCGCGGGATCGCCGATCGCCGGGTACTTGTCGTCCGTCGTCCACCCCGCCGGGTCGAACGCCGGGTCCTGCGCGGCCGCGCGCATCGTCCCCAGCCCGATCACCCACGCGCCCGCCATCGCGAGCGCCGCAAGCCGCGTCGAGAGTCTCATTCCCACCCCCAAATGAAAAGAAGCCCCCGCTTGGGGGCGCATCGTAACTTTTGAACGACGCCGACGCCACATCCGCCGCCCGCCCGCGCGCGTACGGAGGGTAGACTCCCACCGATGGATTCCTCCGACTACGCCCCCACCCTGCGGCCCACCCCGGACGACCCGGCCCGCTCCGGCGAACGCGTCCCGGAGCGCATCGGCAAGTTCGTCCTCCGGGGCAAGCTCGGCGCCGGAGGCATGGGCGAAGTCTGGGAGGCGCGCGACACCGAACTCGACCGCGCCGTCGCCCTCAAGCTCATGCACGGCGACGAACCCGCCGAGGCCGAACGCTTCCGACGCGAGGCGCAGCTCGCCGCGCGGCTCTCCCACCCGAACATCGCCGCCATCTACGAGGTCGGCTCCTCCGGCGGCCGCCCGTACATCGCCATGCAGCTCGTCGACGGCACCACGCTGCGCGCCTTCAAGAAGAAGAACGTGGAGACGTCCGCGCGGCTCGTCCGCGACGCCGCCCGCGCCGTCCAGTACGCCCACGAGCTCGGCATCGTCCACCGCGACCTCAAGCCCGACAACATCATGGAGTCGCGCGGCCGCGTCTTCGTCATGGACTTCGGCCTCGCGCGCACCGTGCAGGGCGGCTCGCGACTGTCCGTCTCGGGCACGCTCGTCGGCACGCCTTCGTACATGCCGCCCGAGCAGGCGCGCGGCGAACGCGCCGACGCCCGCGCGGACGTCTACGCGCTCGGCGCCACGCTCTACGAACTCCTCGACGGGCGGCCGCCCTTCGCCGGCGACAACATCTACGACACGCTCCTCGACGTCCTCAACACGGAGCCCGTCCCGCCGCGCGCTCCGCGCGACCTCGAGACCATCGTCCTCAAATGCCTCGAGAAACAACCCGCCGCCCGCTACGCGACGGCGGCCGAGCTCGCCGACGACCTCGACCGGTTCCTCGACCGCGAGCCGATCGCCGCCCGGCCCGTCGGCCCGCTCGCGCGGCTCGGACGCCGCCTCGTCCGGCGCAAGCTCCTCGTCGCGGCCGTGGCGCTCCTCCTCGCGCTCGTCCCGACCGTCCTCCTGCTCGTGCGCGCGCGCTCGTCCGCCGGCCGCGCCGAAGAGGCGCTCACCCTCTGGACCGACGTCTCGCGCGTGCTCGCCGACGCCGAGATCCACCTGCGCCAGGGCGAGGTCGGCGCGGGCCGCCGCAAGATCGACGACGGCCTCAAGCTCTGCCGTGCCGCGCCCGAGTCCGCCCACGCCCGCTACTTCGCCGGCCGCCTCCTCGCGGCGCGCGACGATCGCGACGGGGCGATCGCGGAGCTCGACCGCGCGGTCGCGCTCGACGCATCCTTCGCCGCCGCGCGCTTCGAGCGCGGCCTTCACGAGGTGGACGCCTACGTCGATCTCTACAGCCACCGCGAGCTCACCACGCCGGCGGCGGCGCCCGCCGCCACGCGCGACGAGGTCGAGCGGGCGTTCCCGGACGTCGCGGACCTCCGCCGCCGGGCCCTCGACGACCTCGGCGTTCCGCCGGACGGGCGCTACTACGTCGCGGCGGATCTCGCGTACGCGCGCGCCCAGCTGGCGCGCATGGCGGGCGACCTCGCCACGGCGCGCCGCACGCTCGAAGCGCTCCTGCGCGACGAACCGCTCCACGTCCGCGCCGCGGTCGCGCTGGTTCAAGTCGACTACGCGGAGCATGCGTGGGACGCGTCGTGGCGGCGGGTGTGCGAGCAGGCGGACCGGCACCGCGGCTCGGCATCGGTCCTGCTGACCCGCGTGATGCTGGCCGTGCGCCGGCAGGCCGAGACGCCGCACGACCGGGAGGTTCCGGAGTGGCTGGCGACGGCGCATCGGGACATCGAGCGCGTGATCGAGCTGCGCGGGCGCACCGCGAAGACGCTCGGATGGCGGGCGATCGTCCGCCGCGTCACGGGCGATCCCTCGGGCGCCGTCGAGGACGCGACGGCCGCGATCGCGATGGAGCCGGGCGGCAGCCTGGCCGTCATGACGCGCGCGATCGCCCGGGCGCAGGCGGGCGACCTCGACGGCGCCCTCGCCGACGCGCGCCTCGCGGTCGGATTCTTCCCGCGCGCCGCGAGCGCGCCGATGCTGCTCGGCAACGTGCTCGGGGACCGCGGAGACCGCGAGGGCGCGCGGGCCGCCTACGACCGGGCGATCGCGATGGACGCACGGTACGCCGCGGCGTACGTCAACCGCGGCTCGATCCTCGACGAGTCCGACCCCGAACGCGCGCTCGCCGACTACGCGCGGGCTCTCGAGATCTACCCGCGCTACTACGAGGCGCTCACCAACCGCGGCAATCTGCTCATGCGGATGGGCCGCCACGCGGAGGCGCTCCGGGATCACGACGCGGCCGTGGCGATCGCGCCGCGGAGCGCGGGCGCGCTCCACAACCGCGCGAACGCGCGCAGCCGCGCGGGCGACGTCGCGGGGGCGCTCGAGGACTGCGCGCGCGGAGCGGACCTGGCGCCGACGAGCGTGATCGAGCGCCTGTCGCGGGCACAGCTCGAGTCGCTCGCCGGCTCGCTCGACACCGACGCCGCCCGGGCGCTCGACTTCCGGCGCCGCGCGCTCGCCGACTGCGACGAGGTGGTGCGCCTGAGCCCGGGCCTCGCGGACGCGCGTCTCGTGCGGGCGCGCGTGCGCATCCACCTCGGCCAGCACGCGGCGGCGCGCGAGGACGCGGAGAAAGCCGTCGAGCTGAGCCCGCACCGCGCCGAGGCGCACGAGCTGCGAGGCCTGGCGCTCCGGCATCTCGGCAACCTCGCGGGCGCGCGCGAGGCGTACGATCGGGCGATCGCGCTGGCGGCCACGCCGGAACGGCACCGCGAGCGCGCGCGGCTCCGCATCGCCGCGCAGGACCTCGAGGGCGCGCGCCGCGACTACGACGACGCGCTCCGGCTCGACCCGAAGGACGCGGTCACCTGGTCGGCCCGCGCGGCGGTCCGCGGCACGCTCAGGGACTTCGAGGGGACGGTGGCGGACGCGACGGAGTCGATCCGGCTCGACCCGCGGTTCGCGCACGCGTGGCACACGCGGGCGCAGGCGCGCTACGCGCTCGGCAGGTACGAGGAGTCGGAGGCGGACTTCGGCGAGGCGGTCCGGCTCGACCCGCGCAACGCGGAGGCGTGGATCTCGCGCGGGGCGCTGCGCGAGATGCGCGGCGACAGGAAGGGCGCGCTCGGCGACTACCGCGCGGCGCTCGGCGCGATGCCGCAGGACCATCCGCGCCGGCCGGCGGTGGAGCAGGCGATGCGGGCGCTGGAGCGGGAGTAGCTCACGCCAGAAACTCCCCCCACTCGAGAAACGCGTCGTCGAACCGGGGCGGAATCACTTGTGCTTCGTCCGCACCCGCGTCGGCACCCTGCCGCAGATCGTGCAGCTGACCTTCGCGTTGTCGAAGAGGCCGCCGCACGCGAAGCAGACGAACGCGCGCTTCTCGGCGTCCCACCAGAACGTGCTCTCCTTCCCGCACGCGGTGCACGTCTTCAGGATCTCCTCGCGGTCCTCGTGCTTCGGCGAGTTGGCGCAGATGAAGAGGATCCAGCCCGTGTCCTCCTCGCGGCGGTCGGGCGGGCGCGCCACGTACGCCCCGTCCTTCCGCGAGAACTCCGGCGCGTACACCTCCTGCTTCTCCTCGGGCTTGTCCCCGCGGAGCCGCGCGTCCTTCAGGTCGTCCTTCGACCATCGGCCGTCGAGACGCGGCTCGACCGCCGGGCCGGGCCGCTTCTCGTCGTCGCGCTTGCGCACCTCGTCGCGCGAGGCGGCGATCCGTTTCAGGTCCGCGGCCGTCGCGCGCGAGCGCTCGAGGGCGGCCGTGTCGTAGACGGAGATCCACCATCCGCCGTAGGCGTCCTCGGCCGTCTCGGGCGTCACCTCGAACGTGAGGCCGATCACGACCTTGACGTCCTTCTCCAGGTTGAGCGATTCGAGGATCGCCTGGTCGTGCGGCAGGAGCGCCGTCATGAATTCGAGGCACGCCTTCCGCGCGTGCTGCGCCTTCGTCGCGGGCGGATGCACGCCGACTTCCACGCACGACGGCAGCGCCGGGTCGCCGTAGACGTTCAGCTCGTACTCGCCCGCGCGGTACGAGACGTAAGGGACGTGACGCAAGACGCCCTTGTCGATCACCGTGCTCGGAATCTGCCGCAGGCCGCGAGCCCACGGCTTCTCGCGCGCGACACGAAGGCACTCGCCGCGCGCCGGCAGGATCGCGGCGGCCCGCGACGGCTCCTTCGCGCACGCGAGGAGGGCGGCCAGGGGGAGCGCGAGCGCGATCCGCATGACCCCGCGAGTGTATCCTGTATAGGGAGATGATGTTCCGAACACTCGTCGCGTTTCTCGCGTGCGCCGCGCCCGCCTGGGCCCAGTTCGCGGCCGGCTACGACCCGGTCGGCGTCCACGTGGACGCGGCGGGCGTGCTCCGCAGCCGGAGCGTCGACGCGGACCCTCGCCTCGCCGAGCTCTGGAAGAACGCGAAGTCGCTCCAGAAGGACGGGAAGCTCCTCTACATCTCGCTCCCGCGTCTCTTTGCCGAGGCGCGGAAGATCGTCGAGAGCGGGAAGCCGCTCCCCGAGGACATGCGCTACCTCGGCGGGATGACGAAGCTCCAGTACGTCTTCGTCTACGCCGACACGAAGGACCTCGTGATCGCGGGCCCGGCGGAGCCGTTCGACGCGAAGACCGCGTACCGTCCGCTCGGGAAGATCACGGGCCGGCCCGTCCTCCAGCTCGACGACCTCGTGACGGCCCTCCGCGCGTTCGGACCGGGCCAGAAGCCCGACCGCCTCGGGTGCGACATCGAGATCACGAAGGAGATCGCCGAGAAGGTCTCGAACAAGGCGAAGGCGGTCGGCCCGACGGCCCAGATCATCGGCTTCAAGAAGGCGTGCGACCAGATCGCGGAGGCGGGCGGCCCGCGGCCGGTGAAGTACTACGGGCTCGACACCGAGACGCGATTC
>Ga0187893_10006734_pt1 | contig 19420 bp, 17 predicted proteins | sample MA1701074metaG_FD_139574 | JGI IMG/M metagenome (GOLD analysis project Ga0187893, IMG submission 139574) | White microbial mat communities from a basaltic lava cave in the Kipuka Kanohina Cave System on the Island of Hawaii, USA - MA170107-4 metaG ... | reverse complement strand
TACTCGCATGCCCCACGACGTGTTCATCGGGTACTCTCGCCGCGACTCGGCCGCTGCTGGTTCCGTTGTCGAGCATCTCGGAGGACTGGGCCTTTCCTGCTTCCGGGACGTGGATGGCATACGCGGCTCCGCGGAGTGGGTGCGGTCCATCACGACTGCCATCAAGGACTGCTCTGTCTATCTTTTCCTGATTTCGCATTCCTCGGTTGCCGCCGACTCTTGGGTTCAGGACGAGATCCACTTCGCCCGTCAGGCCGGAAAGAGGTTCGTGCCGGTCGTCCTGGATCGCGAAGTACGTCTTGCGGATGATCTGTCCTTCTACCTAAGCCGATACCAATTTGTCCATTTGGACGATCTATTGCAAGACGCCCTGGAGAAGGTTGGAGAAGTTGTCTTGGCGGCTGTCGACCAGGAGAAATTTCCAGCCGCTTACCAAGACTCCGCCGATGTCAGCCGCCGATCCACCTACTGTCTCGCCGCATTGGAGCATCTCGGGTTGTTCGTTGGGGAAAGCACCCACGGTTTAGCCACTTCGATTGGTAACGCTTACGTGCTCCATTCAAATCAGGATGCGTATCTCGGCCATCAGATGAGGAACGTCCCTCGCACCTCGGAGTTCGTGCTGGACGCTGAGGTTCATCACCTGGACGGCCCGGGCGATGAATGGTTCGGGTTCGAGTTTGGGGACGCTCACCCTAGAGATCGCCTCCAGTTCCTCGTTCGCGCCGATGGTTGGCTCCGGGTTGCGAAGTGTTTGAATGGCGAATGGACGAACCTTAGTCTAAAGCCTGGCCCACGCGGAGTGCGGCCGAGGCACTCGGTGGCTCTGAGGGTTACCAAGAAAGCTGACAAGTTCTATATCTTCCTCAGTGACCTTCACGCCGCTACCGTGGCCGACGGGACAATTCGAGCGGGTCTTCTGGGCGTTATCGCTGGCAGGGGGATTCGAGCTTCATTCGCCGGCCTGCAACATTGATGGCATCGCTTTGCGGCCTCTGTTTGTCGCGGCGTTGGATCATTGGGAGCAGCTTGAGATGCCCGAGGCCCGCAAACTAATGAGCTATATAGCTTCTTTTGATCCGGACCTTGCTCTCACCGCAGATTCAGTACCTGTGTCGCTCCTTTTGAAGCAGCGGCGGCCTGATCGCCGACAAACCGTCCTCATCGTGCTTGGAAATGACATTTCCGCTCAAATCGCCGACTATGGCGCGGCCGAGGTTCTTCGCCAAGCCGTCGATCAGAGGGTGGCTCCCGGCCCTGACCGCTGGGCGGCTGTGGTTACGGAAGGCGCCATCGCGAAGGAATCACGATTTGCCGAATGCGCCCTGATCGCGATTGGCGGCCCGATGGTGAACCCGTTAACCGCCGGATGTCAGTCTCTGGCAACTGATCACCGCACCCCAACCGATTCGCATCGCCTCCAGGTATGGCAAAGCTCCCACGAACAACCCAGAATGTGCGTCTGGGGCCTCTCTGCGGGGGACACCAACGAGGCCGCCCGGGCGGCAATTTCGTCCGGTGCCCTCGATGAGTTCTTGGAATTGGCCTGGAAACCGCGCGGATAGCGAGCGCTCCGCCCATTAGCGCAATAGCGCTACATTCAAGAGTCCACCGGCTGCACCGCGCGTTATTCGCTTTTTCGTCTCCTCCACCTTCCGCGGCATGAAGGAGGATCGCGACGAGCTCGTACTGCGCGTCTTCCCCCAACTGCGCAAACTGTGCGACCGGAGCGCCCTCGAGCGGGGCGAGGTGGACCTGCGCTGGGGCATCATCGTGAAAACAATCCAGCGGCCGTCTTTGGAGAGGTCAAGCGTCGGGATCTCACCCCTCGGACCGGCGTAGAATACGTGATGAAAACGGTTTGACGCCAAGCTAACGAGGTACATCGCGCCATCGTGAAGAAAGAGGATCGGCCGGCTATCGGGCAACCATCGCGCGCCGGTCCCCGTTCCGGCGGGACCGGCCCGTTCATAGGTTTTTGAATCGAGGCGATAAACAGCCAGTCCCTTGGGCCGTCGATCTGTGAAGATGCTCCAAAATAATGTCACCTCTGGGTACAATTCCTTCGAGGTGAACGTGGGCACATTTCCTAGACAGGCTTGACATTCGAGCGCTCTCGAACCGTTACGCGGCGCTGTCAGCAACAGAACACGGGTTAGTTCCTTCCTTGTCCCCGCTCGTCTAATGGTAGGACAGCGGCCTTTGGAGCCGTTTCGAACTGATAACCGGGGACCCACCGTCCCGTTTGCAACCCAGCGGCGCAACTATCCCATTCAACGACGATGATTATGGACTGGGAAGGCAATCCCGGGATTCCTCTAAGCCGGAGGCACGCAACTTTCTACAGAGCGAAGGGTAGAATAGGAAGAGATGAGGGTCGCCGAAGAGTTGCGGAACAGGCGTGAGGAAATCCTCAGGCTGGCCGCCAAACACGGGGCCGGGAACGTATTCGTCTTCGGGTCTGTCGCCAGAGGAGAGGAGACAGCAGACAGCGACGTCGACTTTCTGATTGACGTCGCCGGAGAACCCACTCCCTGGTTCCCAGGGGGATTGGTCGCAGATCTGGAGGAACTGCTCGGACGGCGGGTCCAGGTCGTTATCCGCCGGTCCTTGAGCCCCTTGATTCAGGAATCGGTGATGAAGGATGCCTCCCCCTTGTGAGATCGGAGCGGGCTTACCTTGAGCACATCCTTCATTGCATCCGCCGAATCCGGCAGGACTCGTGCGACGGGAAGGAAACCGTCTTCGCCTCGCCAACCCTTCAGGACGCGATCGTGCGCAACCTCCAGATCCTGTGTGAGTCGACGCAGCGCCTGAGGGAGTCGAGCAAGATGCGCCGTCCGGAGGTGGATTGGCGGGGAATCTCGGGCCTGAGAAATGTCTTGGTACACGGCTACTTCGAGGTCGACCTGGAAACCATCTGGACTATCATCCAACGGGACCTTCCCGTCCTGGAAGGCGCTGTCAAGGGGCTGCTGGGGGAGCCACCTAGGGAGCCGCCCCCAGCCGCATGATGCCAAGCGTGGGCTGGAGGAGCGTTCTCAGATCAGGCGGCTGCGAAACACCACCAGAGTTAGAAACGCGTCTACGACGAGGAGCCAATCTTCAAATAATCTGGCTCCATAGCATCGCGTACCGCAGTTCCAGCAATCCAGGCCGCGGCCGGTCCCCGGCTGTAGCCCGCCAAGGGCGAGTCACCGCAAGTTGGCAAGCCAAATGTCGGACTCGGCGGCCTCGACGGTGAAAACAATCCAGCGGCCGTCTCTGGAGAGGTCAAACCCCGTGATCTCACGCCTCAGACCGGGGGAGAATACGTGATGAAAACGCTTCGACGCCAAGCTAACGAGGTACAACTCGCCATCGTGAAGAAAAAGGATCCGCCGGCTATCGGGCAACCATCGCGCACCGGTCCCCGTTCCCGCGGGACCGATCCGTTCGTAGGTTTTTGCATCGAGGCGATAAACGGCCAGTCCAATGGCAGCGCCGCTGGGGCTTTGCCTCAATTCCCCGGCCAACATACCTCCGTCCGGAGACCAGGAAGCTACCGCGAATCGCTCCCCTGGGCCGGGATCGGGCAACAACCGCGCGGGCTGGTCGCTCCACGCCTTCGCTGGGTCCAGAATCCCGACCTTCCCATTGGCGATGTAGATCACGCGTTTGCTGTCGGGAGACCACCTGGGGAGCCGCGCTCCGTTGCCCGGCGCGTCGGTGTGGCATTGCAAGTGACCGCCTTCGGGGTCGATCGTATACGTTTGCCATGTTCCTGACCGGTTGGAGAAGAACACGATTCGCTGCCCATCCGGCGACCATCTGGGACAGCGGTCCAACTGAGCGCCCTCCGTGAGGCGGCGAAGTCCAGTCCCGTTGCTCCGAACTACCATCAGGTTTTGGGGCGTCAGTCGGTCATTGAACACGATCCATTGCCCGTCCGGCGAGAAATTCGGATCCGCCAGAGGCTTCGAGCTCTGTGTCACCTGAACCGGCTCTCCGGCGATCGCTTCGCGCGCTGGATCGAATCCGATTTTGTACAGGTTCATGTCGCGAGCTTGCGCCGCGTAGAGCATGCGGCTGCCGTCCCTTGAGAAACTCATCAAGCCGCTGGAAACCGCGGGCGTGGTGACTGGCTCCGGTGCGCCTTCTGTCTTTCCGGAGCGCTCATCGATCCGAACTCTCCACAGGTTCATGCTGCCGCCGCGGTCGCTGGCGAAATACAGGTAGCGCCCGTCGGGCGACCAAACGGGACCCCAATCCAGGGCAAGGTCGGCAGTGATGGGAACCGGATCGCCGCCATCGGCCGCCACGGTCGAGATATTCCGTGCCGCCCTGGGGCTGTTCCAATAGGCGATGCGATAGCCGTGCGGAGACCAACTTGGCGCGAGGGCGTCGTCGATTCCGGGAATCTTGCGGGTTCCCCCGGTCGCCACGTTCACGCGAAACAACTGGGCGTCAGGCGGCGGCCCTCTCTCCTCGGGACGTAGGCATTCTTGCATGGAAACGACCACTTCCTTGCCGTCCGGCGACCACGATGGGTTATAGCCGAAATTCGTCAGCCGGCGCACGTTCTCTCCGTCCAGTCCCATGACAAAGATGCCCCCGCCATCCCGCTCTGAGCGGAACGCAACCTGTTCCCCGCCGGGAGAGAACGCCGGGTGTGTGTCGTCCAAAGCAGAGTTCTTACTGAGCGCGATGGGGTTGTCCGCGCCCACGACCCTTAAGTAAATACCCCATTTTCCAGAGGCCCGGCTCTGGTAGACGAAGGACTTGCCGTCTGGCGACAGACTCGGGTAGAGTTCCTCGCCGAGATTCTCGGTGAGCTGCGTGAAAGCTTCTAATCTGGGACCCTGTTCCGGCCGCGTAATGAGCCAGGCAACCAGCGCAAAGCTGGCTGCCAGCGCCGCCACGTACATCGCAAGACGGCTACGGCGCCGGCGTGATTCCGCAAACGCGATCAACTCGCCTGCCATGTCTCCGGCGGACTGGTAGCGTGCCTGAGGTTCCTTGGCCAACGCTTTCCCGATAATTCGCTCCAGACCCTTGGGAACAGCCGGGTTGAGTTGCGATGGCCTGCGCGGAGATTCAGTCAAGATCGCGCGGATGAGTTCTCCCAGGGTTTCTCCTTGAAATGGCTGCCGGCCCGTCGTCATTTCGTACAGGACGGCGCCCAGCGAAAACAGGTCCGTGCGGGCATCCACTTCCTTTCCCTGGGCTTGTTCTGGTGACATGTAGGCCAGGGTTCCCGCCAGGTTTCCCGTAAGCGAGTGCGCCTTCGTTGGCGCTGCCCCGGAGGACGCGGAGACCGCTGCGGAGCCCGCGGAATCCCAGGCTCGTTTGGCCAGACCGAAGTCGAGGATCTTAACCTGGCCTCCGGCGGTGACGAAGATGTTGGCGGGCTTAACGTCGCGGTGCACGATCCCTTTGGCGTGCGCCGCCTGAAGAGCGGCGCAAACCTGGCCGGCCACGGCCAGCAGTTCCTGAAGGGGCAGCAGCTTTTCGGCCATGCGCTGCTTGAGCGACTGCCCTTCCAGAAGCTCCATGACCAGGAACGGCCGGCCCTGGTGTTGACCCGTGTCGTAGACCGTACAAATGTTGGGATGATTCAACGCCGAAGCGGCGCGCGCTTCCCGCTCGAATCGCTCCCGCGCCGCTGCATCGTCCGCCAATGCAACCGGCACAAACTTAATGGCGACGTCGCGGTCCAGGCGCTCGTCGTGGGCCTGATAGACTTCTCCCATGCCGCCGGCGCCCACGAGCGCAACGATGACGTATGGTCCGAAGCGCTCACCAGCCGGTACAGGCTCGCGAGGCGCCCCAGCCTGGATGCCGTCTCCGCTCGATTCCAGAAAGCGGGCAGCCAGATCCTCACTGGCCAGCAGCGACTCTACTTCCAGCCGCAGGTCTTGGTCGTTCCCGCAAGCTTTCGTTAGGAAGGCTGCGCGTTCCTCCCCGGTTTTTTCCAGCGCGGCGTGAAACAGGCTCTCCACCTGCCGCCATCGTTCAATCACCATACTCTGGCCCGATGCGGACAAATCATACCACCACCGCAGACGGCGCGGCCACTTTGTTACTGCCGGACGGGAATCGCGACGGCAGCGCCGGGTATCCAGGCGGCGGTCAGTTGCAGCAGGACATTACCGGACGAAACCCCGGCCGGCACACGAATATCCACCCGGTACAGATCCGTCTCTCCAGGCCAGCCGGCCTTGTTCAATACTTGTGCGTCTCTGCCATCCACCGTCGCTTCCACCGGCGAATTCACCTCTTCCAGAGGGTTGCTAGCGAAACGGGTCACGCCGGCGGGCCGCAGGCTCGGACGTGTCGGTCCAAGACCTTTCGCGCGCACGATCAGCACCTCGCCTGGCCGAGCCGGGTTGGCCGGCGTCACCAGGGAAAAATTCTCATGCATGATTGCCGGACCCTGAGGCGTCATCTCGACTTCAGGCCAAAACGCCGGGGTCAGGTAAAGCAGGACTTGCCAAGTCCCTCCGCCGTGCGCCATGCGCATGGACGGATCTTCCGTCATAGAAGCACTTCGGAGTGGCGGGTTGATGCCCCGGGGCCCGGTGTGGTGCTCACCAGTCGCTCCCAAGAATGCGCCCCCTCCTGACGTGAATGCGTGCCCGCTGATTCCCCGATCGCTCAGCCTGCCGACGAAGGTTCCCTCCGCCGTGTACAAATCCCAACTGCATTCGATGTGGTTGCCCGTTGCTACATTTGCTATTGCTTGGCCTGGGGCCGCGGAGGGTGAAAAGGAAAACGTGTGCCCCCTGTTCGTCCAGACACCTCTTGCCGGCTTCCCGTTGACGGAGACTATATCGCCGATTCCGATGAATTCCTGGAAGGCACGAACCGGCGCCGAAGTTACCGGCCGCGGCGCGCTCGCCAGGGTAGTTGGATCCGTTACGTCCAAACGGTAGCTAACGAGATTCTCGACGAGGACGTCGAGCACGACAACCCGTGGCGATTGCGCCTGCGCCAGACTCGCGAGGCTGGCCAACACGGTCAAAAATAGGAATCGTTTCATGTGAACCCTCCTTGTTTGAGTTCATTCAGGTTCCGTAAGACGGGGCAAAAAGGGGTCATCTCCAAGAAAGATTTTTTGCTAGAATTTCGTCGGGTAGCCGTGAACGAAAGCCAGCAGATCGACATCAGCCGGATGCTCGAAGCCTGGAACGGGGGCGATGAGAAGGCGCTAGCCGAACTCATGCCATTGGTCTACAAGGACCTTCGCATGATTGCCCGCAGGCACTTGGGCGGGTTTCAAGCCCAAAGCGTGCAGTCCGGCACGCTCGCCCATGAAGCTTACCTGAAACTGGTTCAAAGCCGCGGCATCCACTGCGACAACCCGGCGCACTTTTTCGCCCTGTGCTCCCAGATGATCCGCAGGATTCTGGTGGACCACGCGCGAAAACGGCGCGCGGCGAAGCGCGGCGGACCGTTGCAGGTGCCCTTCGAAGAAGCTGTGTTGGGCGGCAAGGCTTGCGGCGTTGAGGTGGAAGCTTTGGATGAAGCGCTCAACTCGCTGGGCAAGATGGACCCCCGTAAAAGCCGTGTCGTGGAGCTTCGATTTTTTGGTGGTCTGAGTGTCGAAGAAACCGCCTCAGTCCTGGAGATCTCCGAGGAAACGGTCAAGCGCGACTGGAGAGCCGCCAAGGCATGGTTGTTCCGCGAGCTTGGGGGGAAGATCGGCGCCGCAGTGAAGTCAGACGCGTTTACTCGGTCACCCAATAAGGGGGCATTGGACGTATAGCCGCCTATGTTGAGACTCGATAGAACGGCGTTGCAGAGCGTGCTCCCTCCTGGTCGCCAATCGCCTGCCGAGAGCCAGTGCCATCGTCAGCCGGTGGGAGGTCGAAGCTGTGCCGCCGCTCCCGTTGGGAACCCGGATAACCGAAGATCATGAGGCGGCGGCGGAGTCGGAGCAAGACCGTCTTGGGAGTCCGGTAGCCGGGCCTGGTGGCGATGTACGGCGGATCGATCGCAGCTGCGGCCCATCCATGACTGGCGAGGTCTTCATCATGCGCGGAAAGACCCTTGGCGTTCATGCAAACTCGCCCATCTAGTCGCAATTCGGAGTTCCGAGGAAGCAGGGAAGCTGATCGGCGACCAAACTTCCCCAAAGGACGGCCAGCAGCAACAGGAACGCGGTACCGGCAAACAGTTTGCCCGAAACCACGCCACTCGTTCGCGCCGCTCGCACCAGGGACCCGGTGATGCTGAAGAACGATGCAGGCAGCAACCAAAGCAGACCGAATAGCACCAGCAAGTCCGACGGTTTGCGAAGCGCATCGGAATTATACCGGAACTCGAGGAACGCGAGCGGCAGCACGAAAAGCAATCCTAGGAGAGCCGCGCCTCGGTTTGTCGTATAACGCATGAGTACTCCTTCACCGGGCGGAAGAAGGGCTACTGGCGCGCAATCCAACGCAAAGCGCCATCGCTGGGCCGGACTCCGTAGTAGTGCCAACTCCGCCAACATGGCGGCGCCCCACTCGCCGTCCCAAGGGCATTCGCCGGGCTACAAACGTTAACAGACGTTCCGGTATGTCCATCGGCTTATTCTCCTTTGGAATCAGGCGCTCTCGATACTGGGACGAAGACCGGATCCTCTTCCGTGGCTGGCTGGCTTGCTTGCCAGTGCCAACTCTGCCGCCAACTTCACGCCGGTTGGGGTGAGGCGATACAGGTGTCTGGGAGGCCTTCCAGACACCATCACGGTTTCCCACTGAGTTTCCAGGAAGCCGCGATCCGAGAGGCGGATCAGGATCGGATACATGGACCCTGCCTTGAGTCCGGTTTCCTGGCAAAGATCATAGCCATGCCGCCAGACCGCAGGGTCGGACGCAAGAGCCCGCAGGACCGCTGAGGTCTGTTCGGAGGGCGGTCGATTCCGTTGCATGCTCTAAATCTATCTATATAGATATAACATGTCAAGTGGCAATTGAGCGTACCGATCCCTAACGGGACGTCCTGCAACCGTAACGAGAGGCTCCGGAACCGTTCGGACAATGGGATTTCCACCTTATTTAGTTTAAAGTCCAGCCATCTCGGAGAAGGCGAAGCAGAACCTCGACCCTGGTGTCTATCTGAGCGCCGCCCCAAACCCCAGGAAGCGCGCTGGCTTCAGTCTACGTGTATTGGAGTGGCGGCGGTTCGTCTTGCCTCGGAGACAAAAGGGCAGCCGCTGCTGGAAGAATGATCGATTACTATGAACTATACCTTCTTCGCCATGCTAGCATCACTACTCAGCCTCCTTGCAGTAACCTTAGCCGCGCAGCCCCCGCCTGTTTCGCCCGGGCCGGAGCGACTTCCGGACCGCGTCATTCTGACCTGGGCTGCCGATCCGGCGACCACTATGGCGGTAACTTGGAGAACCAGCCTCGCGGCCGGCCAGCCACTGCTTGAATGGGCGCTAGCTGACCATGGACCGCTGTTCGTCAACAACGCGCGTCGCGTTGCCGGTGCTAGCCAGAAGTTGACTTCAGAGTCGGGTGAGGCTCTATTTCATTCCGTCCAACTCACGGGGCTTGCGCCCGCGACGTTGTACGTCTACCGCGTGGGTGATGGCGAATACTGGAGTGAGTGGCAGCATTTTCGCACGGCGGAACGGGAACCGCGCCCGCTAACGTTTATCTATTTCGGCGACGCCCAGCACCAACTCATGTCCATGTGGCCAAGGGTGATCCGGATGGCCTACCGCCACGCCCCCGACGCCTCTTTCTTCATTCACGCGGGGGATCTGATTAACAACCGCAGTGGGGCGCAGGATGCTGAGTGGGGCCAGTGGTTCCGCGCCGCGGGCTGGCTCCTGGGTACTGTGCCCAGTATGCCTGCTGTGGGGAACCATGAATACCCGCGCAGGGGAACCACGCCGAAAGTGGTCACGTCTCACTGGCGCGCGCAGTTTACGCTACCCGAAAACGGCGTGAGCGGCCTGGAGGAGACTAATTATTTCCTCGACATTCAGGGAGTGCGGGTCGTTGCCCTCAACTCCAGTGAGAAGCAGGACGAGCAGGTGGCCTGGCTCGACCGCATTCTCGGCGAGAACACACAGAAATGGACCGTGTTGGCTTTTCACCATCCCATTCACTCGTCGATGAAAGGACAAGACAACAAAGCCTTGCGCGAGATGTGGCTGCCCATAATCGACAAGCACAAGGTCGATCTGGTCTTCCAGGGTGACGAGCACTCTTACGCCCGAAGCAATTTAGTATCCGGCAGCGACACCCAGCCGGGGCACACGATCTACGTTGTGAGCGTGGGTGGACCACAGATGTATGAAGTCGAAACTCGCCCCTGGATGCGCCGGTCGGCGGAAGACACGCAGTTATTTCAGGTAATCCGTGTCGACGGGGACCGCTTGTCTTATGAAAGCCGCACGGCACGCGGGGATTTGTACGATTCGTTTGTGCTGCATAAAGGCCAACGCGGCAACAAACTGGTGAACGGCCCGGGAATGCCAGAAAGGCGCCGCCCAAACGCCGTCGCCCAGCCCGTGCGCCCCTGATCTATAGACATAGCTAAAGCTCACCTTCCTCACTGACCAACAATCCGCAGTTCGGCATCATTGCCAGCCAGGCCAACTCGCCCCGCCAGATTCAATTCGGCTGAAATGATCTACTGAAAGAGAATGCGAATCACACGACGCTCGGCCCTCGGCGTAGCGGCAGCGGCGGCTTCTTCCCGCCGCTGAGCCCAAACCCAATCTCTTGCTCTTCTTCATCGAACGACCTCGGCTGGAAGGACGTCGGATTCAATGGTGGTGAGATCCCGACACCGAACATCGATCGCATAGCCGCCGGCGGTACCCGGCTGACTCAATTCTCCTGCTACCCCCTTTGCACACCCTCCCGCGCCGGACTGCTCACCGTCCGCTCGCCAATGCGCCAAGGGCTCATGTACTCGGTGATCCGGCCCTGGTCCACCTATGGCGTTCCACCCGCGGAACGGATTCTGTCCCAGGTTTTTCAGGACAACGGTTACCAGACCGCTGTCATCGGCAAATGGCACCTCGGCCACGGCCACCGCGACCTGATTCCCAGCCGCCGCGGCTTCGATCACTTTTACGGCCACGTCAACGCCGAGATCGACTACTTCGAACACACCAAGCTGGGAGGCCTGGACTGGCAGCGCAATGGCACAGGAATTCGCGAACCCGGCTACGCCACCGAACTGCTGGGCCGGGAAGCGGTGCGCTGGCTCGTTGATCGCGACAAAGCGCGGCCTTTTTTTCTGTACCTCCCCTTCAACGCGATTCACTCGCCGATGCAGGCGCCGCCTGAGGCACTGGCTCGTTTTCGCCACGTGGCTGATCCCAAACGACGCGCACTAGCCGCCATGCTTCACGTTCTCGACAGCCAGATCGGCCGCGTGCTGGACACCGTCGAGCGGCAAGGCGCGGTGAACAACACCCTGGTCCTGTTTCTCAGCGACAACGGCGGCGCAACCGGAGCGGGGTCCATCAACACGCCGTTTCGAGCCGGGAAGTTGACGCCATACGAAGGCGGGCTCCGCGTTCCGGCCGCGATGCGCTGGCCTGGGGTGCTTCAGGCGGGATCGACTGCCGGTGCATGGATGACCGTGCTCGACGTGTTCCCAACTCTGGCCGCCGCGGCAGGCGTGCCCACCGGCAAGACGCTCCCGCTCGACGGAGTGGACATGTGGCCTGCGCTTCTTCACGGCCGCCGAGTTCAGAATCCGGACTTCTTCGTCGCCTGCAAGCGCAACGAAACCCTCGACTTTCAGTACGCCCTGCGCAGCGGCGCATGGAAGCTGGTTCAGACTGTTAACCCGCGGGCGGAGGTCCGCGCCGAGTTGTTCAACCTAGACGAAGACCCGGGCGAACGAGTCAATCGCGCCGAACAGGAACCAGGCCACGTAACACGTCTGGGCGGCGAAATCGAACGATGGAAGAAGATCCATCCGCAAACCGACTACCACAGTTCGATGAATCCGCACCCCGGCTGGATCGCCCCAGCCGATTACGCACAACTCGCGGCCGGCTATCCAATCATCCAATGATTTCCGTTGCCACCCGGCCAAGGACATCCGTGATCTTGCACGAGCCACAGCCTGCAGCGTCGTCCTGATCGGGCGCCAGTAAGGTATCTTTAAAGTTCTGAGCATGACACGCGTCCGCTTTGCGCCCTCGCCCACCGGGTACCTTCATATTGGGGGCGCTCGAACCTTCATCTTTAACTGGCTTCATGCCCGCCGCCATGGTGGCGCCGTCGTTCTCCGCATCGACGACACTGACGTTGAACGGAACACGCAGACCTCTCTCGATTCCATCTACGAAGGTCTCCAATGGCTCGAACTGGGCTGGGACGAGCTCTACCGTCAATCCGACCGCCTCGATCTCCATCGCAAGGCCGCCTGGGCTATTTTCGACAAGGGGCTTGCGTATCGAGATTTCACTCCCGCCTCCGCGGCGGTTGACAATCCTAGCGGAGGATGGCTTTTTAATCCGGGAATGCGCGAGCTTACCCGGGAGGAGAGCGATCGCCGGGCCAACGCCGGTGAACCTTTCGTGCTGCGCTTCAGAGTACCGCGCGACTCAGGCCGCGAGGTCGTTGTGCCGGACCTCGTTTACGGGAATGTGAGTAAGGCTATCGGCGACCTCGAGGATTTCGCGCTGCTGCGCTCGACGGGCATGCCGACCTACCACATGGCCTCCTGCGCCGACGATGCCGATCTCCGCATCACGGACATCCTGCGAGGCCAGGAACATCTGGCGAACACGTTCAAGCACATACTGATCTTTGAAGCGCTCGGCATCGAAACGCCGAAGATGGCTCATCTGCCGCTGTTGATGGCGCCCGACGGCGCAAAGCTATCCAAGCGCGTCCATGGCCCGGTGGTGAGCGTGACAACTTATCGCGACGCTGGTTTTCTGCCGCATGCGTTCGTAAACTTCCTTTCCCTTGTCGGGTGGTCGCCAAAGAATGACCGCGAGAAGATGTCGCGCAATGAGCTTGTCGAGTTGTTCTCGCTCGAGGGCATCAACCGGAGCAATGCAATCATCAACTTCACCGGCGAGGAACCTTTCGATCCTAAGGCCGTGTGGCTGAATGCGGAACATATCCGCGCGCTCGATGTCGATGAGCTCGCGCGGCGATTGATGCCCTACGCCCAACAAGCCGGGTTTACGAATGCCAGGCCGGAGAAGCTTCGCGCCATAGCTCCGCTCATCCATGAGCGCATCCGCTTGTTAGGCGACGTGGGCGCCGCCGCCGATTTCTTCTTCACCGAACCGCGGTCTTACGATCCGGCGGAACTGATCCCCCAAAAAGGAGATGCTGCCTTGGCCGCCCAGGCTCTTCGCAAGTCCAAGGAAGTCCTGTCGGCTGTGCCCGCCTTCGATCACGCAACACTTGATTCGGCGCTTCGCGACGCTGCCGCTGAACTCAAGATGAAGGCGGGACAGATGTTCCAGCCTGTTCGCGTTGCGGTGTGCGGGCGCAAGAATGCGCCACCGCTTTTTGAAACGCTCGAGGTGCTCGGGCGTGACACCGTGCTCACCCGTCTCGATTTTGCTTTAGGAATTATTTAATGAACGGCGCCGACCCATCCCCTTCCAACTTCATTCGTGATCACATCCTCGCCGATAACGCGAGCGGCAAACATGACGGACGCGTTCACACGCGCTTTCCACCAGAACCCAATGGCTACCTGCATGTCGGCCACGCCAAGAGCATCATGATCAACTTCGGCCTCGCGGAAGAGTTCGGCGGCCTGTGCAACCTGCGCTTCGACGATACCAATCCCACCAAGGAAGAGACCGAGTATGTGGAATCGATCATCGAGGACGTCAGATGGCTGGGTGGCGATTTCGGCGACCGCATTTTCTATGCATCGGACTACTTCCAGCAGTTATACGATTGGGCCGTCGACCTCCTCCGGAAAGGCAAAGCCTATGTCTGCGATTTGAGCAGCGACCAGGTGCGGGAAACGCGCGGCACACTGACCGAGGCAGGCCAGAACAGTCCTTATCGTGATCGAAGCGTCGATGAGAATCTGGACCTCTTCACGCGCATGAAGGACGGAGAGTTTCCCGACGGCTCGCGCACCCTGCGGGCCAAAGTCGATATGGCGTCGCCGAATCTTAACATGCGGGATCCCGTCATGTACCGGATCCTGCGCGCCGAGCATCATCGCACGGGCAATCGCTGGTGCATTTATCCCATGTACGACTGGGCGCACGGCCAGTGCGATTCCATCGAAGGCATCACTCATTCGATATGCACACTCGAGTTTGAAAGTCATCGTCCACTATACGACTGGTTTCTGGAGCAGCTCGGCGTTTTTCGTCCACAGCAGATCGAGTTCGACCGCCTGAACCTGACTTACACGCTCATGAGTAAGCGCAAGCTGCTGCAGCTCGTCCAACAGGGCATCGTGGAAGGGTGGGATGATCCCCGAATGCCGACAATTAGCGGCATGCGCCGGCGTGGTTACTCGCCGCAAGGTTTGCGCAACTTTGCCCGTAATCTCGGCGTGTCGAAGACGAACGGCATCACGGAACTGGAGAACCTGGAATATTACATCCGGGAGGATCTGAACCGGACGGCTCTGCGCGTAATGACGGTCTTGCGCCCCCTCAAGCTGGTATTGACGAACTATCCCGAAAGCCAAGTGGAGCTGCTGGAAGCCGTCAACAATCCCGAGGACGCAAACGCAGGCACGCGGACAGTACCCTTTAGCCGCGAACTCTGGATCGACCAGGAGGACTTTCGCGAGGCGCCTCCAAAAGGTTACCACCGGTTGTATCCCGGCAATGAAGTCCGGCTGCGGTATGGCTACATCATCAAATGCGGCCATGCTGTGAAAGATCCCGTTACGGGCGAGATTACCGAGATTCACTGCACCTACGATTCACAGACGCGCAGCGGCCAGCAAACGCGGAAAGTAAAATCCACCATTCACTGGGTTTCGGCAGCGCATGCAATTCCAGTAGAGGTTCGGCTCTATGACAAGTTGTTTACGGCGGAAAATCCGAACGAGTCGCCGGAAGGTCAGGATTTCACGATGCACTTAAATCCGAAATCGCTCGAAGTGGTGCTCGGAAAAGCCGAGCCGTCGCTGGCGGGCGCCCGGCCTGGCGACCGCTATCAGTTTGAACGTCTTGGGTATTTCTGCGCGGATAAATTATCGATGGCCGGGCAACCCGTCTTCAATCGTACGGTCGAGTTGCGGGACCCTTGGGCGAAACTTCAGAAGCGATTATAGGGCGCACAATGGTTGCATTGAAGGCGGAGCTCACTACCGCGCGAGCCACGCCCTCGATGCGACTATTGTGACGATGTTGGCAAAATCCGACAGCACACCGCCCGCGATGGAGATCAGCAGTATGGCCCGCGGCGACGGACCAAAACGCGCCCGCATCTCATCCATGCCGGCGAAAGTGTTCGCCATGGTTCCGATCATGAAGCCGTAAAAGCCCGCGGCCATGAACGCCGAGTCGAATGTGCGGCCCACAAGGCGGTAGGCCAGCCAACCCAGCGCGAGAGCGACCGGTACTTGCGCTATCAGAATCACCACCATCGGCCCCGCCAAACGGGGGAGTTCCCAGTACCGCAGCGTCCACAGCGCCAGCGGAATGAACCACGCGAGGGCGACCGTGCCTGCCAGAGTGTTCTTGGGCGGTGCATCAGGCAGCCACATGCGGATCACCGACGCAGCCACCATTGCTCCCGTATAAGCCGGCAGCGTGATGGCAAGAGGGCGTAGCCAGTAGTTCAAGATCAGGTTGATAAGATAACCGAGCCCCATGGCAACTCCGAACAGCAGAATCGTTGAGGTCAGATTACTTTCCACCGCGCCTGGAGCCTCCTCGGAGGGTAGGATGGGCTCACTTGATTCCTTGCCGGGACGCAAACCGTCTTTCCGGATCAGAAACGCGCCGAAAGCGCCGGTGGTAAAACCACCGATCAGAATGCCGGATACCGCCATGGCGATTGCGGCAGACGTGGCGCCGGCGGCGCCCGCTTGCTCAAACGTTGGCCCGAACGCGAGCGAGGTGGCAGGGCCGCCGGCGAAAGCCACGGCGCCACCCGCGATGCCGAACAGTGGATGAAGGCCAAGCCATCGAGCAAGAGATACACCCACCACGTTCTGCATCACTGCACCGAACCAGAAGACCCCTAACAGAGCCGCCACCGGCCGGCCGCCGCGCCGCAGCGCTTCCCAGTTGAGATTGAAGCCGACCGAGGTGAATAGCGCCACCATCGCTAGCTGCTGCAGTGTGCCATCAACGTCGAGCTGAATCCCCTGCCGTCGCAGCAGCAGCGTGGGCGCTGCCAGAACCAGCCCGGCGACGATTGTCGGCGGTATCAGGCAGCGGCGAAGAATGGAGAGCCGCGCGTGCAAAGCGTTGCCGGCCGCGATCGCCACCGCGCCACAGCCAAGAACCAGAAGACTGTTTACCTGTACCAGCATGCGCTAGACCTTTATGACACGGCCGCGGCCGCTTTCTCGCCCAGGAGTTGACCGGCACGAAAGCGCCCCGGGAAAAAGGGCGCGATCAACTTAGGGGTCTTGCCTGTCGCGATCAACTCGGCCGTGCATTTGGCGGCGATCGGCGCGGCCTTGAAGCCATAGGTTCCCCAGCCGACGTCCAGGTAGAAGTTGTCCACTTCACGCGAGGCGCCGATGATGGGCGCATAGTCCGGCGTCATGTCGCAGATCCCTGCCCATTGGCGCAAGACGCGGATGCCATGCAATTGTGGGAACAGGTCCACGGTGTGGCCGGCGATCTGTTCGAGCGTGGGTAGCGTGGCTTTCATGCTGTAGGACTGGTAGGGGTCGATTTCCGCACCCAGCACCAGTTCCCCTTTGTCGGTCTGATTCACATAAACGTGCAGGCTGGCCGATACGATCACCTTGTCCAGGAAGGGCTTCAACGGCTCGGTGACGCAGGCCTGCAGCGGGTGCGAGACAATGGGGAGCTCCACGCCCGCCATTTTGGCCACTACAGAAGCCCAACCGGCCGTGGCATTGACCACCGAGTCGGCGCCGGTCTCGCCCCGATTCGTGATCACGCTGTTTGCCCGATGCGCGTCCACGCGGATGTCCGTCACTTCCGTGTACGGATGAATTTCGACGCCTAGCCGCTCGCAGGCCCGCGCGTAGCCCCAAACCACGGCGTCGTGGCGAATAATTCCGCCAGGCGGATGATATAGCGCGGCGAGAATCGGGAAACGCGGCCGGTCGCTCAGATCGAGCGAAGGAACCAGGCGTCGAATTTCGTCGCGGTCGATCAGCCGGCTGTCCACGCCCAGCACTTGATTGTTTTCGGCGCGGACCCGCAGGCCGATGATCGATGAGTCGTTGTGCGCCAGCGTCAGGTGTCCGCACTGGGTGAATAACAAATTGAAATCCAACTCCCGCGAGAGTCCCTCATAGAGCTTAACGGAGGCGTCGTAAAAGGGAATGCCTTCCGCGGTCCGATAGTTGGAACGGATAATCGCGGTGTTACGCCCGCTGTTGCCGCATCCCAGATAACCTCTCTCCAACACGGCTACGCGGCGAACGCCGTGCCGGCTGGCCAGGTAATATGCGATCCCGAGGCCGTGGACGCCGGCGCCCACGATGACCACGTCATAGGCCGGCTTCAGATCGTGCGCACGCCACATCCTCATAACGCGAATTCGACTGCGGCGTGCCGCAACGCGGCCCAAACACTCTCACCGTATTCCCTGCCGACCAGAATGTGGAACGCGTCATCCTGCCGCATCAAAATAGCGTGGACATGGGCCAGGCGGGTCTGCGCGCAGGCCAGCGTGGGCAGTGAACTGTCCAAGACATTGAGCGACGTCACTTTGCGCAGCAGATCCCGGCCGTGCTCGCCGGAGAGCAGGAAGTGCGCATAGACCTCGGTCACATCGGTCACCCAGACTCCGGCCATCTCCTCCATGCGGGCTATCGCGGATTCTCGCGCATCCGCGGCGCAGGTTAACAGAAGATGCGCGGGCCCGAGAGTCCAGGTCCTGGCTCCTCCCGGCAGCGCCGGCAATTCGCGCAGCCCGGGTCCTTTGAGATCGAGCTTGGCTACTCCGCCCCACTTTTTCAGAGTCGCAGGCATTTGCCCTCCGGATCGTAAAAGGCCTGCCCGGTGACGCGCGCCTTGACCAGCTTTCCCCTCACTCGCACGTCAATCCCGGCTCCTTCGAACGCGGCGTCCGCTGGGATCCACGCCAGCCCAATAGCCTTCCCGGTGGCGGGCGAGTGGCGCGCGCTGGTTACCCGTCCGGCCAACACGCCATCGATCAGCACGGCTGCGCCATCTTCGGGTACGGCGCCGCCGTCGAGGGAGAAGCCCACCAGACGTTGCCGTTCCTTCCTTCCAGCGATTTCCCTGAGCGCCGCCCGTCCAATGAAATCTTCTTTGTCCAGTTTGACTACCCAAGCCATGCCGGCTTCCACTGGATTTGTCAGAGCGTCAGTATCGACACCAACGATGACGTGGCGCTTTTCGAGGCGCAGCAAACGCTGCGCTTCCACACCGAAAGGCTGTATCCCGAACTCGGCGCCGGCTTCAAGCAGCGACCTCCACAAAGCGACCCCCGAACTGGCAGGCACGTGAATCTCCCAGCCGGTCTCGCCGACAAAACCGAGGCGCAGCAGAATAGCCGGAGCGCCAGCAACCAGCGCTTGGCGGCAGGCCATGTAAGGAAAGGCTTTGGTATCAAGGTCGCAATCGGTAAGCTTTCGCAGCACCTCGCGCGCTTTGGGTCCGGCCAGATTCACCGACGCTAATCCGCCGGTCAGGTTGGTGATGTACACTTGCCAACCCGTGCCCGCAAGCCACCATTCCAGCCATTGCTGGACGAAATCCAGATTCCCGGTTGTGGTGGTGACGAACCAATGATCCTCGGCCAGCCGCGAGATGGTGCCGTCGTCCACTATAGTGCCGGCCTCATCGCACAAAACGGAATAGCGGGCGCGGCCGGGGCGCGGGTCCGAAAAGCGGCCAGTGTAGACCTTGTCGAGTAGTTTGCCCGTGTCGGGACCCTTGACGGCCAACTTGCCCAGCGTGCTCACGTCGATCAGTCCGGCGCGCTCACGAACCGCGCGATATTCTTCTTCGACGCTGCCGTAGGCGCGGGGGCGCTTCCAGTCGCCCATATCCATCCAGACCGCGCCCAAGGCGTCATGCTCATCGTGCATCGGAGTGCGGCGGACGGGGTGGTGGCGCGGCCCGCCGAGCGCCCCCAGCGTCACCGAAGGATTGGGCGGCCGCGATGTGGTGGCGCCGGTTTCGGCCATCGTGAGGCCCGTCTGACGTGCGCAGATGCTGATGGCCGGTAACTGGCACATCCTTCCCTGGCAGGGACCCATGGTCGCGGTCGTGTAGCGCTTTAGCGTTTCGATATGGTCGAACCCCTCCGCGATGGCGTCACTCAGGTCCTGCGAGGTCACGTCG
>Ga0187893_10006733_pt1 | contig 19424 bp, 19 predicted proteins | sample MA1701074metaG_FD_139574 | JGI IMG/M metagenome (GOLD analysis project Ga0187893, IMG submission 139574) | White microbial mat communities from a basaltic lava cave in the Kipuka Kanohina Cave System on the Island of Hawaii, USA - MA170107-4 metaG ... | reverse complement strand
CTGTTTTGCTGGTTCTCACCCGTCGTGCTCTGGATGCTGCTCTGTCTCTGCTGCTGACGCTGGCTCATGGAGCCGCTATAATCGCTCGATTGAAAGCTCTGTCGGTTGGCAGTGAAATTGCCGGCTCTATCGGAATTCTCCATGCTCCCGTTCCAGTTGTGTGCACCGCCGAAACTATGGTCGGAGCTGTTTATGCTTCCGAAGCCTCTGCTTCCGGAGAATTCGTCGCCGAAGCTCCTTCCAGAGAACCCGCTGTTGAAACTTCCTCTGTTTAATCCGCCGCCACCGAAGCCCCCGAACCTGGCGAGCGCAATATCCGTAAACGAAGCCAATGCGATAAATGCGGATAGAAAAATAATCAAATTACCCATAAATGCTTTAGGGCGATTTTTAAAAGAAGACTGTCTTAACATCACTGTTCTCCCTTTATACTGACGTTATTCAACACCATCATATTTATCTCTTTAGCTCCGGAGGGAAGCACGGGCTCAAAGAGGGAATCGGGTAACGATTTATTAAATTTCCAATCCGAGAACACCGCTATATACTGCGGAGACTCGGGGACCGTTTTATATGTAATGACAACCTTTCGGATTAGCGGTTTATCCCCTGCCTCTACCCATATCTGCCAGTCTATATATTTCTCGACGAAAGCCAGATGATAACACTCCGTTCCGTTCACGTCTCCCGGACCGACATAAAAACCGGAGAGTACATTTTCCATGAGTGTTTTGTAAGGATCGCTGTATAGGAAATCGCTAAGGGCCGGGGTATAGCCGTATTTGCTCATAATTTCCTCAAGAGTACCGTCTATAGTTGGTTCGGCCTCGGCAGTCGAATATAAATTTTTATTTCTATCCAATAGGGTAAAGCTCTTCCCGTCGTACCAGAATTCCCTGGATTCGACATCGCTCGCATATTTGGTGTATACCTTGTCCGGTCTTTTCACGGATACGTCCTGAGCTGCGGAAAATTGTATTTTCTGACCGGAAGGAAGCATGTCGTCAAACATAATTTCCACATGAAAGCTGAAACTTTTCTTATTCGCGAGAAATTCTCCCATCTTATTCAACAAACTATTGGCTTCAGGTTGAACTGCTACAGGCTCAGGGACATTTTTCTTCTCAGCGGATGACTCCGCCGCCTGAGAAAAAGAAATTATGGAACTGTCATGGAGTATCAAAAGAGAAATCACAAATGTAACGGGAATAAATATCAAGGTTTGATAAATACTTCTTTCTCTTCGCATCTTTTACCTCCTCCTGAATTGAAATCAGGCTAGTACATTTGGTAATTTGCTCTTTGTCATATACAGATTTTAACCCAGAGAATGTTATAATGCCTATTTCGTACTTCTATTTTTATACCCTCAAAATATAGGATTCCTTATCAGATTTGGTATGACGGGAGTTAGCGTCAGCTGGATAAGCCATCTTTGACCCAATGTGTCCTCATGTACGACGCTGTATTGTCCCTGGAGCTGCACCTTAACCGGCAATTTACCTACCCTGACCGTTTTACCCACGCCAAGCCCTACGGGAAGATTAACCTTATCATCGTCGTCAGCCTTCCAGCTAATGTTTATTATCGGAGATCCGAGTCCCACCTGCCACGCATTGGGAAGTAAGCGCCAAAGGAAATACTGAAGGCTCATCTGACTCGTATCGGGCCTGTTATCTTTCCCGCCTATTGACCACCATTGCTGAGGGAATAAACCCGCAACCCATGTCTCTGAAAGATAAAGCCCGACTGCGGCGGGGCCTAGCTGCCACTTTTGCTGACCGAGGTTCTGTTTCGTGGCGGTAGGGAATATCCATGTAGGACCTATGCCCCAAATGAAGCGGCCTTCGCTGGAAGGGGACAGAAGATTTACCATTGCAATATCACCCAGGCCCGACCTCCCGTGAAATCCTGTCTCGGGGTTAAATACAGGTTTTCCCAATATCACCGGAATGACCGGTCGATTGATCAAATTCCAGTCTCTTGTTAGAGGGAGTGGTATCACGGGCTGAAAATTCATGTTGTAAAAAAACCGTGTCTTATCAGAAGGAAATCCATCGAGGAAGTTGAAGTTATTCTGGAAGTTCAGACTCCATATCGATGATACAGGGTTGTTGAGCCTCCTGTTTATTTCAGCAAGAGACTCTTGTCCGGCCGCATCAGCTGAGGACTGTGCCAAAGACTCCGATATTGTGCCGTCAGAGACCGTAAAGCCTGCAATAAAAACTGCCAAAAGTGCCAATTTTATTTTTATGATGCGTTTCAAAATTAGACTCATAAGTGTTTACCGGTTTTTTAGGAAAAATATCGTCTACCTTCATGGTATGATATTTAAGTTTGTAACATGGGTGAGCGTACGATGTCTAGCCGAAAACTGCAAGATGCAGCATTACATAAACAAAGAGAAAATCGACCGGAACTCTTTCCTGCTGGACTGAAATTTTCATATACCTTCAACGACCCTGACGAAATGTCGGCTCACGGGACCAAATGGAGGCAGGAATACTTCCATGTTACTCGTGGGAGATTCGAAGGGATGATACAGGCAGCTCACACGCGGTCTCTTCAAATTGGCATGGTAACTTGGTCGCCCGGCATATTTATAGCAGGGGATATCCCTGAAAAATCTGTTGTATTCGCAGTCTCCAAGAGCGAAACCGCTTCCCCCGTTTTTCACAACTATCCGTTATACACTACAGAATTAGTCATACTGCGTGACGGAGACGAGATCGATTTTTTATCAAAATGTCCCCATGACATGTTGGTGCTGTCGATCGACAAAGACTTGATCAACCGCTATTCGATTGCACTCCTCGGAAATGATCTCGACGCCGTCAATACATGTAATAACAGGTTGAAAATTAAAGATGAGTCCTCCCGCAGAGAGCTTGTGGATCTATGGAAGAGCACAATCAATTTGGCAATATCATCGGATCAGAATCTCCAAGATATTAATTTTGCCAATAAGATCGAAGAGGAAATAATAAGGTCCGTTCTGTGCAATTCAGCTCCTTCAGATAGCCGCCCTACGAGAGTTGAACGACATCGTGCCGCCAAACGAGCGAGACAATATATATTGGAAAACAAGAATAATCTGATGTCGATATTGGATATTTGCGAGGAAGTGGGAGCGACGGAGCGGACTCTTCATCTTGGTTTTAAGGAACTATACGGTCTGACTCCCAAAACCTTTTTGAAATATTTACGTTTACATCATGCAAGAAAAGAGCTTTTGCGAGCGGAATCCGGATGTACGGTTACTTCTGTGGCTTATAAGTGGAAATTTTACCACTTGAGCCGCTTTGCGAGAAGTTATTACGAAATGTTTAATGAGCATCCTTCTGAAACCCTGAATCGTTCAAAAACCTTAAACCATTCCACAGTAGACCAAGTGCATTTATAATTCGGCAATAGTCACGATGTGGATTTTCACGAAGTGAAGGGTCAGGAGCACGTAAAGCGCGTCCGGCTGTCAAATCTAAAGTTCGTATCCTAGACTTCGCACAATGGGGAAGGAGATACCATCTCAGATAAGTGCGGAGATATGAGCCTATTGCAGTTGCCCGCAGCTGCACTTTATTGATATGGACAACCGTTGAATCCCCCAGAACCCTGAAGCCGGGGGTTCGAGTCCCCCCATCGCCCGCCACCACTTTAATCAACACTTAGGGTTTGTTAAATCCCCTACACTTGCCACACAAGGATATCCAAGCATATAAATATCTTCCCAAGCTCATCGCTTGACTTTTGACCTTATTTTGAAATACACTGAAATAACTGTTGCACAGGGGTAATGCAAATTCGGGGACCCGTTCTAAACCGTCTTCATATGGAGACTGAGTTTTTTCTTGCCTGTGGAGTTTCCTAAGAGAGAAGCGTTCGTAATCCTTTTCAATGTCGTCTATTTTCCAGCTTATACATCTTTCCCGAACATAGATACTCATTCTACGACTAACGGATAACATCAGGAGGTGAAATGACATGCCGAAGGATTGAATAACGGATTAACCGCGTTCTCGACGATAAAACTTGGGAGGTGGGATGAAAATAAAAACCTGAGCGGAGGAGGTAACATAAAATGAGAATCTTGTACTTCTTCTTTGCGTTGGCAGTATTACTTGCCGTTTGGAGTGTGACGGCTGAGAGAAAATCCGAGGGACAACAACGAGATGTGATTCAAACATCTCCGACCTTTGTAGTACCGCTATCACAGAATGAGAGGAGGATCGTCAACAATCTGAAACCGGGTCAGGTGGCGGTGAAAACCGTAATTTTTGCCCCGGATGAAAAGACAGCAAACTCTAGCGGGAACTGTTGCCCTAAGGGAAAATGTTGTTGTACGTGCCAGTGCGACCCCAAACCTTGCATTTGTACATGTACCGATGAAATTGTGGTGAAATAAGTTTCTCTGACAACTCGGATTGCTCCTAATATAGGTCAAAAAGGAGGTTGGATTTCCACATTCCGGACTCGAAGATGCGCGTCCTCTGACTGGAAGCTGGAAACGTGCCTGACACGGACTAAGTTATCCAACCTGGAAGAACGAATTCCGCCGTGTGCGTTCAGTTAAGTTCGACTCAGCTTTCGAGCGCTGCGTCAAGAGTAATTTCGGCGTTGAGCACCCTGGATACAGGGCAGCCCTTCTTCGCGTTACCAGCGGCCTTCTCGAACGTCTCCTTATCCGCCCCAGGCACCTTAGCCTTAAGGTCGAGATGGACAGACGTAATTGTAAACCCCGCGTCAGTTTTTTCGAGCGAGACCGAAGCAGTAGTCCTGATGGTATCCGCCGTCAGGCCGAGCTTACCCAGCTCCGAAGATAGAGCCATTGAGAAGCATCCTGCGTGGGCGGCGGCGATGAGCTCTTCGGGGTTCGTGCCCTTCCCGTCTTCAAACCGCGTCTTGAACGAATATTGTGTGTCCGCGAGCACACCGCTCTCGGTCGATACCGTACCCTGACCGCTTTTGAGGTCTCCTTTCCATACTGCAGAACCGTTTCTTTTCATATCTCCTCCTGATGTTTCAGAGTATTTGTCGTGGGAGCTTCACAAGACCCATTTTTTCTATTATACCAGTTGACAATTTTTAATCCCGTCTCCGGCGGGAACTCTTAAACCTGCAATCCGCCGAGACTGCGGCAGCACGCCTGAATACTTTACAACGGGTGCCGGGCGCGTAAAATATCGAGTGAGCGCTCACTCAATCGATATGCTGGGGTTAAATTGAAACGGATAATCTCGGACGACAGCCAAAACTTCTCGATATTCGAATCCGCCTATAGGCCGTTTTTTATCCTGGCGGTGGTGTCATCGCTGTTTTATATGTCCCTGTGGACTGCATTTTATACTTTCAGGCTCAGGCTGAACTTTGAAAACGTCTCCCCGACTATGTGGCACGCGCACGAGATGCTCTTCGGCTACACAATCGCGGTAATAGCCGGTTTTATGCTGACGATCGAGAAGTACAGGTTCGGGGCCGTGATAAGCAAAAAATCCGCGCTCATAATATTGGTAATTCTCTGGATTCTCGCGAGGGCATTCATCTCGCTGACTTTAATTACGGACATATCGTGGAAGACAGGGGCGATCCTCGACTGCCTGTTCGTTCTAATTTTAACGATAAGAATATCGTATCCGGTAATAAAGGGTAAAGACCGGGAGAAAACGGGGCTCGCCGCTCACCTAGCACTGATAGCCGTAAGCAACGTCGTATTTTACCTCGGTGTGGCTGGGGTTCTGCCTGACGGCCAGCGCGTGGGCGTATATTCAGCCTTATTCCTTGTCGTATCCATAATCCTCCTTATGGGACGGATGATGATACCCCTATTTATAAGGAGCGGGCTCGATTTCAAATTCGAGCCCAGGAACCGGAGAGCGGTCGACATGCTGAGCCTTCTCTTCTTCGTTTTATTCTTCATCCTGGAGCTCTTCTTTACGAATGGAAAACTCGCATCGATAGTCGCAGGGATACTCGCTCTCATTTATTCGGTCAGGTTGTACGGATGGTTTTCAGGCAGGATATGGAGCAAACCCATGCTATGGGTGCTCTTCGTCGCATATGCGTGGATCGCGATCGGGTTCGGCCTTATATTCCTTTCCCTCTATTTCAATATCCCTGAGCTGCCTGCCCTTCACAGCTTCACGTACGGGGGGATCGGGATGATGACCGTCGGATTCATGTCCCGCGTGACCCTGGGGCACACGGGCAGGAACGTCTTCAACCCGCCTAAGATTGTATTCTGGATCTTTACGATCCTCCTCGCGGGAGCCGTCGTGAGGGTGTTCTTCCCGATAATAGATAGCACCAATTATCTTCTCTGGATCGCCGGCTCGCAAATTTTGTGGATTCTGTCTTTCCTTATCTTTGCCATCGTATTCCTGCCGATGTTGTGGAGACCCCGGATGGAGACAAGGCCGTAGTATCTCACCACGCAGACCTACATTCGCCCTCACGAATGCACGTGTCGGAAATTCGCCGGTGAGACAGAAATGTTAGCTATTATTGTTACGAGCCTCCAGATCGAGCAGCCATTTTTTTCTATAAATGCCTCCGCCATAGCCGCTTAATTGACCATTGGAGCCTATCACTCTATGACATGGAATAATAACGGCCACGCGATTAGAGCCGTTAGCAGAAGCGACTGCTCTTACGCCGTTTGGATTGCCCAGAGCTATAGCTTGCTGTTTGTACGTCCTGGTCTCTCCATAGGGTATTTCTTGCAAAACTTTCCAAACCGATCGCTGAAAGTCGGTACCGGGAGTATGCAATGCGACGGTGAACTTCCGTCTCGTCCCAGCGAAATACTCTGACAACTCGGATTGAACGTGACCCAGATGATAATTTTCCCCGGGTAGAATGACGGCATCGAGCCTCTTGCACAAGTCCTTGAATTCCGTCTCCAGCATTTTTCTGTCGGTAAACTCGAGGAGACATACGCCCTGTTCCGTAGCACATGCGAACATGGGGCCTAAAGGTGTGGTAAAACGGGCAATATTGATCGTAGTCTTGTGTTTGCTTTCGGAGGCGGAGCCGCCGAATATAGACCTGTAACTATCGTTAAAACCACTCAGTGAGCTATACCCGTTACTGAATGCTGAGCTCGTAATAGTCTCACCCCTTTTAATGTCATTGAATGCGCTATTGATCCGCAGCATCCGCTGATACGCCTGGAAAGTTATATTGTGATGTTTTTTAAACCATCGCCTTATCTGATTGGGTTCGATACCCCTCTTATATAAATCGATATCCTTGATTCTTAGGAAAGGGTTTTCATGAAGCTCACTCAAAAGAGACTCGATATAGCCGGGGGTTTCGTCCATCTTTTCCATAGGCTTACATATTTTGCAGGGTCTGAATCCGTGCTGTATAGCCTCCCTAACTGTATCGAAAAAGAGAACATTTTCGGGCATCGGCTTTCTCGCACGGCATGAAGGACGGCAGAAAATTCCGGTCGATTTAACGGCCGTAATGAACACGCCTTCATACAATTTGCTCTGCTTGCCTATGGCATCGTATTTATCCTGGAAAGTCAGCTTGCTCTTCATACGATTATTATCAATGAGACAACGAAATATGGCTACCGAAATTTTGACAAGTATTTTTAAATGCCATATCGATCAACAGTCGTTCATAAATCTGACTAATGATTAGTCTGTAAAATAGAGTCGCTCTCACGCCTTGCGGTTACGGGAGCTTGTCGCGCTCGAGGGCAGGCCGGTCCCACTTTGCAAGGTCCGCGGCAGCCTCGTAGGTACTCTGGAGGAAGTCGAGGAGCATCCCGTCGGGCTTTTTCGCTTTTCTCACCTCGTCATATGAGAGGAGGAATTCCCCGAGGTCGGCGCTGTAGATTGCGCCCGACGGTTTCAGAGGGGCGTCTTTAAACCCTTCGGGCGCGGGGTACGCATATGAGTAGAACACGGGATAGGGCACAGGGCCGCCGCCCGGCCAGAAGCCGCAGCTGCTCACCTCGTGTGAGTAGGCCTCCCGCGCAACGACGTCGGGGAGGTGAGGCACCCCTCCCGGATGCGGCGGGGCGGTCCGTCCGGAGAACCTCGTCACCGCCATGTCGAAGCTCCCCCAGAAGAAATGCACAGGGCTGCACTTGCCGATGAAGCGCGCGCGGAACTCCTTGAACACGCGGTCCGTCTGGACGAGCACGCGCCAGAAGCGGTTTGCGTACTCGGGGTCGTAAGAGGCGTGCTGCTCGTCTTTCTCGAACGGTATAGGGTCCTGGACCTCGTTCGGCAGCGTGTGAATGCGAACGTCCAGACCGAGGTCGCTGAGTGTGGACATTACCTCACCGTAAAAATCGGCGACCGTGCGCGGTCGTAATTCGATAGAGCGAACATCTCCGCCGCTCGTCTCTATCACGAGCCTGTGTTCTATAAAATCGAAATCGATCTGGAACGTCTTCTCGCCGTAAGGGACGGGCGATGTAGTGAGCCCGCGGGAGGTCACATACAGGGTCACGTGCCACGAGTGGTTGACCCAGGGGCTGAGCGCGAACCTGATCTTGCCGACTACCTGAGTCCACATGTGGAGAGTCGCATACGTGTCCTTCCACTCCTCGATCGGGAGTGCAGGCCATGCTCCGTCTCTCCGTGTATGACGTGAAGTCGCCATGATAGACCTCCGTTACCTGCATATACGTATTTATATGCAGTATAGCATAAGGCTAAATTATCCGAATAAACCGACCAGACCTAAAAGAATCAAATAACGGCGAGTTGAATCTATGTTACTTCTTTCTCTTCACCTCATGGCCGATTTGTTTGAGATAATCTTTTAGGGTTTTTCCCCGCTCGTCTCGAAACCGCTCATCCAGAACTTTCATAGACTCCATCCGGTCCAGGCGAAAATTTCTAAAATCGGCCCGTAGCTCGCACCAGCCGAGCACCAGCCAGACCGGCGCAAAAAAAGCCATAGCTAGGGGGCGGATAATGCGTTCCGTCTTTTCGCCGCTCTCATTTGTATATTTAAACGTGAGCTTGTTTTTACTGCGCACGGCGTGGCGTATGGCGCTGAAATCGACCGTCCAGGGAACCTTTCGCGAGCTGTCCGGAGCGAACAGCGCCGTCTCGTGGATCAGTGCTCGTTGCCTATCGGGTAAGGCTGATTTAATCTTGTCCAGCACCCTTCGCGCTGTCCCCGCCATCTGCTCATCACTCCAGCTCCCTACCATGGCAGCGCCGAGCACGAGCGTCTCAATCTCTTCAACGTCGAATACAAGCGGCGGAAGATGGTAGTTACTGTCCAGCATATAACCCACGCCGGCCTCCCCGCGGATAGGTACCTCCGAGAGCATCAGATGGCTCATATCACGATAAATCGTACGCTCGCATACTCCCAGCTCCTCGGCTATTTCACGGGCGGTAACGGCGAGCTTACGCCCCTGCAGAAAATTGACGATCTGAAACAAGCGGTCCGAAGGTCTCATATTCGATTTCCAAATAAAAATAAGCTGCTGACACAATGGTGTCAGTAGTATGTCAGTATACTCATTTAAATACTCAAAACAAAAGGAGGTTCGAATGAACAACAGAACTAAAACGGTTACCTTCAACGCCCCTAAGGAAAAGGTATTCGACTATCTTTCGAATATTGAAAACCTTCCGAAATGGGCGACCGGATTTTGCAGGACATTAAAGAAAGTCGGTAACGACTATAAGGTGACAACCCCGGACGGAGAAGTCTACTTCTGGATCGACGCCGATAGGAAGTCGGGTGTCCTGGATATGTTCGGCGGACCAGTCAAAGAACAGGCAGCCTGCTGGCCCGCACGCGTTGCCGGTCTTCCCGATAATACGTCCGTCCTGATCTTTACAGCTGTACAATCACCGGAAGTGCCTGATGAGATATTTGAGACGCAGTGTAAGTCTCTCGATGAAGAGTTTGAAAATATACGCCGAGCTGTGGAATAATCTCGAATCCGATCCCCGGCTTAGGAAAGTCATTTAGAATCGGTCACTCGGCAATCTGTGTGACCGATTCTAATATTATCCGACTTCGAGATAGTTTATAAGTAGTCCACCATACAGGAATCTCCATCCGAGCCTGAAGATACCCTTACCCGCCGAGCTTCTTGACCGGGGCCTCGATTTTCATTTCCCCTGCGCTCTCGAACTTGAGGTCGAGCTCGATCTTTCCATTCCCGGTAACGGGCTCTTTCAGGTCCATGAGCATGATGTGAGTGCCGCCCGGCTTGAGCACGACGCTCTTCCCTGCCGGAATAACGAGCGCGTCGATCATATTCATCCTCGCCACACCCTCTTCGTCCACTACGGTCTGATGAATCATCGTGCTTCCTGAAATACTGCTCGTAACGCTGAGCAGCTTGTCGTCGGCCGTCCCTTCATTCGTTATGGTCATATAGGCCGCCGCTACGGGGGACGACGGGGGCACTTCACCAACCCACGCGCCTTCGACCACGACCTTGCTCTGTGCAAACGACAAACCCGTCAACACAAATAAAACCGCGAGTGAAAATAGATACTTTCTCATTTCTATCTCCTTTCCAATTAATGAATTCCCAATCATTCCTTCGGGAAGCACGGGATTAAATTAACATGCTTTTGAAGAGGTTGTAAGGGCGGCCGCAATTACTTGCCGTGGACAGCGAGGTACGCGGTGTCCCCGAACGACTCGGTAATCTCAAGGCCGAGCTTGTGCGCATTCAACATTGCGTCAAGCATCGAGTCCGGAGAAACATCGAATGGCTCGTTGTGAATAAACGGTAATTCGATAGCTGCCTTGCATATCTTGCGAAGCGTCTCCATATCGCGCTCCGGGTTTAACGAAATCTGGCCCAGATGCGCCGGCAGGCCCACACTGGAAAAGAAAGCGCCGACTTTATGGGCCTCGTCGTCCTTTCCCTCGAGAACAAGGTGCGTCATCAGTCCGATCGCCACCATCTCGCCGTGCAGGTAGTTTTTATGGATGGACGGGATCACCGTGAGGCCCTGAGCGACACAGTGTGCCGCGGCAACGCCGCAGCTTTCGAACCCTATTCCGCTCATGAGCGTGTTAGCCTCGACGACTCGCTCGACGGATTCATTCACCTGTGAATCCCTTACTGCTTCGGCTGCTTTAACGCCGCGGTCATAGAGCGTATTTGCACACAGCTCGGCTATTGCGACGGAGGCTATGGTGGGACGCGTGCCCAACATTGCTTTGCCCTTCGGATTCTGAAAACACGTGCGCGCTTCATACCACGTAGCCATCGCGTCGCCCATGCCGGATACGATGAAGCGCACGGGGGCCTGAGCGGCGATTCTCGTGTCGACAATCACTAGCGCCGGATTGAGCGGATAGAGCTCGACGCCCCGAAATGTACCGTCGGAAAAATATATCGCCGACAAGCCCGCGCACGGGGCGTCTGTAGACGCCGTCGTTGGGCAGATTACCACCGGAACGGATAAGCGGTCAGCCACGCCCCTCCCCGTATCGAGGCACTTCCCTCCGCCGATCGCGACAATAGAATCTACAGGAATTCTTTCCCTGCTCAATAACTCAGTCACGCGCTCGATTTCCTCGTATGAGCTCTCCCCTCTAAAGGTGACAAGGGTGAGGGCAATGCCCGAGCGTTTTAAACTTTGCGATACTACCTCGCCGAACCTTTTTTGTCCTCCCTCCGAAACCAGAACTGCGGCGTGCCTGCTGTGGATCAGCCCGAGGTATAGTCCGAGATCGTTCAGAACCCCGTCTCCCTGGATGTACTTTTGCGGGGAATTCAGAACATTGGGAATGATTTTATTACTGCCTGCTTCAGCGGAGAAAACCTTGTCCGGCGAAAACAGTTCATGCTTCGAGCCTGTTTCTTTCTTTACCTTTCCCATCGTTTCATCTCCCAATTTGAGACCGACAAGTAATAAATTTTTCTGAAATATAACATAAAGAAGAAAGTAATAAACTTTGCAAATGGAGAGCCGGTTTGATGTGCGGGGCGTTGGCCGCTGATTTTATTTCCTGTATTCGAGAGGCCGATGACTAGTAACCATTTCTCGTTGTTGAGGAAACCCTGGTTAATTCTCTCTTGAAGGAGTATACCCCTTCAATTCACCGATTGGACTTCGGGTGTTTATAGGAAAGGTATAGCAGAACGAAGCCGACGGCGGGGAGTATGATGTCGATCGGCAGGATGAGGCCGACGTTGCCGGGGGAGTAATTATGATGCGCGACCATCTGATAGATGTGCCCACCCGCGGCGCCGAGCGAGAATGCGGCCGGGGGGATGAACGTCGCGAACCTGAACGGAAGTCCCGCTTTGAACGCTAGCACGCCCGCTATGCCTACTCCGAGGCTTGCGAAACCGACCTCAAGCTGAAAAGGGCTGTTAGCCCAGCCGATGAATTCCGCGGCCATCTCTCCGAAAAAAACGTGAAAAACAAAATTGACCAGGTTGTTTATTCCTATCGCGAACAGCATGTAATAGGAGAGAAAGGCCTCGACCGCAACGTTCTTCGTGCGGGGCGCGGGTTTGCAAAGGATAGAAACCAATCCCGCGATCAGGCCGATTATCAGGAAGCCCACGAAATAATTACCGACTACGAGCATAATGATGTCTTTAATCATGTCAGTCCATGCGGAAAAGCGTATATAGTGTTAATACAATATAGCCCCGGTTCGCGATAAAATAAAGGTACCGCCTCATCCTAGGAGGAGTGAGGGGAATTAAAAAGAAAAGGCGAGATTCCCGATTAAAATTTCGGGAATGACAAAGGAATTAAGGTACCCCCTCACCCTTCACCCTCTCCCTCGGAGGGGAGAGGGAAATTAAGTAGATACCCTTCGACTGCACACTACGTGTGAGCTCAGGGCGAACGGGTTGGGCTTTGTTGCCGGTTCAAGCAGAAAAGATACGGAAGGATCGCATATGAGCGCAGATTCTGCGCCTCAGGGCGAACGGGATTGGCTTTGATTGTTGGTGCATGCAGAGGTGGTCGGTATGAACCATATATGAGCACACATTGTGTGTGAGCGCAGATTCTGCACTTAGGGCCTTCAGGGCTTGCGCCACTCGAGAAGCCGGTTATTGGCGGGCATTTCGTGGTCTTTTGCGATCTTAAGACCTATTTTTTCCGCGAGCGAATTCACCCACTCGAAATCACGGATGGCGCTTTGGGGATTTTGATTATGCAGCCAGGCATCGAATTTCTCGTTGCTCTCGCTCGTATATTTCCCGCCGTAGTTGAATGGCCCGTAAATGCACAGGGTCCCTCCGTCCATAAGCACAGGCTCCATGCCGTCGAACATGCACTCGATCTTGGACTTGCCCATTATGTGGAGCGTGTTCGCGGTGAATATCGCGTCCACATCCCCCACGGGCCAGAGCGCGTCCGCGACGTTGAGCGCTACCGGCTCCTTGATGTTTGGAAGCTTCGCTTCGTCGAACCAGAGCTTCATGCCCGGTATGTTTTCCGCTAAATCAGTGGGCTGCCAGACCAGAAGCGGAAGGTTGCACGCGAAGTGCACGGCGTGCTGGCCGGTCCCGCTGCCGATTTCCAATACGAGCGCGGACTCGCCGAACGCTTCCTTTAATACGCGGAGTATGGGTTCTTTATTGTTTTCACATGACTGGCTGAAGGGCTTTTCCATCTGGATTTATAGATTCACGCACAAAGAGAAGGATTCGGCTTTTGGCAGAACTATCACTGGCCGTATTTTTTCTCACGCTTGAGCTCGATCTCCCTCTTCGTCGCGGCGAGCTCGAATTTGCGGAGCCTCTGGCTCTGAGGCGTGATCTCGACGAGCTCGTCCTCGGCGATGAACTCAATCGCCTGGTCGAGGGACAACGGCCTCGGGGGCCTTAGAACCACGGTCGTCTCGGCGGTGGAGCTCCTCATGTTCGTGAGCTTCTTCTCTTTCGTGATATTCACGTTCAGGTCCCCGCTACGGTTCCTCTCGCCGACGATCATCCCTTCGTAGACGTCAGTCCCGACGTCGACGAACAGCTCGCCCCTGTCGGCCATGGAGAGGCACGCGTAAGTGGTCACCTTTCCGGTTCTATCCGATACGAGCGCGCCCGTAGACCTCTGAGGTATGGGGCCATACCAGGGCTCATACCCTTCGAATAGCGTATTGATGACGCCCGAGCCCTTTGTGAGTATCTGGAACTGGCTCCTGAAACCGATGAGCCCTCTCGACGGGATCAGGAACTCGATATCCACCCTCCCATTCCCGTTATTGCGGAGGTTCTCCATACGCCCCTTCCTCGACGAGATCGCTTCCGTAATCGCCCCCACGAACGCCTCCGGGACGTCGACGAATATGCGCTCGACGGGCTCTGTAACCTTTCCGTTCTCCATCCTGGTCAGCACCCGGGGCTTCGAGACCATGAATTCATAACCCTCACGCCTCATCATTTCGATGAGAACGACCATCTGAAGCTCGCCGCGGCCGGATACTTCAAAAGCGTCGGCCCTCTCCGTCTCCTTTACTTCGATGGCGACGTTTCCGAGCTTCTCCCGGAGGAGCCTGTCCCTGAGATGGCGGGAGGTGAGGAATTTCCCCTCCTTGCCGGCGAATGGAGCGTTGTTGACGTAAAAGATCATCGAGATCGTGGGCTCGTCCACCTTTATACGCTCGAGCGGCTCGGGGTTCTCGAGGTCTGATATAGTATCGCCGATCTTGACCTCGTCCTCCCCCGCAATGGACGCAATATCGCCCGCTTCGACCCGCTCCACCTGGGACTTCTGGAGCCCGGAGAAGGTATAGAGAACAGAAATCTTGATAGGGGCGATTGAGCCCCCTTCGCCGCAAAGGGTATAGCTTTTGTTGGATTCGAGCAGCCCGTTCATAAGCCTCCCTATCGCTATCCTCCCCACGTAATTGTCGTAGTCGAGGTTCGTAACTAGGAACTGCGTGACAGAACCGTCGCCTATTTCAGGGCCGGGGATCGCCGAGATTATCGTATCGAAGAGCGGGAGCAGGTTAGTAGAATCCTCTCCCAGGTTATGCCGGGCGGAGCCTATGTTGGCATCGGTGTAAATAATCGGGAATTCGATCTGCTCCTCGTCCGCGTCGAGCTCGATAAAGAGGTCGTATACCTCGTTAATCACCTCGGCGGGGCGGGCGTCGCTCCTGTCGATCTTGTTGATAACCAGTATTATGGGGAGCTTTTTCTGGAGCGCCTTCTTTACGACGAAACGCGTCTGGGGAAGCGGCCCTTCACTCGCGTCGACGAGCAGGAGCGCGCCGTCCACCATGTTGAGGCTCCTCTCCACCTCGCCGCCGAAGTCGGCGTGCCCGGGGGTGTCCACTATATTTATCTTGATGCCTTTATAGAGGACCGCGGTGTTTTTAGCCATTATTGTAATTCCGCGCTCCTTCTCGAGGTCCATCGAATCCATAACCCTCTCCGCAACTACCTGGTTCTCCCGGAATACGCCGCTCTGCCTGAGCATCGCATCGACGAGCGTTGTTTTGCCGTGATCGACGTGCGCAATGATCGCAATATTTCTGATGTTTTCGTTTCTCATATAGATTTATTCAGTCTCCTCAGTACTTAACGAATATTCATATATGTAAATGCAGATGTTAAATATACACTACCGTGAGAGATATACAGGAAATCCGGAAAATCCGCAGGCCCGAAAAGATTTGCTCAATTACGGCTTTTGGCGGAATTCAATACGGTCATCCGCTAACCCTTCTAATTAATTTAACCATGCCGGGCGGTTTATTCAATACCGGGGACTTACGTATATCTATACTCCCATGAAAAGCAGGTCCGAATAATATTCGGGCTCCTTATGAAATAATACTGTGCTCTAATCCGTTCGAGGGAGCGAATAAGTATGTGAGCGGGTTCTTATCGGCGAATTGACTTGTTTTACGGCTTTGTCTAATGTTTAGTGTTAATTGTGATATAATCCATTAATAATACTAAACAAATGACGTTTTTCGATCCGTACAGCCGATACGATTTATGAGTCCTTCTGCTCCTAATGCCGGTCCTCATGCCGTAAAAGAACAGCATGAACTCAGGGATTTGATTACCCGGATTTCAAAGGGAGATGAGGACGCGATGAGAGCGTTTTACAAGCAGACGGTAATGCTTGTTTACGGTATGGCTTACAGGGTCATTTCGAACACCCATGAAACCGAGGAGGTGGCGCTCGAGGTGTTCATGCAGGTCTGGAGGAACGCTTCAAACTATAATTCCGAGCTCAGCGAGCCGCTTACATGGCTTCTCATGATAACGAAGAGGCGCGCTATAGACAGGAAGAGAAATATTGCGAAAAAACTGATGACAGAGGAGATATTTGACGAGAACCTGGCGGGCACGGAGGACAGCGCAGAGCTTGCTTATATCGCCGGACAGAAAAGGGAAATCGTCCGGAACGCACTCGATCAGCTTACGCAAAAACAGAGACGCGTTATTGAGTTCTCCTACTATTACCAGATGAGCCACAGCGAGATCGCCAAGCACCTGGATATGCCGGTAGGATCGGTCAAGAGCACGATAAGGGTTGCAATGGTAAAGCTGAGAAATATAATAAAAAAGGTTAAAAGGAAATACGACCATGACCCGAAAATACACTAAGGACGAAATAAGAGCGCTCGCGGCTTCTTACGCGCTCGGGAACCTGGGCGATGCGGAAAAGAAGGAGTTCGAAGAGCTGCTCCGGGAAAGGGACGGCTCTATAGAAAAGGAGCTTAAAACATTCACCGAAGTGGTCGAATACCTCCTCTACGATGCCGGTTCGCTGGAAGAGCCCGCGGGGCTCGAAGGGCGTCTTTTCTCCAGGATAAAGAAGGGGAAACGGAAAAAGAATACCGATGAGGGGTTTTTATACGTCCGGGACGACGAAGGGGAATGGGTCGAGATAATGAATGGAGTAAAGATCAAGAACCTGTACCGTAACCCCGAGAGGAATTATGCGACCCTTCTCGTCAGGATGGACCCCGGAGCTACATTCCCCGACCACGTCCATACCGATACCGAAGAATGTTATGTTATCGAAGGTGACCTGAAAATGGGCGGACGGGTCTTCGGAAAGGGCGATTATATCCGCGCTGAAGCGCACAGCACTCACGAAAGCATATCGACTGAAAACGGCTGCTTCCTGCTTATAGCGGCATCGGAAGAAAACGAGCTGCTCGCTTAATTTTTCTATTAATCACCGGGCATTCCCCTCTAATATTACTCTTCAGCGATTTACCGCCTCGTTCGAACTAAAAACGCCGACGGAAAACCGACTCCGGGATTACAAATTAAATGTGATCCGCATTCCGATTTTTTCCGTATAACTGATAGGGCGTAATTATCATCCTGACAATCGAATGCCGCTTCGGCAGGCGCTGCAGCGTCGTATAGCCGCATCTCCGCACACAATGCATATTATATACTAATTACATATAGAATATATCTATATAATACGGCGATCCGATAACTATTTCTTTTCCTCAAACAAACTCCCGGATAAAGAGATCCAAAAAAAATAACACCCCGTATAAATATTCAAATTCAAAAACTTTAAGGAGGTGCAGAAATGCACAAGGTAATAAAAAAGTACTTAATGCTGCCCGTAGCGGCGGTAATTTTTTCGGTTGCAGGATTGTCGGCGTTCGCCGACACAACGGTTATGGTCGGCGGAGAGGCTATGTATCCAACGAAGGATATAGTAGACAACGCGGTCAATTCGTCCGATCACACGACGCTCGTGGCGGCGGTAAAGGCAGCGGGATTGGTCGAGACGCTTAAAGGACCGGGCCCGTTTACCGTGTTCGCTCCGACGAACGACGCTTTCGAGAACCTTCCCGACGGAACGGTCGAGATGCTTCTCAAGCCGGAGAATAAGGACACGTTGACGAAAGTTCTGACCTATCACGTCGTACCGGGCCGTCTGACTTTCGATGCGCTCGCAGAGCAGATCAAAGCGGGCGGCGGAAAGGCAGAGCTCAAGACCGTAAGCGGCGGTATGCTTACCGTATGGATGAACGGTCCGCACAACATACTCGTAAAGGACGAGAAGGGCGATATAGCGGAGATATCCACTTATGATGTAATTCAGTCAAACGGGGTTATCCAGGTTATAGATACAGTTCTACTGCCGAACTAAACTGATACCGTCATCGATGCTAAAAGGGGCGCTCCGATAAACGATCAGAGCGCCCTCGCTCGTTATAGAAAAGAGGCGAAACATGAATAACAGACCTTTAATAATAGCAATAATTATTCTATTGATCCTCTCTACAGGCGGTTTCATTTACTTCGTTTCGCAGAAAACCGATCCCGCCGGAGATGTTCAAACCGTCGGCGTTGCCACAAACAAGGCAGCTGAAGAAACGCTGCCCGACGGAGTTCCCGGTCTCACGAAGGAAGAATGGAAAAAGAAACTCACACCGCAGCAATATTACATTTTATGGGAAAAGGGCACAGAAAAGGCATTTTCGGGCGAATTACTGAATAATAAGAAAAAAGGGGTTTATGTTACGGCCGGATGCAAGCTTCCGGTTTTTAGCTCCGAGAATAAATACGAATCAGGGACAGGCTGGCCGAGTTTCTGGAAGCCGATTTCGGAAGACTCCGTGATCCTGAGACCGGACAACGACCTGGGATTCGAGCGTATGGAGGTTTTGAGTAAATGCGGCGAGCACCTGGGACACGTATTTAACGACGGTCCTGAACCGACGGGGCTCAGGTATTGCATCAACTCGGCAGCGCTCGAGTTCGTCGAGGAATAGTCGAAATCCTTCATTTAGCATCATAAGCGCGCCCTCCATACCGTCGTTGGAGTCTCATGTCAATCCGAAGTATAAGATGTTCGAACTATGAGCAGCAGTAGTTTTGCAACTGCAGGGAAAATTGGATTAATGATATCCGAAATCTGTTTTGTTTTTTTTATGAGATCCAAAAATTTTTCCCTTCCGTATAAACGAATGGTAACAAAAAAAAGGAGGTATTTGTCATGAAGATCACGAGAATGATTAAGGCCCCGGCTATTGCGGCGGCGGCTTTAATTTTATCACTTATTTATATTTACCCGATCTCCGAAGCGGCCAACCACAGAGAGGCTCCGATCACGGCAATCGACGATGAAGCGGATATAACGGACGTCTTCGCTTTCGTGAGCTACGATCCGGATGATTCCGATGCTTCAGACAAGGTTACGATGATCGTTAACTACGACCCTTTCCTGGAGCCAGCAAACGGTCCTAACTACTTTCCGTTCGACTCCGAAATACTATACGCAATCAGAGTCGATAACGATCACGACGCCTTGGAGGACGTGGTATTCGAATTCCGCTTCACGACAGAGATAAGGCTTCCGAACGTGTTCACAGGATTTGTAGGGGCGCTCGGCGGAATCAATGCGCCCGACAATTCCCCTCCGGACCTGGACGGCAACCCGACAGCCGGACAGCCCGTCATACCGCCGGCGATCACCGCGCTCGACGGCGCGGGTTCGGAAGGATTGAGCCTG
>Ga0187893_10006731_pt1 | contig 19435 bp, 20 predicted proteins | sample MA1701074metaG_FD_139574 | JGI IMG/M metagenome (GOLD analysis project Ga0187893, IMG submission 139574) | White microbial mat communities from a basaltic lava cave in the Kipuka Kanohina Cave System on the Island of Hawaii, USA - MA170107-4 metaG ... | reverse complement strand
GCAGAATCGGGACGTAGGCGTCGGCCAGGTCGTTGTCGGTGTGCGCATGCCGGATGTCGCCGACCACGCCAATCACCGTGCGATCAACCGGGCGGGTCGCCGGTGGGCTGTTCTGCGGCGGCGCAATCCGCAACTGCCGGCCGATGGGGCTGGCCGCTCCCCACAAGCGAGTTGCCAGCGTGCGGCTCACCAGCGCCACCGGCGTCGATCCGATCTGGTCAGCGCCGGTGAAGACGCGTCCTTCGTGCAACGGGATCCGCAAGGCGCTGAAGTAATCAGGGCTGACGCCGACGACGCCGCTGCGCAACGGCAACGTGCCTGACTCCGTCGCGCCCACATCGCGGGTCATGCTTTGCTGCAGGGGCCATGAATTGGTGAAGCCGATGGTCGGCGCCCCCGTGATCTCGCCGGCGCGTGCCAGCACGCGTTGATAGAAACCGCGTTGCGCCGCCGCGTCGGGATAGGCGGACTGCTGGAGACTGAAGCGGCCGACCACCACCTGGTCGGCGTCGAGTCCCATCTCGACTCGCAGCATGCCGAGGGCGGATTGAATCGTCAGCCCGGCGCCCACCAGCAGCGTGAGACACGCCGCCACTTCGACGGCGATCATCAACGCGCGCGCGTGCCGCTGCGCCGGGCCATCGGTCGCGCCCTTCTGACCGCCGGCGATGGCCACCGCCACCGGTGTGCGTCGCGTCAGCACGATCGGCACGATCGACGCAATCGCAATCACCACCATGCCGGTCACGACGGTCAGCAGGAACGTCGTCGGATCGATGTGCAGCGCGGTGACACCGCCCGGCGCGGGCCGGCCGAGGTAATGGCCGATGAGCGGGGCAATGGCGGCAATCGTCGCCCAGGTGAGACCCAGTCCCAGCGTCGTTGCCGCCGCACCGATCAGCAGCGGCTCCGCCGCGCACACACGAGTGATCTGGCCGCTCGTAGCGCCGAGCGCCTGTCGAACGGCCATCTCCCGCCGGCGCTTGGTGGCGCGCAGCGTCAACAACACCGCCACGTTCGCGCACGCGATCAACAGGACGAGACCGGTCGCCGTGGCCACGGCGAGCAGCAGCGGACGGATCTGTTCGACGTAGCGGCCGTGCGTCGACCGCAGTTCAACGCGCCAGTCGGCCGTAGGCGGCTTCACGCCGGCGCGAACGAATGTGGTGATCCGATCGGCGGCCACTTCGGGCCGCACATCATCGCGGACGCGCACGATGTACGGATACGCCGGCACCCGCAGCGGCGCGAGAATCTCGGTGAACGGATTGACGTGCCAGTGATTCGCCGGCAGGACGCCAATCACCGTGAAGACGGTCACTTCATGCGGGCGATCGCTGACGTAGGCCTCGAATGACCGGCCGACGATCGACGGGTCGGCGTTGAAACGGGTGCGCCACAGTCGATCGCTGATGATCGCCACCATCGGGCGTCCCGGCTCGAAGTCCGCGGGCTCGAAAGCCCGGCCGACGGCCGCGCGCACGGCGAAACCGTCGGCGTAGCCGCGTGTGGCCCAGGTGCCCTGCACGAGTTCCGCCGGCCCGTCACCGCGCAGCGTGAAATTATCGAGGTCCCACGCAATCTGCAGATCCACCACGTCGTCGAGCGCCCGCCAGTCGAGTTTGTCCATGCCGGCCGGGAACGGCGTTGCCGGCGTGCCGTACTGCACGTCGAACAGGCGATGGCTCTCGGGATAGGGAAGTCCGCGCACCAGGTAGGCGTTGACCAGCACCGCCACCGTGACGCAGAGCGCGAGACTGGCGCCGAGCGTGCCCAGCGAGACGCTGGTGAAACCGCGGTCGCGTGCGAGCGCGCGCGCCGCCTGGCGAAGATCGAGCATCATTGCGTTTCGCATATTGATCCTTGCGGCGTTCAACAGTGAGAGTGACGACGCGAACAGCATCCGCGCATAGCGGCGGCCGGCACGCCAGGCCGGCACGCCGGCGGCGCGATCGCGCGCATAGAGGTCCTCAAGATCCTGTTTGATGAAGGGCGCATCAGGCCCGCGCACGATCAGGGCGGCGAGCCAACGCAGCACGCGCATCATCGGCCCTTCGCGAGCTCGGCGAGCTTCGGCAACAGGCCGACGGCCAGCGCCTGGATGTTGGCGTAGGCGTCGTGCAGCGCCCGCGCGCCGGCCGGACGCAGTTCGTAGTGCTTGCGCGGACGTCCGACTCGCGCGGCCGGCGTGTCGATGACCATCGATCGAACCAGGCCGCGCTCCTCGAGCCGGCCGAGCGTGGTGTAGATCGCGCCGGGGGAGACGTCGCGTCCCGTCCGTTGACGGATCTCGTCGTGAATCGCGACGCCGGACGCGTCTTCGTGAAGACGGAGCACCGCGAACAGCACCAGTTGTTCGAATTCGCCAAGCGTGCTCATGGCGCCGATGATTTCACCACATAATAGTTAAATTGTCACGTCACGGCCAGCCGCACGCGTCGCGCATCTAATGACGGAGAAGCGTGAAGACACTCGCGCTGATGTCCGTGCTCGCCGTCGCATCGGCGGCCGCCGCTGAGCCGGCGGCGCCGGCTGGGGCGCTGTGCGCCCAGTTGCTGGAGGCGCGGCGTCTCGCCGAATCGCAGGGACGCCTTGATTTCAGCGTGAAGGTCGAGGTGACGGGAGACTCGACGGACGCGATGACCCCGCACGTGGTGATCGGCTCGCCGTACGCTGTCGGCCGGATTCATTTTACGGGTCACAACACCATCAACGATTCCACGTTGCGGCGCGTGATGACGCTGCGCGAGCGCGATCGGTTCGATGTCGGCAAGCTGCGCCGCAGCCTGGCGCGACTCAACGACACTGGGTTCGGCGAGCCGCTCACCCTCGCGGATGTCGTCGTGACGCCGCACGCCGACGGGGTGACGGCGGATCTCACGATTCCGCTGCGCCAGCGCCGCCGGCGATGGTGGTCGCTCTCCGGTCCGATCATTCCGGGGCTGGGCTCGTATGAAGCCTCGATCTCGTCGCGGCTGCCGGCGTGGGGCCGCGGCGTGGTCGACGCCTCAACCTATCTCGTTGCCTTCAACCTGCTGGGCGTGGCCCGGCCGCTGCTTGGGCTGTTGCCGTTCATGTCGAAGGCGCCGCCGGCGATGCTTGCGCTCGAGCGCCCGTACCTGCCGGGTCAGGGATTGCTGTCAGGCTTCGCGCTGTCGCCATGGTTGTCGCCTCGCGCGACGCTTGCACATTACGGCCGCGCCCAGCTCGGACGCGGCCTGCGCGCGAAGCTCGACGTCGAGACCACTGAGGTGTTGGCCGTTCCCGTCGTCGGGGCTGATCGTCAGGCTGGAGAGCTGCTCGTCTGTGAGCCACCCAGGTCTCGATGGATGTGGTTTCGACACGGAGTGGTCGTGGCTGCCGATCTCGCCATAGCAGCGTTTGTGCGCTAAGCACGACCATTGCCCTTGACGCGCGGCGGGAGGTCGTCGTAGCCTTCATATGTCGAAGGTTGAGGCAACGAAGGTTGAGGTAATCCGCCTTCGCCAAGGCTACGGAGGACAGGTGGGCACAGCGCGATTTCCCATCCCGCAAGGCACGCTCGACATGCTGATTCTCAAGGTGCTATCGCTGGAGCCGGCGCATGGCTACGGCATCGCCCAGCGCGTGCAGCAGATCTCGCGCGAGGCGGTGCAGCTCAATCAAGGGTCGCTATATCCGGCACTGCATCGCCTCGAACAGAAGCGCTGGCTGAAATCGGAATGGCGCGAGTCCGAAACCGGACGCGAGGCCAAGTTCTATTCGCTGACCCGCGCCGGGGCCCGGCAACTGGCGGTCGAGAAAGAGACGTGGGATCGCCTGACGACGGCGGTGCAATTGATCTTCAACGAAGGGCAGTAGCGCGATGTGGAAGCTTCTGAACCTGTTGCCTGGCCGAAGACAACGAATGGAGCGGGAGCTTGAGCGCGAGTTGCGCTACCACATCGATCGCCGCGTCGACGACCTTGTGCGCAGCGGGGTCAGCGAGACCGACGCGCGCCGGCAGGTCGCGATCGAATTCGGCGGCGCGCTGCAGGTGCGGGAGGACGTGCAGGATGCCTGGGTATGGCGCTGGCTTTCGAATGGTCAGCGCGACCTGCAATATGCCGGCCGGCTGTTGCGACGTAATCCGACGTTTGCCGCCACCGCGCTGCTGTCCATCGCCCTCGGCATCGCCGCCAGTACCGCGGTGTTCTCGCTGATCGATCAAGTGCTCTTCCGCCGCCTGCCGGTGCGCGAGCCCGAGGCCCTGGTGTATTTCAACTGGAAGGGCAGCACGATGCAGAGCGGGTATGGCTACGACTACTTGAGTTCGTATCCGCTGTGCCGCGAGCTTCAGGAGCAGCGGCACGTCTTTGACGGCGTCATCTGCCGTTACCCCAACACCGTCAGCTTCTCGAGCGGGCAGCAGCCGCAACAGGTGCGCGCCGAGGTCGTGTCGGGCTCCTATTTCAACGTGCTCGGCATCCAGCCGCGGCTCGGGCGGCTGATCGATGGATCGGATGACGTCAGCCCCGGTGGCCATCCGGTCGTGGTCATCGGTGAAACGTACTGGCGCAACAATCTCGCCGGTGACCCCACTGTGATCGGACGACGGGTGTTGGTCAGCGGTTACCCCATGACGGTGATTGGCATCGCGCCGGCCGGCTTCATCGGGATGGATCCACTACAGGCCGCCTCGCTGTGGATGCCGGCAACGATGGCCGTGCAGGCTGGCAACGTCGATGCGTACTGGAACCAGCTGATGAATCGCCGCGCCGCGTGGCTGCATGTGTTCGGGCGTCTGAAGCCCGGCGTCACGCTCGAGGCCGCGAAAGCGGGTCTCGAGCCGTGGTTTCGATCGATGCTCGCGAATGAGCCGAGCACCGAAGGATTCCCTAAAGTCACCTCCGATCAGTTGCAACGGTTTTTCTCGTCCACCTTCGATCTCCAGTTCGTGCCGACCGGGCTCTCGAGCGGCCGGCGTCAGTTCCAGCGCCCGCTGTGGGTGATCATGGCCGGCAGCGTGATTCTCCTGCTGCTGGCGTCGCTCAACGTCGCGGGCCTGCTGCTGGCGCGCGGGGCGGCGCGCTCGCGTGAGTTCACCACGCGCATGGGGATTGGCGCGTCGCGCGGCCGCATTGCCGGCCAGCTGCTGGTGGAAAGCGCGCTGATCGCTCTCGCCGGCAGCGTGCTCGGGGTGATGGCGGCGCCAGCCGTGTCGCGCGTGATCCTGTTCTTTCTGCCGCAGACCGGCGATGTTGCGGTGCGCATCGACGTCAAGATTCTCACCTTCGCATTCATGGCGAGCAGTATCACCGCGCTGGTGTGCGGACTCGCGCCGGCATTGCAAACGCGCCGCACGCCGCTCGTGGCGTCGCTCACCGATCGATCGCGCGTCGCCGCCGCCGGCGGCGTGCGACTGCGCAAGATGCTCGTCGCCGGGCAGCTCGCCTTCACCCTCGTGCTGTTGATCGGATCGGGCTTGTTCGTGCAGACGCTGGCGCGTCTGCAGGGCAACCTGGGATTCGACAGCGACCGTCTCGTAACGGTCTCGGTTGACCCGGCGTCGAATGGCTACGCGGAGCCCGATGGAGAGCGTGTGATGCGTCAAGTGCTCCAACGGCTGCAGGCGATCCCCGGCGTCGAACGCGCCGCCGTCGCCAACAGCAGCATGCTCACCGGAGGCATGGCCTCGTCCATGGTCACGATCGAGAGCGACCGGCGCTTCACGGCGGATCGCGCCGCGGCCCGGATGCGGGTCGGTCCGGGGTTCTTCCCGACGATCGGTGCGCAAGTGATCGCTGGACGTGATTTCGACGAGCGCGATGTGCGTCCTGCCGGCGAGAAGCCGCGAGCCTATCAATCGGTGATCGTCAGCGAAAGCTTTATGCGGCGCTACTTCAAGGATCAGAATCCGATTGGCGCCCATATCGGCATGGGCAACCGGCCCGACACCAAGACCACGATTGAGATCATCGGCGTGGTGAAGGATTTCAGCCGGCGCACGCTGCGCGACGAGCAGGTGGAGACGATCTTTCTCCAGTACTTTGATAGCCAGTCCGCCGACGGCACCTTCTACGTCAGGATTCGTGGCAACGCGGAGAGCGCGTTCAGCGCGATCCGCTCGGCGGTTGCGCAAGTAGATCCACAAGTGCCGGTGACGCTCGGCGTCTTCGATGACCAGATCGAGCGATCGCTGCGGACCGAGCGCATGCTGGCGTCGCTGTCGAGTGCGTTTGGCACGCTCGCGTTGCTGCTGGCGGTGATCGGGCTGTACGGGGTGATGGCGTTTGTCGTCACGCAGCGGACGCAGGAAATCGGTCTACGCATGGCGTTGGGCGCCTCGCGGTCCGCGGCGGTGTGGCTCATCCTGCGTGATGCCGCAGCGATGATCGCCGGCGGCACGCTGATTGCGCTGCCGGCGGCGTGGGCCCTCAGGCGCTTCGTCGAGTCGGAGCTCTTCGGCGTCTCGGTCCTGCACGCGCCGACGATCGCCGTCGCCGCCGCCGTGCTCGCGCTCGCCGGTTTCAGTGCCGCCCTGCGCCCGGCATGGCGAGCAGCGACCGTGAATCCCACCGACGCCTTGCGCATGTAGACGCTTTGACGCGGACTGACGGACGATCGCATACACTGCGAGCGTGCGCCTCACTACAGTTGTCTCATTCTTAGTCCTGCTCCTGACCGTCTCGCTGACCGCGGCGCCGGTCGACTGGTCGCGTTTTCGCGGTCCGAACGGCTCCGGGCTCTCCGACGCCACAAAGGTTCCCACTGAATTCGGCCCAGACAAGAATCTGATCTGGCGCTTGTCACTGCCAGAAGGTCATTCGTCCCCGATCTTGTATGAGAACCGGATCTACCTCACCGGCTTCCGGGGCGATCAGCTGGTGACGCTGGCGATCGATCGCACGAAAGGGCAGGTGCTGTGGGAGCGGGCGGCGCCCGACACCAAGACCAGGATTGTCGACAAGCGCAACAATCCGGCGTCGCCGAGTCCGGCCGTGGAAGCCGACGGCGTTTACGTCTTCTTTCCGGATTACGGGCTGGTCGCGTACAACGCCGCGGGCAGGGAATTGTGGAAACAGACGCTCGGCCCCTTCAACAACATCTACGGCATGGGCGCGTCGCCGGTGATTATCGGCAACCTGCTCGTGCTCGCCTGCGATCAGAGCCTCGGGTCCTATGTCATGGCGCTCGACAAGCGCACCGGCAAACAGGTGTGGAAGGTCGAACGGCCCGAAGCGAAGAGCGGCCACTCGACGCCGATCGTGTGGCGCGGTTCCGACGGCCGCACGCAAATCCTGTTGCCGGGATCGTTCTTGCTGACCTCGTACGACGCCATGACCGGAAAGAAACTGTGGTGGGTGGGCGGTCTGTCGTTCGAGATGAAGTCGACGCCGGTGATCGGCGGCGACACGATCTACGTCAACGGCTACGGCGCCCCGGTCAACGATCCTGGGAACAAGGTCACGGTGCCGCCGGCCGACGAGGTGTGGAAAACCATCGACACCGACGGCGACGGCGTGATTGGGAAGAACGAATTTCCCAAGTTCACTCCGCGGTTCTGGTTCGAGGTCGCCGATCTCGACACCAACGGCACGCTCACCAAGGACGAATGGGCCTACTACCGCGCCGCCCTCGATTCCGAGAACGGCATGCTGGCGATTCGTCTCGGCGGTTCGGGCGACATGACCGACAAGGCGATTCGCTGGAAGTATCAGCGCAGCGTCCCGCAGCTGCCGTCGCCGCTGCTGTATCACGGCGTGCTCTACATGGTGAACGACAACGGCATCGTCACCACGCTGAATCCCGAGACCGGCGCGGTGATCAAGCAGGGCCGGCTGACCGGCGCGCCCGGACCGGTGTTCGCTTCACCCGTCGCCGCGGCTGGCCATGTCTATTTCACGACCGAAGACGGCGCCGTCGTGGTGGTGTTGCCCGGCGGCGACCTGGCGGTCAAGAGCGTGAATCGATTGAACGAAGCCGCGTATGCGACGCCGGCGATCGCCGATGGACGCATCTACGTGCGGACGACGCAGGCGTTGTACGCGTTCGGCGCCAACTAGCGATTGTCCTCGCTTGACGTTACTACTACATCTGTAGTACTACAACTGTCCAAGATGCCGCGCCCCTCGCCTCGTCCACGACTGACGGCACCTCAGCTGGAGATTCTGAGGGTGCTGTGGGAACGTTCCGAAGCCACGGTCGTCGAGATCCACGAGGCGTTGCGCCCCGAACGCCCGCTCGCGCCGACGACGATCGCCACGTTGCTGTCGAGGCTCGCCAGGCGCGGCCTGGTGACCTACCGCGCCGAAGGAAGGCAGTACGTGTATCGCGCCGTGCTCCAGGAGCATGAAGCGCAACGGCATGCGCTGGCTGAGGTCACGCGCATGCTGTTCGCGGGCGACGTGCCGACCATGGTGAGTCAGTTGCTGTCGTCGCGCGACATCCGGCCCGGTGATCTGGCGCGCGTCCGAGGGCTCATCGAGGCCAAGGAACAGGAACTCAAGAAGAGGAAACGGGTATGACAGCGGGCGATTTCGACGTTGCGGTGGCGGCGGTTCTTTCGTGGCTGTTGACCTACGCCATTCACAGCACCATCGTGCTGGCTGCCGCCGCTCTCGCTGCCTGGCGATTCGCCGATTACCATGCGTGGCTTGACGTGATGTGGAAAGCTGCCCTGGTGGCGCCGCTGGTGACGGCGAGTGTGCACGTCGACGCGATCGCCCGGCCGCTGTTGCCGCTCGGCGCACGCTGGACCATCGCGACTATGGCTACTGCCGGGGCTACTGCCGGGGCCACTGCCGGGGCCACCGCCGGCGAGGCGCCCGCCGCAGTATCGGCTTCGCCGCGCATCAATGAGGCTCGTTCCACGCCTCAGCCTTCAGTTGACTCCGCGCCGCGACAGGCTGAGCCCGCGGCGACGGCTGCGTTCGTTCGCTCGTGGCCGCTGGTCGCAGTGTTGGCATGGCTGATCGCCGGCGTCGCGTTGGTCACGCGATATGGCGTTCGTCTGCGACGCGTCTACAGCGCGCTCGGCAGCTCGCCGCCGGCGGCCGCCGCGGATCTGCGCGTCACCCTCGAGGCGTTACAAGACAGCGCGAACGAGCGCCGCACGGTCCGCCTGTCGACCAGCGCGCTGTGTCCCGTGCCGCTTGTGCTCGGCGGCCGCCACATTGTCCTGCCCGATCGCTTTCACGAGCTCGACCCCGGGCAGCAGCGGGCGGCGCTGGCTCACGAGCTGGCGCATGTCGTGCGGCGCGATCCCGAATGGCGCATCGCGATCGAGCTGATCGAGCGGGCGCTGTTCTTCCAGCCGCTCAACCGCGTGGCGCGCGCGCGGCTGTGCGACTCCGCTGAATTCCTGTGCGACGAGTGGGCCGTGCAGCAGACGCAGTCGCCGCTGGCCCTTGCCAAATGTCTGTCCATCGTGGCCTCGTGGTGGTCGCCGTCGGATCGGCTGCCCGCCGGCGTCAGCGCCATGGCCAGGAGTGATTCCGCAATGGTTCGACGAGTCACACGCATTCTCGATGCGCCCACGCCGATGTTGTGGCGGCCGCGTTGGTACTGGTTTGCCATTCCCGCCGCGCTCATCGCCGTCGCGGCGCCTCGGGTGACGGCGATGCAGTCGTCGGCGCGGGCCAGCGTGGCGCCGATTGTGGCGACCAGCTCCGCCCCGGCCCATCTAGACACGGCGGAGCAGCGCGCGCCGAGTGAATGGCGCGACGCCGACATTGCCGCCGCCCGGGCGCAACTTCGCCTGTATCGATCCGATCGACCCGGCGGGTCGCTCGACGAGCGCTGGCGCCAGGCGCTGGCCGACGCCGCCAGGCAACGCTTCGCCGACTTCTGGATCGTCTATCGGTTCAACACGCCGACGCACGCCGACGGCCTGATGATGAGCGACACCCGCGACGGCTCCTTCGTCACGACCAATGGCCGCCTGTGGACGGAGGGGCCGCCGCTGAGCGCGTTGTTCGATCGATCGGGCGTGCCGCTCGAGGGCGGCGATGTGGTGGTGTCGCTTCACTACCGCGGCCCACGCGCTGACGCGATCGATCGGGCGAGCTATCGCAGTCCGCAACTCGGGTTCAACTTCGGCCGCACGCCGGTGTTCTGGCTTGGTGATGCCCCCGAATCTCAAAGCTTCGAGCAGGTGCGAAATCTGTTCGGCCAGATGCGCGACCGCGAGATTCAGGTGCTGCTGATCGAGCTCGCCTCGCTTCACTCCGACAGCAACGCCGTGATCCCCTTCCTGACCAGGCTCGTGGAGCCGTCATGGCCGCCGCAGATCCGCGAGGAAGCCGCGGAAGGGTTCGATCACCATCACGATCCACGCTCGGTGGAGGTGTTGCTGCGCGTCGCGCGCACCGATGCCGACGCCACCGTGAGGGCGGAGGCCGCCGAAACGATCGGCGAGGTTCAGACGCCGCAGTCCATTCCGGCGCTGACGGATTTGGTCGAGTCACCGGATCCCGAGGTGCGGCGCGAGGCGGCTGAAGCCTTTGCCAGCCAGCCCGCGGCGCGGGCGCTGCCCGCCATCGAGGCGATTGTCGCGACGAGCGAGGACCCGGACGTGTTGAGCGAAGCCATCGAGGCCATCGGCGAGCTGCTCGACCCGGCCGCGATCCCAATCCTGGTGCGAATCGCCAACACCCATCAACTTCGAGAGGCGCAGCTGGAAGCGGTCGAGACACTCGGCGACCTTCATGAGGACGCCGGGGCCGTTGCCGCGCTCGAACAGATAGCCCGGCAGCACGATCGCGAAGAGGTTCAGGCCGAGGCGATCGAAACCCTGGGCGAACTCTCGGAACACTCGCTCCATCCGCTCATCCTGGAGTTGGCGGTCTCCGGCCGGAGCGCGCGAATCCGGCGTGAAGCCCTCGAGGCGATCGGTGAGGCGATCTCGAATATCGGCGACGCGCAAGTGCTCGACCGCGCACAGGCGGTGATCGAGCGTGCCGTCTTCGATGATCCCGATAGCAGTGTCCGCGTCGACGCGCTGGACGCGCTCGACGAATTGCCGGACGAGCGCGCACGCCGCGTGCTCGGCGACATCATTGCCCGGCATCCGGATGCCCGGGTTCGCCGCGAAGCCGCGGAGCACCTGCGCGAGCGGCAATAGTCACCGCTCTCGCGCGCGCTCATTGCGCCGCCACACCGGCGCTGACGAGCAAGGCGCGGAAATCGGCGTCCGGCTTCAACGCATCCAGCTGCGGGTCGACCGCCAGAAACACTATCGAGTGCGACCGCTGCTCCAGGGCGCGTCCGAGCAACGTCAGCGCTTCGGCGCGCTCACCGAGCGCGAGATGGAGCTTCACGGCACTGCGCTTCGTTTGCGCCGCCTAACAGCTTGAGTGTGAACACGTTGCGATGATCGATAACTGGACGAGAGTGCGGCGATGGCCGCGGCCTGGACGCTGGGAACGGCCACAGTGGCCGGCCAGCATGGCGACAACCCGGGCGGGACCTTTGCGGACTGGAACACCCGGGTGGCCTGCAGCGGCGACGAAGGCCGGTAGACGGCCGAACGAATGCGCCCTGTGTTGAAATGGGGCCTGGCCCCATTTCAACCCATGCACCTGGTTGCCATTCTCGCGTGGACGCTGCAGATGATCGCCGTGCCGGATGCGGTGCGGACCGAGCTCGACACGATCTGCGCCGGCTGGCAACCGGCATCCGTGCTGCCCGAGATCGCCGACGAGATCAAGACCAGAACGCCGGCGTGGCCGCCGAACATGTTGCCCGGCGACTTCAACGGCGACAACGAGACCGACGTCGCGGTTCTCGTGCTGTGTGAGGGCCGCGTGCAGCTGGCGGCCTTCCTCTCGGATCGCCGCAGCTTCTCAATGGCGATTCTCGAACCGCCGCAACCGCACGATCCGCGGCAGTTCCTGCACTTGATCCGAAAAGAGTACGGATACGATGCGATCGGAGTCGAGTACGACGCCATCGGCGGACACGCGTGGGTGTTCCGCGACGGCAAGTGGCGTTCGATCGCGCGGTAGAGGTGTCACACGCGTAGCGAGCCCCGGAACCCTCGCGCGGCGTAGTACGACTCGGCGCCGTTGTGGTACAGGAAGACCCGGTTGTAGCGGCAGTCGCAGAACAGCGCGCCGCCGAGCGTTCTGATCTCGGCGGGCGTGTCCACCCAGCTCGACGTCTTCGTGTCGAACTTGCCAAGCTTCTGCAGCGCCCGGTATTGATCTTCCGTCAGCAGCGCGATCCCCATCGCCGCGGCCATGCCGACCGCGCTGTCTTTCGGCTTGTGCTCTTTCCGCGACTCCAGCGCCGCGCGGTCGTAGCACACGCTTCTGCGGCCGCCTGGACTCTCCGCGGCACAGTCATAAAAGATGTATTCGCCGGTCCGGGTGTCGTGGCCCACCACGTCGGGCTCGCCGCCGGTTCTTTCCATGTCCTGGAGCGACGATAGTTTTTCGGGATTCGCGTCCAGCCGTGCCTGAACGCCGGCCCATGTCACCCCCGGATGGCGCTTGAGGTGTTTCTCAAAGCGCGCCTGCAAGACGCCGACCAGTTCCTGACGTTGCGCGGGCGATAACGGTTTTCTGCGTGCGGTCTTTTTTGCGGTCATGTTGTATATGCCTTTACAAGTATATGCCTGGTAGAGTATATCAGAAGTGTGACCACCGTGTTCGACATCATCGCCGAGCCGAACCGGCGCGCGATTCTGGGCCTGCTGCTGTCGTCCGAGCAATCGGTGGGCGCGATCGAGCGCCGGCTGCGGATGCCGCAACCGGCGGTGTCGAAGCATCTGCGGGTGCTGCGCGACGCCGGTTTCGTGGAATCGACGGTGGATGCGCAACGGCGTCTCTACCGGCTGAAGCCCGAGCGGCTTCAGGAGGTCGATGCCTGGCTGGCGCCGTTCCGCGAATTGTGGTCGGCCCACCTGGACAAGCTCGAACGTCACCTCGACCGCATCGACCAGAGGGCGCCGGCCAAACGGTCGCCGAGGAGAAAACGATGACCGATCGCGCGACCTACGATCCGGGTCCGGCCGCCGGGGCGCGGATTCAGAAGGACGGTGAAAAGTGGACGCTCGTGCTCGTCAGAGAGCTGCGCCACTCGCCGGAAAAAGTGTGGCTGGCGCTGACCGATCCCGCGCAACTGCGCGAGTGGGCGCCCTTCGACGCCGACGCGAATCTGGGGACCGCCGGAGCCACGGCGAAGCTGTCCACCGTGGGAGCGCCCGCGGAGTACGTCTCCGAAGCGCGGGTGACGCGCGCCGACGCCCCGCGACTGCTGATCTACAACTGGGGCGATCACAACATGCGCTGGGAGCTCGAGCCGGCCGGCCGCGGCACGCGGCTGCAGCTGTGGACCAGCATCGATCGCCGCTACATCGCCATGGGCGCGGCCGGCTGGCACATCTGCTTCGACGTGCTCGATGGCCTGCTCGGAGGAGCGCCGATCGGCCGCATCGCCGGACCGGAGGCGATGAAGTTCGGCGGCTGGCAGCGATTACACGTCGAGTACGCCACACAGTTTGGCGAAGAGGGGAGGACCTCGTGAACTGGAGCAGCTGGATTCGGCAGACTCACCGTTGGGTGTCGATCGTCTTCATGGTGACCGTGATAGCGAATTTCGTCGCGTTGGCGCAGAGTGGCGGCGCCATGCCGCCGGCGTGGGTGACCTATTCACCGCTGCTCCCTCTCGCCCTGCTGATGTTGAGCGGTCTCTACTTGTTCGTGCTGCCGTATACCGTCCGGTGGCGCGCCAGGAGGACGTGACGAAGTCGTGGGCGGAATAGGATCGGCGGGATCGGGCCAGTAGACGCGCGACAGGTAATGGAGCGCGATTCCCGCGCCCCACCGGGAGGGACTGGTCCAGAGCGCCACGGCCAACAACGCCACCATCAGCGACAGACCCAGCAGCGGATACGAGCGCGTCACGCCGAAGTAGATCAGCACGATCATCAGAAACAGCGGCAGTCGATCGCCGATGATCGTGAACGCCCAGATGTCGCCGGGGTTGGCGACGAAGACCAGACCGCAGTTCGAGCAGCGCTCGAGCTGCGACCACCCGGAAAACAGCGGACCGGCGCCGCAGTGCGGGCAGCGATTGCGCAGTCCGCGCCGGAGCGCCGTCGCGATCAGTTTCCGTCGGAGTGGCGTCAAGGTCGCCGCCAGTCGAAAACTCTACTGCAGTGCCGGCAGTACATGAGATGTAAGATGCTGCATCATGAGCGGGCCTCTTGATTTTCTCTGTCGATCTCGAACCCGGTTTGCGATCCTGACCGGCGCGGGCCTGGTGCTGTGGCTGGGCGCGTTTGGTGTCGCGAACGAGCAGGGCACGGCCGCCACCCGGCCGAACATCGTCTTGATGTTTCCCGACAACCTTGGTTGGGGCGAAGTCAACGTCTATGGCGGCGTGCGCGGCGCCATCACGCCTCGCCTCGATCGCCTCGCCGCCGAAGGGCTGCGCCTCAACAACTTCAACGTCGAATTTTCGTGCACGGTGTCGCGCGCGGCGTTAATGACCGGACGCTACGCTATTCGCACCGGCGCGTCGCAGGCCTCGGGCATGACGCTGTGGGAAGTGACGATCGCCGAGGCGCTACAGTCGATCGGCTACGCCACCGGCCTGTTCGGCAAGTGGCACCTTGGCGGCGATCGACCGGAGCAGCGCAACCCGTCGCAACAGGGATTCGATGAGTTCTACGGGATCCCCCGCACCAGCAACGAGGCCCAGACGACGATCGCGCAGGGGCAGAAAACGCCGAACACGTCGTTCATCTGGGAGGGCCGCACCGGGTCGCCGCCGCGCGACGTCAAGCCGTTCGATCTGCAGACGCGCCGTACCATCGATCGCGAATCGCTCGACAAGAGCATCGCGTTCATCGAGCGCAGCGTGCGCGACAAGAAGCCGTTCTTCGTCTACTACCCGATGACGCAAATCCATTTCCCGACGCTGACCCATCCCGACTTCGTCGGTAAGACCGGCGCCGGCGACATTGCCGACGCCATGGCCGAACTGGACGACAACGTCGGCCGCATGCTCGATGCCGTCGATCGGCTCGGCCTTACGCGCAACACGATCGTGTTCTGGTGCACCGACAACGGCGCCGAGGGGCGGCGCCCGTGGCGCGGATCGTCGGGCCCGTGGTCCGGTTTCTACAACAGCGTCATGGAGGGCGGCATCCGCACGCCGTGCCTGGTGCGGTGGCCCGGGCGCATTCCGGCTGGTCGCGTCACTGATCAGCTCGTGCATCAGATCGACTTCTTTCCGACCATCGCCGCCGCCGTTGGCGCCGACATCGTGCCGCGCGATCGCGCCATCGACGGCGTCAATCAGCTGCCGCTGTTCGAAGGCAAGCAGGATGTGTCAGCGCGCGACTCCGTACTGCTCTACGCCAATGCCCAGCTGCGCGCGGTGAAATGGCAGGATTGGAAGCTGCACTACGTCTTTGCGCCGGAAGCTGGCGGACCCGCCATGCCGCCGTTGATGCGGCTGTTCAATCTGCGCTCCGATCCGAAGGAAGAAACGGACATCAAGGACGCGAATCCATGGGTCCAGAGCATGACCGATAAGATCGTCAACGAGTTCGTCGCGACGACGAAGCGCTACCCGCACGTGCCGCCGAATACGCCGGATCCGTACGTGCCGCCGAAGATGTGAGCAGGAGAGCTATCGTGCGAAGGTTTGTCGCCATGCTTGCACTTCCGGTCGTCCTGACCGCCGCGCTCTGGTCTCAGACTGTGCCGGACTTCTCTGGCACGTGGGCGCTGGACGCTCCGGCGATTGCCACCACTCCAGCGGTTCCCGGCACCCCGGCGGCGGCCGCCGCTCCCGGTGATATGGGAAGCGGCTGGGGATCGACGATCACGATCGCGCAGACTGCGCAGCGCCTGACTGTCGAATACACATTTTTCAGCCGTTACGATCTGCAACCGCCGCTGCGGTTCGCGTATGCGCTCGACGGTTCCGAATCCAGGAACGTGCTGACGATGGGCCGCGGGGAGCAGGTCGAATCGTCTCGCTCGCGCTGGGAAGGCGAGACGCTGGTCATCGCCACCGCATATCAGGTCGCCGGCCATGGCGCGGCGAAGCCGTTCGTTGCGGAGGTGACCCGCCGGCTGACTTTGGAGTCGCCCGACACGCTGGTTGTGGAACTCTCGCGCGCGGGCGTGCTCGGCGGGCCGCCGGCGGCGACGCGATCGATCTATCGGAAGAAGTAATCCGGTTACGAGGCCTCTCGCGTGACCGCTGTCAGATTCATCGTCAGCAGGACCCCAGGTTTCGGCAGCTCGTTGACCCCGATGACGGTTCGTGCGGGACGGTGCGCGCCCAATATCGCGATGTAGGCGCGATTCATCTCGTCGAAATCGCGCATGTCTTTCAGGAAGACGTTGATGTGGACGACGAGATCGAGATCGGAGCCGACAGACGTCAGCATCACGCGGAAGGATTCGAGAATCCTCGTCGTCTGCGAGTAGACATCGGTCCCTTCCAGTTCGCCCGTGACCGGGTTGAAACCGGCGGTGCCGCCGATGGAGATGAATTGGCCGACCCTGGCAACATGACTGTAAGGCCCGATGGGTCTGGGTGTCCCGGCCGGCGTTGACGTCTCGACTCTGGTAGCCATATCGACTCGATTCATTCTCGATCGCGTCATATCTGGCGCGGCAGGGAACTTTTCCAGCGGGCCTGGTGTTGTCGGAGTGAGGGGGCGATGGTCGCCCTCAACCTCCGGAGAACGCCTCATGCGCCAGACCCTGTCGATCCTCGCTCTTGCCACACTGGTCGCCGTACCCACCCATGCCTTCGCACAAACGTATCGGTTCAGCGTCATCGCCAGTGGTCTGCAGCGTCCGGTCGGCATCGCCGTCGACGGCAGCGACGACCTCTACTTCACCGAGGTTCCCAATCCAGGCACGCCCGGTGCCGGCAACGGTGTATCGCACCTCGACCTCGAGTCGGGGACGATCACACGCCTTTCCAACGGCGAGCCCGAACCCGTCAACCTCGGCATCGCCAGGAACGGCGACGTCTACTGGACCTGCAAGTCTGCGGGCGTGATTCTCCGCCTGGTCGAGGACACGGGCGCGATCGAGCCTTTCGCCACCGGCTTGCAGGAGCCCTCCGGGATCGCGATCGGCAGGCGCGGTGCTGTGTATTTCACCGAGATCCCGACTCCGGAATTGCCCGGGTCGTCGGGCGGTCTCAACACCGTCTCGGTGATCCGCGGTGAGGGTAAGAGTGTGATTTCCATGGGCGAGCCCGAACCCGTCGACGTCGTCGTGGCGCGCAACGGCGATCTCTTCTGGACCTGCAAATCGGCGGGCGTCATTCTCTATCGCTCGAAGGGCCGGACCGCCGTGCTGAAGGCCGGTCTGAACGCGCCAAACGGCATCGCCCTCGACCACAAGAACCAGGTGCTCTACTTCACCGAAGTGCCGACTCCGGGGCTGGCCGGCGACCAGGGCGGCCGGAACGCCGTCAAAGCGCTGCACCTCTCCACGGGCCGGATCCGCACGATTCACGAAGGCGACCCCGAGCCGACGGACATCGCCGTGGCCCGCAACGGCAACCTGTATTGGACCTGCACGATTGCCGGCGTCATCGTTGAAGCGAAGCGCGTCCGGCGCTGGTAGAATCACCGCGCCGGATTGACGATGTCCTCGACTCGGACTCGCGACGAGCGCCGCGCCCAGTTCGAGCAGCTGGCCATGCCGCACGCGCGCAGCCTGTACCGCACCGCCGTTCGGTCAACGGGCCGGGCCGAGGACGCGCACGATATCGTGCAGGAAACGTATCTGCGCGCCTATCGAACTTTCGATGGCTTCGAGACGGGCACCAACGCCAGGGCCTGGTTGTTTACGATCCTCTACTCGATTCTCGCGAACCGGTGGCGCGCCGATCGCACGGCGACCGTGGAAGTGGGTGTCGACGACCTCGATGCACGCTTCGCCGCCGCGCTCGACGGCGCGGGCGGCGACGCCGAGCAGGCGCTGCTGACTCGACTCGAGTCGGCGCCGGAAGTGCACCGCGCCCTCGCGGCGTTGCCGGAGGCCTATCGTGCGGTGGTGCTGCTGGTGGATGTGGAGGAACTGAGCTACGAGGAGGCGTCGGCGGCGCTGGCGTGCCCGGTCGGAACGGTCCGATCACGGCTGGCGCGCGGCCGGCGGCTGCTCTTCACTGCCCTCAGCGACTACGCCCGGTCGCTGCGTCTGCTGCCCAGCCAACCGACATGAGCGATTCCCACACCCATCCCGTGGAGGCGCTGCACGATGCCATCGATGGCCGGCTCGACCCGCACGAGCGCGCCGCGCTCGACCGCCATCTCGAGTCGTGCGCGGCTTGCCGGCGCGAGTTCGACGTGCTCAGCCGTCTGAAGCGACAGGTCGGCATCGGGACGCGCGGTGTCGAGATCGCGCCCGCGAATCTGGAGGACGAACTGCGCCGCGTTCTCGATGCGGAGGATCGGCGCGGAGCGGAACGCTCAGGGTGGGCGGAGCACCCGAACCGGCGCCGTCTGCCGTGGATAGCAGCGGCAGCCGCGGCCGTGTTGGCAATCGCACTCTTCCTGGTCGGGCCCCGGCCAGAGGCGACCCCGATCCCGGCGGAAGTCGCGGCAGATTTCCGCCGCTTGACCGCGGGCACGCTGCCGTTAGAGGTCGTGACCAGCGACGTCGCTGCGCTCGAGCAGCGTTTGGCGACCGCGGGTCTGGGCTTCACATCCCGGGTCTTCGACTTTGGCATGATGGACTATCGCCTGACCGGTGGTGGACGCCATCGCGTCGCCGGCACGCCGAGCGCGCTCTTCGCCTACGCTGGCCCGGGCAACCTGCGCCTGCTCTGTGAGATGTTCCGAGGTCTGGTCTCGGTTCTTCCGACACCGGTGGAGCGGCGTTCGAATGACGACATCGAATTCCTGGTCTATCGCGAGGGTGACATCACGGTGGTGTTCTGGCAGGAAGGCGAGGTCATGTGCGCGTTGGCCGCTGACGGTGATCCGGAGGCGGCCGTCCGGCTGGCTTTCGCCAAGGCCGTCAGGGTCTGACAGGGACCCTGGGCGAGGAGGCTGCAGACCTGGACTGCCTCGTCCAGCGCAAGTTGTAAGATGCGGGGTATGAGCGGTCTTCTTGATGCCAACCGGCGTCGCCTTCGAGCGCGGGTCGCGCCGCTGGCAGCTGCGATCGTCATCGTACTGGGATTGGCGGCGTCAGCGGCGCCGCCGCACCAGATTGCGTTCACGCGCGTCTTTCCCAATGCCGGGCAGATCGGTCTGTTCGTCGCCAACGCCGACGGCAGCGGCGAACGGCAGCTGTTCGACACTGGCGGCTTCGACTACGACGCGACGTGGTCGCCGGACGGCGCGTCGATCGTCTACACCTCCGACCGCGAGGGCTCGCCGGATCTGTTTCGCGTCAAGCCCGATGGCAGCGGCCGCGAGCGGCTGACCGACGATCCGTCCTACGACGACCAGGCGGCGTTCTCGCCCGATGGCACGCAGTTG
>Ga0187893_10006730_pt1 | contig 19437 bp, 14 predicted proteins | sample MA1701074metaG_FD_139574 | JGI IMG/M metagenome (GOLD analysis project Ga0187893, IMG submission 139574) | White microbial mat communities from a basaltic lava cave in the Kipuka Kanohina Cave System on the Island of Hawaii, USA - MA170107-4 metaG ... | reverse complement strand
GAAAATTAATCTGAAAATAATAATAAGAAAGCCTGTAATTGTAAATGAAAAAGTAGACAAAGCATTTACTGAAGCAAATGAACTGATGGCAATATTTTTAAAAAGTATTGAAACAGCAAGACGAAATCGCCAATAACTTTTTCATTCTTAATTTTTCATTTCTTATTCTTCATTTATGGTTTTAACTTTAGTAGTAGCTGCATCCACCAACAATGCCATTGGTAAAGACAACCAGTTGCTATGGCATTTACCGAATGATCTAAAGTTCTTTAAAAATGTTACCTGGGCCATGCCGGTGGTTATGGGCAGAAAATCTTTTGACTCGCTGGGAGGTAAACCTTTGAATGGAAGGTTGAACATTATTATAACCAGGCAAAAAGATTTTGCAGCAAATGGTGTTGCAGCGGTAAATAATCTTAACGACGCCATTTTTCTCGCACAGCAGCACGATTATAAAGAGCTGATGATTTTGGGCGGAGGAGAAATTTATAAGCAATCAATGGATAAGGCAGATAAAATTTACATTACACGAGTGCATGCCATATTTGAAGATGCAGATACTTTCTTCCCTGAAATAGATACAAATAAATTTCAATTGACTTCCAACCAGGATTTTTTTACAAATGAGAAACATGCTTATGATTACAGCTTCCAGTTATGGGAGAGAAAATAATAGCTGGTAAAAATTGTTATGAGCTTTATGATACCAGCTTATGAATAATATAGCATCGCCTGTTGCGTCGCAATCCGTTCATCGTTCAGATCAATGATTGAACTTTTCCTAAATCATAATAATAAAACAAAGGAGCCGGTCATTGACCGGCTCCTTTGTTTATGAAAATTCCATGATCAAATAAATTTCAGCACTTCTGCACCCATTGCATCTGTACCTAAAATTTTATCTGCAGGTGTTTTTGCATCTGCAATATCTCTTGTGCGGTAGCCTTCTTTCAATACTTTATCAACTGCACTTATAACAAGTTCAGATTCTTCTTTCATGCCAAAAGAAATATCAAGCAACAACGCCGCTGATAAAATTGATGCCAGCGGGTTGGCAACACCTTTACCGGTAATATCATGTGCAGAACCATGGATGGGTTCATAAACACCTGTGCCATCACCAATAGATGCTGAAGCAAGCATGCCCATAGAACCTGCTATTTGTGATGCTTCATCTGTAAGAATATCACCGAATAAGTTTGCTGTAACCACCACATCAAACCTGCGTGGGTCTTTAATGAGTAACATGGCCGTTGCATCTACAAACTGGTGCTCCACTTCCACATCAGGATATTCCCGTTCTACCTTCTGCACCACTTCTCTCCACAAACGGCTTGTTTCAATAACGTTTGCTTTATCTACAGAGCATAATTTTTTTCTGCGTGTTCTTGCCGCATCAAATGCTTTGCGTGCAATGCGTTCTACTTCATAGCGGCTGTATTCTGCAACATCATAAGCGGTATCGCCATTGTTCTTGCGGCCTTTCTCACCGAAATAAATATCGCCTGTTAATTCGCGGAAGAAAAGAATATCCGCACCTTTTAATATTTCCGGTTTTATGCTCGATGCTTCCAGTAATTCATCAAATAATTTTATAGGGCGAAGGTTGGCGTATAATCCAAGCTCTTTGCGCATTTTCAATAAACCCTGTTCAGGTCTTACTTTGGCGGATGGGTCATTGTCATATTTAGGATGGCCCACGGCACCAAACAACACCGCATCTGATTTGCGCATTTTCTCCAAAGATTCATCAGGCAATGGATTGCCTGTTGCTTCAATGGCCACATGGCCGATCAATGCTTCCTCATAACTAAATGTGTGATTAAACTTTGCAGCTATCTTGTCTAAAACTTTCTTGCCTGCTGCTGTTACTTCCTGTCCAATCCCATCCCCGGGAACGATTAGAATGTGTTTTGTTGCCATTGATTTTGGTGAATTGTGAATGGTGAATGGTGAATAAATTATCACGCAGAGCTAAGGAGTTCACAGAGAAACACATTTAGTTCTTATCTCTGCGTTCGCTGCGCCTCTGCGTGACACTATCAAATTATATTAAGCATTTTTTGCGTAGCCTGTATTGCAGAAACAGTTTGATCACTGTCTAATCCGCGTGTTTTAAATTCTTTACCGTTGTGCATCCAGGTAATAATGGTTTCGCACAAAGCATCTGTTTTGCCACCGGGTGGAATACGTACTGCATAGTCAGTTAGCAAAGGCAGTTCTATATTTTTCAGCACATACACTTTTTTTAACGCATTCATAAATGCATCGTACTGTCCATCGCCCTGTGCATGTTCTTCAAATATCTCACCATTAAAGTTTACGCGGATCGTAGCAGAAGGCCTTAAATTTTTTGAATGGCTAAGTACATAATTTTCTACCTGTACTTTTTCTTCAATGGCACTGCTGTCTAATACGTCAGAAATAATATAAGGAAGATCGGCCTGTGTTACAGATTCTTTTCTGTCACCCAGCTCAATGATGCGCTGGGTTACTTTCTTCAGGTCTTCGTCTGCAAGCTGTATGCCCAATTGCTGCAGGTTATTTTCGATATTGGCTTTCCCGCTTGTTTTACCCAATGCATATTTACGCTGACGGCCAAAACGCTCCGGCATCAGGTCATTATAGTAAAGGTTATTCTTCTTATCGCCATCGGCATGTATGCCTGCTGTTTGTGTAAAAACATTTTCTCCCACAACAGGTTTGTTAACAGAGATCCTGAAACCGGAAAATGTTTCTACCAGCTTACTTACTGTGTATAAAGATTTTTCTACTACGGAAGTAGTTACATCTTTCACATAATCATTCAATACAGCAATAGCACTGGCAAGTGGTGCATTGCCTGCACGTTCACCCATGCCATTTACAGTAAGATGCAAACCTTGCACACCAGCCTTTACAGCTTCGAGTACATTGGCTGTAGCAAGATCATAGTCGTTGTGCGCGTGAAAATCAAAATGTATATGCGGGTACCTGTTTACAATTTCGTGCAGGTATTCATAAGTTTCAGAAGGTATTAACACACCCAATGTATCGGGAAGTAAAATACGTTTTATGGGTTGTTCTGCTAAAAAGTCAAGATACGCAAACACATAATCTTTGGAATTACGCATGCCATTGCTCCAGTCCTCCAGGTATACATTACATTCAATACCGTTTTTATTGGCAAGTGCAATCACCGCACCTACTTCCGCAAAATGCTGTGCAGGTGTTTTCTTTAACTGGTGTGTCAGGTGGTTGAGTGAACCTTTGGTAAGCAGGTTCATAACTTTAGCGCCTGCCTGCTGCATCCATTGAATAGAAGTATCGCCGTCAACAAAAGTCAGCACTTCCACTTTGTCTATATACCCATGGGCTGTTGCCCATTCCGTAATTTTCTTTACAGCCTGGAACTCGCCTTCTGATACACGTGCAGACGCAATTTCAATGCGGTCAACTTTTAACTCAGAGAGCAAGAGTTGCGCAATGGTTAATTTTTCGGAAGCAGAAAAGGATACACCGCTTGTCTGTTCACCATCACGCAGCGTGGTGTCCATGATCTCTATATGGCGTTGCATTTTAGATGTCGTTGGTTTTCTTGAAAAAACTGTATCCCCTGTTGGTTGTGTTGCTGTTATCATATTCACTTACTGCATTCTGGCATTGCTAAAAACCGTTAAATAATTTATTATGAGGTTAGCTGGTGATTGCTATTTGTTGAATATTGTATTGAATGTACAAGTGTGCGACGCAACGAAGCTTAATAGCAGTAACACAGCCTGGTACAAAAGATTTATTGTTTTAAAATACCCTTGCTTCAGCAAATGTTTTGATCTCATCTTTCATTGCCTGCAGGTAATCAATATCATCAAAGCCATTGATCATATTATGTTTCTTGTAACCATTGATTGCAAAAGATTCACTTTCGCCGGTTACAAGAATGGTAATCTTTTGTTCCGGTAAGTTTACTTCCAGTTCTGTTTTTGGATCAGCTTCAATGGCAGTAAAAATTTTTTCCAAAAATTCAGGACTAACCGTTACCGGAAGAATGCCGATGTTTAAAGAATTTCCTTTAAAAATATCTGCAAAAAAACTTGATACCACACAACGGAAGCCATAATCGTAAATGGCCCATGCAGCATGTTCGCGGCTGCTGCCACTGCCAAAATTTTTTCCTGCAACAAGAATTTTACCTGAATAGATGGGATTGTTTAAAACAAAATCCTGCTTAGGTGTATCATCTGCATTGTAGCGCCAGTCGCGGAAAAGATTATCGCCAAAACCCTTACGCTCCGTGGCTTTCAGGAAACGTGCGGGGATAATCTGGTCTGTGTCCACATTTTCAATCGGCATAGGAACCGCCGAACTTCTTAATACCGTGAATTTATCGTAAGCCATTGGAATCTCTGATTTTTTGATGTCTGATTTTTTAATTTGCTATGCGCAAATACTTTTCTTCCTTATTATCTTTTTGACTAAATGTCTGTATGACTTTAAATTAGTTCTCTCGGATCTGTTACAACTCCGGTAACCGCTGCTGCCGCTGCTACCAGCGGGCTTGCAAGCAGTGTTCTTGCACCGGGTCCCTGGCGGCCTTCGAAGTTTCTGTTGCTGGTACTAACTGCATATTTGCCCGCGGGGATTTTATCATCATTCATTGCAAGACATGCGGAGCAACCGGGCTGACGCAGCTGAAACCCTGCTTCTGTAAGTATATCGAGAATTCCTTCATCTTTTATTTGTTGCTCCACAATGTGTGAGCCCGGAACGATCCATGCAGTTATATTATCAGCTTTCTTTCTTCCTTTTACAACCGAAGCAAATGCCCGAAAATCTTCTATGCGCCCATTGGTGCAACTACCCACGAAAACATAGTCTACTTTTTTGCCGATCATCGCTTCATCTTCATGAAAACCCATATAGCCCAGCGATTTTTCATAAGTAGATTTACCGCCCCCCACTTGCTCTGCTGTTGGAATATGTTTGCTGATGCCGATGCCCATACCGGGGTTGGTACCATAAGTAATCATTGGTTCTATATCAGCCGCATCGAAATTATATTCAAGATCAAAGGTGGCACCTTCATCTGTTTTCAAGGTTTTCCAGTAAGCAAGTGCCTTATCCCATGCTTCCCCTTTTGGCGCTTTTTCGCGGCCTTTTATATAATTGAAAGTAGTTTCATCCGGAGCAATCATGCCGCCCCGTGCACCCATTTCTATGCTCATGTTACAAACTGTCATGCGGCCCTCCATGCTCATGTTCTCAAAAACATCACCGGCATATTCAACAAAATAACCGGTAGCGCCTGCAGCAGTCAGTTTTGAAATAATGTAGAGCACCACATCTTTTGGTAATACAGCCTTATTGAGTTTGCCATTTACATTGATGCGCATTTTCTTTGGCTTCGGCTGCATGATACACTGCGAAGAAAGTACCATCTCCACTTCTGAAGTGCCGATACCAAAAGCAATAGCGCCAAATGCGCCGTGGGTAGATGTATGCGAGTCGCCGCACACAATGGTCATGCCAGGAAGCGTAATACCATTCTCCGGCCCCACCACATGTACGATACCATTTTTAGGATTACCCAAACCCCAGTGAGAAATACCATATTTGGCCGAGTTGCGTTCCAGTGCCTGCAGTTGATTGGCAGATAAAGCATCTTTTACCGGCAGGTGCTGATCAATGGTTGGGGTATTATGATCCGCGGTAGCAAATGTTCTTTCAGGAGAAATAACGCCGATTCCCCTGCTTTCTAACCCAAGAAAGGCAACAGGACTGGTAACTTCATGAATAAAATGGCGGTCAATAAAAAAGACATCCGGGCCATCTTCAATTTTGCGCACCACGTGGCTGTCCCACACTTTATCAAAAAGGGTGCTGGGAGATTTGCTCATTTTTGCAATCTTTTTAAAACGTTAGTTGAGAAATATCTTGAGGCAGGCAGCGCAAATTTCGGGAAATTGAAGCAAAACGCCGCATTGAAACAGGTTTTATTTAACGGCAGCAAATGAATGATTGTTAGTTGGCGCCACACGGGGCTTATTTCTATTATGAGCCCAACAGTGATTTTTCATGGCATCGGCTCTTGCGTCGCACTCTTGTACTTTTATTCCTTAATGCAGCAATGCGGAATAAATCTTTAAAAAGTTTTGGAATAAAGCCTGAAAGGCTTTAATGTAAATAGACCCCGCGTTTCACACAGGGTTAAAATACAAGAATGGCAGCAACCCTGAAAGGGTTGAATAATCGTACAGGCTGTTAGAACATTCAACCCCCTCCGGGGTTGTTACAAATCATGTCCTGTACCACGGGTTGCACCCGTGGCTATTCATATTAAAGCCTGTTGGGCTTTTGGTTATCAATATGCGAATAACAGCAGATGACAGAAGCAAATAAAACCCTGAAGGTTTTTGGAAACCTTCAAGGTTAATGTTTCATTAGCGCACTATCATCAAAGTCGCATTACCCATCACTTTTCCGCCAGCAATAATATTTACCTGGTACACACCACGATGCAAACTTTGCACATTCAAACCAACCTGCTGCTTTCCTTTTTCAAAGATTTTAGCTGGTTGGCTTAATACAATATTGCCGCGTTCGTCAACAAGCTGAATGGAGATTTTTAATTGCTTATCAATTGAAAAATCAAGTGTTGTTCTGTCGGTTGCGGGGTTAGGATATGCTTTTACCGCAATCATGTTTTTTACAGCAATATTTTTTACAATTGTATCACGCTTAAGAATCAGCCCGCCATTGCCAACAGCATAACCGCTGTTTTCATTCAGCATATAAAAACCATTGAGCGGTGTTTTACCGGTATATTCTTTTGCCCATCTTTTGCCGTAGCTGGCAGAGCGGTAAATAACACCTTTTTCACCCGAAGTATAGGCTATACCGGTGCCAAAGAATTTACTTGCATGCAGCCTGTCGGGAAAACTGTTTGTAATAACAGTTGATTTAAAATGCCATTCATAATCTGCAAGACCACGGCGCAAACGAAAATCAGTAAGCATTACCAGTTGGCAACTGTCGCCTGGCGAATAGCCTTTGTAATAATTGGTAAACATAAAAACGGTATCTGCGCTTACAGGACTTAAGGTACTGAATCCGTTGGCGTTGGGAAAATCGTAAGGATAACTGTTGTACCATGTTTTACCACTGTCTGCAGTACGGATGAACTCGGCAGAGTAAGTTACAATACCGGAAATATTTCCCGAAACCATTCCATGCTGCTCATCGGCAAATCCAACATAGCTGTAAGTACTGGTGTTGTTCAGATCACGCAGGTCTTTCCAGTTTTTACCTGCATTGCTGCTTTCAAAAATGTGATCGCTTATGCTGACCAATCTTTTAGAAGGTGTTTTTGCAGCATAAAATGGTCTTGTATCTGTTAAAACTCTTTGCCAGCTATTGCCTGCATTCGAGGAGCGGTAAACCGCGGATTCTGCAATATCGCTGCCGGTGGTTACAATTACAATTCCGCTATCGGGCAATACTACGGAAGTAAGGTTATCGCTTACAGGGAATTTGATGAGTTCCCAGGTTTGGCCGCCGTTCTTTGTTCTTATCACTGTTCCTTTGTCACCAACCGCAAAACCGATCCGGTTATTGTAAAAGCTGACCGCCTTTAGACTGGCAGTGGTTGGAGAAGATTGTTGTATCCATTGCGCAAAGCAATTGTTGAGCGCACAAATGAGCAGCAGCGTTAGTAAAAGATTAGCCTTCATAATTTTTAAATATTTTTAAATAAAAAAGATTACGCATCAACGCATACGAAAGTCATGAATCGTTTGTTGGTAACAGGAAAAATATTTGGAAAATATTATTTCAGCATTATGGACACAGCATCAGATTAATACCTGTATTGGTCAATATTATATTGCTGTATAGTATAGACAGCATATTATCTTAGCATCCTGCTTAAAATATGAACTGCATGAAAATAAAAATAGCTGTACAAGCCCTGATAATTTCCTTACTTTCTATACCGCTGCTGCACGCACAGCCTGTAAAATCTCATGGTCAATTAAAAGTTGAAGGCTCGCAATTAAAAGACGAACACGGCAATACGGTTGTATTGCGCGGAATGAGCTTTGGCTGGCATAACTGGTGGCCGCGGTTTTATAATGCAGGCGCTGTGGAATGGTTATATAAAGATTGGGGCTGCAATGTGGTAAGGGCTGCCATGGGAGTTGAACCTGATAATGGTTATACACAAAAACCAGACTGGTCAAAAGAAAAAATAAAAGCTGTTGCTGATGGAGCAATTAAAGAAGGCATTTATGTTATCATTGACTGGCACAGTCATAATATTAATCTTAATGAGGCAAAACAATTTTTTGCAGAAATGGCTGCACAATATGGCAAATACCCCAATGTGATCTATGAAATATTTAATGAACCGGATGAAGAAAGCTGGGCAGAAGTAAAAGCTTATTCCGAAACAATTATTTCAACAATAAGAGCCATTGATGCTGATAATATTATTCTTGTTGGTTCACCGCACTGGGACCAGGATATTCATCTTGTTGCAGATGATCCTATCAGGGGGTTTAGCAATATCATGTACACCGTGCATTTTTATGCAGCCACACACAAACAATTGCTGCGCGACAGGTGTGATGCTGCATTGAAAAAAGGCATACCCATTTTCATTTCAGAATCTGCGGGTATGGAAGCTACAGGTGATGGTGCACTGGATTTAGAAGAATGGAATAAATGGATTTTATGGGCCGAAGCAAACAAAATAAGCTGGATAACATGGTCTGTATCGGATAAGAATGAAACCTGCTCTGTATTACAAACTTCTGCTGCCGATAAAGGCGGCTGGAAAGAAAACGATTTGAAGGAATCTGGTATTAAAGCAAGGGAACTGATAAAGCGATATAACAATTTAAATCAATAACCACTTTTACGGTGATCAATATAGAAATGAACGTTGAAGAGTGCGACGCAACAGGCGATGCTATAAAAACAGAAAGCCCGGCTCATAAAAAATCATATCTTCTTATGCTTCCATTTTCCACTTTTCAGGTAAAAGAATGCGGGAATGAACATGCAAAGCCAATACACCCATTCACCCGTCCAGCCAATGGTTACAGGCAAATATAATTTTTCGAGAATAATATAAACATAGAGACAATAGATGGTGATTGCAACACTTTCTATCAGCAGATTAATCTTTGTATTACCTGTTCCAATTACCGCATTCAGCCATACGGTACCAATTGCCATAATAATCAATGCAAAAGACACCACTCTTACGACCGGCACCGAAGCATTGATAAAATCTTCGCTCTGGCCATACACCTGCAATAGAAACGCCGGTGCAATATTCAGCAGTAATACAATTATCAATGCAAAACTTAAACTCAGCTTCATAATCTTTACTACCAGTTCAATAACGCGGTGTTGCAAACCCTGGCCGATTATATTACTTACCATAGTGGTGGAAGCAGCGGCAAAGGCCCAGGTAACGCAGCCAAATAATCCGAAGATATTGCGCATGGTATTGGATATGGCAAGGTCCCTTTCTCCATGATGTTCTACGAGAATATAAAAGAATTCCCAACCGCCCACACTTATTACATATTGAAAGATAAGCGGTAGTGATTGTACCAGTATTAATCTTGTTGTGTTTTTATCATAAGGATGTTTCTTAAACACATGCAAGCCATCGGCAACACCTTTTTTGTGAATTACAAAAAACATTACCAGCAATCCCGTTGCTTCTGCAATAACTGATGCCGGCGCTGCACCATTGAAACCCATTTCGGGCAAACCAAAATGCCCGTAGATCAATGCATAATCCAACACAATGTTGGTAATGGTTTCTGCAAGTGTGCCCCATATAAGCCAGCGGCTTTGATTGATACCCACCAGCAGCGCATTGCGCATCTGGTAGAGATAAAGAAAAGGCAGACCCCAAATACGCAGGTACAAAAAATGAACGGCCATCTGTACATTCGTTTCATCATGCAGGGTAAGCCTGAATACCAATGGCGCCAAAGCATACGTAACAATTATACTAAATGCAGAGATAAATAATGTAATGCGGATGCCCTGGTTAAACAGGTTGCCAATCTCATGCAGTTTATTTTCTCCGGCCCTTCTTGCAATCAGCGATTGTAAACCATTGTTAAGGCCAAAGCCCATCACCGCGAATATTAAATAATACACGCCTGTAATGCCTGCCACAGCAAGTTCCTGTTCGCCAAGGCCACCCAGGAAAATATTATTGGTAATAAAATTTATCTGCGGTACCAGTATAGACGCGGCAATAGGCATGGCAATTTTCAGTATCTGCCTGTTGCTTATTTCAACCTGAAGATTTTTATTGGTAATAACTGCGTCCATAAAGGGCGGCAAATGTACGATGCGTATTTGCAATAAGCAAAGCGGGTATTATTGGTGGCAATTTTTATGGCATGGGCTGCAGTGCTGCTATTAAGCTTTGGTTGTGTCACTCACTTGTACGGCTGGATTGTTATAGCTGCTTTTATTAAAGCGAAAAAATAAAAATGCTGTTGCAATGTTATATCACAACAGCATTTACCATTAATTATGCATCATTTATTTTAAACTACCACATTGATCATTTTATTCTTTACAAAAATGATTTTCTTGGGTTGATTGCCGTCCAGCCATTTTTGTATCACTTCATTTTGAAGAACTTTTTGTTCCACTTCTTTCTGTTCCATGCTCAAAGCAAGGTTCATTGTTGTGCGCAATTTACCATTAACACTTACCGGATATTCCTTTGAAGACTCCACCAAATATTTTCCTTCCAATTTTGGATAGGCTGCATCCAGTATAGTGACTGAATTACCTAACTGGCTCCACAATTCTTCACTTACATGTGGTGCATAAGGCGTAAGCAATATCAATAATGGTTCAAGAATTTCTTTCTTGTAGCATTTTAAATCGTGCAGGTCATTTACACAAACCATGAATGCACTTACTGCTGTGTTGAAAGAAAAACGTTCTGTGTCGTCCTCAATCTTCTTTATGGTCCTGTGCAGCACTTTTAGTTCTGCATCTGTAGCTTTTTCATCATTCCAGACTTTATTGCCTTTTATTTCATCAAAGAACAAACGCCAGAGCTTGCGCAGGAAACGGTGCACACCTTCAATGCCTTTTGTATCCCAGGGTTTGCTTTGCTCAACAGGGCCAAGGAACATTTCATACATGCGGAAAGTATCTGCGCCGTATTTTGCTACGAGATCGTCTGGGTTAACAGTGTTGTAAAGTCGCTTACTCATTTTTTCTGTAAGCGTCCCGCAAATGTATTTTCCTTTATCGGGGCCCTCATTTTCCAATATAAACTTTGCATTTGCATATTCTGATTTCCACTTTCGGAATGCTTCTATATTTAATTCAACCCCATCCACAATATTCACATCAACATGTAATGAATCCACTCTCCCATCTATATTTGATTGAAGATATTTGATCTCTTCTTCACTTAATTCATCATTAATTCTATTTTCAGAAACAAATACATTATCTAAACCATTTATTCTGTACACAAACCTGCTGCTTCCCTGTATCATCCCCTGGTTCACCAACTTTTTATAAGGCTCATCAAAACTTATATAACCAAGATCGTACAAGGCTTTCGTCCACATGCGGCTGTAGAGTAAGTGGCCTACTGCATGTTCTGTACCGCCAATGTATAAGTCAACCTGCCCCCAGTAATCACTTGCCTCCCGGCTGCAAAATTCTTTATCGTTTTGTGGATCCATGTAGCGGAGGAAATACCATGATGAACCGGCGTAGCCAGGCATGGTGTTGGTTTCCCTCACCCCCTGCCCCCTCTCCACAAGTGGAGAGGGGAGATGCGCTTCGATCCACGATTTTATTTTATCCTTTACTTTAAAAGGATCTTTTAATACTTCTTCATTTGAAAAACGCAGTACTTCAAATCCAATTTCATTCAATCTTTTTGTTCTGTTTTCATCATATAATTTTTGATCTTCTGTTTCATGGTAACCACCATCTACTTCAACGATCAGTTTGTTTTGCAACGAAATAAAATCAACAATATATGCATCTATCGGATGCTGCCTTCTGAATTTTATACCAAGCTGGCTATTCCTTAATCTTTCCCACAAAGCATTTTCTGCTTCAGTATAATCTTTGCGCATTTGCTTTGCTAACTCATACTGCATCGGTGTAAGTACAGAATATTTTGGAACGTTGGCTGCACCAACTGCCCCCCTCTCCACCTGTGGAGAGGGGCCGGGGGTGAGGTCTCTCTGCTGCGGAGAAGGGTTGGGGATGAGGGTCCATTCCTCAATATTTACCAGTGGTCCTTCTCCTTCCGGGCCCGGTTTATAACTTTCTACATAAGGTAATTCAAGCGGCAGTTCACTTTCATCCAAAGGATAGGCAATACTATCTTTCCAAACAATCGGGAATGGCTCACCCCAATATCGCTGCCTGCTAAATGCCGCATCCCGCATTTTATAATTCACTTTGCGTTTACCCTTGCCCCAGCCTTCCACAGCAGTAATTACTTCTTCTGCTGCTTTACGCATCATCATACCCGTGAGAAAATCACTATCTGCAAGCTCTGCATCATAAGTAGGGTTTGCTTCTTCGCCATTGAATTTTTCACCAAGAATATTCGTGATGTTAATGCCGAAATGTTTGGCAAACTTAAAATCCCTTTCATCTCCGCAGGGCACAGCCATAATAGCGCCGGTACCATAACCAGCCAATACATACTCGCTTATATAAATTGGTATCTCACGATAGTTGAGCGGGTTAATGGCATAAGCACCGGTAAAGCAACCACTGATGGCTTTCTCCGTCATACGTTCCCTTTCGCTGCGGCTTTTTACATGGGCAATATAATCTTCAACTTCTTTTTTATGTTTCGCCGTTGTAATCTTTTCGATGATCTCATGTTCCGGCGCCACCACCATAAAGTCAACACCAAAAATGGTATCTGGTCTTGTAGTATAAACAACTAATTTTTCAGGACTGTCATGCACACTGAACTCGATCTCTGCGCCATAACTTTTACCGATCCAGTTGCTTTGCATTTCTTTCATTGCTTCACTAAACTCAATACGCTCCAAACCTTCCAGTAAACGGTCTGCATATTCGGTAATACGCAAATACCATTGACGCAATTTCTTTTTTACAACGGGATAACCGCCACGCTCACTTACACCATTCACCACTTCATCATTTGCCAGTACAGTCCCCAAAGCTTCGCACCAGTTCACTTCACCATAACCGCAATAGGCAAGACGGTATTCCATTAAAATGCTTTGCTGTGTAAATGCATCAAAGCTTTTCCATTGGTCAGCATTAAAGCCGCTGCCCTTTTGATTGGGAAGCTGATAATTTGAATTAGGTACCGGGTGATTTTTATTTCCTTCTTTTTCAAAAGCGGCAACCAACACATCAATGCTTTCTGCTTTATTGTGCTTACGGTTGTAAAAGCTTTTGAAGAGCTGCAGGAATATCCACTGTGTCCATTTATAATAACCAGGGGCGCTTGTGTTTACTTCCCTGTCCCAGTCAAAAGAAAAACCAATTTTATCCAACTGGCTGCGGAAGTTTGCAATATTTTGTTCTGTACTTACTGCAGGATGCACACCATGCTCAATAGCATATTGTTCGGCCGGCAATCCAAATGCATCATAACCCATCGGGTGCAGCACATTGTATCCTTTCAACCTTTTGAAACGTGCAAAAATATCGCTGGCTATATAACCCAACGGATGCCCCACATGCAGCCCGGAGCCGCTGGGATAAGGAAACATATCCAGCACATAATACTTTGGTTTGGAAGAATCGTTAGACACTTTGTACACGCCATCATTCTTCCATTTTTCCTGCCATTTTTTTTCTATGCTTCCAAAATTGTATTCCATAATTAATTTAAAAGTCAAAATTAAAAATTAAAAAAAGTGCAATTCATAAGTCTGTATTTTTTGACTTTTGAATTTTTACTTTTTATTTTTCTATGATCCCAGCTCTATAACTTTATGAAACTTCCGTTGCGTCGCACTCTTGTACTGAAGAACAGCTATGAGCTATTAGCTGCAAGCTACAAGCTCTTTGTATTTGCTTGCAGCTAAGAGCTTGAAGCTTGTAGCTCAATTAATTTCCGAACGTACAAGTGAGTGACACAACCGGCGATGCCAAATGATTTGCTGCCGGTTTCATAAAATTCATTCTCAATATAATAAGCCCGTAAAACTATCGTTAAGAGTGAGTGCAAATGTAAGCGAATCCCCTAAATTTGCGCACCTCATCCCCTGCCCTTCTCTGCAGGCGGAGAAGGGAGGACAACTTAAATAAATGTTATGGCTGAAACAGGAAAATCATCTTTAAGGCGCAGCAAACCTAATTATATTTACAGCATTACAGGTGTAGCACTGGTACTGGTTATTATGGGTGTTATGGGATGGATGCTGCTGAACTTTAGTAAAGTGGGTAATACCTTTAAAGAAGACATTCGCATAAGCGCTTACCTGCGTACCCAAAATAAAGATACCATTGCACAGATACAACAGTTTATCGCAGCGCAGCCATTTGCCAAAGATGTGAAATACATTGATAAGGAAGCAGCCAAAGCGCTGTGGAATAAAGACAATAATGAAGACTGGGGAAAGATATTAGATGTAAACCCGCTTCCGGAGAGTATTGATTTTTATGCAAGGGCCAATTATGTAAACCCTGATAGCCTGAATAAAATATCTTCTTTACTGATGGGTCAGTATGGCAACCAGATAACCGACCTGCAATACCCACAAGTGTTAGTAAGCAGCATTAGTGAAAAAACGAAAATATTCAGTATTGCATTCATAGTTATTTCTGTAATACTTTGCCTAATCGTAATTTTTAGTATTGATAATACCATCAGGCTGGCTATGTTCAGCAACCGTTTTTTGATAAAGACCATGCAAATGGTAGGCGCCACCAGGAATTTTATAGCCAGGCCCATAGATTTAAGGGCTGTCATTAACGGGCTGATCAGTGCCGCAATAGCCATAGCCATTTTACTTGGATTGATAACCTGGCTTGAAAGCCTTATACCATGGCTAAAAGTGGTAAGGGATATACAATTAAACCTTATTTTGTTTGGCGGCATGATTATTCTTGGTGTAGGTATTTCGCTTTTTAGTACCCATAAGAGCGTAATAAAATACCTGAAGATGAAACTGGATGATCTTTATTAGTATGATGATTCTCTGTAACTTTTTATAAAATTGCTTATATTATTATAATACCAAATATAAGTGCCTGCTAAGTATAATTTATTTTATTTTAAACACAGGCTTAACCCTGTGCTTGATTTTTTAAATTTTAATACATTATCTTGCAGCCTTTTAAAACAAGGAGCATGACAGATCAGAAGCAAAAACCTTTACCAACATTGTTTACAAAAGATAATTATACCTGGATGATTATTGGGGCTGTTGTTGTTCTGCTGGGTATGGTACTGATGTCTGGCGGCAAAAATGAAAACCCCGCTGTTTTTGATTACAACGTGGTGTACAGCACAACCCGTATAACCATCGCACCGGGTTTAATAGTACTGGGTTTACTGATAGAAGTGTATGCAATATTCAAATCACCAAAGCAAACTGCGGGCAAATCTTAGCCTTTACCAATACCCTATGTATCTTACATCTATCCAAAATAACTGAATAAACCACCAACACACTTAATATGTCCACCATTCAAGCAATAGTATTAGCCATAGTAGAGGGCCTTACCGAATTTTTGCCCATTTCCTCCACCGGGCACATGGTAATGGTAAGCTCCCTTATGGGAATTGGCAAAGAAGATTTTACCAAGTTTTTTGAAATAGCCGTACAGTTGGGCGCTATTCTGGCTGTAGTTGTGTTATACTGGCGCAAGTTTATCAATTTTAAAAGCTGGCAGTTCTATGTAAAACTTCTTGTGGGTGTAATACCAGCCCTTGCGTTTGGGTTTTTACTAAGCGATAAAATTGATGCTCTGCTGATGGATCCTTTATATACGGCATTAGCGTTACTCGGTGGTGGCGTGATACTGCTTTTTATTGATAATATATTCTATAAAGTAGCAATCAAAGAAGAAAAAGATATTACTTTCAAAAATGCATTTATCATCGGTTTATGCCAGTGTGCCGCATTAATACCGGGTGTAAGCCGTGCTGCTGCTTCCATCATTGGCGGTCTGCAGCAAAAATTATCCAGGAAGCTGGCCGCAGAGTTTTCTTTTTTTCTTGCCGTACCTACTATGGCAGCCGCAACGGGTTTTAAGCTGTTTGAAACCATGAAAAAAAATCCGGAAGTACTGCACAATGCTTCTAATATGAAAGTGCTCATTATTGGTAATGTTGTGGCTTTTGTTATTGCCTTTTTAACCATGCGTTTCTTTGTTGACTTTCTTAAAAAACATGGGTTCCGCTTTTTTGGCTGGTACAGGATCATTATAGCCCTGATATTCCTGCTAATGATCAAAATGAACCAGATAAGATAAAATTATCATATCTATAAAATGCTTAATTTCCTGCCCCCAATAATTATCGGGGGCATTTTTTATTAAATACGTTCCATGCAAACTGCATCAAATAAAGTTGTTAATGGCTGGGCCATGTACGACTGGGCCAATAGCGTGTACAGCCTGGTTATTACATCCACACTTTTCCCGGCTTATTTTACGGCCGTTGCGCCAAGAGAAGTTGAACTATTTGGGAGAACTTATTACAGGGATGCGCTGGCGTCTTATTCAATAGCATGTTCATTTTTACTGATTGCTTTTCTATCTCCTGTTCTTTCTTCTATTGCTGATTATAAAGGGAATAAAAAAGCGTTCATGCAATTCTTTTGTTATACAGGATCTATAGCTTGCTGCCTGCTCGTATTTTTTACAGAATCGAATATTGGTTTTGGATTGCTGCTGTCTATGATTGCCATGGTTGGTTATTGCGGCAGTATTGTTTTTTATAATGCATATTTACCGGAGATTGCTGCGGAAGAAGACCAGGACCGTATAAGCGCGAAGGGATTTGCAATGGGATATATTGGAAGTGTGATACTGATGATTCTATGTCTTACTGTCATTACGTTTGATGAAAAAATGAAATGGGGGTTTGGTGCATGGCCCGTAAGAATTTCTTTTGTAGCGGTAGGCTTATGGTGGGCAGGCTTTGCACAAATAGCTTTCAGAAGATTACCGGCATCTAAAGCTTCTAACCAGCATCCGGAACACAACATTTTGACCAATGGCTTTTATGAGTTAAAAAAAGTATGGTACCAGTTACAGCATTATCCTGCTTTAAAAAGATTCTTACGCAGTTTTTTCTTTTACAATATGGGTGTACAAACCGTAATGTATATGGCACCATATTTTGCACAGGACGAATTAAAAATGGAATCGGGGCAGCTTATTATTACCATACTTATCATTCAGCTTGTAGCGATATTAGGGGCCTATCTTTTTTCAATTGTATCAAAAAAAACAAGTAACATTTTTGCACTTGGCTGCATTATTATACTTTGGACAGGTATTTGCATATTTGCCTTTCTTACCAAAACGGCCAATGAATTTTATATTCTTGCATTTGCTGTTGGCCTGGTTATGGGCGGTGTACAGTCTATGTCGAGATCTACCTATTCAAAACTATTACCCGAAACAAAAGACACGGCTTCTTATTTTAGTTTCTATGATGTATGTGATAAATTAGGTACCGTAATAGGCACTTTATCTTTTGGCTACGTTGCGGAAATATTTAATGGTATGCGTAATTCTGTTCTTGCATTGATGGTCTATTTCATAATTGGCTTAATATTGCTGCTCTTCGTGAATATGAAAGCTAAAATGAAATTCGTATGAAACTATACACGATAGATACAGAATATTTCAAACTCGATGGCGGCGCCATGTTTGGAGTGGTGCCTAAAAGCATCTGGGATAAATTAAACGCCGCAGACGAAAACAATATGTGCAGTTGGGCCATGCGCTGTTTGTTAATTGAAGACGGCAATAAACTGATACTGATAGACAACGGGATTGGTAATAAACAGGATGCCAAATTTTTTTCTTATTATTATTTGCATGGCAATGCAACCCTTGAAAGTTCTCTTGCCAAACATGGTTTTCATAAAGATGATATAACTGATGTAATACTTACCCACCTTCATTTTGATCATTGCGGCGGCAGCGTAGATCGTGTGGCTGAAAAACTGGTTCCTGCATTTAAAAATGCTGTTTACTGGAGTAATGAACGGCACTGGAACTGGGCCGCAAAACCCAATGAAAGAGAAAAAGCATCATTCTTAAAAGAAAACATTTTAACAATACAGGAGCATGGTCAATTAAAGTTTGTGCCGGATGAAGAAGGCTACCAGCTTTTTGAAAATGTAAAAATCCGTTTTGTAAACGGGCATACAGATGCCATGATGCTGCCACAGATAAATTACAATGGAAGAACTGTAGTTTATATGGCAGATTTGTTACCTGCAACTTTTCATATTCCATTGCCTTATGTAATGGCGTATGATATGTTTCCGCTAACTACTTTAAATGAGAAAAAATCATTTTTAAAGGAAGCACTTGAAAATAATTACACACTCTATTTTGAACATGATCCTGTTACAGAGTGCTGCACACTGCAGCAAACAGAAAGAGGGATAAGAGATAAGGAGAAGTATAGTTTGAATGAGATAGGATAATCGCTGATATGCTCACTAAAATATCAGAATGTACAAGAGTGCGACGCAACAGGTGATGCCACAAGCAGAAATGCCGGGCTCATAAAAAATTCCCAACCACGCTTCAACCAATGAACTTCAGCAGTTAACGCACATCTGTGTATCTTTACTGCATTCGCAAAAAGAAACAAACAAAAATTTGACATTCAAAGATTTTAAGCTCGACGAAAGATTGCTCGAAGGCATTGAGGCAATGGGTTACGAAAATGCAACACCCGTACAGGAACAAGTAATACCTCCCATACTGGCCGGCAAAGATATTATTGCATCGGCGCAAACAGGCACCGGCAAAACCGCCGCATTTCTTTTACCGCTTATTCATAAACTCATTACTATTCCGCATGATCATCACCATATCAATGCCATGATCATTGTACCTACCCGTGAACTGGCCATACAGATTGCACAGGCAATGGAAGGGCTTTCTTATTTTACAGCTGTGAGTTCTATTCCTGTTTATGGCGGTGGCGATGGCAGTTTATTTACTGCTGAAAAAAAGGCGCTTTCAACAGGAGTGGACGTTGTGGTTTGTACGCCCGGCAGAATGATTGCACACCTCAACATGGGTTATGTAAAACTCAATGACCTGCGCTATCTTATTCTGGACGAAGCAGACCGCATGCTCGATATGGGTTTTAAAGACGACATCATGCGCATTATTGCATACCTTCCAAAGAAAAGGCAGAACCTGCTTTTCTCTGCTACCATGCCGCATAAGATAAGAGAAATG
>Ga0187893_10006728_pt1 | contig 19444 bp, 13 predicted proteins | sample MA1701074metaG_FD_139574 | JGI IMG/M metagenome (GOLD analysis project Ga0187893, IMG submission 139574) | White microbial mat communities from a basaltic lava cave in the Kipuka Kanohina Cave System on the Island of Hawaii, USA - MA170107-4 metaG ... | reverse complement strand
GTCGGAGGGGGGGTGAGGACGATAGAGGACGTGAGGCAGCTGCTCTTGGCGGGGGCCGACAAGGTATCGATAAACACGGCCGCGGTGAAGGACCCGGATTTCGTGAAAAGGGCCTCCGGGAAGTTTGGGAGCCAGTGCATCGTCGTTGCGATAGACGCGAGGCGCGTCTCGGAAGGGAAATGGGAGGTCTACACGCACGGCGGGAGAAACCCTACGGGAATTGACGCTATTGAGTGGGCGAAGAAGATGGAGGAAAACGGCGCGGGGGAGATACTCCTTACGAGCATGGACAAGGACGGGACCAAGTCGGGCTACGATATAGAGCTCACGAGAGCGGTATCGAGAACCGTATCGATACCCGTTATCGCTTCGGGAGGCGCAGGCAGCCTCGACCACCTCTCGGAAGGGGTGAGTGACGGGGAGGCGGACGCGGTGCTCGTCGCATCGATATTCCACTACGGGGAGCATACAATAAGAGACGCGAAGGAGTTTATGAGCTCGAAGGGCATATCGATGAGACTCTGAAGGGCGATGTGCGGCCACGAGGCGGGATGACTGAATGAACATAAGAGAACAGTCGGAAGAAATCGAGAGACAAATCCTTTCGCCCTACGCGGCTCTAAGCTCAGAGACCAAGGGCAGGATGGTACCTGAGGAGCCCTGCTCCATAAGGACGGACTACCAGAGGGACAGGGACAGGATAATACATTCGAAATCGTTTCGGAGGATGAAGCACAAGACGCAGGTCTTTTTATCTCCGACGGACGACCACTACAGGACGAGGCTCACTCATGTAATCGAGGTGTCCCAGATAGCGAGGACGATATCGAAGGCGCTGAGATTAAACGAAGACCTGACGGAGGCTATAGCGCTCGGGCACGACCTCGGACATACCCCCTTCGGGCACGCGGGTGAGGCGGCGCTCAACGAGATATACCCCGGAGGGTTCAAGCACGTGATACACAGCCTGAGGGTCGTGGACGTGCTGGAGAAGGGCGGGAAGGGACTAAACCTCACGTACGAGGTGAGGGACGGTATAGCCAAGCATTCGAAGGGCATGGGAGCGGTCGATAACCCGAAATACCGCCCGGAGACCCTCGAAGGCCAGGTCGTCAGGATATCGGACCTCGTCGCTTACGCGAACCACGACCTCGACGACGCGATAAGGGCGGGGATCATTACCATAGACGACGTACCGAAAGAATGCGTCGACGCCATCGGCAGGACGAATTCCGAAAGGATAAACAGAATGGTCACCGATATAATCACGGAAACGCTTAAGTTCGAAGGCGAGAAAGTGGCGGCGAGCGAGGAAGTAGAGCATGCGATGGTGGAGCTGAGGGGCTATCTCTTCAATACCGTATATATGAACGAAAAGATAAAGAACAACTTTCTTAAGGCCAATAAGGTAATCAGGGAGCTATACCAGTATTTCTGCGAGAACGAGGCCGAGCTTCGTAAGCATTATAATAAGGGCGTGAGGGAAGGGGAAACCATCGAGCGCACGGTCTGCGATTTCATCGCGGGGATGACCGATTCCTACGCGATAAGCATGTATGAAAGCATATTCCTCCCCAGGAGATGGCAGGGGGATTTGAGCACATTTTAATATTAATCGAATCGGGTAATCTAAATATCCTTAAAAACAGCTTTAACCCTCAATATTAATCCATTGCATGAGACGCGCGTGACATTGTAAAGGTGGAAAGTGATAAAACTTGGCTCGGTATGTTTTATGAATGCAAAACCCCTGACGTTCGCGATCGAGAACGGTCTCGTAGAGCACGGCTTCGATATAACTCTCACGCCCCCTTCCGATCTTTCGCTGATGCTCTCCGGAAAAGCGATAGACCTGGGGCTCATACCCGTCGCGGAATTCCTCAGGAGAAACTCGTACTCCGCAGTCCCCGGCATCTCTATATCGTCTTACGGGAAGGTGGACAGCGTCGTGCTCTTGTCGAAGGGCGGGATCACGGACATTAAGAGGGTCGCCGTCGACAGGAGGTCGCAGAGCTCGACTGCGCTATTGAGGATAATACTCGAAACATTCCATAGCCTTTCGCCGGTCTATCTGCCGAGGACAGCGGACGGCGGTTTCCTTGAAGGTGTGGATGCGGGCATGATCATAGGCGACACCGGCCTCGAGATAACTTATTCGCCTCCCGGGGGCTATCACGTTTATGACCTCGGCGAGATCTGGACCGGGGAGACGGGGCTCCCGTTCGTATACGCCGTCTTCGCCGTAAACGAGGGCGTGGAGCTCGGACGGAACCTTGACGCTCTCTATAAATCCAGGGACTACGGGCTCGGAATAGTGGGTAAAATAGCAAAGCTCGAATCGGCAAGGACGGGAATCGATGAGGGCGTATGCTATAAATATTTAACAGAAAGGATAAAGTATGACCTCGGTGAAAAGGAAATCGAAGCGATAAGCAGGTACAGCGAATATCTCTCCCGTCTGGGCGAGGCAGAAAAGAATTCCCGCATAAAACTATATTCACAGTCGCAAATGTAATTGGAGGGATGCAGATTGAGCAAGATAAAGATGAGACTCGGACACAGCCCCGACCCCGACGACGCTTTCATGTTTTACGGCATAGCCTCGGGGAAAGTGACTTCGGACAAAATCGAATTCGAGCACGTCATAGAGGACATCCAAACACTTAACAAGCGCGCGCTCAATAAAGAGCTCGAAACTACCGCGATCTCCGCGCACGGATATCTGAAAGTCGAGGACGATTATAGAATCATGCCCTGCGGCGCGAGCATGGGAGAAGGATACGGCCCTATCGTGGTATCGAGCGTGCCGACCGACGACCTCGATGGGAAGGAGATCGGTGTCCCCGGGAAGCTCACGACTGCGTTTCTGCTTCTGAGCATTTATGCGGACGGATTTATACCGGTCGAAATGCCTTTCGACGAGATCATGCCTGCGGTCGCCAGGGGAGATATAGAGACCGGCCTCATCATCCACGAGGGACAGCTTACCTACAGGGACCATGACCTGGAGCTGGTGCTCGATCTGGGCGAGCTGTGGCAAGTCGACACCACGCTCCCACTGCCTCTCGGGCTGAACGTCGTAAGGCGGGACATGGGAGAGGAGCTTCAGAAAGAGGTACTTAGGGTGCATAAAGAGAGCATCGAGTACGGACTCGCCCACAAGAAAGAAGCGCTCGAATACGCAATGAAATACGGCAGGGGCATCGGTGAGGACGTGGGGGAGAAATTCGTCCTGATGTACGTCAACAAATACACGCTGGACCTCGGCGGGAAAGGAAAGGCCGCGCTCGAGTACCTGTTTAACAGGGCATACGATAAAGGGATCATAAAAGAAGAGCCGAGGCTCGATATACTGGAAATCTAGATTACGGATACGGAATCCCCTCCACATACCAGCCGCCAATAAATATTCTCACCCGAGATAGAGTAAGGTTTCTGTTGGCCTTATAATAATCGATAACACACAACAAAGGACAGGAGAGGTGTGATGTCCAAGGAATATGGATTCCTCGTAAACGGCAAGTGGACTAAGAGTAAAAGGAAAAGAGAAATAAGAAGCCCTTATGACGGAGAGGTCGTGGGAATAGTAAGTGTCCCCGACCGTGACACCGCGATAGGCTCCGTAGGCACGGCCGAGAGCGCGTACGTGAAATGGAGAGAGAGCCCGAGCCACGAGCGGAGCCGTATATTGAGGAAGATCGCAGAGGGGATAGGCGCGAGAAAAGAGGAATTCGCGAGAACTCTCGTGCTTGAAGAGGGAAAGCCTCTGAAAACGGCCAGGGTCGAGGTGGGCCGCGCCGTGACCACGTTCTCGGTCGCTGCCGAGGAGGCAAACAGGTTCTCAGAAGGTGAGCTTATACCCATAGACATCGCGCCCGGGAATGAAGGGATGTTCGGGATTGCGAGACGGTTCCCCTTGGGCGTAGTCGTCGGCATATCCCCCTTCAACTTCCCTCTCAACCTCGTCGCCCATAAAGTCGCGCCGTCGATAGCTTCGGGGAACGCGATGATACTGAAGCCCGCGTCCCAGACCCCTCTCTCAGCGCTTATGCTTGGGGAGGTCGTCTGCGAGGCCGGACTTCCCGACGGGCTGCTGAATATTTTGCCCGTGCCGGGGTCGGAGATAGAGGCAGTGATAGACGACGAGAGGGTGAAGAAGGTCTCGTTCACGGGCAGCGACGCCATAGGGTGGGAGCTTAAAAGGAAGCACCCGAAGAAGAAGGTCACGCTCGAGTTAGGCGGGAACGCGGCGACCATAATCGACGAGGACCCGCCCGACCTCGATTTCGCCGCGAGCAGGAACGCGTGGGGAGCGTTTTATCAGGCCGGTCAGAGCTGCATATCCGTGCAGAGGATGTACGTGCACGAAAAGACGTTCGACAGGTTCATAAGCGGATTCGTCGAAGAGACGAGGAAGCTCAGGCTGGGCGATCCGATGCTCGAAGACACGGACGTGGGCCCGGTCATAGACACTCAGTCGGCGGACAGGATCATGAAATGGATCGAAGACGCGGTGAGCAGAGGTGCGAAGCTATTATCAGGCGGGAACAGGGACGGCTCTCTCATCGAGCCCGCGGTATTGACGGACGTGCCCCCCGGATGCGACGTCAGCAAGAGCGAGGTGTTCGGGCCCGTGGTCCACGTGGAGAGATACAGGGATTTCGACGAGGCCTTGAGAGCAGTGAACGACTCACGCTACGGGCTCCAGGCGGGGGTATTCACGAAGGACATGAAGAAGGCATTCAAGGCCTACGGCGCGCTCGACGTCGGAGGGGTCGTAGTCAACGACTACCCGAGCTTCAGGGTCGAGAACATGCCGTACGGCGGGGTCAAGGACTCGGGCGTCGGGAGGGAAGGTATGAGGTACGCGATCGAGGGGATGACCGAGCTTAAACTGTTAGTGGTAAACCTGAATTACTAGTTGTATGGAAAAAAGCCGCTGCGTATCATCCGCTTAACTTGCCGAGTATATTCTTTCTCAATAGTAATTCGTAGGTCCTGGTATCGCTCTTTTCCGAGGCGAATATTTTCAGATCGTCCGGATGATCGATATCGAGCCCTACCCTTTCGTTCTCGTAATACTCGATGCGGATGCCCTTCTTTCGGGCCTCTTCGATGTGCTTCCTGAAGCTGTCGTAGCCGAACCGGGACGGGATGGCGTCGGGCGGGTTCCGGAGTATGGCGTTCGTGCCCAGCATGTCCCTCGCAGGGACGAGTACCACCGAGGGAGGCCCCATTTCCTTTCCCGCGATGAAATCGATGTCCTGAGAGGTAATGAGCGGGGCGTCACCCGGAATAACGAGCACGGTTACGGCCCCCATCTCCATGCAGATACGGGACGCCCGGTCGACGGAATCGCTTTCGCCCTTCTGCTCGGTCTCTTCTATGATTTCGATCCCCATTTCCCCGGCTATCCGGATAGCGTTCCTATCCATGGTCACGATAAATATCCTGTCGAGGAGCCTCGATCCCCTGAGCGCGGTGAGCACGTCCTCGAGCATAGCGTAGGCGAGGTCGGTCCTGACGTCCTGAGGCAGGATTGAGGACAGCCTTTCCTTCGCTTTCGAGAGGTCTTTTACGGGAACGATCGCAAATTTCATATACAGTCTTTCGGCGCCCGGATATAGACGGCGCGCGCCATAACGCCGGGCCCATAAAAATCAGTTTATGATACCAGTATTTTTTTAAAGTCTGTAATTGTCGGAACCCCGCCCCGCGCGAGAGAGGCCGGAGGGACCGGCAGTTGTATATTTCACCTGCCGTCAAGTTATACTAATCCGGCAAATGCATGACGCCGCCGAGTACATCATACGTGAAGAGCTCGAAGCCTCGCTCAAGAAGACCATAAGGGGCGAAGTCCGCTTCGATCACCTAAGCAGGGCGCTCTACAGCACTGACGCGAGTAATTACGAGATAGTGCCCGTAGGCGTCGTAATACCGCGGACGGTGGAGGACGTATCCGCCGCAGTCGAAACCGCCCGGCGGCTCGGGGTCGCGATACTGCCGAGGGGCGGGGGCACGAGCCTGGCGGGGCAGGCGGTCGGAGATGCGCTGGTCATAGATTTTTCGAAGTATCTGAACGGTGTCATTGAAATAAATCCGGAAGCCGAAACCGCCCGCGTACAGCCGGGAATATATATAGAGCAGCTCAACCGGAGGCTTAAGCCCTCGGGGCTGATGTTCGGACCGGACCCGTCCACGGTGAGGGTTGCGACAGCAGGGGGGGTCGTCGGCAATAACGCCACGGGGGCGCATTCGATCCTCTACGGCATGGCGGGGGACAACGTCGGGGCCGCGATGATCCTGCTGGACGGAAGCCCCGTCGAGCTCGGCGCCCTCGGTGAAGACGCGCTCCTCGCACGGGCGAAGGAGAGCGGGCCCGCGGGGCGTCTGTTTAAGAATCTCGCCGCGCTGCGCAAAAAGTATTCGGAAGCGATAAGGCGTGATTTCCCGAAGCACTGGAGGAGGGCTTCCGGATACAGTCTCAACTATTTTCTCGAATCCCCATTTAATCCGGCAAAGCTGCTCGCGGGTTCGGAGGGCACCCTCGGCATAGTTACCGAATTCACATTGACGCTCGTGCCGAGGCCCGCTCACACGGGACTCGTCATACTCCAGTTCGGGAGCATTATTCATGCGATGGAGTCCGTGCCCGAAATTCTCGAGCATAACCCTTCCGCAATCGAGTTGATAGACTCCATGCTCGTCGGCCTGACGAGGGCCCACGCGGGATACAGCAGGATGCTCTCCTTCGTCGAAGGAGATCCCGAGGCACTTCTCGTCGTGGAATTCTACGGCGTGAGCGAAGCAGAAGTAAAAGGAAAGGCCCGGGGCCTCGCTTCGTCATTGAGGGAAAGAGGGGCCGGGTGCAGTATTAATTTCGCCCTCGGCACTGAGGAGCAGTCAAACGTATGGGGAGTGAGGAGAGCGGGGCTCGGGATAATGATGAGCAGGAGGGACGAGCACAAGCCCATACCGTGCATAGAGGACGTATCGGTACCGGTCGGGAGGCTGCCGGAATATGTACGCGACGTGTCGGACTTAATCAAGCGACTCGGGACGACCGCCGGATTTTACGGGCACGCGAGCGCGGGCTGCCTGCATATAAGGCCCCTCGTGAACCTGAAAACTGGAAATGGCGTGCTCATGATGAAGGAGCTCATGGACGGAGCCTTCGAGCTCGCCGTCAGGTACGGGGGCGTGATGAGCGGCGAGCACGGGGACGGGAGACAGCGGAGCTATTTGAACGAAAAACTCTTCGGACCAGAGCTCTACGGCGCCATGCGGGAGCTTAAAGCGGTGTTCGATCCCGAAGGCATATTCAATCCGGGGAAGGTCGTAGACCCCGGGGGCCCGCTCGAGGACCTCAGGTACGGAGACGGGAGCGAACCCTATGCAATCAGGACCAGGCTCGACTGGTCGTCTGACGGCGGCATTTCGCAGGCGGTCGGGATGTGTAACGGCCAGGGCGTCTGCAGGAAGTTAGGCGAAGGGACAATGTGCCCTTCCTACATGGCCACCCGCGACGAGAGGGATTCGACGAGGGCCCGCGCAAACGCATTGAGGGCCGTGCTCTCAGGCGCGCTCGACAGGGATTCGTTCGCCGGCAGGGAGATGTACGGGGTCTTCGACCTGTGCATATCGTGCAAGGCCTGTAAAACGGAGTGCCCGTCGAAGGTGGACGCCGCCAAGATGAAGACCGAATTCCTCTCCCGTTATCACGAAGAGCGCGGCATGAGCGTGAGGGACCGTTTTTTCTCGGACGTCCACGAGTCAAGCCGCATCGCTTCGCTCGCCCCCAAGCTCTCGAATGCACTGATCGGGAACCCCGTGACGAAACTCCTGCTCTCACGCATCGGGATTCACCCCGGGCGCACGCTGCCGAAGCTGGCTCGGGAAAATTTCACAGGATGGTTTTACGGAAGAAATAAACACCGTAAAGCATCCGACAAAAAAGTAGTCTTCTTTCACGATACCTGGGTAACGTACTATCATCCCGAGGTCGGGATGTCGGCCGTCGTGGTTCTGGAGGCGGCCGGATACGAAGTGTTGCTCGAACGGCGGAGGGCCTGCTGCGGGCGGCCCATGCTGAGTAAAGGCGTAATCGGGCCCGCGAGGGAGACGGCTCGAAAGAACGTCTCGTTACTCTCGCCTTACGTGAGAGAGGGTATTCCCGTCGTCGGCACCGAGCCGAGCTGCATACTCACGTTCAGGGACGAGTACATGGACCTCCTGCCCGGAAGCGAAGACGCCCGGATACTCGCCGGGAATTCATTTCTGATCGCCGAGTTCCTGCACAAGGTGGACCAAGAGGGAGGTCTAAATATAGAATGGCGTGGGGACGCCCCGGAAATCCTCTATCACGCGCACTGCCACGAGAGGTCGCTCACGGGAACCGAGGCTCCGCTCGGCGTGCTCGCCGCCTCAGGATGCAAGGCCGAAGAGAGCGGGGCCGGGTGCTGCGGCATGGCGGGCAGCTTCGGCTACGAGAGAGAGCACTACGGGGTATCGAAGACCATAGGCGAAGACCGTTTATTCCCCGCCGTGAGAAAAGCATCTCCCGAGACAGTCATCGCGGTCTCGGGCGTATCATGCAGGCATCAGATAGAGCACTTCACGGGCAGGAGCGTAAAACACCTGGCGGAAATACTGGCAAGCCGTATCAATAAAGGCGCCCGATAAAATCCCTGAGGAAATTAACGAGCTTCACGAAATCCGCGGGCGCGCTTTCGGGCCGCCTCAGATTCCGGTTTATTTCGAGCTGCATCGAGGGCACACCCAGTGTGGTCGCCGAAAACCTAGTCACTGTCCGTTGCTTCGAAGCAGGGAAGACGTCCGCGGAACCAAGCGAGATGCCGTTCGATCGGGCCGCCTGACCGAGCTCGCCGAGTGATCCGGGCCTGCCGCTCAGGAACTCGCCGTTCGTGCCGACGCCCGGAAAGACGTCGCCGGCCCTTTCCGAGCCTGTCCCGTGAATGTCTATCAGAAATTCGAGCCCGCATCTCCCTGCTATTTCGGAGAGCTTCGTTTTGAACGGGGATTCGTCCGTGTAATTAGGGTCTAGTGAAGACAGCCGGCCGGCGTAAAGCGCGTGACACCCAGTCACCGAATGAAGGAGGACGGCGAGCGCGCCCGTGTAGAACTCCTGCCTCTTCAATTTGCCCATTCGCACGTGCGCCGTCGCGTGGGGCGCCGTGACGAGAACCGGGATGCGTCCCCTTATATAATGTATTCCGTCAGAGTCTTCGCCCGGATGCTCCCTGTAACTGTCTTTCAAGTGGGTCTCGAACCTGAGAGCGAAACCGACCGGGTCAGTGAGCGCGAGGGAGGAATACGTCCTCCAATTCCCGTTTAAAATCCTATTGCCCCCGGTCGCTTTCTCTTTCAGCAGAAGCCCGGCTTCATAGGAAAAGAATTCCATATCCGAGAATTTTATCCTAGACCTTTTGAAGAGCCCGGTTTCAGTCCCCTCTACCCTGTCGAGCTCTTCGATCTTGGAAGGCGGGTCCTCCATGGTATAGAGCTCGCCGTATACGTTCGAGTCAGATTTATCGTCGAATAAAGCGGCCGGGTAACCCCGCCCGGTATCGTAGAGACTTCCCGGTACTTCGATTATATCCGAGAGCCTGCAGCCCCGCATGAAGCCGCTCCTCACTTCCCCTCGCTGGAGCGTCCCGTAGACGAAAATTTTATCGATTACGCCGGACATCTTTATATATTCGGATTCGTATCTTTACGGGTGTGGATGATTTCACCGCGGACCATGACCATCCCGACGTCCTGTGCTGCAGATGAAATTACGGAGAGGTAGGGGTCGCCCGACCCGCTGCCGTTCTTGAGGAATATCAGGTCGGCCTCTTTGCCTGGCTCGATGCTGCCGGTCTTATCCTCAATGTATAGCGCCCTGGCTCCCCCGAGTGTCGCGGCGTACACGGTAACATATGCCGCCCGCCGCCCCAGAGACTGCGACATAAGGAGATGGAGGAACCTCATCTCTTCAAAAAAATCGAGGTTGTAGTTGCTTGAGAGGCCGTCCGTGCCGATTCCAATCCTGTTGAACCCGGCATATTCCTTTACGGGCGGGGCTCCGACCTGAAGAAAAAAATTGCTCCTCGGGCAAAGGACGACAGCCGCGTCGAGCTTGCGCAGCTCCCGCGCCTCTTCTCCGCTCACCTGCACCATGTGAACGAGTGTAACCCTTACGCCGTCGAGGAGGCCGACTTTCCAGAGATACGAGACAGGCGAGTCTGCCGAATGCTTTTTAAAGGGGGTCTTGTTTATAAGCGGGAAAATCTTCTTTTCTATGTTGTTTTCTTCGCCCCTCACGAACCTCACCTCATCCGCGCTCTCCGCGAGGTGGATACCGAGGGGGACGCCGTTTCGCCTGTGAGACCTGAGCGATTTTTTCAGCACCCCGGGGCTGCACGAGTAAGGCGAATGCGGGAAAAGCCTCTCCTCGAAGAGCGCCCCCTTTTCGAGGGACGAGAAATCCGCGGCACCTTCATTGCTGTCGAGGATTTCTCTGAAGAGCACCGTCCTCAGCCCCGACGATTTAAGTAGCGGTATATCCATGCCGCCGTACGATGATATCTCCCCTACGGTCGTAACCCCCGAGCGTATGTTCGCTCTTATTCCTTCCTCCACAGATTCGGTTATCTCACCGTCTGCGACACCCAACCTTTTTTCCTTTATTATCTGCGCGAGCCAGCCGGTGAAGCCCCTGAAGCTCCGGAGCCTCTTGAACATCCATCCGAGCTCGAGATGGGTATGGGCATTGACGAAGCCGGGCAGCAATATCCCGTTTCCGAGATCCCTTTCGATAACACCTTTAAATCTTTTCCTGAGCGCGGCGGATTTTCCGATCTCCCTAATCTTTCCGTCGGAGATCAATACGGAGGCGTTTTTCAAAGGTTTCGAGGATAGAGGCAGGACCGTTTCAGCAGTAAGTATCAGCTTTCCCATATTAAGTTCGAACGTGCCGGAATCAATTATTCAGACGCGCGGAATTTCATTATACCGGGGCTCTATCATTCCGCACCGAGGGATTTTATCCTCTCGATCAAATCTTCGCTCAGCGTGCCGAAGGCGACCTCTTCCACCGCTCCCCTCATTTTTATAGACCAGTCCTCCCTTATTTCTATGTCGAGCTCGCCGCCCGGCATGGATACGGTGACGGTTCTGTCGGTAAAGCCGTTCTTTACGCACGCAGCCGCGACGGCACAGGAGCTGCTCCCCGAAGCGAGCGTGTAGCCGGCACCCCGCTCCCATATCATTATCTCGACCGCGTCTCTCGATAGGACACTTGCGAACTGGACGTTCGTGCGGTTGGGGAAGAGCGCGGCCGTCTCGATCAAAGGCCCGAGGAGCTTGGTGTACCCCTCGTCGAGCTTCTCCGTAAACACGACGCAGTGAGGGTTCCCTACAGAGACGGCCGTGAACCTGAGCACCTCGCCCTCTATCCTCATCTCCTCGTTCACTACCTCTCTCTCGTCACCTGTTACAGGTATCAGGCGGCTGTCGAACGTCGCGGTGCCCATCTCAACGGTAACGAACGGGACCCTGCCGTCTTTTACCTCGAGCTCGGCCGTGACTATCCCGCCGGGCGTATCGATTCTGAAATCCTTCTTATCGGTGTGGCCGTGCTCGTAAAGATACTTGGCGAATATCCTGAGCCCGTTCCCGCTCTTCTCCGCCTCGCTCCCGTCGGGATTGAGAATCCGGAGGCCGAAGTCGGCCCGGGCCGAAGGGACGAGGAGCAGGATGCCGTCTGAGCCTATCCCGTAGTTTCGGTCGCAGAGGAGCCTTATGGCCGCGGGCGTGAGCCCGAAGGATATGCGGGAGCCGTCTAAGACAAAATAGTCGTTACCGAGCCCGTGAGATTTTACGAATCCGTTCATATGCGGAAGCCTCTCCATACACGCGTGGTATACCCAAAGACAGTATCGCTAACCCCTTCTTGCTCTCCGCGTGAGAATCTCATAGATGCCGTGTGCGTCCATACGAACTTTCTGAAGAGTATGGGTTCTAATATCGTCCTCCACACAATCCTTGAATTATACATTCCTAGTACCAGCCGAAGAGTACGGACTTTGCGGTCTTGCTCCCGTCTGCAGCCGAATCGAGCGCGTTTGAGCAGCACTTTCTTACCTCCCCCGCAGCCCATATACACGGGACATTTGTACAGTTGTTCTCGTCCGTAACTACTTGTTCCGATTCATCGAGGATAAGACCGAGAGTTTCGACCATATTATTCAGTAACGGGACTGGCTCTCTCGGCGGAATCCAAAGCAATGTCTCAACCGCTATCCTATCGCCCGTATCTAGCACCACCGCGTCAATCCTGCCCCCCGTATTGTGGATCGCTGTTATTACGCCTTCCTGGATTTTAATTCCCGACACCATCAGCTCCTGACGGTATTCCTCGTCAATCCCTATTCCAGCAGGCAATAAAACAATAATATCGGCTGTCCAGTTAAGTGACAACTTCGGGAACGAACTCAGCTCCTTTAGAGACCCGGGAACAAAACCCCACACGCGGCCTTTATTCTCATAACCGTCGCAGTACGGGCAATTTATTATGGTTTGTCCCCAGCATTCCAAAAAACCCGGAACATCAGGGTAAATGTCACGGTAACCCAGTGCGAGTATCACCTTTTCAGTTTCGATCTTTGATCCGTTGTTTCCCGTAATACGGAACAGCCCGGATTCGCCCCGGCTGATGTCAACTACACATTCTTCCCTCAGTTCCGCGTTCCGGTAGACGTTTATCTGTTTCCAAGCTGTTTCTCTGAATTGAGAGGGTGAGAGCCCGTCGATGCCTATCATGTTGTGGACACCCCGGGAAGCGGAATTCCTCGGCGGCAGCGGATCGTCAAAAACCACGGTCTTCTTTCCCGCCCTTACCGTTACCAAGGCCGCCTGCAGCCCTGCAGGACCCCCTCCTGCGATTACGACATCATAGTATTCGACTGATCGGTCGTGCATTTTTTATGTACTGCACCTGCCTGTAAAAATAAAAGCGCTATAATTATAATGTGAGCGGGTCAAGAACCGAATCATGAATTAGAGCAAGAGGTGCGACGCGCAGTCACTCCATAATGACCCTTCCGTAATGCCCGTCCGTCCGGAGCTTGGAAGCGGTCTCGTCGGCGTCCTGCTTATCTTCGTACCGTCCGACCCTCACCCTCCAGTAATTATCCCCGCTCAGCTCTACCGATTCCACCCTGACGTCGTCGTACTCGCCGTCGAGAGAGCGTTTAAGGGAAAACGCTTTGCCTTTCTCCGAGAACGACGCGACCTGCACCGTGTAAAGGGGTTGGAAATAGCTGCCACCTCTCGTGGAAGGCGTCGATACGACCTCGACCTTGACCTCTACGGTGCCCTGCTGGATCATGCCAATCGATTTGGCCGGAGCATACGAGAGATCGATTATACGGCCCTTCACGAAGGGGCCCCTGTCGTTTATCTCTACTATAACGTCCCTTCCGTTCTCCATATTCGTGACCCTGACGACCGTGCCCAAGGGGAGGCTCTTGTGGGCCGCGGTATATGCGTGCTTGCTGAAGCGCTCGCCGCTGGCGGCGTGATTGTTATGCTCTTCGATCCCGTACCATGAGGCGATGCCGACCTGAGTGGAGCCCTCCCCGATATAACCGCCCGAAGGGGCTTCTTCCCGCGGTGTACGGGTCGATTCGACACTTTTTTTTGCGCAAGAAAAAACGACCAGGAGAATCAACAATAATAGAAGTAATCTATTATTCATGCTCTCGAAAATTAACGACAGAGGACGGGCTGTAAAAGGACTTACCCCTATGATGCGGAGCCCGGATCAGCGGTCTCGGGAAGCGAGATCACTTCGACGCTGACTCTCGCAGTGCCAATATTCAGAATCCCAAGCGTAATAGCCGCCGCCCTGGAGAGGTCGATTATACGACTCTTGATAAACGGCCCTCTGTCATTCACCCTCACTATTACCTCTTTACCGTTATATAAGTTCTTAACCTTTACTATAGTCCCGAACGGGAGCTCCCGATGGGCGCCCGTAAGCTCGTTCTTGTCGTAACACTCGCCGCTTGCAGTCTTTCTGCCGTGGAGGGAGCTCGAATACCATGAAGCGTTTCCGTACTGGCGAACTTCCTCCGCAACAACCAAAGGTACGGCGAATACTACCAGCAGCAAGATCGACAATAAGCCTATATTTTTATTCATGACCCATAATCTCTGTTTTTACTATTTTCGCTTAATTTTCTTGAGATTGTCAAGGATTCGAATAAAATAACTGAAAATGAAAAAGGACCTTAGATGCAGCATATACCCGAAGAATTCTCTTTAATCAGGCGGCTTCCGCCGTACGTATTCAGTATCGTAAACGAGCTAAAATCGAAAGCCAGGGCCAGGGGGGACGATATAATCGACCTCGGAATGGGGAACCCGGACCAGGCGACGCCCGACCACATAGTAAAGAAATTAATAGAGGCTTCGAAGGACCCGAGGGCCCACAGGTATTCCGCGTCGGCTGGCATATCGAAGCTCCGCAGAGCGGTCGCCGGCTGGTATAAAAAGAATTACGACGTCGACCTCGACCCCGATACGGAAGTCGTGACCACCATAGGATCGAAGGAAGGGATTTGCCATCTTATGCTTTCCATTCTGTCTCCTGGAGACACGGTCATTGTGCCTAACCCCGCATACCCGATACACATCTATTCCGTCATTATATCGAGAGGGGACGTGCACAGCGTACCGTTCACGAGGGACTCGAACATACTGGAGGGGATCGAGAAAGCGGTCAAAGAGACCTGGCCCAAGCCGAAGGTGCTCATGATCTCGTTCCCTAACAACCCCACGGCGACTGTGGTCGATATCGGGTTCTTCAAGGACATCTACGAGATCGCGAAAGAGGCCGGGCTTATAGTCGTCCACGACTTCGCTTACGCCGAGCTCTGTTTCGACGGGTACAAGGCCCCGAGCTTCCTGCAGGTCCCCGGCGCCAAGGAAATAGGCGTCGAGTTCTACTCGCTCTCGAAGAGCTACAATATGCCCGGATGGAGGGTGGGATTCATGGTAGGGAACCCGAAGATAGTGTCGGCGCTGAAGCGTATCAAGAGCTATATGGATTACGGCATATTCACCCCCATTCAGGTAGCCGCGATCGCGGCATTAAGCGGTCCTCAGGACTGCGTCGAGGACGTGAGGAAATTATATAAATCGAGAAGGGACAAGCTCGTGGAGGGGTTGTCGAAGTCGGGGTGGGATATACCGAAACCCAAGGGGACCATGTTCGTCTGGGCCGAGATGCCGGAGGCTTTCAAGAGCATGGGGTCTCTCGAATTCTCGAAACTCCTTATAGAAAAGGCGAAGGTCGCCGTCTCTCCCGGCATAGGCTTTGGAAACTACGGGGAAGGGCACCTGAGGCTCGCGCTCGTGGAAAATGAGAAGAGGATCATGCAGGCGGTGAGAGGGATAAGGAAATTTCTCAATAGCTACTGACGAGTGTCATTGATCACTGTCGCGGTTCGTATCCGGAAATAGCCGTACAGATATCGATCAGTAGTCGAAATTGAAAAAGACGTCCGCTCCCGCTTCCTCGCCTATCTCGCTCTCGAGCGTGAGGAAATCGAATACCCTGTATTCGATCACCGCCCTGTTCGCCGTTACAGTTGACGAAGGGAGACCGGGGCTGAAGAAATACCGCTCGTAGAAATACCTTTCATAGGAAAGCCTTTCATATCCGATGTAGAGGTCGTCGGTCAGATACTTGCCTATCTCGAGGTGCGTGTCCCTGAACCCGGTCTGGCCGCCTTTGATCGTCATCACGTCTATCGCGAGATCATCGCCTATAGCATCCCTCAGCTCGCCGACCGCCATCGTTCCCAGGACCTCCCCTGCTTTCTCCTGGAACTCGACCCTCTCGTCCGTACCGAGCTTATCCGAGGATGTGCCGAATACGAGATACGAGACAATCTCGTTCTCGTCGAGCGGAGGGTCGCTCGAAAGCTGTATCTTTGGTTTCTCGGCCGTACCCGTGATGTTGATATACACCTCGACGCTTGACACTTCGTAAGTCGCCCTCAAGTCGAGGAACGGGTCTATAATCTTCTTGCCCCTGAAGCTCACGGTCCCGCTTTCGATCTTGAAGAGCCTGCCCATGAACTGGTAATCACCCCTTATGACGTCTATATTCCCCGTAATGAAATAGGGCTCCTTGTAGCTTTTATTAATGTCGAGCTTCCCTTCGACTTCGATGTTCGCCCCCCCGCCCTTCACCCACGAGTCCCTGGGAATGTCCACGTCAAGGTCGAGCGCGATGAACTCCTCTACAAAATCCTCTTTTTTCTCACCCGTGTAAATGAACTCATCCTTGTCCTGTTCCTGCTCGTCAATGAACTTTATGCTCTCGATCTCCTTGAGGGGCTTTTCGGGGACCATGATTTCAATATTCCTGGCCGTTATATTCCCCTTTATGAGAGCGTTCAGGAATTTCCCCTCGACCTCCAGACCGCCGTCGAGATTGGCGGTCACGTCCGCAGGGTAAGTTTGCATAAGCATGTTGGACATAGTGCCTTTACCTGTGTACGAAAGGTCCCGGAAATCCACCCTGCCCTCGAATACCCCCTTCCCCTCGCCGGTATCTATCGTAACGGGGCGGAGAGTGCCGTATTTACCCGCCATATCCATGAAAGCGGCATCTATATGGATTTTATTCCTCAGGGCCAGCACCTTCATCGTCATATCCCTGAGCTCGAGGCTGCCCGAAACGTTCGGGTCCTGACCGGTGCCCTCCGCGACCAGGTCTACCGAGAGCTTGCCGTTTAACTCCTGTATCTCTTCGTTGAATACGCTGACAGGGCTGATGTCGACCCCTTTTGACTTTATCGCCGCCCTGTACCGGGCCCGCCCGATGCTCTTGTCCATATTCCCGGGGTCGAGCTCGATTGTCGCGTCGGCGACCGCCGAGAGGATTTCCTCATTATTATCGATAATTTTCAGGTCGAGCCCCATTTTGTCGCCTGCAAACAGGAACGAGAGGGTGAGCCGGTCGCTCTTGAATTCCATATACTCGAGGTCCCTCGCGGTTATATCGGCCCTCAGGTCGGGACGCCTGAGAGACGACCCGAATTTTATTTCCCCGGACATCTCGCCCTTCACGGGGAACTTGACGCCAAGGAGCTCCGAGGCGTCGAGGAGGCTCAGCTTCTCGAGCTTTATCGAGCCGTCGATGCTCTCGTCGAAGCCGAAAGTAATCTCCCCCACTACGAAATTCTCCTTGTGATAGAGATTAAACGAGTCCACCCTCACTCTATCCTTCGAGAGCGATATTACGATAGGTCTCCGGTTGTTAAAGACCGCATTTTCAAAATTCATCTGAACGTTACCTAGGTCGAGCCGTGCCCCGCCGCCCCCCAGCTCACCGAGCTTAAAATCCAGAGAATATTTTCTCTTCGCGGCCTCCCGCACATCGAGCGTACCGTCTATCGCGCTCCCCCTGCTTGCGGCCTTGAATTCGACGAGCTGTATCTCCCTGCCCTGTATGTCTATTCCTTTCGCCTCTCCCCCTGCTGTTAGCCTGAGGTCGTTAATATCCAGATAGCTGTCGGCCGTCAGGTCCACCTTCTTCATTCTTAAGCGCTTTTCCTCATACGTTATGTCCGAGCCCCTGGCGCTGACTATGATTCTCGGTTTTTGAAGGTCACCCTTGATGTAACCGTCGAGACCGAGACTGCCCCCGAGATGGTAAGCGGGCGCGATTTTCGTGACGAAGTCCAGGTTTTTGATATCGACGTCATATTTAATTCCGTTCCCCCCTCCGCCCCCTAAGTCTCCTGACGCGTTCACGCTGAAAGGCCCGGATTCTAAAACGAGCGATTTGATCCCGACAGAGGCCCCGTTATACGTCGCGTCTATGACTCCTCTTCTGAGACTGACGTCGAACACCTTCGAAGGGGCGGCCTCGCCCCTGAGAGCCACATCGAAACCCTTCGGAAAATCCTCGGCGGCGCTCACCGACCCCTTGATCTTGAGGCTCGAGTTGAAGTCGCTCGCGTATCTCTGATCGTTGAAGAGGGGCGCAAAATTCGTATTCAGAAAACCGGCTTCGAGATCATAATCTATCTTCGGGCCGGTAATGACAAAAGGGCCTTTAAGCTTTATTTCTCCCGCGCCGCCTCCTGTCAGGCTCATCTCCTTTATATCGACCCCTGCCGTCATTTTGCGGGACCTGCTCCATCCGGCGGTGACTTTTAATTTCGAATTTATCACGGCATCGATGTTACGGTTGACGCCCGCTTCGATCGGCCCGTTTATCTTCTCCAATATCTCGATGATGCGCGGGACCTTGAGAGACCGGAGGTCGAGCTCAAAATCAGCCGTGTTATTTTTTCCCTTTCCGTGTATCTCATGTAGGTCGATCACGCCCTCGAAAGCCGCGTCCCCGACATCGGCGCCCAGATTGCCTTTTTTAACTGATATATGCTTGTTCTCGACCAGGACGGATTCGATCCCTCCCGAGAGACGGCCCTCCATGAGCGTCGAGTCCGCGAGCTTCACCTTCCCCGCCGCGTGCAAGTCCTTCCACTTGACGGAATTCCCCCGCGCGGCGACCTCCGCGTTGAGGACGCCCAGGGCAGGTATATCTATCCCGCTTATCAGAGCGTTCAGGCTGAACCGGGGATTCGTCATGTCGATTATCTCGCCCTTTCCGGTCACCGCCGCCCCCATGTAATTAAACAGCACGTCCATGACCTCGAGCTTATCCGGAAGCTCTTTATTCGAATAAACAGCTTTACCTTTAATGTTCTCAAAATGCAGTTTTTCGAAGTCCATGCTCTCGTAGGCGACGGTCAGATGTGCGTCTTTCAGATCGATCTCCGCCCTATCGGCTATCTTGAACAGGTTAAGCGATAGATCCGCGTTCGATAACTCGAAGACCGAGCTCTCTCCCCTGGCCTCGTCCTCGATCGTCATCCTGGCGTCCCGTATAAAACCGTTCTGTATAAAGATATTCCAGTCGGGATTGGGCTTTTTTCCTTTTACCATTAATTTCTGAAGCTCCTGGAAGTTCCATGTGTCGTCTTTGTGATGGACCAGATTTATACGTATCCCCGTCACTTTGACTTCATAGAGCGGGATTACCTTGCTGAAAAGCATTGACCCGTCGAGAATAACGGGGAGAGAGTAATCGATGTATATCTCGTCGCAATCGAGAAAATTTTTGTCCCCGATGTCGAGCGATACATTCTTGAGAGTAATCCCTTTAAGGAAGTTGCCTTCTATGCCCCCGATCGTGAAATTCTGCGCCGTAAGGGTGCTTACGATGGCATTAGTCGTGATTTTGACGAACTGCCTGAAATAATGCGTCTGGATTATAAGAATAACTAATACCGATAACAACAGGAGCAACAAAAGGAACATAACTATAGGTTTAAGGACTTTCGAACGCATAGCC
>Ga0187893_10006727_pt1 | contig 19446 bp, 16 predicted proteins | sample MA1701074metaG_FD_139574 | JGI IMG/M metagenome (GOLD analysis project Ga0187893, IMG submission 139574) | White microbial mat communities from a basaltic lava cave in the Kipuka Kanohina Cave System on the Island of Hawaii, USA - MA170107-4 metaG ... | reverse complement strand
GAGTCCGGCTCGGCCGGTGCGCCGGTGCGGCCGCTTGGCCGCCCGGGGCTCGTTCGTCTCTTCGACGCAGGCCCGAATGCCTGCGAACCTTGCCTGCTCTTGCCTGTCCCGCGGGCGCCCGGCGCGCCGGGACGCGGGCTTTGAATACCGCTCATGCGCAAATGACCTCCTTGGTTGCAGCCAGGCGAACGCGAGAGCGCCGCTCGCTCTGGCAGAATTATCCGTCGACCGACTCTCGCTGCTTTTGACCTGTATCAAGGGCGCAGGTGCCCGGCGGGCAATGCTGCAGGCGGCCGCGACCGCAATCGTCGCCCGGCAACGTGAAGCGCTCGTGAAGGCGCTTGACCTCGGTCAAGGGCACGGGCGCGCGGAGTTGTTAGCGTTTACTCGGTCCGGCGTGCGGCCGCTGCGCCGTCCCGCGACCGAGGAGCCGATGGAACCGGGGCTGATCGAGAAACCCGGGCGGACGGACTTTCCGCCCAACCTGCGACGCTACGACGAGGCCTGCGCGCAGTTCAGCTGGAGCGCTGCGCGCGCCGAGCTCGCCGGCCTGTCGGGCGGGGCGCTGAACATCGCGCACGAGGCGCTCGGGCGGCACGCCACGGGGCCGCGTGCTGCGCAGCTCGCGATCCGCTGGCTCGGGCGCAACGGGCAGGTCAAGGACTACACCTACGCCGAGCTGGACCGGCTCACCGCCCGTTTCGCCAACGTTCTCGCCCGGCTGGGCGTAGGGCGCGGCGAACGCGTGTTCATACTGGCCGGACGCATTCCGGAGCTATACGTCGCGCTGCTGGGCGGGCTCAGGCGCGGCTGCGTGATCTCCCCGCTGTTCTCGGCCTTCGGGCCCGAGCCGATCCAGACCCGGCTCGCCATCGGTCAGGGTGCAGTGCTGGTGACGACCTCGAGCCTGTATGCCCGGAAGGTGGCGTCGATCCGCGCCAACCTCGCCCACCTGCGCCACGTGCTGATCGTGCGCGACGCGCTCGAGCCGGACCTCCCGCCCGGCACGCTCGACCTGCATGCGCTGCTCGATGGCGCCTCCGATCGCTTCGACACCGTGCCGATGCGCCCGGACGACCCGGCGTTGCTGCACTTCACCAGCGGCACCACCGGCAAGCCCAAGGGCGCCGTGCACGTGCACGAGGCGGTGGTCGCGCACCGCGTCACCGGCCGGCTCGCGCTCGACTTCCACGACGGCGACGTGTTCTGGTGCACCGCCGACCCGGGCTGGGTGACCGGCACCTCCTACGGCATCGTCTCCCCGCTCGCCAACGGCGTGAGCATGATCGTCGACGAGGCCGACTTCGACGCCGAGCGCTGGTACGACATCCTGGCGCAGCAGGACGTCTCGATCTGGTACACGGCGCCCACCGCGGTGCGCATGATGATGAAAGGCGGCGCCGAGGCCGCGCGCCGGCGCCGCTTTCCGCGCCTGCGCTTCATCGCCAGCGTGGGCGAGCCGCTCAATCCGCAGGCGGTGCTCTGGGGCGAGGAAGCGTTCGGGCTGCCGATCCACGACAACTGGTGGCAGACCGAGACCGGCGGGATCATGATCGCCAACTACGCGGCGATGCCGATCAAGCCCGGCTCCATGGGCAAGCCGTTGCCGGGCATCGGGGCGGCGATCGTGCAGCGGCTGCCCGACGGCGGCGTGCAGACGATCGACACGCCCGGCGTGGAGGGCGAGCTGGCGCTCAAGCGCGGCTGGCCGTCCATGTTCCGCGGTTATCTCAACGAGGACGAGCGCTACCGCAAGTGCTTCGCCGGCGAGTGGTATCTGACCGGCGACCTGGCCAAGCGCGACGCCGACGGCTATTACTGGTTCGTGGGGCGCGCCGACGACGTGATCAAGTCTTCGGGCCACCTGATCGGACCGTTCGAGGTGGAGAGCGCGTTCATGGAGCATCCCGCGGTGGCCGAGGCCGGCGTCATCGGCAAGCCCGACCCGATCGCCGGCGAGATCGTGAAGGCGTTCGTCGCGCTCAAACCCGGGCGTGAGCCGGGTGCCGCGCTGGAGCGCGAGCTGCTCGGCTTCGTGCGCAAGAGGCTCGGCACCGCGGTCGCGCCCAAGGAGCTGACCTTCCTGCCCGCGCTGCCCAGGACGCGCAGCGGCAAGATCATGCGCCGGCTGCTCAAGGCGCGCGAGCTGGGCCTGCCCGAGGGCGACACCTCTACTTTAGAAAGCGACACCCCCACAAAGCGGTACTTTGGAAAGCGACACCGGTGTGTTGGATCCCAGCATCGGACAAAGCGGTACTCTGGAAAGCGGCGCCTGACATGACCCTCGAGCGCGACACCGCCGTGGCGCTGCTGCGCCAGATGATTCGCATCCGGCGTTTCGAGGAGAAGGGCGCGGAAGCCTACAGCGCCGGCAAGATCCGCGGCTTCCTGCACCTGTACATCGGCGAGGAGGCGATCGCGGCCGGGGTGATGCCCGCGCTGTCGCGCGAGGATGCAGTGGTGGCGGCCTACCGCGAGCACGGTCATGCGCTGGCGCGCGGGCTCAGCGCCGAGAGCGTGATGGCCGAGATGTATGGCAAGCAGGAGGGCTGCAGCCGCGGGCGAGGCGGCTCGATGCACCTGTTCGATGCGCGGCTGCGCTTCTACGGCGGCAACGCGATCGTGGGCGGCGGCCTGCCGTTGGCGACGGGGCTCGCGCTCGCCGACAAGTTGAGCCGCCGCAACCTGGTCACCGCCTGCATCTTCGGCGAGGGCGCGGTGGCCGAAGGCGAGTTCCACGAGTCGATGAACCTGGCCGAGCTGTGGAAGCTGCCGGTGCTGTTCCTGTGCGAGAACAACCTGTACGCCATGGGCACCGCGCTGGCGCGCTCGGAGTCGGACACCGATCTGGTGACCAAGGCGGCGAGCTACAACATGGCGGCCGCCAGGGTGGACGGCATGGACGTCGAGGCGGTGCACCAGGCCGCGCACGAGGCGGTGGCCACCATCCGGCGGCTCGGCATCCCCTACTTCCTGGAGCTGCAGACCTACCGCTTCCGCGCGCACTCCATGTTCGATCCGGAGCTGTATCGCAGCAAGGCCGAGGTCGAGAAGTGGAAGAAGCACGATCCGATCGAGACCTTCTCGGCGCGGCTGCGCGCGGCGGGCGTTCTCGCCGACCAGGACGTCGCGGCGATCGAGGCCGACGTGGCGCAGGAGATCGGCCGCGCCGTCGCCTTCGCCGAAGCCGGCACCTGGGAGCCGGTGGAGAACCTCGAGCGCGACGTGTACACGCCGCGCGCTGTTTCGAAAACAGCCGAGCCGCCGCTCCCCGAAGAAGAGCGCTTGTTCTAGCCATGAACGACGCCAGACCCAGCGCCGGCACCACCATCCGCACCACCTATCGCGAGGCGGTGCGCATGGCGCTGCGCGAGGCGCTGCAGCGCGATCCGCGCGTGTTCCTGATGGGCGAGGACGTCGGCCGCTACGGCGGCACCTACGCCTGCTCCAAGGGGCTGCTCGAAGAGTTCGGCGAGGACCGCGTGCGCGACACACCGCTGTCCGAGTCGGCCTTCGTCGGCGCCGGCATCGGCGCGGCGCTGGGCGGCATGCGCCCGATCGTCGAGGTGATGACGGTTAACTTCAGCCTGCTGGCGCTGGATCAGATCGTGAACACGGCGGCGACGTTGCGGCACATGTCCGGCGGCCAGTTCAGCGTGCCGCTGGTGATCCGCATAGCCACCGGCGGCAGGCGCCAGCTCGCAGCGCAGCACTCGCACAGCCTCGAGGGCTGGTACGCGCACGTGCCCGGGCTGCGGGTGGTGGCGCCGGCCACGCTCGAGGATGCGCGCGGCATGCTGTGGACCGCGCTGCAGGACCCCGATCCGGTGATTGTGTTCGAGCACGCTCTGCTCTACAACCTGGAAGGCGACCTGGACGCCGCCGCCGGTGCGGTGGACATCGATCGCGCCGTAGTGCGGCGCGCGGGCAAGGACGTCAGCCTGATCACCTACGGCGGCAGCCTGGGCAAGGCGCTGCAGGCGGCCGCGCAACTCGCGCAGGACGGCATCAACGCGGAAGTGGTGGACCTGCGCAGCCTGCGCCCGCTCGACGAGGCGACTTTCCTGGCGTCGGTGGCCAAGACGCACCGCGCGGTGGTGATCGACGAGGGCTGGAAGAGCGTGGGCCTGTCGGCGGAGATCGCTGCACGCATCGTGGAAGGCGTTTTCTACGAGCTGGACGCCCCGGTCGCGCGCGTGTGCAGCCGCGAGGTGCCGGTGCCGTATGCGCGCCACATGGAGGAGGCCACCATCCCCCAGGTTGCCGGCATCGTGATCGCCGCGAAGCAGGTGCTGGGTCGTGGCTGAGTTCCGCATGCCTTCGCTCGGCGCCGACATGGAGTCGGGCGTGCTGGTGGAGTGGCTGGTCGCGCCCGGCCAGGCGGTCAAGCGCGGGCAGGTGGTGGCCGTGGTCGAAACGCAGAAGGGCGCGGTCGAAGTGGAGATCTGGGAATCCGGCGTGGTGGACCAGCTGGTGGTGCAGCCGGGCACGCGCGTGCCGGTAGGCGAGGTGCTCGCGATGTTGCGCGACGGCGAGGCGCGCCCCGCGGCGGCGCCTTCCGTAGCTGCGCCTGCAGCGCCCCCGCCAACGCCCGCGGCACAGCCCGTGCTGTCCGTCCCGCCAGCCGTGGCCGCGCACGTCAAGGCATCGCCCGCGGCGCGCAAGCGCGCCGAAGCGCTCGGGGTCGATCTGACGCGCGTGAGCGGCAGCGGCCCCGGCGGCGCGATCACGCTCGAGGACGTGGAGCGTGCGGCGCCCAGTAGGGCGCCCGCCGGGAAACCCGGCGTCGCGCGAGCGCCGGCCGTTCCCGCAGTCGGCGCAGCGCCGCCCGCGGACAAACAGGCGGCGATGCGCGCGGCCATCGCCGCCGCGATGGCCAAGTCCAAGCGCGAGATCCCGCACTATTACCTGGGCACCACGATCGACGTCACGCGGCGCAGGACTGGCTCACGCAGGAGAACGCCAAGCGCGCGGTGAAGGAGCGCATCCTGTTCGCTGCCATGCTGCTGAAAGCGGTCGCCGCTGCGCTGCCGGAAGTTCCCGAGCTGAACGGCTTCTGGATCAACGGCGCGTTCAAGCCCTCCACAGCCGTGCACCTGGGCGTGGGCATCGCGCTGCGCGGCGGCGGGCTGATCGCGCCGGCGATTCACGACGCCAACACCAAGTCGGTGGCCGAGCTGATGGCGGCGCTCGGCGACCTGATCCAGCGCGCGCGCAGCGGCGCGCTGCGCAGCTCCGAGCTCACCGACGCCACCGTCACCGTCACCAACCTCGGCGAGCAGGGTGTGGAGAGCGTGTACGGCGTGATTTATCCGCCGCAGGTGGCGCTGATCGGGCTGGGCAAGGTCGTCGAGCGTCCCTGGGCCGAGGACGGCGGTGTGTTCGTGCGGCGTGTGCTGCACGCCACGCTGTCGGCCGACCATCGCGCCAGCGTCGGACATCGGGGCGGCCTGTTCCTCGCCGCGCTCGACCGCCTGCTGCAGCAACCGGAGAAACTGTGATGAACCAGGCAGACATCCGCCGCGCACTGATCGACGCGCTGGCCAGCGTCGCCCCCGAGGGCGACTACGATCGCCTCAAGCCGGACCGCCCGTTGCGCGACCAGCTCGACATCGACTCCTACGATTTCCTGAACGTGGTCGTGCGCCTGCACGAGCAGCTCGGCGTCGAGATCCCCGAGGCGGACTACCAGAAGCTCGCCACGCTCGACAGCGCGGTGGCCTACCTGGCGCCGCGCCTGGGCGCCGCATAACCCACACGAGGACAGCGATGCCAGCCAAGCAGCTTCTGTTTCACGACAGCGCCTGGACCCGGATTCTCACCGGCGTGAACACGCTCGCCGACGCGGTCAAGGTGACGCTCGGCCCGAAGAGCCGCAACGTTATTCTCCAACAATCGTTCGGCGCGCCCAGCGTGGCCAACTCCGGCGTGGTGGTCGCCAAAGCGATCGAGCTGCCCGACCCGTTCGAGAACATGGGTGCGCAGATGGTGCGCGAAGTGGCCGCGAAGACCTCGGAGGTGGCGGGCGACGGCACCACCACCGCCACCGTGCTCGCCCAGGGCATCGTGCGCGAGGGCATGAAGTACGTCGCCGCCGGCATGAGCCCGATGGACCTGAAGCGCGGCATCGACCGCGCTGTGGCCGCGCTGGTAGCGGAGCTGAAGAAGATCTCCAGGCCCTGCGCCACCAGCGACGAGATCACGCAGGTCGGCGCCATCTCCGCCAACAACGACAAGTCGGTGGGCAGCATCATTGCGCAGGCCATGGACAAGGTCGGGCGCGAAGGCGTGATCACGGTCGAGGACGGCTCGGGCCTGGAGAACGAGCTGGAGGTCGTCGAGGGCATGCAGTTCGACCGCGGCTATCTGTCGCCGTACTTCATCAACAACGCCGAGAAGCGCGCCTGCATCCTGGACGACGCCTACATCCTGGTGCACGACAAGAAGATCGGCACGGTGGCCGAGCTGCTGCCGATCCTGGAAGAGATCACGCGCGTCAACCGGCCGCTGTTGATCGTCGCCGAGGACGTGGAGGGCGAAGCGCTGGCCACGCTGGTGGTGAACGCCGTGCGCGGCGTTCTCAAAGCCTGTGCGGTCAAGGCGCCCGGCTTCGGCGATCGGCGCAAGGCCATGCTCGAGGATATCGCTTGCCTGACCGGTGGGCGCGTCATCTCCGAAGAGCTGGGCCGGAAGCTGGACAAGGCGACGCTCGAGGACCTGGGCCGCGCCAAGCGCATCGAGATCGACAAGGACAACACCACCATCATCAACGGCGCCGGCGCGCCGCAGGCGATCCAGGCGCGCATCGCCCAGATCAAGGCCGAGGCGGACGAGACCAAGAGCGATTACGACAAGGAGAAGCTGCAGGAGCGCGCCGCCAAACTGTCCGGCGGCGTGGCGCTGATCAAGGTTGGCGGGGCCACCGAGACCGAAATGAAGGAACGCAAGCACCGCGTGGAGGACGCGCTGCACGCGACGCGCGCCGCAGTCGAGGAAGGGATCGTGCCCGGCGGCGGCGTGGCGCTGGTGCGCGCGCGCACGGCGCTCAGCGCCCTGAAGGGCGACAACGACGACCAGGACGCCGGCATCAAGATCGTCCTGCGGGCGGTGGAGGAGCCGCTGCGCCAGATCGTCGCCAACGCCGGCGAGGAGCCCTCCGTGGTACTGGATCGCATCGTCGCCGCCAGCGGCGCCTTCGGCTACAACGCCGCCACCGGCCAGTACGGCGATCTGGTGGAGATGGGCGTGATCGATCCCACCAAGGTCACCCGCACGGCGCTGCAGAACGCGGCGTCTGTCGCTGGTTTGATCCTAACCACCGACTGCATGATCGCAGAGATCCCCGAGCCCAGGCCGAGCCCGGCGATCCAGGGTGGAATGGAGATGTAGCCCCAGTCAGCAGCCCGCGTGCTTTACCGCGATCAGTCAGGGCAGTTCGAAGTAACTCGAGGTGGTCATGCGTATAACTTCGGCCATCCGGAGCATTGGTTTTCTCGTCAAGCGACGGGATCATGACCGTCAGCATGACGAGTCGGAGGGGTCAGAGCAACGGACCATTCGTCGTCGTATGATGATACGCTTGCTCATTTGATGACGACATGCTAGTTGGCCCTCGGTGGCCTCCACGGCAACGATCAGCGCTACCATGTCCAATACCGCTCTGCGAAATCAAGTGGCGGACCTGCTACAACGCGTCAAGGACGAGGCCCGTCGAATCTATCCGGGGGGAACCCTAGAGATCAAGAAGGTCGATAGTTACGTTCTCACTTTGTATTGGCGCGCTATTCGTCTCTTCGACGGTGTGGTCCTCCTGCTGAGAACTCACCTTCCTGAGGAAGCGTTGATTCTGGCGAGATCCCTGTTCGTCGATGCCCTGAGGCTGACGGAGATTAGCGAAACGCCAAAGATGAGAGCAGCTCTATTGCTAGGTTGGGCGAACAACTCCATTGAACAGAAGAAGAACTTGATCAAAGAAGCATCTCGACTCGGGCTCGAACCTAACCCGGCTGCATTGATGGCTGAGCTGAACTCTCAACAGATGAAGCTTCAGAACTACCGGTCGCGAAATGGCATCGGTCCCTTGCGGAACTTCCTCTCCGAGAAGGCTGCCGCCGCAAAGTTCGGGCGCGGCCACGATTACTGGAGCTACGTGTTTTCACATGAATTCGTTCATGGCAACGACGCTGCGTTCACGTATAGCCGAAAGAATAGGGTTGATGGCGTTCTTGTAGTCCACGACCAAACCAACGAGCCGCAGCTTACGGTGGCTGTTGCTTGCTTTGCGGCAAAGTCGGTACTCCAGGCAGCAGTCGCCACGGCTACAGTGTTCAATTGGAAGAACATAGAACCAATCAAGCACTTGGAGGCTGAAGTGGTCAAACTTGAAGAGACGCAAAGGAGAGGGCTAACCTCCGCGTCAACCGGAGCGCCGGCGCCCGGTTAACGCGGATCTATATGGGCCCCCCCTTCCTGCAAGACGACGTTGGTTTTCGACGATGGACGGACTGCGTGTCTATACTCGGCCTGTTGGTAAGCGCGCTGTGGGTCTGGCCAGGATGAAAGTACGCGGGCGCAGGCCCCTTGATCGTTGGCCGGCATCGAGTGTCTTCCGCATTAAACAGGGTCGCCTGCGCCGGCTCTGGACCGTTGCGTCATCGAAGAACGCTTCACAGTCAGTGTGGCGGGATAGATCTCCTCTTGTAATCAGCCCTTGGCCCCGCTGCTAGTGCGCAGCGCGCCGCGGTTGGTAGTCCTCGCCGCGTGCCAGCAGCACCCAGGCAATGCGTGCGTTCTTGGCCGCTGGCGCCACGGCCGCCTTGCGGGTGCCGCGTCGGGCGCGCACGCCTTCGGCCCAGCGACTGAGCCGATCGGACTTCTCCTTGGTGGCCTGCTGCTCGGCGCTTTTCACCGGTGTCAAGGGTCACCCAATTTTCCCCACCCGTGGTCATCGAAAACTCCCCACCCTCGGTTGCTCAGCTGACGCTTGCGGGCTCTTCGGGGCGCACCAGTCCGGCCTTGAGCTTGTCCTTGAGCCGGTAGGAGTTGCCGCGGATGTTCACCGTGATGGCGTGATGTAGCACGCGGTCCAGGATCGCGGTGGCGATCACGCGATCGCCGAACACCTCGCCCCAGGCCCCGAAGCTCTGGTTGCTGGTCAGAATCATGGGTCCCTTCTCGTAGCGGCGCGAGATCAGCTGGAAGAACAAGTTGGCGCCCTGCCGGTCGATCGGCAGGTAGCCGATCTCGTCCACGATCAGCAGCCTGGGTACGGTGTAGAGCTTGAGCTTGTCCTCGAGTCGGCCCTCGGCAAGGGCCTTGGTGAGCGTGGCGATCATGCCCGCGGCGGTGGTGAACAGCACCCGGTAGCCGTGCTCGATGGCTTTCAAGCCCAAACCCACCGCCAAGTGACTCTTCCCGACGCCGGGCGGACCCAGAATCACGATGTTCTCGCCGTGCTCGATGAAGTGGCAGGAGGCCAGTTGCTGGATCTGCTTCTTATCGAGCGAGGGCTGGTAGGCGAAGTCGAAGGCATCCAGCGTCTTGACGAAGGGGAAGCGCGCGAGGCTGGTGCGCATCGTGATGTTCTTGGCGGTCTTGGAGGCGACTTCTTCGGCGAGCACGCGCTCGAGGAAATCGGCGTAGGGCAGCTCCTGGGCGGCCGCCTCCTGCAGCAAGGCTTCTAAGCGCTCCTTGCTCTTGAACAGGCGCAGGCGCTGCAGGTGCTCGGACAGGCGTTCGAGTTGCGCGGGCGTCATTGGGCCACCTCCTGGGCGACCAACTCACCCATCAGCCGTTCGTAGATCGCCAGATCGCGCACTTCGACCTCGGGTTGCACGCTGTGCGCGTCGGCCTGCGGTCCATGGCTGCGGCGCTGTCGCTGAGTGCGGGCGATGGCCCCGGGGGAATGCTCGGGCAGGATGTGCACCTGGTGCTTGCCGCCGAGCAGCGCATGGGTGGCCACCAGCTCGCCGCGGTGGAACAGCTGCACCGTCTCGCCCTGGCGTGCGACCTCAACGGTCTGGCCCACCAAACGGAAGGGCACCGAATAGAGGTTGGTCTGGAAGCTCACCAACCAGTCCTGCGGGACGATACGCGCGACCCGCGCGGCCAGTGCGAAGCCGGGCTGGCCCGCGAGCCGAATCAAATGCCCGCGCTCGCGCTCGAAACGCACAATCGGCAGTTCGTGGACAGTACCGTGTACGCGCTGATCGGCAATCGTTGCATTCCACTCCTCGAGCTGCTGGTGAAAGTCCACGATGTCCGCGAAGCGGCGCCCGGGCAGGAAGTTGCGCTTGACGTACTTCACGCCCGATTCGACCTTGCCCTTGGTTTGCGCCCGGTAGGCCCGGCACACCCGCGGCTCGAACCCCCAGTACTGGGCAAACGCCCGGAAGGTGGGGTTCCACACCCGCTTGCCGGTCTCATCGGGATAGCACACCGTGCGCGGCCGATCGTACAGGTGCTCGCGGGTCAGACCCCCGAAGTGCTCGAAGGCGCGTTCGTGGGCTTCCAGGAACTGGGAGAGCTGCTCGTTGGGGAAGGCGCAGTAAAACCCTCGGCGGCTGTAGCCCAGGGTGAGCACGAACACGTGCAGCTCCACCGGGCGCTCCCGGAACCAGGTCTTGCACTGCCCCCAGTCGATCTGGCTCTGCTGGCCCGGCTCGGTCTCGAAGCGCGTCAAACACGCATCGCCGGCGGCGGCGAGTTCCCGCAGCGGAGCCACCGCGCGCTTGACCGTCTCGTAGCTGCCGGCAAAGCCGTGCCTGTGCTTGAGCTCCTGGTAGACGATGCGCGCCGAGTAGTTGACCTGCGCCACCCGCTCGCGCACGAACTGCTCGTGCGCCGCAAGTAACGTGTCGGCACGAGGTGCCCGGCTATAGGGCTTCCACTCGGATTGCCGTATCCAGTGACGCACCGTCTTGCGATCCAGATCCATGCGTCGGGCAATCTCGGACACCGGCAAGTGCTCCTCACAAGCCAAGCGACGAATCGTCTCCCAGCGCTCCTTGTTCACCATGCCTTCTTCTCCAGGTTGAGCTTCCTGGACCGGCATGGTGCCCGACTTCACAACTTCCACTTCTTGCCACATGAACTACCCTCCTTGGAAAAGGAGGGTGGGGAAAATTCAATGACCGCAACTGGGGATTATTGAACGACCGCTGACACACCGGCACCAGCCGCATGTTGGGTCGGCTCACCGCCTCGCAGATCGCCTCGGCGTTGTTGCCGTCGTTCTTCCGGCTCTTGCGGTAGGGGCCACGAAGCGCGAGGCCATGATCCCGACCCGGTGTCCGAGCCTCTCCAGCTCGCGCGCCCAGTGGTGCGCCCACGAACAGGCCTCCATGCCCACCAGCGTGGGCGGCAGCCGCGCGAACAGCGCCAGCAGCTTGCCGCGCGAGCCCCGCTTCCTGAGCAGCGCCTTGCCGTGCTCGTCCACCCCGTGCACCGAGAACGCCTGCTTTGCCAAGTCCAACCCCACGGTAGTAAGCTTCATCGCGGACTCCTCCTCTCTTTGATTGGTCACGAATGCGCTTCCAATCTGGCACATCTGATGCCGACCGAGTAGGGGGAGTCCATCTCATTCGTTGGGCGGCGCGATGACAGCGTACACCTGCCAGAGGCGGGATCCAAACGACTTAGAACAGAATCATGGCCCAGCAAGAGCATGAGCTTCTGACGCAGCTTAGCCAGGCGGTGTCACTGACCGAAGCCAAACGAATTGTTCAGGAGCTCGAAAGACGATTCCTGTACACATGGCGGGCTGTCGGCGATAACGAAGCGAACTATGGACTCATCAACATTGGCAGCGACCCTGGCCATGCGCTTATCGAGAGAGTCACCAATGCGATTGACTCGGTGATCGAAGCCGAGTCTCTCCGGCGCTCTGCCAAGAAGGGGCGAGAACGCATCCCCGCTTCCCCGCGTGAGGCTGTTGAGATGTGGTTCGGGGTCCCAGGCGGGCGCGTAGCCAACCTTGGAGATCCACAGAAGCGCCAACCGCTAGCTGACAAGGTTGTCGTCACGCTCTTGGAGGGAAGGGACAAACGCCGTCCGTCTGTGATGATTCGTGACCTGGGTGTCGGCCTTACACCGAAGAACATTCCGTCAACTATTCTGAGCTTGAGCGGAACGAACAAGATCGACAAGCTGTATTTGGCAGGTGCCTATGGACAGGGAGGCTCCACAGTCCTTGCTTTCTCTCCAGGTGGAGTGCTCTTCGTATCGCGACGTCAACCGGACCTCCTTCCTCAAGGTCAAGCTGACGTAATCGCAGTTACTTTCGCGAGGTACGAGGAACTGGATGCCGCAAAGAACAAGAACGGCCGATATTCCTACCTCGTAACGCAAAACGATGGCGTCCCGTACGTTCCTGCTCGTTTACTCCCAGATTTTCAGCCCGGCACCTGCGTTGTCCATTTCGACTTGGAAATCGCACAGTACGCCGCCCGCATGACACAGCTCACGGGGAGTTTCTGGTGGTTGCTGCAGAACGCACTCTTTGATCCGGTGCTTCCCTTCTGGGTGGAAGACGCTCGCCCATCCATCCTTGGTGGGCAGAAGGAGAGAGAGCGTCGGACGATCGCGGGGAACTACACTCGCTTAACCGACGATCGGCGAGACAGAATTGAGTACTCCGACAGCGTGGATGTGCACCTTGATCATCCGGCTGGGGCGACTTCTGTAAACGTGAACTATTGGGTGGTCAAGAGCAGGGACGAGGGCGGAAGCTCCCAGCCCATCGATGTGTACGTTGATCCCTACCGACCAATCGCGTACACGTATTTCGGCCAAACGCATGGCACCGATGAGAGACGATTCACCGCGGAGCGCTTGCAGCTCCCCTACCTCGCAAAGTTTCTCATTATTCAAGTCGAGCTCGACCACCTGATTCCAGCGGCGCGTCGCGAGTTGCTCTCCAGTACCCGGGACCGGCTCAAGAGGACATCCTTCTTTGATGAGATGCGCGAAAACATTTGCGCCGCGCTCGCCGAGGATGATGATCTGGTAAGACTCAACGACGTCCGAAAGGAGGAACTGCTATCCAAACACTCCGAGAAGGACCGTGAACGAATGCGCCAGCGGTTCGCGCAACTGATGGAAAGACTACCCCCGGGTGTCGATGCCGCGACACCAGGGAAGGGACACGACGCTGGGGGCCGTCCAGTGGGTGGTTCCCGAAGCCGCGAGCCACTGCAGCCTCTCCCAACCAAGGACCAACCCACATTTATTCGCATCGCTAATACGAATCGCCCGATCCCGGTACGCCTCGATCGGCACGTCCTGATCCGCCTCGAGAGTGACGCTCCCGACGCGTACTTGAGCACGCACATCCATGCAAAGCTCACCATGGCGTCTCAGCCGCAGGGGATTCTTGCCCTCGAAAGTCGCTCGGATTTCCATGGAGGGCGTGCGCGCCTTACTATCAAACCAACAGAAGCCGCAAAGGATGGCATGGAAGGAACCCTCAGTGTGTTTCTCTTCACCCCCGATGACAGGGCCGTGACGGCAGAGGTTGGGATTCGCATGGAGGCGCCGAAGGAAGCTGAGACCTCTGGAGACCGCCAGAAGACACAGGTAAAGGCGCCAGAGCCAATCCCGGTTTTCCGAGACGAGTGGCAGCAGTTTGGCTGGGATGAAGTAAGCGTATCCGAGGCGCGTGAGGACCTTGAAGGGGGAAAGATCTATGTGAATGCAGACAACCGTCACCTCACCAGATTGCTCCGTGGTGGGGGTTACCAGGAGCGAGGTGTCGCGCGAATGCGCAACAACTTCGTACTTTACGTAGCGTTCTACGCGTGGGCTCGGCACGTGGGAATGAGGGGTCGTGATGTCGGTCTGGAGGGCAAGGATTTCGAGGACTACCAAGCTGCAGAGTTGGACAGAGTCGCTCAGACCGTAATCCACAGCATTGCGGCGGGTGCTCGGCTCGAGGACGAGGAGTAACCAGTCGCCATGACTCGACGCGAGCATCCATTGCATAGCATGAGTTCCTACCTTGGGGGCTTTCCCCCCCGTACACCTCGCCGAATCATCCAGCAATGGGTTCCGTCTCGCGCAACCGTGCTCGATCCCTTCTGTGGCTCAGGCACGACCGTCTTAGAAGCCAAACTAATGGGGAGAAGCGCGGTCGGCGTCGATCTCAACCCACTCGCCGTTACCTTAGCAAAGGCCAAAGTCATAAGCGTCGATCTGGGAGATTTGTTGTTCCGGATCTCAGATCTCGCACGTGGGTTCCGGGGCGAAGCAGAAATAGACGACTTCCCAGAAAGTCTTGAACCGATCTTTCATCCTCGGACGCGAGCGCAACTTTGCTACCTGCGGCGGCAGCTATCGAGGGATACGCCCGAGGACATCTTCCTCCGAGGCTGTGTAGTCGGAATCATGCACGGCAAGGCCCGCAGCGATGGAACCACGGCGTACCTCTCTGTGGACATGCCGAACACGTTCAGCATGTCTCCTAACTACGTGCGCCGCTTCGTTGATCGGAATGGGCTTCGTGCGCCTGCGGTAGACGTGTTTGCCAAACTCAGAGAGCGGAGTCAGTGGCTGCTCCGCTCCGGCTCCCTTTCTCCGTCGCCGAAGACTCTAGTGTTAGAAGGAGATGCAGCGCGACTGCCAGAAGTCCTAGAAGGGCGCGGTATCCAGACTGTCGGCGCGATCGTTACGTCCCCGCCTTACCTAGGAGTCTTGCGGTACGGCGCCTTCAACTGGATTCGATTGTGGTTCCTGGGCTACGACCAGTATCTCATCGACAACCTACTCGACGGGACCGACTCTCTGGACCGCTACCTCTCATTTATGGCGTCGTTCCTAGCAGCCGCGAGCAGAGTCTTGCGCCCCGGAGGTGTGGTTGCTCTTGTGATTGGCGACGTTATCGAGCGTGGGCAACATGTGCCTCTTGCTGACCGGGTGTGGGAGGAGCTTGCAGGCGTGGTTCCCTTCGAGGCAGTAGAAATCACCATAGACCAGTACGACCAGGCTAGCAAGACGACCAGGGTGTGGGGCGAGGACAGGAAAGGACGGGCCACGCCGTTCGACCGAGTCCTCGTACTGAGACGGGTATCGACTCGAAGACCAACCAGGGTCCCAACAATGGCGGTGCACCGCCCAACATCCGCATACACCTGACCGACTACAGCGGGCTCCCCCTTTCTTCCAAGCGCTGTAGAGTATGCGTTTGCTGATGCCCAGATGAGTTGAAACCCGGACCGGTACACATGTAACGCCCCATTTCCATGATTCGCGCATTCTCTATCTCCAACTTTCGCGCCTTCGAGGATTGGGCAGAGCTTCCGCTAGCGCCGCTCACTTGCCTTGTTGGGCGAAACAGCAGCGGAAAATCATCCCTTCTTCATGCGCTATTACTGCTGCGGCAGAGCGTAGAGCAGAGGGCTGTGGGATCCCGGGTTCCACAACTAAATCTTAACGGTTCCCTTATCGATGCCGGTTCGTTTGAAGACATCGTCTACGACCACGACACCAATCGACAGATCGGATTTCATTTCAACGTATCCGCAGACCTCACCCTGCCCCGCACCGAACGACTGCTTCAAGACGCCCTTGTGCCGCTTGATGTGCCACGACCTCCCACGTCTCGGCTCTGGTTTCCTTCAGCGCGAGCGTACGAGTTCATACAGCGACAACGGAAGTCGAAGACTAATGACGTGTCCTTGTCTTTGTTTTTCCTGCCAGAACCGCCTTTTGGTCCGACGCTCAGCAGATTCGTCGTCGCTGTGAAAGACCTAGGTGAGATTAATTTCGTGCGAACGGTAGGAGAACGACGTGTTCAGCATTGGCGGGTTTACCCAGCCGGTCTACCCAGTCGAGCGGTCGACATACTCTTTCCTCAGTGGGCGTTTTTCCCGTATCTGAATGAACGACCAGGTCGTCTATCCAGGTCGTCCAGCGACGACCGACATCGCGTCTCGGAGTTCGTGGTATCGGCGCAACTTGCAGTACTCGAGGTCGTAGTTTTTCTATCTGGGCTTCGGCTACTAGGCCCTTTTCGTACCCCGCCAGCACGACGATACACCTTCACGGGCCTCGGAGCCGTCGATGCAGGGTCGAGCGGTGAACGGGCGATTGATCTGCTAATCACCGAGAAGCTGATCCGCACTCCCGGGGAACCGCTGCGCGTTGGCGTTTCCTATTGGCTCAAGCGCCTCGGACTTGCCAGAACCGTGAAGGTCCGAGATCTCGCGAAGAAGTCGAACATCTTCGAGCTTGCAATTTCGGGGGCGGGTACCGCTCGCATAGCGAATTTTGCTGACGTAGGGTTCGGGGTGTCACAGGTTCTTCCTGTGCTGGTACAAGGGTTTCTTGTTCCTCGCGGTGGCACGTACATTGTCCAGCAGCCAGAGCTGCATCTTCACCCCGATGCGCAAGCTGGACTCGCAGACTTCTTCCTATACCTGGCCTCCAGAGGTGTGCGCACGATCGTCGAGACTCATAGTGAGTATCTATTGCTTCGTTTGAGACGTCGTCTAGCGGAGAAGATCAAGCCTCTTCGTGTGGGACTTCGAAGTGAGGGCCAGATCCCCTCCTTGCCTCTTGGAAAGAGTGCCATCTCCATCGTTTACCTCGGACAGTCAGACGGCGCAGTATCTCTTCAGCCTCTTGAGATTGGGGACTCGTTTCAGTTCGACAACATGCCATCTGGATTCATGAGCCAGGCCGTGGACGACCGGCTTGCCTTGATGCGCGCCTTGAAGTAGACCGAGTGGATACAGTGTACGACACGACCGTTGTAGCGTATGCGAACGGCGATCTTGTCGGGCGGCGTGCTGGGAACGTCCTTGACCGACGCCTACGAAGGCTGGAGGAGTTCCTTTCCGGCGCTCGTGTTGCGCTATACAACGCGAAGCTACTCAATGAGTATGGTCAACACGTCGCTCGTTGCCGAAACGACGTAATCGAAGCTTTTCTCACCCGGCTTGCAGACCACGGGAAAAAGACCAAGAGAAGCACCCTTTCTCGCCAGGATCATGGCTGTTCGAAGGGGGCAGGGTGGCCGAGTCATGATCAACACCTATTAGCTGCAGCGCTAGAAGGTACTGGGGCAACCATCCTTGTAACTGAAGATGTTCTCGCTCGGTGCGCTGCGGCGGTGCGGAAGCAGTTCGGGATCACCGTAGTAAAGGTATAGGTCGAGCACCCATGGAAGAGCCCGTCAACCTTGGGCGTTGAACCGGAGCCCAACTCACGCCCTGAGATAGTCCGTCAAGTCCTACGTGAGGCTTTCGTAATCCGTTTCACCAGCGGCGAGCCGCAACGCTTGAGACGTTTGATGCGTGGGGTCGTCGTAGGGCGTCTTGCCAGCAGCGGTACATCATGTGGGTCCATTGCTCGAGTCGAGGAGAATGCCAACGGTACTCACATCACGCGCCATCGCCGTTCTCGGACTTCTTGTCGCCGCGCTGTTCGGCGTGCTCTATACCGGCTATCGGCACGACATCCGCGATGCCCGGGAGCGCATCTCGACCGGCAGCGAGATCGTGCAGACGCCTTGCGGTCCGATCGAATATGCGGCCCGAGGTCACGGTGCGCCGGTGCTGGTCGTGCACGGTGCGGGCGGGGGCTACGACCAGCTTCTCGAGTTCGGCGAGGTGTTGGTGGCGAGCGGCTTCCGCATCATCGCCATGTCGCGCTTCGGCTACCTTCGCACTCCGTTGCCGAGTGATGCCTCGGCGTCGGCGCAGGCGGACGCGCACGCCTGTCTGCTCGATGTGCTCGGGATCCGGCGCGCGGCGGTGGTGGGCGTCTCCGCCGGTGCGCCATCCTCGATGCAGTTCGCGCTGCGCTATCGGGACCAGTGCAGCGCGATGGTGCTCCTGGTTCCGGCAGTCTATGTGCCGCGGCCCGGCGGCGCGCCGCCGCTTCGCACACCGCCAGGAACGCGGTTCCTGTTCGATACCGCACTCAAATCCGATTTCCTGTTCTGGCTCGCGACGCGCTTCGCCCGCACGACCGCGATCCGCGCGATTCTGGCGACGCCGCCGCACCTGGTCGAGAACGCGAGCGCCGCGGAGCAGGGGCGGATAGACAAGGTGTTGAAGCAGATACTGCCCGTCAGTCCGCGGCGGCTCGGGCTGCTCAACGACGCGGCGGTCACGTCTTCGCTCCAGCGCTACGAGCTGGAGCGCATCGCCGCTCCGACGCTCGTCGTGAGCACGGCCGACGATTTGTTCGGCATATACGAAGGCGCGCGCTATACCGCCGGGCAGATTCCCAATGCCCGATTCGTCGGCTATCCAAGCGGCGGGCACCTATGGGTCGGGCACCACGACGAGGTCATGGGCGAGATAACGTCTTTTCTTATTCAGGTTCTCGTGAATGGGTGATACCGGTCGCCAGACGCCGCTGCACCACCCCGTCGCCTGCGGCGCCACCCCTCCTTGGCAGGAGGGGAGTTTCCTCCCCAGATAGCGTCTCGACACCCCAACAGTCAGGCGGCTTTCGACAGCATGCGCACCTCGCGCTGCGGGAAGGGGATCACGATGCCGCGGGCGCGGAAGCTCTCGACCACGGCCTTGTAGATCTCGCCGCCTGCGCTCACGTAGTCTTGCACCGCGGTCCAGGGCTTCACCGCGATGTCGATCGACGAGTCGGCCAGCACCCCCACCTGCACGATCGGCTTGGGATCCTTCAGCACCTTCGGGTTGGCCTGCAGGACGTCGTGAATCGCCGCGATCGCGGCGTTGAGGTCGGTGTCGTAGGCCACGCCGACGGTCACGCCCACCTGCCGGATCTTGCCGTAGTTGTGCAGGATCTCGCCGACGATCTTGCGGTTGGGGATGACCACGCGCGACCGGTCCGGGTGACCCAGCACGGTGCTGAACAGCCTGATCTGCAGCACCTCCCCCTCCTCGTCGAGCATCGACACGTACTCGCCCACCAGGAACGGGCGGGTGAAGATGATGGTGAGGCCCGCCACCAGGTTGCCGAGCACGCCCTGCATGGCCAGCGCGATACCGGCGCCCGCCACGCCCAGGCCGGCGATCAGCGGTAGCAGCTCCACGCCCAGGTTCTGCAGCGCCATGAGCAGGAAGATGGCCAGCACCAGCACGCGCAGGATGCGCACCAGCAGCTCGCGCACCGGCGCCTCCAGGTGGAACTTGACCAGCGCGCGGTGCACTACCCTACCGACCCAGCGTCCCACGAACACGCCGAGAGCCATGATCAGGATCGCCACCAGCAGCTTGGGTCCGAAGTGCATGGCCAGGTCGATGGCGGTGCTCTTCACTTGGTCGAGCGTTTGCAGTTGTTCTTCCATGGCGTTCTCCTTTTTTCGACGGCCGGGCGATTGTAGCGCTAGCCCCTGGCGCGGGCCGCGAGCAGCTTGCGCAGCGCCACCAGCGGCCTGGTGTTGAGCACGTCCTTCTTCTCCAGCCAGCCGCGGCGCGCCTGCCCGACGCCGAAGCGCAGCATGTCGAGCTCGAAGGTGCT
>Ga0187893_10006726_pt1 | contig 19450 bp, 23 predicted proteins | sample MA1701074metaG_FD_139574 | JGI IMG/M metagenome (GOLD analysis project Ga0187893, IMG submission 139574) | White microbial mat communities from a basaltic lava cave in the Kipuka Kanohina Cave System on the Island of Hawaii, USA - MA170107-4 metaG ... | reverse complement strand
AATATCGTAATAGCTTGGAGGATTGCTACATACCACGTTCCTCTTTGTATCAGCTGGATACTACTGATGAAAGTGGTTCTTCATCCACACACAAAAAAAGCTAAAATTGCATAGAAAGCACTTGATACATATCATATATTCTATATATTAAGTAACTTCATATATAACATATATAATTATAACATTGTGCAAGAGCTAAATAAAGATAGTATACTAGAAGATTATCTCTCATCACTATACATTTTGTCTCATAGCGAAAACACAGTCAGCTCATACAAACTTTCAATTGCAAACAAAAACAAGGTGGGGTTTAGAGACTTTTTGAATGAAAAATACAACATGGATGAACTACAACTTGTAGATAAGATCAAAAGTGAAGATCTAGATACTTACAAGATACTAAAGGAATTTGTAATATTTCTTGACAGATTTGGATACAAGCCAAGTTCCATTTCAACCAGATTGGCAGCAACCAAAGGATATCTCAGGCATTTAGGTGTCAAAGTGCACTCTGAAGAATACAAACAAAACGTGCGCTTGCCCAAGAATTTTCGTCACAGAGAGGAATCTATGACAAAAGAGATAATTTTGCGAGTCCTCCGAAATGTCCCTCCCAAGATCCAAACAGTGATTTTGGTTTTAACAGCAAGTGGTATGAGAATTGGGGAGCTTGTCCAGTTAAAATTATCAGATATTGATTTCAGCTCCAATCCAACTATTATCAGACTAAGGGCAGAAACTACAAAGACAAGGGAAGCAAGGGAGACTTTTCTTACCACAGAAGCAACAAACTCTCTCAAGGATTATCTGAGAAGATACTTTGGATGGAAAGATGGACAAGAAAATGCACACCTAAGAGATATTATGATATTTGGAAGAACATCACTAGTCAAATCCAAAAAGAGAACACCAGACACAAAACAATCATCATATCTTTTGATGAGTGGTCTTTTGATGAAAATTCTGTCATACTATCTTGATAAAGTGCCAGGACTGGACAACAAGAATTCAAACGGAAGAAGGGTAATTCATTTTCATGCTTTTAGAAAGTTCTTTAGAACTACAGTAGGAAATGTTTGTGGAAGAGACTTTGCTGAATCACTGATTGGCCACCATTTCTACATGGATACTTACTACAACCTACCAGCAGAGAAGCAACACGAAATGTACCTTAAAGCAGAACCATATCTTACCATTTCAGATTCTACAAAAATAGAGAGGAGTTTGAAGGAGATATCAGAAAAGCATCAAGAACTTGAAGCCAAGTTTAATGGACTTTTGCAATATTTTAAGAAAAATAGTATTGAAGTACCGCATCTTTAATGTAAGAATTTTGGATATATGATTTTCTATAATATCCGCAAAATTGAGAGTTTTTAATTAAAATGTTGTAGTAGGCTAAAAATCGAATTAATATACAAAGACATGAACAATATCTAATGAGAGATGGAGTACTCAATAACAGAAGCAAAAAGGAAAGAATATAGAAAAATTTCAAACAAATCCAGAATAGCAAAGCAAGCAGCCTTGGCTGGGAATGGGTCCCATCCAGTTCATCCTATTAACACACCCAACTTAAACCCGGAAATCTTGATGCCCCAACTGGCAAATAATGCTCTCCGATCCCTATCTTTATTCAGTGGGTGTGGTGGACTGGACTTGGGGTTCGATAGAGCTGGGTTTACTCACGTAGCTTCTTATGATATTATTCCTATATGCGGCCAAACAATTTTACATAATAGACCAAATTGGAAAGTATTTTCTGGAAAAGAAGAGGGCGATGTTAGAAACGTAGATTGGTCCATATATAGAAAAAAAGTAGATGTGATACATGGTGGACCACCATGTCAGCCATTTTCAATTTCAGGCCAACAAAAAGGACCTGAAGATGAAAGGAATATGTGGCCACAATTCATAGACACAGTATTAGCGATCGAACCAAGGGCCTTTGTGGCTGAAAATGTACCTGGAATGATGAATCCAAAGTTTTCAAAGTTTATTCAAAATGATATAATATCAGCACTCAACGAATACAAGATTTTTATGTTTAATCTCATCGCTGCACATTTTGGCGTACCTCAAAATAGAAAACGTGTAATATTTGTAGGCTTCCGAAGCGATAAGGATGCTAGAAATTTTGTGGAACCTGCTCCAACACACACATTTGATCATCTAATACAAAGAAAACAAAATCCCCATTCTAAAGATAATTTACCTAAAACAATGGGTGTAAGAGAAGCATTGGGTCTTCCAGATGGAGGTGTTGATTCGTTGGCTCCCACTATGCGCAGTGCTTTTACCGGAAAGAGAAATACAACATCGATTCTTAATGGATCTAGTGGTCAAAAATTATGGGCAAATCTACAGATTTGGCCCAGTGGAGTAGCTGAAAATAGAGAAATGGCAAGAATCTATGTCCCAGATAACAAACACTTTAGATTGTCTGTTCAGGACTGTGCAATCATTCAAGGCTTCCCAGACTCATGGAAGTTCAAAGGGGCTGTTTATCAAATACTTGGTCAAATAGGAAATTCAGTGCCGCCTCCAATGGCTTATGCGGTAGCAAAATCTACTGCGGATGCTCTTATTGTATCTTAGAGTTTTACCATTCTGCGCAGAGTTTCCGCATAGTCTTTCTCTATTTTTGGCCAATCCTTGAAATATGATTTGGGTATGTGTGGATTGTTCAGGGTACTTCCCCTTTCCATCAAGTACTTGGAACGATCTTTCAGAATTTTCAGCATTCTTTTTGGAGAATAACCGCCAGTAACGTCCATTTTTTTCAGATAATCCTTTTTTGTGTATTGTTTCTTGTGAAGTCGTTGAGCATCTTTTAGTGTGTATTTTTCTTTCTTTCCTAGAATTGAGTATAGATCTTCCAGAGAAAGCTTGCTGGAAATAATCTTGGCTAGGTCAAAATCGGGTTTTATGTAATTGGCCTTTTCATCAATCCATGGTTTCATATTCTCTGGTGATCCATATACGAAATGCTTGGGCTTCCCATTTGCATATGTGCCTATGAGCCAGTGCTTTCCCTTCCATTTTCGTATATGATCTGGTCCAAAGTCTCTTACCGTAGTCACACTTCCTGTGGAGGTGGTTTTTAATTCAAATTTCTTAGTTTTTCTTTTTATCTTTAAGACGGCATCTGTTCCTATCCTGCTTGCATTCTTATCTTTTTGTAAACGAAATAACTTTCTTGTTTCCTCTTCACGTTGATCATCTTGAAATGACACTTTGCCCTACTCACTCCCTTTCCATATGGATGTGGCAATGATGGGATTGAGGCATCCAATCAGAATGTCAATGATTTTTTTAGAAAAGTTCATTGATCACAGATCCTATGTATCCGTTTAAGTTTTTCCACATAGCAAAACAGAAAAACCAATAAAATTCCAGATCTAGACCATGTTTAATGGTAGATGTATTCACTCCAGAAAAACGTTCATGGATAATGTCTAGGATAAGAGGGACAAATACACAGATCGATCTGGCTATGAAAGAGATGTTGTATGAATTGAAATGCAAGTACCAGATGTATCCAAAAATGTATGGCAATCCTGACTTTATAATCAGGAACAAAAAAATTGCAATCTTCTGTGATGGAGATTTCTGGCATGGATACAAGTACCATGAAAAAAAGAAGCCAAGGAAAAGATATTGGAAGGAGAAAATAGAATCTAATATGAAAAGAGATCTCAGAATAAATAAAAAAATGCGACGTGATGGCTGGTCAGTTCTGAGGTTTTGGGAGCACGACATTCATGGCAATCCTGAAAAATGCAAGAAGCGAATTGCAAGAAAGATTGTGAAATAGAAGATGTGCTTGTTTTTTCCATGACATATATGTAAAATAGTTTGACACATACCAAATTATCTAGTTAGATAATTCTTCTTACAACATGGCTACTCCTACTGAGAAAATATTAGATTTCATTCAAGCAGAGCGAAGCATCTATGCTCAATGCCCATCTTGTGAAGAGATTTACAGATTAAATGAGTTTAAGATATTTAGTGGCAAGGAACCACCGCAAGATCTGTTAGATCAACTTAGACTAGCAGAAAGAGACTTTGAAGAAAGAAAAAAGAAGATAGTAGAACAAGCTATAGAAAAGTCAAAGCAAGTTTACATAGGAAAAACACTAGAGCATTTAGCGCCAACTACTGTCAAATGGGGTCACCAACCAAGGGACTGCAGGTTTCTTGCAGAACCAATTGATTTCATAGCATTTGATGGACTCTTCCGTCAAGATGAGGTAAGCAAGATAACCTTTATTGATGCTAAAACTGGTGATGCAAAACTCTCATCGAGGGAAAAAAGCATCAAGAATGCCATTGAGAAAGGTGAGGTCTACTTTGAAGAGTTTAGGTTAGAAACGTAGTTCAAAAAGAGATTAGAATTTTACATAGCTAGAATTCTTAACCTAAAGTAATCCCATTTTCTCAGCAAATATTTTTAGAATTTTTGCAGATGGATAAGTAGACAAAGAAGCTATACTATGTGCCATTTCTACAGGAAGCAAGGCACCTTCAAACTTGTTACTCAAAATAGTAGGGATTGTTCCAAATATTTGCTCTTTTCCAATAAGATCATCTAATTTTGGATTTGGAATGTTTTGGCCACCAGCAGTAGGAATATTGATAATCATATTATGGTAATTGCTTAATTTCACAAAGATTTTTGCACCATAATTGGTATCGTATCCATATGGCCTACCTGTCTCAGGTCTTTGTTGAATTTCTTCTTTGATGTATTTATCACCTGGAATAAACAACGAATTCACTGGTGCGTTCCTAACCAAGAGTTGGAGATGATCAAAAAATCTACCACTTTTCTCTTGTCCAATCATATGAACATTATATCCTTCATTTCTGGCAAATTCAAAAAATCTACGAATAGGATTTACTAGTTTTGAATATTGAGCTCTTATAGAAAGAGGACCATCTTTTACAAATAACGATTTGACAAGTGCCTTTTTGTTGTTTTCCCAGAAATATCTCACACCTGTAAAGAGTAACAATGTTTCATGAATTGCCATATAGTCAGTTGCTACAGAATCTGGTGCAATTTCTTCTGTCATTATTTGATGAAAGCCAAGCATATCTGTAAGGTAAATTTCCTCCTTACATTTAGGGCAATTTCCTATTTCAGCATCATAGGGCAATGTTGCAACAACATCTCTACAATGAGGACAATCAAATTCTGGTATCGCTTTTTTGCTATTTTCCCACTTCTCATATGCTATCCATTTCAACGTCTCCATTATTTCACCACCTAGTTTTTCGTCTTTAATAGCGTCAAAAATAATTTTTCGTATGGTATGATACGTATTCATTCCTTTAATCTTAACATGTTGTAATGGAAAGACTACAGCGTGAAAAACAGATGATTCTGACAAAATGTCACGAAGTCTGAACGGATGGGGATTTTCTTTATCGAGCTTTGAAAGTGCATATTGATCTATACCCACTAAAGCAGTTTTAACAAAAATTAGTTTCTTGTATGGCCATGTTTCTGAAGTAATTGGTTGAAGAGAACCATCAACGCCGAAAATAAATGGTAGCGGTTCTCCAGTGGGAATATTACCCCATTTAGCTTTTATCTCAATATTCGAAATGTTGGTACTCTCAAAATCTTCAACTAACTTCTTTACAAAATCACTGTTAACTACCTCTAAATGTCCAAGCTTGCTTGCAAATTCAGCTGGTAGTCTTGAACCTCCTTGGTATGGCATCTAATCACTTTCTTTTTTCTTCTTATTTGCCAATGGACTAAACCTATTGATTTGAACAGGAACAATGAATCTATGAGATTGAGTCATGATTTTCAAATATCCTACTGTTTTAGCTTTTAGTATATCTTGAGCAAAATTTTCAAAGAAAATACTTGTTTTAATTAATGTATTAACCTGCTCTTGGGAAGAAAGATGAGTTATGAAGAAATTTTCAGTTTGGGAAAGTAAATCAGGATTAATAGAAGTTATTGATTGAGTAGAATATACCATACCGATATGATACTTTGCACCTTCTTTTGCTATTCGCTTATAGATGTCAGGTACTTCTTCATCTTCTTCTTTAGGAAACAAATTATGTGCCTCTTCGAAATATAATTGAATGAATTGATCTTTTTGTAATGTCATAGTAGTAAATTTCTCTTGCTGATGTTGAAAAATAGCCATTGCTAATTTCTTAGAGAAATATTCCAGTACAGACGGATGGGCATTTGATAAATCAAGAATTACTGTTTTACCATTATCTAATAAATTTAAAATTACATTTGTTGAATAACCAGCATTTTGATCATGATATATGCGATATGGTGCAATAACAGATGGTCCTGCGCCACCTCCTTTAGGAAGAAGAAAATTAAGTAGTGCTTCTTCTTCTTGTTCAAATAAAGGATCATTTGAACCTGTTGAAACAAGTAAATTTTGATCAACTGTTCTGAGTCGTATATATCGTGCTATGGTTTCAAATTCTGTTATTAATTGATTCAAGTCTTGGATATTTGCTGGTGCAATTCGATGTCTATGAGTATAGGCCGCATCTCTAAGATCTTGACGATAACTGGGATTTATTCCAATTTCATGGTTTAATGTAGTTTCAACTATAGGAAAACCCGCCTTTCTCAAAATTGCCCAATAAATCATGATTCTTCTTCTTATTCGAGTTTGTTCTCCATGGTCCTCTATACTTCCGATGGAATCAATAGCAGGAAATTCACTTGCAGTAAAAGCCCTAATGTATACCGAATTCCTCTTTTCCTCTTGTAAAAGATCTGAAAGAATACGAATTGATTCCTCTGGGTGCTCGTAAAAATTGAGTTTTAGGGGTCTTGCATTAGTTCCCGTCCTCGGATTAAATGAAAAAACCTCACAATCTTCTTCATAGGCAGTTTTTAGCGATTTACTGTCATCTTGTTCATTATCATTTGCATATTCTCCATCTATATCAAAAATAAGCTGACCAACATTACGTCCCCTTGTTGTCTCGATGATGCTTTCTGCAATAATTTTAACAGTATTACTTTTTCCTAACCTAGTTTTACCAAACAAAGCTGTTCTTGTACCTAGAAAATCTTTTGTAGAAACTTTTACTGGTACCGTTGGCAGTTTTTTATGAAGAGGAAATCTATTTTCTGTTGCTCGTAATTCTCCTATGGCAAACTGGTTTTCCTTAGTAATTAGTGAATTAGTTATTATTTCTAGCGTTTCTTCCGTTGGGGAATATACTTTGTATTTATGTGCACTAACATAATTAACCATATCATGACTAAATTCAAGTTCGTCAGTTTTTTCCGGATGTGGATAAAACATTCCAAGAACTGCAGTTCCTAGTGCTCCCCATTGAAGCTCACTTTGAGTAAAGATATCTAATTCTGGCATTGATTTTTTGTGTAATTCAAAGTATGTTTGTTGGACTTCCTTTTTTAATGGAGTCTCTGCAGCATCCAGAACTTGAAGTAAAATAAAATGAGGAGGAAATTCTGTATAATTTGAGGGAATCATTATCAAAAAAGAATTTCGAGGAATACCACCGACTGCAATTTTGAAAGGATCAGATGTAATTATTGTAACCTTATCGTAACCAATTTCTAACGCATATCCAACAAATTTTAGATCTTCTTCTTTCTTTGCAATCTCGTTGTTCTTTTCGGATTCAAGAAATTCTTTTATAACTCTCAGAGGATGATTTTGAAAAGATTTTTCCTCTAAGAATTCCTTCATATATTCATATTTTAGTTCTAATATTTTACCTTAATTATTGATTAACACTTCACCTATGGTTGTAGTCAAAATTCCAACTTTAGAACTAGTTCCTATTGAGAGTTTGTGTATGTTAAAGTCAGTAAAAAGTCTCTGGATGTCAGGATGTGAAGAAGTTGTCATAGCCCATTTTACACCATGTCGTGAAGCCCTTTTCAGAGTACTTGCTAATCTTATATGATCATCATAAGAAAATTGGTTTCGCGTATAATGAAGCCATGTTAGATCTCTTTTACCAAGAGAATAAGGAGGATCTACGAAGATAAAATCATCCTTATTACATGAATCTATCACCTCTTCAAAGTCACTGCATTTCAATGTAGTATGTCTTAATCTTCTTGAAACATCAACAAGAGATTCTTCATCTACAACCCATCTCCTATCTTGACCACCATACCCAACAGTGAAATCACCGTTAGCATTGTATCTCCACATTCCCTTAAAACAAGTTCTATTCAGATACAGTGTTCTTGCAGCTTTGAAGGCAAGATCTTTTTCCGTGATTTCAATAGATCTTACTGCATAGTATCCTTTTTTTGTACTAGGAAACCTTTCAAATAATTTCCATACTTTTAGAGGGTCTTTTTTAATTCCTCTATACAAATTCATCAAATCATTACTAATATCTGAGAGAATTGCTGATTTGGGATTCAATGCGAAGAATACTGCAGCACTGCCTACAAAAGGCTCAACAAATCTTCCTTTAATTGAATCTCGATGTGGCAGATATGGAAATATGTATTTGAGAATTTTATCTTTTCCACCAGCATAACGAATTATCTTTAGTTTGGGATATTTTTTGTATAGTAATTGATGTGTTTTGAGAGCTTGAATCATTTCTTCTTCTCCTTTTTAATAGGTAAAATGACAACCACCTCTTTGTTTATCAGGTCAGAAGGGAGTGTAATTTTTCCGCTTGTATCATTGTTTTTTATTACAACTCTAGTGAAAATCTCTGAATATTTTATAGAATCTAATTTTAATTCTCCACCTAATCTACCCTCAACTTTTGTCATAATCTATTAATAGTCAATTAATAGATTATTTAAGGTTTTGATATACCAAAAAAGAATTATAAATCTTTTTCCGTAATAATGATTTTTTCATATGTGGACTTGATAAACAATTGAAAACATGAAATGGTGTGGAAATTTACTAATAAGTTACAAACTGTCTGAATTGTAGTTATAATTCTAGGATCAAATCAGATAGACTATAATACATCATAGTAAATCAGACCCATTTTATTCGTAAATATCCCTCTTCTTGATCGATACGTTAATTCTTGATATGAAAAAAACAAAGATGTGAGTCTTACTAGTTTCTTGAAAATACCTGAAGTTAGAAAGGAATTTCTCAATACCTTTGAATTCAAATCGCCTATGCTTTCTGCTCAACTTAAAGCACCGCCGCAAACTAAGAACTATTCACTTGTAGGAACTGCGTTTGATTATCTGTTAAGATTTCATCTTGAAAGACTCAATCATAACTCAATTACACGACCTTGGGTGGCTGAGGGTGCAGTTGAACTTACCAAACCTAAGCCTGAAATTTATGAAAAACTGGTGGCGATCCTAGACGCAATAAAAAAAGTTCATACATCATTTCTTAAAACTGGAAAATTATCTGACAGCATCACAACTGCTTCAATCATCCTTGCAAAATTAGACTTAATTTATAGAGTTGGACGATTAGAACCAAATCTTCTTGACTTTGAAGATGGAGATATTATTGACTTGAAAAACTTAATTTCCATAACGAATTATTCCCTTTTTAAATCAAAAAATATTTCTATTCTTAACCCTACATTTGGAATTGCATCATCAATGGTTGGAGGTGCTGACGCTGATTTTATTATAGATGATACATTGATTGATATAAAGACAACAAAAAATCTTAAGTTTGAAAGAGAACACTTTGATCAACTTATCGGTTATTACATACTAAGCAAAATAGGAGGAATATATGGAATAAATAATCATAAAATTAAAAAAATTGCAATATACTTTTCACGTCATAGCATTTTACATGCAATTCCAGTTTCAAATATAGAAAACAATCCAAGATTCAATTCCTTTGTGGAATGGTTCAAAAATAAAGCAAAAAATACTTTTAGAGAATCTAACTTAAAAAATCTAGAACCAAAATCTAGTTTATAGAAATTTCATATAACATTCATGATATGGGGTTTTGATAGTTAGACAATGTGCTTTCAATGTGCGTTTGTGTTTTTTAAAGAAAATTTAGAAAAAATATCCCTGTGCTAGGAATAAAGATTATCCAAATATGATCTAAATTCTTCAGTTAAAAACCAGCTGTAAGAGTCTTTTAGTTTTATTGCAGTAATAGGTTTGGTAAGTGTTTGCTCTTCTGTTTTTTCTACTAGTTTTAAAATAGATAATTGCTCCATGTTTTTTAGTGCAGTAGCTATTGATACTTTTGCTTTTTCTATGAATTGACTTGTGTTAATTTTACCATTATTTTCAATCAGTAGTTTGAATAATTCCACTCTTTCTTTTGGAGCACTTGAAAATGCAACCAACATTGCAACTCCAAGATCGTCATGTGTTATGAAATTTCTCCCGCAAATAACTGCATGACCTCTTGTTAGATTGTAAAGTGAAGTCAATGCTCTTTGTGGATCTTCAATGATAGGACTCTCATAATTATAATTAGAACCCCCAGAATGGTAAGTATCATAAGTTGGTATTGATGCCCTTAGTGAAGCAAGTATTTGGGCTAATTTAGCAAGTTTCTCTAAGACTAGAGGATCATCTTTTGATGTATTCCATACTATCTTTCCATTGATCTGATTTAGAAATGCTTTTACCAGCTCCCAGAAGGATTGTAATTGTTTTTTTGCCTCTTCTAGTTTGATGTTATATGATTTATCTTTCAAATTGGCTATCATTTTTTGTTGTTTTTCTTCTTCTGGGATTGCATCAGTAGGAATGCGTAAAAAGTACATCTTTGGCCCTAGATTACCTAATGTTTTCCACACATATCTTGAAATTTCTACTACAGCACCAATCCAAGTGAAGTAGCAATCTTCACTATATCCTCTTCTGCCACGTGATCCTGAATCACTTTGATAGCCCTTACCATCTAAAATTCTAATTAGAATTCCAATGATTTCTGTCAGATGTTCTTCTTTTGCTGAAAAAATTGGAGCTAATTCTGGAGTAATCAAAGTTTTGTTTTTGATCCTAGGTAAGAGATCAATGTTGGACAAGTTTTCTTCTGAAATGTTTGCTGCATGGGAAACAAAGGATTTTGAAGTAAAGAAATCAGACTTGTAACAATCAGGCAATGAATTGACAAGATCTAACATGGTAGATTTGTGACTCGCTGGTTGACCCAATAGAATCAGACAAAATGGGAGCGTTATATCAGAAATTAGTGATTGTGCTTTTACAGATAAACATGCCTCTAAAACATAGGATCTATTATTGAAATTTTTATTAACTATTTCTCGTAGTTTTCCTCTTTCCTTACTTAATGTATTGAGGTAGTTTACTGTAAGTGTAGATGCAGCAGCACTATCCACAGGGGGATTATTTCTAAATTTTCCATTTTTTGGCTTAACTTCTAGAGTCATTGATTATCCTCTCCTCTGAAATTAGATGTAATCTACCATCATCATCTATCTGAACAATAAAAGTTGGTATTTTATCAAACAACTTTATCCAGTCAGAATGAAATGCCAACACTAGATGACCTTCATATATCAAAGGAGTAATTGTTGCAATCTTTCTCATTCCTACTTCTCCTCTTTAGTTGAATCTTGTGATGTTACTGAATCAGTTGGCATCTCTCTACCAAAGGTGTCAAGACTTGGTTGGTTGAGATCCTGGAGCATGTTATGAGTCATTTCTCTCCTACATTTGCAATGAAAGTAATCAGTGCAGTACCTGTTGTGCTGAATTAGATACCAAATGGTATTGTTGAAATTATAGTTGTTATGCATACCATATTGTTCAAGGGTCTCTTTTGCTCTTTTACTAATGTATATTCGTCTCCATGTACTCATAGTAATCGATCCTCATACCATTTATCACAACTTTCTGCATGATTCATTAAATCATTTAAGATTGAATCCCAAGTTGATGTCTTATAACCAAAATGAGCAAGTCTACGTTTGGTTTTTTGTTTAATATTTATCTTTACCATAATTAATGGCAATTTAGTTTTTGCTTAAAAAGACAATGTAACTCTGTAATGATCTTACTTGTAAGCTCTGATCTTGCATGATCTTGTTATGTTCTTGTTATAATTTTGCTATGATCTTGCTATGATCAGCTATTGTATCTACGGGGTTTTTAAGAGACAAAATAATAATACTTTCAAATGAAAAGAAAGGTTTGTCCAAGATGTGGACGTGGATATGTAGGATATCCAGCATTATCAAGAGTTGATTGCGAAACATATGTATGCTCAGATTGTGGAGTTACTGAAGCATTTATTGATCTGTATGGATTGGATTCTTATCCACCCGCAATAAGACAACAGCACAAAGAATTTGTTGAAAAGATAAAACTCAGCAGTGGAAAAAAGGTTTTAAAAGGTAGGTATAGGTTCCTGAAAGAAAGTTAGGAGCATCACTTTTTTCTATATATCTTTAAAAGATGTTCAATTACATCATCCATACTAGTATATACACCTGATTTTGATTGCATTTCTCCTTGGATTTTCAATAGTTCTTTATGTAATTCATCTCTGGCAATGCGTATGGTTTTTACCATGTAAAGATATGGTATATATGGCATATATAGAATTTACCATAAAAATATCAAAATTTGTTCCTATTTTTTTAGCTATAATGTTGCCTCGAACTCAGAGACAGAGAGAGGGGAATATTCTGGTAACCCTCACACATATGGAAGCTGTTGTTTCAAACTTATTTGGGCTGTAAGATCCCTTTTTGTAATTCATAATGCCTCCCCCACCCTTTGTCTCTGATCTAAAAGATCTACTGTTATTCTGCACTGTCTCTCCCCCTCCCTCTCTCTGACTAGTATAGTGCTTGTATAGATCCTACAATACCACCTAGACAACCTTGACGACCAGCTAAATACTTCATAATGATAATTTCTGCATGACAAAGGTAATTCTACCAATCACACTTTTCATTTTACTAATATTAACAATTGTTTTTGCTTTAGTGGATCAATATTGGTACTTTTCGATCCTGACATTTTCTTTAGCACTAATAATTACGATAGTTTGTTGGATGTGGCAAATTTCAGGATGGGCAACTGATCTATTGAATAAATTAAATGATAAAGATGAATCTAAGGATAAGAATATAAAATAATTTTTATCAATCAAAACTATCTACAATATCTAAAACAGATTTTGCACCATCATTTCCAGGAAATATCTTGTTTGTATTTGTATCAACATACCAAATGTATTCAAGATTTTCTCTGTAAGTTTCTAAAATGAATCCTACTCTGTAAATTCCCCTCTCTTTAGTAAAATCTTCAATTGCATACCAATCTATCACAGTTGATGGATTTTTTAGAATATCCTCATTTGGATATGCAACATTGGCTACAACAGCAAGTGTCTGTCCAATATTCTTTCCCTGATTATCCTTACCCTTGTAGTAATACACAAACTCCACAATTTCTTTCTCTGTTGGTACTGAAGTATCCTCTTCCTCTTCATTATTAGAAATATCTTCTGCAACTGTCCAAATTATTGCTATGAATGCAATTATTGCAAAGAATATTCCAACTGCAATCATTTTTTGCTTTAAGGTGTATTGAGGATTCATGATTTATTGTAATAATATTGTAGCTAAGATGTATTTAACCGGTAATAATGGACAAAACCCACACTACAGGATAGCTACAAGATAGCTACTTGATAGATTCTTATCTTCTTGGATATGTTTTGGCCAGCAATTATAGAAAAAAGGTGCTTCAAGCATTACAAGATAAACCTCTTACTCCTGCCATAATTGCAGAAAAAACAGAGATCTATCCAAGCCATGTTAGTATGACATTGGTTGAGCTAACAAAGAAGAATATTGTTGTGTGTCTTACACCAGAACTAAAGAAAGGACGATTGTATGATCTAACAAAGGAAGGTAGGATTGTTTTGAAATATTTAAAATAACGATCTAAGGTTCAATTCGTTTATTTAACTCATAAAGAATTAATTCCGAACGTCTATCTAAAAATTTTTCATAATCATTATTCCAAATTCCAAATTCATCTAAATTATCAATAAGATGGGTTTTCATAGTATTTGATAATTCCAAATTATCATTTTGAAACTTCTTCATATAATCAGAAGGTGCTTTGGCACCAATTTCTCGTTTGTTTAGAAAATCATCAACAATTGTAATATTTGCAATAACATTAGCTTTAGTATCTGGAAATCCTTTATTTCTTAAATATGCTCGAGGAAAAAAGTGATGATAATTTTTGCTATTTGACTTTATCAACCATGAATTATCCAATTTGACAGGGCGATTGTTGTTAAATGATTTTGGGGCAAGAGATGTAAGCATGCATAGAATAGCTTTGCAAAAACTATCCCCAGTGCTAAACCAATAGTCTTTGATACTTTCTTTTGTCAATGACATCTGATATTTTTTATCATAACCAGGTTGATCATTATTCATTATAGACATAATTCGTTTTGTATCTTGGGCCAGTTTTCCCTCAACCCCACTTGAAAAACGATAAGACAAAGAGGATTTCCAGAAATATTCTTGTAGAAGTTTTGCCTGTTCACGAGAAGGTCGGCCATTATTTTGATAAAAGAAATATGAAAATGGTGCAATTAATGCCGAATATGGTAATATCTGTGAAACTGGTATTTGGTATTCAATTTTAAAAAAGTCAATCGTTTCTTTGATTGATTTAATTACCTTATCCCATACATCAATAATTTGTTGTTTATTTAATGATAAGATAGTTTTTCGTTTACAATCATTTACAAGATTAAGAGCAACACATTGGAGTACAGTGGCATCGGGCATTTCATACTCGCTTTGACTTAGAATTTCAGACAATTCTGAATATTTTTCAGCAAGATCAAATTTACCCTCTTCATAGGTTTTTGCAATCATTATTTCAAATAATGTTAGTTCTTGTCCACTAGTGTTAATTCTTGTAAATATATCAACTGCCTTCTCAATTGGATATTCAGGAATTTCAATTATAGAAAAGTCATATGTCTTGAATTTGTCTTTGTAAAGATCAATTTTGTCAATATATTCACTGTAATTATCAACTAAGAACCGTGTATCTTTGTGTAACAAATCATAAATTGAAATGTATTTTCCATCTGGTTTTTCTATTGTAACAAGTTCTTCTTCATCATCAGGATCCTTTTCTAAATCAACAAATATGCTCTTGTAATCAACATCTTTGTTTTCTTTAGTTACAGTTAATCCTCGAACAGTAACAAAAATAGTTGCCATTCTTTGTTGCCCATCCAAAATATACTGGATAAAGTCACCTTCTGGGCGATCAGGAAGATTAGCACCTCCTAGATTTTTTATACTCCTTAGTCTTTCACGTGTTTTCCAGATGATAAAAGTGCCTACAGGATATCCTTTGAGAATACTGTCAATGAGTTTGGAAGATTTATCCAAACCCCAAACAAAGTCACGCTGGAATTTTGGTAGTTTTAGAGTACCATTTTCAATGTAAGTTAGTAATTCTTGATATTTGTAAGAATGTGGTTTTGGTTGAGAAAGAATAGGCATTACAAATCACTATTATCATAAATTTTAGATGGAAATAACTCTATTTACTTTGTATTTCTGATTTCATTCGTTCTAACTCTCTACGCCACCATTCAATTACATCATGGCAATCTCTACAAACCGAAACTACTCTATTATCCAATTCTTTTACGTGATGTTTTGATATGTTATCTTTAGTTTTTCTACATACAATACATAATCCTCTGTTTGTGTTAGATGACATAATTTAGATTGAATTTTGTCTTATTTGATTATGATTATGGATCTTTTTTAGATCTTTACCAATCATAAAATTTCTAAATTAGACACACAAAATTAGATCCATGAAAATTCTTAGCTAACTTCAAGCTAATGATCTTTTGAATAATGTGTTTTTATGTAACGACATAAATAATAAAACATGAAACTAGCCAAGTTTCGCGTCCAAAACTACAAGAAGATAGATGATATTGGTTGGATCACTTGCAAAGATCTAACTGTTTTAGTTGGCAAAAATGAAGCAGGAAAATCAGCAATATTTAGAGGTCTTTCAAAATTGAATCCGTCTGATGGAGAAAAATATGATGGCCTTAAAGAATTTCCACGTAGACGTTATTCTGCAGAATTTAAGCAAAGAGATTGGATTGTAAGCAGTGCTGAATTTGAATTATCCAAAGAAGAAAAAGTACAACTTGGTGAAATTTCACCATTATTAAAGAATGTTCCTACCATAGTTTGTTCAAGATATTATTCAGATAAATTTGAAGTCGAATTCAAGTCAGACATAATAGCAACCAGTTTTACTGTAAAATCTGTCTTAAACAGTATCAGGAAATTGAAGAAAGAAACCGAAATTGTTGTAGCCCCTTCTGGTAAAGGTGAAGTACTAACAGAAATTAAATCTGATTTTGCTTCATTTTTACAGAAAAAAGGAAATGAACTAGAAGGAAAAGACCCTTTGAAGCCAGTTCCAGAAGAATTTGTAAATGAGATCTGCAAGAAACTCAATTCTAGGATAAATGAAGACTGGCAAACTACTACATTTCAAAAGATAATTGAGGAAAAAGATAAACTACAGCACCAAGTTGAGGCTAAAGAAGAATTAAAGAAAGCTGAAGATTGGGTTAGGAAAAACATTCCGCAATTCATCTATTTTGATAGATATGATGTTATTGATAGTGCTGTACATGTAGGTGACTTTGTTCGTAAACTAGATGAAAACCCAAAAAATCCTAGATTAAGAACAACTAAGTGTCTTTTTGAGCATGTCGGACTTGATCCTGAATTTCTCCTCAAACTAGACCCAAATCAACCAAACCATACTGTAGAAACTCTAAGACGATGGGCTGATGAACGCGCTATAAACTTGTCATCAGCATCTACTGCAATGACCCAAAAATTCTCAGACTGGTGGGAGCAGAGAAAACACAAATTCAGATATCAGATAGATGGTCAACTATTTCGTGTATGGGTTTCAGATGATTTAGATCCTAGTGAAATAGAGCTTGATCAGAGAAGTGCAGGCATGCAATACTTCTTCTCCTTCTACTTGGTCTTTCTTGAAGAAGCCGAAAAAACTCACAAGAACTCTATCTTATTGTTGGATGAACCAGGTCTACATTACCATGGAACAGCTCAAATGAAAACCATTGAATTCCTTCGAAAGCTTTCAGGAGAGAATCAGGTACTATATTCAACACATTCACCATTTATGATTGATGGCAATCATTTGGAAGATATTAGGGTAGTTTACGAAGACTCAGAGACCGGCTACGCAAAAGTTTCTGAAAACATTTGGCCAAATGACAAAGAATCTGTGTTTCCCCTTCAAGCAGCACTTGGCTACACTATAGCACAAACTCTCTTTCAAGCAAAAAAGCAGCTAATTGTAGAGGGTTTAACAGATTACTTTATTCTTAAAGCAATGAATGAACTTCTCTCAAAAAAGAAAATGAGTACTCTAAAAGATGATGTAATAATTACACCATCTGGAGGCATAAGAAATCTACTACCACTAGCTTCTATGTTTAAGGGAAATAATGTGAAATTGGCAATTTTATTAGATGCTGATATGCCCGCCATGGAAAAACAAAAAGAAATGAAGGAAAAACTTCTCATAGACTGTCTTCTTCTTAATTCAATTACAGATCAACAAAAAATCGAAATTGAAGATTTATTCCCTGAAAAACTCTATCTTGATGCAGTAAAACAGGAATACAAAGACATTGAATTTGATTTTACCAATGAAGAATTAAGAATTCTTGGAATTTCTAAACGGGTTCAGGCATTATTCAAGAGAAAGAATAAAAATTTTGAAAAATGGATTCCAACCAATGTTCTTGTAGATTGGATACAATTGGATCAAAAAGGAGGACAACGCATTCCCATTCAAACCTGCAAATACTTTGAATCAATTTTTGCTGAAGTTAACAAGAGACTTTAATTCATTTAATTGGATGTTTTGGTCTTTGTGATCAAATTAATTAAGATGACCTTTTCTCAACATGGCATGTTATATTGGAAGAGTTTCTTGGACCAAGCTGAACTTGATTTGAGTAGAGCTAAGAATCTATTTGAATCAGGTGATTATGGATTTTCAGCTTATTCTGCACAGCAGTCGTTGGAAAAACATGTGAAATCTTACTTCTATAAACTTGATTTGATAGATAATAATCCTCAAAGGTTTGGCCATTTGCCCTTAACTGCAATTCTAACAGATCTTAAAAATGAAATGGACAAAATAGAACGCAGGCAACAAAGTAATAAATTCTTTCTAAGTATGTTGAGACCAGCATTTTCACTATACAAGGAGATATTGGGTTTATTCAAGGATATTAAAAAATCAGACCAAAAAATACTGTATTGGAAGTATTCCCTAAACCTACCTGCTACAAGTCAAATTTTTGATGATAAGATAGGTAAAATAAGGAAACTGCTAAGTCAATTTAATAACGCTTTTAATATTTATGATGAACAGAGCTTCAATCCTAATGTAAGTAAGATACAAGAAAAGTTTTCTAAAAGTGATGCACAAAACATTCTTGAATTTAAAGATCTTTTTAAAACTATGTCAGAAGAAGCAATAAATCTTGATATGAATAAAATCATACAAAATAAAAAATTACAAGAAAAAGAGGTGAAATTACTTGAAAGCTTCAATGAATTGCAAAAGGGTGATAGTGTTATTGGAAAGACTATTCAAGGAGACATGAAAAGAATGATGGCATATACTAAAATTCTACCTTATTTGGAAACAATAATGAAATCATTTCCTCATGAAGATATAGGAAGATATCCTACAGAGATTGATAAGAAAGACTCTACCAAACTATATGTTGAATATAAGGACAATCTCTTTGTTTTAATAAATGAGATTTCAAATGTATGTAATAATATCAAGGCTATTATTTATGAATCAAAATAATGATTAATGTATTGAGACATTTATATAGAAAAAATACTCGATAGAAAGCACTTTATTTTCAAAGAGTTTCTTTTCATTTGTGAATTATACCAACAAAGTAGTTGTAGTTACAGGAGCATCAAGTGGTATAGGGGAAGAATCAGCTGCAGAGTTTGCTAGGCGACGTAGTTCTATAGTGGTTGTTTCACGAAGAAAAGAAAAGCTTGACGACGTAGCCAAAAAACTCACTAAATATGGCTCAGAAATCCTTGCGTGTACATGTGATGTTTCTCAAAAGCAGCAAGTAGAACAGATGAGTAAGACTGTTCTTGATAAATTCGGACGAATTGATATTCTGGTAAACAATGCAGGGTTTGCAATTTACGGTTCTGTGCTTGATTTAAAAATTGAGGAAATAGAATCTCAGATGGCGACTAACTATCTAGGAATGGTCTATTGTACGAAAGCTTTTCTACCAAAAATGCTGGAGCAAAGATCTGGACATATAGTAAACGTAGCCTCAGTTGCAGGAAGCTTTGGATTGCCAGGAATTGCATCTTACTGTGCATCAAAGTT
>Ga0187893_10006725_pt1 | contig 19451 bp, 15 predicted proteins | sample MA1701074metaG_FD_139574 | JGI IMG/M metagenome (GOLD analysis project Ga0187893, IMG submission 139574) | White microbial mat communities from a basaltic lava cave in the Kipuka Kanohina Cave System on the Island of Hawaii, USA - MA170107-4 metaG ... | reverse complement strand
GGAAACAACTTCCCGCACACGTACTACGGCCTCGAGCCCGGCACGACCCGCGACCAGGTCCGGAAGTGCCTCGAGGACTGGAACAAGGGCGACAACGGGATGCTCGACCTCTGCAAGGCCTACCGCCTGAAGCCGGGGACGGGCTGGCTGATTCCGCCGCGGGTGCTCCACGCCCCCGGCTCGATCCTGACGTACGAGCCGCAGTGGGGGAGCGACGTCTTCGCGATGTTCCAGTCGATGGTCGAGTGCCGCTGCGTCCCCTGGTCGCTCCTCATCAAGGACGTGCCGAAGTCGAAGCAGAAGGACCTCGACTACATCGTCGACCTCATCGACTGGGACTTCAACACCTGCACCCACTTCAAGGACGCCTGCTACCTCGAGCCCCTCGCGGTCCAGGACTCCGCGAGCGAGGGCTGGGTGGACCGCTGGGTGGTCTACGGCCGGATCCACGGGAAGCAGCTCTTCTCCGCGCGCGAGCTCACCATCGAGCCGGGCGCGAAGGCGACGGTGAAGGACGCCGGCGCCTCGGGCGTGATCGCGGTCCAGGGGAAGGGCCGGATCGGCCCGCACGAGATCGAGACGCCCGTCATGATCCGCTTCGGCCAGATGACCCAGGACGAGGTCTTCATCTCGCACGAGGCGGCGACGCGGGGCGTCCGGTTCGAGAACACGGGCACGGAGCCCTTCGTGACGCTCCGCTACTTCGGGCCGGACGTCTGGCCCGACAAGGCCTATCCCGACGTCGGCGACCACAAGAAGGCCAGGAGATAACCGGACCGAGAGACAGGAGGGCGGCGACCATGAAGCGCATTTCCATCGGCACCTGGGCGTACACGATCGGACCGTACCAGAACACCCCCGTCCCCTTCGAGGAGACCTGCCAGAAGCTCAAGGCCCTGAAGTTCGACGGCCTGGAGCTGGGGGCCTTCAACTTCCACCCCACGCTCGCCCACCCGAACCCCGTCAACTGCCCGACCAAGGAGTCGCGGCAGCGGGTGCTCGAGATCATGAAGAAGCACGGCCTCGCGTTCTCCGGCATCGCGGCCGACCTCTGGAACTACCCGGGGCACGAGATGCACCTGGTCGACGCCACCGACGGCGGCGCCGCCTACATCGCCGAGTTCAAGAAGCTCCTCCAGTTCACGGTCGACCTCGGCATCAAGGTCTTCCGGGTGGACACCGTCCAGGACCCCAAGGTCCTGATCGGGCTGAGCGACTCGGACGTCGCGGCGGCTCGGCAGAAGGTGATCAAGACCTGGAAGACCTGCGCCAGGCTGGCCGCGGAAAAGGGGGTCGTCCTCTCCTGGGAGTTCGAGCCCGGCTTCGCCTTCAACCGCCCCAGCGACATCCTCCGGATCCTCGACGAGGTGAACGAGCCGAACATGGGCGCCATGTTCGACACCTGCCACGCCTACACCGTCGGCGTCGTGGGCGCCAAGCAGACCGGCGGCCCGAAGGAGACGGTCGAGGGCGGCGTGCTCGGCTTCGCGAAGAAGCTGCGCGGGAAGATCAACCACATCCAGCTGATCGACTCCGACGGCTCGCTCCACGACGACCACACCTCGACCCACAACCCGTTCTTTACGGGGAAGGTCGACTTCGGCCCCGTCCTCCAGGAGCTCAACGCCCACTCCGGCGTCAAGCACGACTGGTGGTGCATCGACCTCTGCTTCTGGCCGGACGCCTGGCCGGGCACGGAGACCGCCAAGAAGTCGATCGACCTTCTCAACATCGCCTACGGCGGGAACGGCCGGGCGAAGGAGGGCGGGAAGGCCGCGGCGGGCGCGAAGCGGAAGGCAGGCGGCGGGAAGCCCAAGGCCAGGAAGGGCGGCAAGAAGGGCAAGCGGAGGTAAGGAGCGCGCCATGAAGCAGGTCAAGGTCCTCGTCATCGGCCAGGGCTTCATGGGCGGGATCGCCCATTCCCGCGGGATCCTGGAGGCCAACTATCAGCTCCGGCCGCGCGGGATCGAGCTCGCGCTCGACTGCGTGGCGGGCACCAACGCCGAGAAGCTCGCCGTCACCCAGAAGACGTACGGCTACGCCCGGACGTCGACCGCCTGGGAGAAGGAGATCGGCAAGGCCGACCTCGTCGTGGTGACGGCTCCCAACAAGGAGCACGCGTCGATGGCGGTCGCGGCGCTCAAGGCGGGCAAGGCCGTCGTCTGCGAGAAGCCGCTCAGCTCGTCGCTCGAGACCGCGCAGGAGATGGCGGCGGCCGCGAAGCAGGCCGGCGCGCCCACGATGGTCACCTTCTGCTACCAGGGCGCCCCGGGCGCGCTCGAGGCGCGGCGGCTCGTCCAGAACGGGGCCATCCTCGGGAAGTCGGGCTACTTCGAGGGCACCTCGGAGTTCCTCCAGGACTGGGGCCGCGGCGGCCGCACGAACTTCCGGTTCCACGCCGAGCAGGGCCTGGGGGGGGTGATCGAGGACCTGGGAGCGCACCAGGTGGATCTGGTCCAGTTCATCCTGGGGAAGAAGGTGGTCGAGGTCTCGGCCCAGACGCGCGTCTACGAGGGGGACGGCGAGGAGCTCCGGATGCTCCGCGGATCCGACGCGGCCGCGAAGGGGAAGGCGGTGGACGCGTTCGAAGCGGTGGCGCGGTTCGACAATCAGTGCACGGTGACGTTCCGGTCGAACCGGACGTCGACGGGCCACAAGGCGTTCTTCGAGACGGCGCTCCACGGCAACCGGGGCGGCGTGATCTGGGAGCTCGAGGACCAGGCGTATCTCAAGTTCTACTCCCACACCCGCACGGACGGCGCCAAGGTGGCCTCGCGCGAGCGCGGCTGGACGCAGATCCACCTCTCGGACCCGGGCGGGGACGGGCACCTGAACACGGACACGGTGCCGGGCCTGATCAACGGCTACCTCCAGTACTTCCGCTGGCAGTACCTGCACTTCGGCCTCAAGCTGCTCGGGCAGCCGGACAAGGCCTACGCGCCGCCCACGTTCGCGGACGCCTGCCAGGTGCAGGCGGTCTGCGACGCGATCTACCGCAGCGGCGCGAAGGACGGCGAGCGGACCAAGGTTCCAGGCTAGGCGCGGGGGCCGGATATACTCGATCCTGTGGTTTCTCTCCGCCGGCTTCCGGGCTCCGTCCGCAAGGCGCTCTGGATCGCGGGTTCATCGCGGTGCAGGGAAACGACGAGAAGCACGTCCTCGGCGTGCTCGAGAAGTCGTCCGGGTTCTTCGAAAAGCTGCGGGCGGCCCGCCGGATCGGATCCTGCCGCTACGTCCGCGATTACTCGGAGCCGCTCTACTTCAACCCGCCGTCGCAGGCGGCGGCAGCCCTTCGCACGGCCAAGCTCCTCGGACTGCAGGTCCAGGCCCAGGCCGGAACGGGCAGGGAGGAGGAAGCGAGGGAGACGTTCCGGGACCTCCTCGCCCTCGCCCACTCGTTCAAGGACGAACCGCTGCGCCTTTCGCAAATCGTCCGAATGGCCGTCCTCGGCGTCGCCCTGGAAGCCGTCCACGAGAGCGTGACCCGCAAGACGGTGAAGGAGGAACTGCGCGCCTGGCTCGAAGTCGTCCCGCCGCCGGAGGCGGGGGAGGGCGCCATCGCGCTCGCCCTGTCGCAGGCGCGGCTCGCGGTGCTGCGGACGGGCCTGGAGTGGGAAATCGAGCGGGTGGAGAAAGGACGATATCCCGAACGGCCGGCCGCCGTCGATCCGCTCACCGGCCGACCCCTCGGGTACGACCGTGAGGCCGGAAGGCTCTCGAGCTCAGGGCTCCAGGGGATGACCGACCTGGAGCTGACGCAAGGTCAGCTCGTCTGGAAGCTCCGGCATCCGCCCGGAATGTGAAGAGCTTACCGCAGTCCCCCCGGGGGAGTGAACTCGCGGGCTTATGTGACCTATTATGACAGACTAAAGACGTTTAAACAGGTAGGAGGAATTCGATGGACTTCCGCGGCCTGTCGAGCGACGCCCTGGAGGCGGCGCTCCTGGGTCTTCGCAGGCGGGAGCGGCAGCTCGAGGTGCAAGTCCTCCAGGGCCTCATCGAGGTGGAGCGACGACGTCTCCACCTGGACCGGGGGTACGGATCCCTCTTCGCGTACTGCGTGGAGCTCCTGGGCTACTGCGAGTCGGCGGCCGGCCGTCGGATCGCCGCAGCCCGGGCGCTCCGCCGCTGCCCCCGCATCGAGGCGATGCTCCTGGCGGGCGAGGTTCACCTGAGCACCGTCGCGATGGCGGCCAAGGCGATCGCGAAGGACGAGCGCGTGCTGGATCGGATCCGAGGGAAGACGCGCCGGCAGGTCGAGGAGATCCTCGCCGCCGGCGGGACTTGGGAATTCAGGTTCGACGCCGGAGCGGCCTTCAGGGAGAAGTTCGAGCGCGCGCGGGCGCTGCTCTCGCGAAAGCATCCGGACGGCGTCACGCCGGAACAGGTCCTCGAGGCGGCGCTCGACGAATACCTCAAGCGGCACGAGCACTCCCCCCGGGGGAGTGGGGGAGGGGCGAGATACATCCCCGCCGCCGTCCGGAGGGCCGTGTCGCGTCGTGACGGAGACCGCTGCACGTTCGTGGGACCGGACGGGCGACGCTGCGGATCCACGTGGGACGTGGAAGTCGATCACGTGAAGCCCTGCTCGCGGGGTGGAGGGCGGCGGCTGGAGAATCTGCAGCTTCTCTGTTCGGCGCACAATCGACGGAAAGGAACGGCCTGGATGGCGTCGTTCCAGCGGCGGGAGTAGATTCAGTCCGCCCGGGCGGCCTTCCAGCCGCCGCGGAGGAGGGCCTGGAGCTCCTTCGCGGTCGCGGCGTGGGCGGGATCCGAAGCGAGGTTGACGAACTCGCGAGGGTCGCGGTCGTGGCCGTAGAGCTCGGCGCCGGCCTTGCCCTCGTCCCACTCCGTGTAGCGCCAGCGCTCCGTCCGGATGGAACGGCCCAGCTTCTGGCCGCGCGTCACCGTCGTGAAGGCGCCTCGCTTCCACGCGCGGTCCGGGCCGTTGAGCAGCGGCTTCAGGCTCCTCCTGGGGAGCTCGTGCGCGGGCTTGAGGCCGCACAGGTCGGCGAGCGTGGGATAGGGGTCGACCAGCTCCGCGACCCGTTTCGACGAGCGGCCCTTCGCCTTCATCCCGGGGGCGCGCAGGATGAGCGGCACCTGCGCGGAGTCCTCGAAGAGGCTCATCTTCTGCCACTGGCCGTGCTCGCCCAGCGACCAGCCGTGGTCGCCCCGGAAGACGACCGCCGTGTTCCCGGCGAGACCGAGCCGGTCGATCGCGGCCAGCACGCGCCCGAGCTGCTCGTCCATGAGCGTCGTGCACGCATAGTAGGACTGGATCATCTCCCGGAGCTCCTTCTCGCCCAGGCCGTAGTGCGGGAGCTTGACTATGCAGCTTCAACGGGAGGTCGAAGGTGTCGGCTTCGGACCCTCCGGGATCTCGAATTCCTGGATCTTCCGCGGCCTTCCGGTGACAGAGGGAGCGTAGAGCCGGGAGATGAGAGAATGAAGATCCTTCTGGCGCTCGGGTTCCTGGTTCCCGCCCCTCCCCAGGACGGCGGCCTCGAGCCGTGGGCCTCGCGCCGCCAGCCGTCGGACGTCGCGAAGAAGCACGCCGAGGAGGTCTCCGCGGCCAGGCACGCCTACGCGGTCGCCCAGGGCGGGACGATGGACGGGCGGAACTGCCGCTCGCCGATGGGCTGCGGGATGTCGCGCGAGGGGGCGGTCGAGCAGACCTGGGAGTCGAACCGCGCCGTGCGGATGGAGAACGTGGGGGACGCCGACGTCGTCAACCCCTGGCTCTCCAACGGCCGGAACACGAACCGCACGTTCGACGAGATCGTCGCGGCCGCGACCGCGCCCGGCATGAGCGAAGCGGACAAGGCCAAGGCGCTCTGGTGGTACCGGGTCCAGCGCCGCTACCACTTCGGCGCCGCCGACGGCTCCGAGGAAGGGGACCTCGTCAAGTCCCTGAACGTCTACGGCTACAACTCCTGCGGGAGCGACGCCATGATGATGGGCGGGCTCTGGCGCCACATCGGCCTCAAGACGGCCCCCGCGCACGGCGTGGGTCACTGCATCGCCCAGGTCTTCTACGACGGCCGCTGGCACCTCTACGACGGCGACCTCATGGCCCTCTACCTGGACCGGGACAACGAGACCGTCGCAGGCGAGCAGGACATCGTGCGCGACCACGACCTCATCAAGCGGACCCACACGCAGGGCATCCTCCTGCCCGAGACCCGCGGCACCCAGGAATGGGTCGCGGGGATCTACGGGTTCGAGGGCGAGGTCACCGGGCAGCGCGACTGCTACAAGGACGGGAGCCTGAAGATGACGCTCAGGCCGGGCGAGGCGCTCGTCTGGCGCTGGGGGCACCTGACGCCGGCGAAGTACCACGGCTCGACCGAGCCGGCGCTCTATCCGGACACGATCTGCAACGGCCTGTGGGAGTACCGCCCCGACTTCTCCAAGGACGCGTGGAAGAAAGGGGCCGTCGTCGAGAACGTGAAGTCGACCCCCGAGGGCCTGGCCGCGGAGGACGGGAAGACGGGCTCCGTCACCTGGGCGATCCGCGTCCCCTATGTCCTGCTCGGCGGGAAACTCGTGACGGAGGGGAGCGGCGCGGAGTTCTCGCTCTCGTGGGACGGCAAGGCCTGGGAGAAGGTCGACGCGGACCTCGACCCCAAGTTCGGCCCGCGCCCCGCGAGGTACGGCTATCAGCTCCGCTGCCGGCTCTCGGGCGCCGCGCGCCTCAAGTCCCTCCGCATCGTGAACGATCTCCAGATGGCGCCGCTCGGCCTGCCCGACATGGGCGTCGGGAAGAACGCGTTCGTCTACACGGACGAGACCCCCGGGAAGCGCCGGGTGCGGATCACCCACGAGTGGGTCGAACGCTCGACCACCAAGCCTCCGGCGGCTCCCGCCGCGGCGGTCTTCCCCCCCGACAAGGGGGAGGCCGAGGGGACGGACCTCGTCTTCAAGTGGAAGGACGCGGTCGATCCCGACGGCGACAGGATCGCCGACTACCACTTCGAGCTTTCGAACCGCGCCGACCTCCGCTTCCCGCTCTCGATGAGCTTCTACAAGATGATCTCCCGGACGCCCGACAAGGGGAGCGCGCGGTTCACGCTGCAGGGGCCCGGGCTCCTCACGGCCGACCGGACCTACTACTGGCGCGTCCGGGCGAAGGACGAGAAGGGCGTCTGGGGACCCTGGAGCGCGATCTGGAGCTTCACGCCGCGCGCGCCGAACCATCCCGTGAAGCTCGCGATCGAGTCGGGCACCCTCCGCTGGTCGGCCAACCCCACCGGCCGGAAGCCCGCGTCGTACCGCGTGTACGGGAGCGACGAGCGCGGGTTCTCGATCAGCGACCAGCCCTACGCGGTCGCCGTGGGAGCGACGAAGGAACTCGCCAACCCGTTCCCCGCCAATTTCATCGCGGAGGTCAAGGGGACGGAGATGGCCGTCGTCGGCCCCAAGGCGGACCCCGCGCGGCCGGTCCGGACGTACTACCGCGTCGTGGCCGTCGACGAGAAGGGCCGTCGGAGCGGGCCGTCCGACTACGTCGTGGCGCCCCGGCCCCACATCTACAGCGTCCCCGTCGTCGCGGCCAAGGCGGGCGCGCCGTACCGGTACGCGGTCCTGAGCAACCGCTCGCTCGGCGACCTCCGGCACCGGCAGCCCGGGGGCGCGGGGTTCTGGGAGCTGGAGCGGCCGAAGTTCGCGATGGTCAAGGCGCCCGAATGGCTCTCGATCGACGCCGCGACGGGCCTCCTCTCGGGGACGCCGCCGGCGGCCGGGACCTTCGACGTCGAGGTGAGCGCGACGATCGACCGGGAGGTCCGGAAGCTGGACCCCGGCGTCCTCCAGTGGGGCAACGAGAAGGTCCTCTCGACCGCGACCGAGCGCGTGGGCGTCGCGACCCAGAAGTTCGCGGTCACCGTGACGAAGTGATCAGCGCGCCCCTTCCAGCTTCGAGCGGTAGGCCTTGAGCGCGTCGCGATACTCCTCGAGGGCCGGCTCGGGCAGGACGCCCGCGTGGCGCTTGAGCTCGGCCTCGACGCGCGAGACCAGGTACTCGACCTCCTCCCGGCGCGGGCGGAGCGATCGGCCCTCGACCTCGACGTGCCAGGGAGCCGTGTGGGCGAAGCGGACGCGCCTGTCCGGCCGGTCCTCGAAGCAGCGGACGGCGATCCACGACGAGCCTTCGATCCGGACGGAGGCCTCGAAGGGGGACGCGTATCCGCCCTTCGCGCCGGCTGCGTTCGCGGGCTTGAGCCGCTCGGCCACCTCGCCGTTCACCACGATCTCGAGCCGGCCCAGCGGCGAGGCGCTCTCGACCGTACCCGAGACCCGGATCTCCCGGGCCCCCCGGAAGACGTGCCCCGGGTCCTGGCCGTCGGCCTGCGCGTAGAGGAGCGGCCCGGTCGTCACGAAGCTCCGCCCCTCGTTCAGGCCCTTCATCCAGGCCTCGTAGGAGAAGCGCTCCCCCGTCCGGACGTAGACCCGGCCGAAGCCGAGCGGGACGGGGTGGACGCCCGAGGCCGAGCCCGCGGTGGGCCGGAGCCGGAAGCCGCAATCGAGGAGGGCGTAGTAGTTCAGGAACCCGAATTCCGTCCAGCCGAGCTCGGTCATCCCCCTCTCGTCGCGCTCCACCTTCATCCACTCCGCCTCGCGCTCGCCGAACTGGGTGAAGCCGAACTGGGTCCGCCAGTGGTGGTTGTTGGCGAGCTCGAAGAGGTCGATCCCGAGGACGGGGACGAGCATCATCGACCAGGGCCAGTTGTGCTTGTCGAGCTCGAGGAGCGCGCCCTCGGCCCGCGCCCCGTCGACCGACGGCCGGACGGGCGGCACGCCCTTCTCGAGGAGCGCCTTGTGGCCGAGGACGAAGAAGGCTCCGAGCGTGTGGGACTTGCCGCCGACGGTGAAGATCTCGTACTCGGTGTTGCGGGGCCAGACGACGTGGGTGGGATCGACCTCGATGAGCCGGGGCTCGGGGTCCTGGGCGACGACCGCCCGGCCCTTCTTCGGGGGGTCGTAGGCGGTGGTGACCCAGTACGAGAGCGGAAACGCGACGTTGAGGTCCTCCGCCAGGACGAGCGTCGGGAGTTCCTCGAGCGGGCGGTGGACGTGGGTCTCCCCCGACCACCAGCCGCGCGAGTCGGCGTCGGCGAAGCGGCGGAGCGCGAGCTTCGCCTGGGCGCCGCCGGCGCCGAGCGTCACTCGGACGCTCTCCGCCAGGTACTCCTTCCCGCGCTCGATCGAGAGCGCGTACTCGCCCGGAGGGAGCTCGGCCGCGAAGGGATGGGCGGAGAGGGTCGTGTGGACCTCCACGCTTCCCTTCTGCCGCTCCTTCCGGTAGGGGACGGCGGTCCCGCCCTCGGAGCGGACGTGGTGGAAGGCGCCGTCGGGGCCCTGGAGGTAGAGGCGGCAGGCGAGAGGACGGCCCGTCTCCGCGTCCACGACCTCTCCCCGGAGCGGAGCGGCCTGGGCCAGCGCGAGGAGCGCGGCGATCTGGATCATCATTTCTTCTCCGACACGCCGGCCAGCTCGAGGATCGTGGTCGCGGCGTTTCCCTGGACCTTCGCCCGGGCCACCATCTTCACCGCCCCCCCCGGGACCCGGTCGGAAACCCAGAGCTCCGTCTCCGCCTCGCCGAGCGGACCCTTCGTCTTCCCCTCGAGTTTGACGCAGGCGTACTCCTTCCCCGCGGCGCTCAGCTTCTCCTCGAGGGAGGTGGCGGAGAGATCGTACTCCTCCTGCCCCTCGACCCGGGAGACGACCCGGACGGGCATCGCGATCCCCTCGGCCAGCCAGAACTTGCCGGTGGCGGCGGCGGGGCCCCGCGAGCCCTTGGACTCCCAGACCGTGCAGTCGAGCTCGCGGCCGGCCAGGGTCAGCTTCTCCCGGCCCGCGCGGACGGGCACCGCGTCCTTCTCCTCGAGCGTCTGCTCGGTGCCGAGCTGCGCTATTTTCACTTCGACGGTGTAGCCCTCGTCCCCCGTCGACTTGAGGACGTGGGTGATCCGGCCCTCCTGCTTGAGGGCCCCGACCTCGCTCGTGAACGTGTAGGCCACGGTCGTCCCGGGCGCGTGCTTCATCCACGGGTGGCGGGAGGTCTCCAGCCTCTCCTGCGGCGCCGCCCCGATGGCCAGCGCGGCGAGCAGGGTGGAACCGAGCTTCATGGCCGTTTCTCCGGACAGGGCTACTCTACGCTCCGGGATGCGAAACGCGAGCTCCGAAATGCTCCCCTACCGCGCCACAAGCCGCGGGGGGATGAGCGCCTCGCGGGCCACCTTCTCCCCCTTCATGACGCGGAGCAGCGCCTTGAACGCCTGACGGCCGATCTCCTCCACGTCCTGGGCGATCGTGGAGACCGGCGAGGCCAGGAGGTCGGCGTCGGCCAGGTCGTCGAAGCCCACGAGCTCGAGGTCGCCCGGGATCGAGAGGCCCGCGTCCTTCACGGCCCGGAGCGCGCCCAGCGTGAGCCAGATGTTCGCCGTGTAGAGCGCCGTGAGCCGGGGCTTCCGGTCGAGGAGGACTCTCACCGCCTTCCGGGCCTCCTCGGCCACCGGGTTCTCCACGATCTCGACCGCCGCCGGGCGGAGCCCGTGCCGGGCCATCGCCTTCCGGAAGCCGTCCAGGCGGTACTGGAAGGTCTGGATGCGGAGCGGGCCGGCCAGGTGCGCGATCTCCCGGTGGCCCCGCTTGACGAGGTGGTCGACGGCGAGCGCGGAGCCGGCCCCGTGGTCCGTCCGGACGCAAGGGATGTCCTCGCCCCTCACCGAGCGGTCGATCTGGACCAGGGGGCGTCCGTCCTTCCGGAGCTCGGCGAGCGTGGTGTCGGCGACGGTGACCGGCGACACGATGAGGCCGTCGACCCGGTGCTCCTGGAGCATCTGGACGGCGCGGCGTTCGCGCCCGGGGTTCCCCCCTGTGTTGGCCACCACGAGGACGTAGCCCTGGGCCTCCGCCTCGCGCTCGGCGCCGATCGCCACGCCCGTCCAGAAGGGGTTCGTCAGGTCCTCGACCGCGAGCGCGACCGAGTAGCTCCGCCGGTCCCGGAACGCCCGCGCCAGCGCGCTCGACCGGTACCCCAGCTCCTCCGCCGCCTTCCGCACGCGGTCCACCGTCGCCCGGCTGATCCGGTAGTGCTCGTGCTTGCCCGTCAGGACGTGGGAGACGGTGGTCTGGGAGAGCCGGAGCTTCCGGGCGATGTCCTTCATGCGGACCATGAGCCGGGGAGTATAGGCTAAACCAGTTTAGCCTGTCAAGGAACGGGAGGCGGAAACGCCCCCGATCCGGGGTGGCTAACCCGAATTAGCAGTTCTCCGCCGCTTGACACCCCGCGGCGGGTGTCGTAGAGTCCGGGGGCCATGGGGACGCTCCTGTCGCTCTCGGGGATCGCGAAGTCCTTCGAGGGGGTCCGGGCGCTGGCCGGGGTCTCGTTCGAGCTCCGGGAAGGGGAGGTCCACGCGCTCGTGGGGGAGAACGGGGCGGGGAAGTCGACGCTCATCCGGGTCGTGACCGGCGCCCACGCGCCGGACGCCGGGACGATCGAGATCGGCGGCCTGCCCGTGGAGGCGAACTCGCCCGCCCTGGCCCGGAGCCTCGGCGTCGCGGCCATCTACCAGCAGCCCGCGCTCTTCCCCGAGCTGAGCGTCGCCGAGAACATCGCGCTGGGCTCGGAGCGGGGCGGGCCCTGGAGGCGGGTCCGCTGGGGGGAGCGGGCCGCCCGGGCGCGCGCGCTCCTGGGCCGGATCGGGGCGGGGATCGATCCCGAGGCGCCCGTCTCCTCGCTCGCGATGCCGGAGCAGCAGATGGTGGAGATCGCCCGGGCGCTCGGCCAGGACGCCCGGATCCTGATCATGGACGAGCCCACCGCCTCGCTTCCCGAACACGAGGTGCGGAACCTCCTCCGCGCGGTCCGCGAGCTGCGGGCGCAGGGGGTCGGGATCGTCTACATCACCCACCGCCTCGACGAGCTCCCCGGCCTGGCCGACCGCGTGACCGTCCTCCGCGACGGCGCCACCGTCGCCACGCGTCCCCTGGGGGAGATCGACCGGTCGGAGCTGATCCGCCTCATGGTCGGCCGCGAGATCGCGTCCGTCCTACCGGCGCGCGAGGCTCCGAAGGGGGCCGTCCTCCTGGAGCTCCGAGGCGTGGGCTGCCGGGAGACGGGCGTCCGCGACGTCAGCCTCGAGCTCCGCGCCGGCGAGATCCTGGGCCTTGCCGGCCTGGTCGGGGCCGGGCGGACGGAGCTCGCGCGGATCCTCTTCGGCCTGACCCCCGCCGACTCGGGCGAGATCCGGCTCGCGGGCAAGCCCGTCCGCATCGGGACCCCCGCCCGGGCGCTGGAGCTCGGGATCGCCTACGTGCCGGAGGACCGGCGGCGGCACGGGGTGATCCTCGAGATGCCCGTGGCGGCCAACGCCACGCTCGCGCTCCTGAGTCGGCTCACGCGGATGGGGCTCCTCGACTTCGCCCGCGAGCGGGAGGTCGCCCGGGCCTGCGTCGAGTCGATGTCCGTCAAGACCCCCTCCCTCGACGTCCCCGTGGGCCAGCTCTCGGGAGGCAACCAGCAGAAGGTGGCGCTCGGGCGCTGGCTGGCCACGGGGCCGCGGGTGATCGTCCTGGACGAGCCCACGCAGGGGATCGACGTGGGGGCGAAGGCGGAGATCCACCGCCTGATGGGCGAACTCGCGGCGGGGGGGATGGGGATCCTGATGATCTCGTCCGAGCTCCCGGAGATCCTCTCGATGAGCGACCGGATCGCGGTCCTGCACCGGGGGGCGCTGGCGGGGATCCTCGACCGGAAGGAGGCCACGCAGGAGAAGGTCCTGTCGCTCGCGCTGGGCCACGGGAGGGAGGCGGCGGCGTGATCGCCCGATACCGGCGCGAGCTCTCGGTGGCCGGGGCCTACGGGCTCCTCCTCGTCGCGCTCGCCTTCACCGACTTCTACCGGGGCGACAAGCTGCGCGTCATCCTCGTCTCGAGCGCGCCGGTCCTCGTGGCCGCGGCGGGGATGACGCTGGTCATCCTGTCCCGCCAGATCGACATCTCGATCGGGGCCCAGTTCTCGATCTGCGGAGTCGTGGCGGGACTCCTGGCCAAGGCGGGCCTCCCGATGGCGCTGGCGGTCCCGCTCACGGCGCTGGCCGGGGCCTCGATGGGCGCGGCGAACGGCGGTCTCGTGGCCGGGCTGGGCCTCCCCTCGATCGTCGCCACGCTCGCGACCAAGGTGTCCTTCGAGGAGGCGCTGCGCCTCGGGCGGGAAGGGGAGTCGGTGAAGGGGATCCCGGACGGCTTCTACTGGTTCGGCCTGGGCCAGGCGGGCGGGCAGGCGCTCGTGGTGGGCCTGGCCGCCGCGGTGTTCCTCGCGTTCGCGTGGGGCCTCCGGCACCTGGCCTCCGGCCGGGCCGTCTACGCCGTGGGCTCGGACGCGGAGGCGGCGCGACTGGCGGGCATCCGGCCGAGGCGGGTCGTGTTTGGCGTCTTCGTGGCGATGGGCGCGCTCTCGGGACTCGCCGCCGCGCTCAATGCCGCGCGCTTTCCCGACGTGGACCCGAACCACGGGAAGGGCCTCGAGCTCCAGGTGATCGCGGCCGCGGTGGTGGGCGGCGTCGCGATCTCGGGCGGCCGGGGGACGCTCGCGGGCGTCCTCGTGGGCGTCCTCCTGCTCTCCACGATCGGTCCGGCGCTCTCCTTCCTCGGGATCCCCACGCCGTGGGAGAAGGCGGTGCAGGGTGCGATTATCCTTGTGGCCGTCGCGTCGGATGCTTTCAATCTGAGGCATCGCACCCATGCTGGCGCAAGCCTTGCCGCACGCTGAAGGGAAGCCGGGCCCCGGGATCGGGATCACCCACGAGCGGATCCTCGCGGTCCTGCTCGGGGCGGAGATCCTGTTCTTCTGCGTCGCGGGCCGGAACTTCATGACGGCGGAGAACGCCTTCGAGGTGGTCCGCCTGGCCGTGGAAGTCGGCCTCCTGGCGCTCGCGCTCACGCCCGTGATCGTGGCGGGCGGGATCGACCTCTCGGTGGGCGCGCTCATGGGCCTCTCCGCGGTCCTCTTCGGGAAGCTGTGGAGGGATCTCGAGTTCCCGATCGGCCTGGCGGCGGCGTTCACGCTCGGCGCGGGGGCCCTGGCGGGGGGGCTGAACGCCCTCGTCATCACGCGGCTCCGGATCCCCGCCCTGATCGCGACGCTCGCGACCCTCTCCCTCTTCCGGGGCCTGGCGGAGGGGTTCACGGCCGAGTACGCGAACTTCACGAACTTCCCCGAGAGCTTCCTTTTCCTCGGCCAGGGCTACCTGGCGGGGGGCGTCCCGGCCCAGCTCCCGCTCTTCGCGCTGGCCGGCGCGGGCTTCTGGGTCCTTCTCCACCGGACCGCGGTGGGTCGGAGCCTCTACGCGATCGGCTTCTCCCCGGAGGGCGCCCGCCACGCCGGGATCCCCGTCGGCCGGCGGCTCGCCCTGGTCTATGTCCTCTCCGGGACGGTCTCCAGCCTGGCGGCGATCGTCTACGTGGCCCACCTCGGCCAGGCCAAGGCGGACGCGGGGACCGGCTACGAGCTCCTCGCGATCACCGCGGTGGTGCTGGGCGGCACCTCCATCTTCGGCGGGCGCGGGACGATCGCCGGGACCCTCCTCGGGCTCTTCGCGATCGCGGTCCTCCAGAACGGCCTTCTCCTCGCCGACCAGCCCCGCGAGCTCGCCGGCATCCTGACGGGCGCCCTCCTCGTGGGCTCGATCGCCGTCCGCCCGATCCTCGCCCGGCTCGCGAAGAAGAAGGAGGCCTGACATGAGGCGACTCGTCGTCGCGTTCCTCGGGGGGCTCCTCGGATCCGCGTCCTGCGGTAAGCCCGAGGGCCTCACCGTGGCCATGATGCCCAAGAGCAAGGGGAACGCCTACTTCATCGCCTGCAAGAAGGGCGCCGACGAGGCGGCGAAGGAGCTCGGCGTCCGCCTTCTCTGGGACGGGCCCACCGACCCCGACCCCGCCGGGCAGAACGCGATCGTGGACGGCTGGATCACCCGCGGGGTGGACGCGATCGCGGTCGCCGTCGAGAACCGGGACGGGATGGCCTCGGTCCTCCGGAAGGCGCGCTCGAAGGGGATCGCGGTCCTCACCTGGGACGCCGACACCGTCCCCGACGCGCGCGAGTTCTTCGTCAACCAGGCGACCCCGCAGGGGATCGCGAAGGCCCTGGTCGACCACGCCGCCCGGCTCCTGGGCGGGAAGGGGGAGTACGCGATCATCACGGCCTCCCTCACCGCCGGGAACATGATCGAGTGGCAGGACGCGATCGCGAAGTACAACGCCGAGACGTTCCCGGACCTCAAGCGCATGGACCTCCGGCCCTGCGACGACAAGCAGCAGAAGGCCTTCGAGGAGGCCAACACGATCCTGAACGCGCACAAGAACGTGAAGGTGATCATGGCCATCTGCTCTCCCGCCGTCCCGGGCGCGGCGGAGGCGGTCAAGCAGTCGGGCCGGAAGGACGTGAAAGTGATCGGCCTGGGGCTCCCGAACGAGAACAAGCGCTATGTCCACGAGGGGATCACCGACTCCGTCGTCCTCTGGAACACGATGGACCTGGGCTACCTCGCCGTCCATGCCGCGGTCCAGCTCCGCCAGGGGAAGCTCCAGGCGGGCGACCCCTCGGTCTCCGGCGGGCGGCTGGGGAAGATCGAGATCCAGGGAAGCGAGATCCTCCTCGGGCTCCCCTTCACGTTCAACAAGTCCAACATCGACGGATTCGATTTCTAGGGGAGCGGGCGAGGCGGGGAGAGCCGGCGAGAAGCCGATTGAGGGAACGTACCCGATGGCGCTCGAGAACCTTTGGAACGACGGCGAGGCGGCGAAGCACGCGGGCTACGACGAACTCGTCTACCGCGCCAACATCCTGGGCCAGGACCCGTCCGTCACCAACTGGAAGGGCGGGAACATCTCGGCCAAGTACGTCGAGAAGGACTACGACGGCTCCGAGGTCCGGGTCCTGCGAGTCAAGGGCAGCGGCTCGGACCTCCGGACGGCACTGCGGGACGATTTCGTGGGCGTGCGGCACGACCCCGTGATGAAGCTCTACCCGCGCGCGGCGATGAGCGACGAGGACATGGTCGCCTACCTCGCCCACTGCGTGAAGGACATCCCCTCGAAGCGGCCGTCGATCGAGACGCTCATGCACTCGTTCCTCCCCTACGAGCACATCGACCACACCCACGCGGACTACGCCCTCTGGTTCGCCGCCCTCGAGGGCGGTCGCAAGCTCGCCGAGGACCTCTTCGGGGAGGAGCTCGTCTGGGTGGACTACCACCGCCCCGGCTTCCACCTCGCCAAGACCGTGAGCGAGGCGGTGAAGAAGAACCCGAAGGCCCAGTGCGTCGTCCTCGCCAAGCACGGCCTCCTCACGTGGGGAAAGACCTCGAAGGAGTGCTACCACAGCACCCTCTCGGTCCTCATGAAGTTCGACCGGGCCGTGAAGAAGCGGCTCTCGGCGACGAAGGTGTTCGGCGGCCCGCGCGCGGAGACGCTCCCCGCCGAGAGGCGCCGGGAGATCCTGGCCGAGGCCCTCCCGGCCCTCCGGGGCGCCGTGAGCACGCTCCGGCCGACCGTCCTCCACGTGGACGACTCGGAGCCCGTCCTCGAGTTCGTGAACGGCGCCGCGAGCCGCAACCTCGCGGCTGTGGGCGCCGCCTGCCCCGACCACCTGGTCAGCACCAAGGTCGTTCCCTACTTCGCGTCGTGGGACCCCAAGACCGGCACGGCCGAGGAGCTCGCGAAGGAACTCGTTCCCGCGGCGGAGGCGTACCGGAATAACTACGAGGCCTACTTCGCCCGCTGGAACAAGGATGCGAAGATGAAGATGGACGACCCGTACCCGCGGATCGTCCTCGTCCCGGGCGTGGGGATGCTGACGACGGGGAAGACCAAGGACGTGGCCATCGCCGCCTCCTGGCTCTACCACCGGGCCATCACCGTGATGCGCGGCGCCTCCGCCCAGGGGAGGTTTCTCTCGCTCGACGAGGAGGAGTCCTTCAACATCGAGTACTGGCCCCTCGAGCGCTACAAGCTGACGACCCTCCCCCCCGACAAGGAGATGACCGGGCGGGTGGTGCTCATCACGGGGTCGGCGAGCGGGATCGGCCTGGCCTGCGCCCGGAAGTTCGCCTCCGAGGGCGCCCACGTCGTGATCGCCGACATCAACGGCGAGGGGGCCGAGAAGGCCGCGAAGGAGATCGGGAAGGGCGCGATCGCCGCGACGATGGATGTCACGAAGGAGGACTCCGTCGTCCAGGCCTTCCGGAAGGCCGTCCTCGAGTTCGGCGGGATCGACACGGTCGTCGTCAACGCCGGCATGGCCCGCGCCTTTCCCGTCGAGGACCACCCGCTCGACCAGTGGAACATGCTGATGGGGATCTTGGCCACCGGCTACTTCCTCACCTCGCGCGAGGCCTTCCGCGTCTTCAAGCGCCAGGGCCGGGGCGGGAGCCTGGTCTTCGTGGTCTCGAAGAACGCGCTCGTCGCCGGGAAGAACAACACGGCCTACAGCTCGGCCAAGGCCGCCGAGCTCCACCTCGCCCGCTGCCTGGCCGAGGAGGGCGGCGCCCACGGGATCCGCGTGAACGTGGTCAACCCCGACGCCGTCCTCGACACCGGGATCTGGAACAAGGGCTGGCGCGAGGAGCGCGCGCGCGACTACGGGATCAAGGTCGAGGAGCTCGAGGACTTCTACAAGAAGCGGACCACCCTCAAGGTGGGCGTCGTGAGCGCCGACATCGCCGAAGCCGTCTACTATTTCGCCTCGGCCCGCGCCTCGAAGTCCACGGGCAACATCCTGAACGTCGACGGCGGCGTCCCCGCCGCCTACCCGCGCTAGCGCGATGAGCCTGCTCGGGATCGACGTCGGGACGACCGGCTGCAAGGCCGTGGCCTTCGACGAGGAGGGGCGCCTCCTGGCCTCCGCCTACCGCGAGTACCCCCTCCACTTCCCCCGGACCGGCTGGATCGAGCTCGACAGCGAGCGCGTCCTGGCCTCCGTCCGCGAGGCGACCCGCGAGGTGGGCGCCCGGACGCGGAAGGACCCCGTCCGCGCCTTCGCCGTCTCCGCCCAGGGCGAGGCGGTCACCCCGGTGGGGAAGGACGGGCGCGCGCTCCACCGGGGCGTGGTCACCTTCGACGCCCGGACGGCGTCCCTCGTCCCCTGGTGGGAGGAGCGGATCCCGAGGCGCCGCATCTTCGGGATCACCGGGATGCCCCTCCACGGGATGTACACCGCGAGCAAGATCGTCTGGTGGAAGCGGGAGCGGCCCGACGTCTTCCGGAGGGCCCGGTACTTCCTCTGCTACGAGGACCTGGTCTACCACCGGATGGGGATCGCCCCGGCCATCGACGCCTCGCTCGCCGGGAGGACGATGCTCTACGACATCGACCGGGGGACCTGGTCGGACGAGATCCTCGGGATCGCCGGGATCGAGCCGGGGCGGCTCGCGCGCCCGATGCCCTCGGGGACGGCGATCGGCGTCCTAGGGAAGAAGGCCGCCCGCGAGTTCGGCCTTCCGGAGGGGGCCGTGGCGGTGACGGGGGGCCACGACCAGCCCTGCGGGGCGCTCGGGTCGGGCGTCGTCGAGCCGGGCGTGGGGATGTACGCGACGGGCACGGTCGAGTGCATCACCCCCGCCTTCGGGAAGCGCGTGACCCATCCGCGCCTCCTCGAGAACAACATCGCCTGCTACCCGCACGTGGTGCCGGGACTCTTCGTGGCCCTCACGTTCAACTTTACGGGGGGCTCGCTCCTCCGCTGGTTCCGGGACTCGCTGGCCGCGACCGAGAAGGAGTCCGCCCGGAAGAGGGGCCGTGACGCCTACGACCTCCTCCTGGCCGACTGCCCGAAGGACCCCACCTCGATCTACGTCCTTCCCCACTTCACGGCCACCGGGACCCCGCACTTCGACACGGAGTCGAAGGGCGTGATCGCCGGCCTCCGGCTCTCGACCAGCCGCGGCGAGATCGTGAAGGCCATCCTCGAAGGCGTCACCTACGAGATGGCCCTGAACGCCCGCATCCTCGAGGAATGCGGGGCCCGGATCCGCTCGTTCCGCGCCATCGGGGGGGGGGCGAAGTCCCCCTTCTGGATGCAGGTGAAGGCCGACCTCCTCGGGAAGCCCGTCCACGCGATGCGCGTCTCCGAGGCCGCCTGCCTCGGGGCCGCGATCCTGGCCGGGACCGCGCTCGGCCGCTATCGCTCGGCGCGCGAGGCCTCGCTCGCGATCTCCCGTGTCGAGCGGACCTACCGGCCCGACCCCCGCCGCGCCCGGGCCTACCGCGAGCGCTTCGCCCGCTACCGGGAGCTCTACCCGGCGCTCAGGGGCTGGCTCCACCGGATTTGATTTCCGCGCCCCGTCCCCGTATAATCCTCGTGCTAGCCCGAATTAGCACGAGGTAGGCCATGGCGCGCCCCGCGGAGGCGATGTTCCGGATCCTGAAAGAGGAGTGGGCGGAGCGGG
>Ga0187893_10006724_pt1 | contig 19455 bp, 15 predicted proteins | sample MA1701074metaG_FD_139574 | JGI IMG/M metagenome (GOLD analysis project Ga0187893, IMG submission 139574) | White microbial mat communities from a basaltic lava cave in the Kipuka Kanohina Cave System on the Island of Hawaii, USA - MA170107-4 metaG ... | reverse complement strand
CCTTTTATAAAACGGAATGTCGCCCATTTCGTCGAATTTTATAACAAAACCGTGCAATGCGCCAACGACCAGTGGCGGTAAAATGTTGCTCATGCTCCGCGTGGAATTTCACTGCCACACCGTCGCCTCGAAGGATTCGTTGACGACCGCGCGCGTGCTGGTGGAAACATGCCGCCGCAAAGGGATTGACCGCGTCGTCGTTACCGACCACAACACAATCATAGGCGCGATCGCGGCTCAGGCGCTCGACCCGGAGCGGATCATTGTGGGGGAGGAGATTTACACAACACGGGGAGAAATTCTTGCCGCGTTCGTCACCGAGGAAGTTCCCGCAGGTCTGACTCCGCGTGAGACAATTCTACGATTGAAGGATCAGGGAGCGTTCATCAGCGTATCGCATCCGTTCGACTGGTGGCGCGAGGGCGGCTGGATGGAGGAAGCACTCCTCAAAATTATCTCCGACGTGGATGCAATCGAGGTCTACAACTCGCGGTGCATGCTTCCGCACTTCAATCGTGAAGCGATGCGCTTTGCGGAGAGGCACAACATCCCCGGCACGGTCGGTTCGGACGCGCATGCCGCGTTCGAGTTGGGGAGAAGCATCCTGATGTTGGAGCAGTTTGAAGGTCCGGATGGGATGCGGAGGGTCATTCGAAATGCTATCCCGCAGGTGAAATGGTCGCCCCCATGGTTTCATTTGTCGTCGCGTTATGCGGCCATTCGAAAGAAGTTTCGGCGCGGTCTTGACATGAAAAATCAGCCATGATAATCTTGCGCTCACGTGCCCGGCTCGCCATGAAAGCGTACAGGCGACTGGGCATAAATTTTTCTCAGTAGGAGAGTTGCAAGATGTCAGAACGATTTGTTGGTACGGTCAAGTGGTTCAATGCCACCAAGGGCTACGGCTTCATCGGCCGTGACAATGGCGAGGATGTGTTCGTGCACTTCAGCGCCATCCAATCCGATGGATACCGCAAGTTGGAAGCCGAACAGAAAGTGGAATTTTCCGTCGAGGAAGGTCCCAAGGGTCTGCAAGCCGCCAACGTGGTGCCCCTCTCGTAAGACTGAGAACAGTTTTGCGAACCGAACAGAGTTGCCGTGAGGTAACTCTGTTTTATTTGATAACGATTTCACTTCCGGCTTATAATCGAACAAACTGATCAAGGAGATCTCATGAGAACAATCGTTTTTCGAGCATTTGCGTTGGCGGTTGCATTGGGCTTGGTTCTCTCTGCCTGCGCCCCCGGAACAGCAACGCCCACGCCGGTTGTCACAGCCGAGCCAGTGCAAGAAGAGGGTGGACCGAAAACGGTCACCGGCACTGTAACGTATACCAATCCCTTTTTCACGGAGGGTGTCGCCCAGCCGATCGTGATTCTTGAAGACCAGGGCGGCTTCGTGACGCGCGACCGCAACTTCGTTATCCCGGTCGAGTCGCAGGTGATCGCCACGATCACATCCGATTTTTACACTTCCCCGTTCACATACAGCCTTTCACTCCCAGAAGAACCGAATGGAACATTGCACGATGTAGATCATGACGGCGTCGAAGAAACCGGCGTGATGGTATTTGCCGTTGCTTACTGGACGAACACATGGGGCGACCCGTTTCTGGAGAAGCGCGATCAAGGCGGCGGCGGATGGTCTTCCGCGTATGCCTCGACCAAAGTGAGCGATGACCGCGATACATATCTTGAAGTCTACGGCGGCAAATTCCTCGTCTACGCGCCGGATGGCGAGCAACAATTCTCTTCGGGCTTCGGCGACGACGGTAAGTTATTCACAGATGACGACCCGGTCATGGACTTGCCGGCAGGATGGTCGGTTGTTGATCTTGATCAAACTCCCTTTGCAGTTGACCGTTCTGAAATTCCTACGATTGAACTATACGAGCCGGAAAGTACAGCGCTGGTGGATTTCTCCGGGCTGTCCTACACCGAAGCGTTCGACGCGATGGTGGAGAAATTCAAGAACGAATATGCCTTCACGGAATTAAAGAATATTGATTGGGATGCCAAAGCCGAGGAGTTTCGCCCGGGCTTCGATGCCGCCGAACAGGCGAACGACGCGCACGCGTACGCGCTTGCCCTGCGCGACTTTCTTTGGTCCATTCCCGATACGCACGTCGGGTTTGATCAGACGTTGATCAATGAGGACTTCCAGATCGAAACTGCCGGCGGCATCGGTTTTGCCATGCGCGAAACCGACGACAGCAAGATCATCGCCAACTACATTGTTGCTGGCGGACCTGCGGATGAGGCTGGCATGGAATGGGGAGCAGAGATCGTTTCGTTCGACGGGACGCCTGTCGCCGACGTGGTCGAAGCGACCGTCCCGTGGTCGTCGCCGTTCAGCAATCCCACCAACAAACGACTTCAGCAATTACGGTATGCCACGCGGTTCAAACTTGAAAAGGGCCAAGTGGAGGTTGTGTTCGTCAATCTCGGCGGCGCGGAGCAGACTGCGGTTCTCGACGTTGTGAGCGAACGCGAAAGTTTCACATCCTCCTCATTTTTTGCGGGCGTCTCACCGACTGCTCTGCCCGTTGAATTTGACGTGTTGCCCAGCGGCTACGGCTACATCAGCATCAGTAGTTTTCTCGATAACGACGTCCTTTCGATTCAGGTTTGGGAACGCGCCATCAAGTTCTTCAACGATAACAGCATTCCCGGCGTGATCCTCGATTTGCGTGTGAATGGCGGCGGCAGTGGCTGGCTGGCAGACCAGATGGCAGGCTACTTCTTCAACGAGGAGACGCTTGTTGGAAACACTGTGTACTATGACGATTCGACTGGCGAGTTCTACATGGATCCCGGCGATGAGACGTTCATGATCCCGCCGCGTGAAGACCTGCAATACAACGGATCTGTGGTCGTGATGGTGGGTCCAGCCTGCGCGAGCGCGTGTGAATTCTTTTCGTACAACATGACCATCAACGACCGCGCGACCATCGTCGGGCAATATCCGTCTGACGGCGCGGGCGGAAGCGTGGAGCAGTTCATCATGCCGGAAAACGTCACCGTGCAGATGACGATCGGCAGGGCAGTGGATGCGGAAGGCGATATCCACCTTGAAGGCAAAGGTGTGGTGCCCGATGTCAAAGTTCCCGTAACGTTCGAGACACTCCAGCGCATCGCGAACGGCGAGGATGTCATCCTCGAAACGGCAGTGCAGGTTGTGAGTCAGCCGGCTGGTGGAGGCATCACGCCTTCGGGTCCGCCAACGATTGCGAGCGCGGCGGCGGCTCGATCCGCCTTTACATCGGGAGACAATTTCCTCGAAGACCTGGCGCGCGAGGAATATCAATCCGCCGATTACGCCAAGCCCGGCACGCTTACCTTCACCGTTCCGCTGATCAAGGAGGAATCGTTGATCTGGCTGTACGCGTGGTGCACGACCACCACCGAGATTCTCAACCAGAACTTCGAGAATATTCAGCTGAAGTTCGTGTTGAACGGTGAGGAAGTTTCGCTCGACGATCTGGCGAACGAAGACCTCGAAAGCGGCGGGCAACAATGCCGGTTGTACTACGCCGCGTTGAGCCAGTGGCCCGCAGGCGAACATCACTTGAGCATCACCGCCACATTCACTGAGCAGATCAATGACGGAATCTCGGATTACGAAGCCGGCGATTACGTGCTGGAATACGATGTGTTCGTGAAGCCCTAACCCGGAGACAAAATTCGAAGATTGGATCAAGCCCGCGTCATTGCGACGCGGGCTTCTGTATCACGGCTATTATCCATCATCTGAAAACAAGGAATCGTTCGATGAATTTTTCTTTCAACTCCCGCCGTTCTCCCGTGTATTCCAAAAATGGAATCGTTGCAACTTCACAGCCGCGGGGCTCGAAATCCTTGCGGAAGGAGGCAACGCGGCGGATGCGGCTGTCGCCGCGGGCGCAGCGCTGAACGTGACCGAGCCGACCTCGACGGGAATCGGCGGCGATATGTTCGCGCTGTATTTTTCAGCGGACACAAAACGCGTCACCGCTTTGAACGGATCGGGGCGCGCGCCAGCTGCATTGACGCTCGACCGGCTGAAGAAGGAAGGACACGCCGCGCTGGAACCGTACCACGCGCACACGGTGACTGTCCCCGGCGCTTGCGCGGGCTGGTTCGATCTGGTCGCGAAGCACGGTTCGCTCCCGATGACTGGGATTCTCGCGCCCGCGATTCGACTCGCCGAGGAAGGTTTTCCTGTCGCGCCGACCACATCCTACTTTTGGCAGATCGGCGCGCAACGACAGTTGAAGTCCGCGCCCAATGGACATGAATCGACGATTGACGGGCGCGGACCAAACGCGGGCGAGATTTTCCGCAACCCCGGGTTGGCGCGGACGTTCCAAACTATCGCAGAGGGAGGCACGTCAGCGTTCTATCAAGGCGAGATCGCCGAATCAATTGTCCACGTGTTGAAAGAGGCGGGCGGTTGCATGACGATGGATGACCTCGCGTCCCACGCGTCCACGTGGGAAGAGCCGATTTCGGTGGACTATCGCAGTTATCGCGTGTACGAATGTCCGCCTAATGGACAGGGCGTTACCGCGCTGATCGCGTTGAATATTTTGGAAGGTTTCGATGTGAAGAATTCGGAATCGCTTTCGGCGAACCGACTTCACATCATGATCGAAGCGCTGCGGCTCGCCTTCGCCGATGCAAAATGGTATGTGGCTGACCCTGCCTTTTCGAACATTCCGATCAAGGAGTTGTTATCGAAGGAGTACGCGGACGAACGCCGCAAGTTAATTGACTCGAACCGCGCCACGGTTGACCCCAAGCGCGGCACGCCTGTTTCATCGTCGGATACGGTGTATTTGAGCGTTGTGGATAAATGGGGCAACGCCTGTTCGTTCATCAACAGCAACTACATGGGGTTCGGTACTGGCATTGTGCCGAAGGGTTGGGGCTTCACGCTCCAAAACCGCGGATATAACTTTGTCCTCGACCCGGAACATCCTAATTGTCTTGCCCCGCGCAAGCGACCATATCACACCATCATTCCTGCGTTGGTGACGAGACTCACCGCGAAGAACGCGAAGGATTTAGAAAATCTTAGCGACCTTAGCGAGCTTCGCGGTTCAAATAACAACATTGACGAATCTTTATACGCGTCGTATGGCGTCATGGGCGGATTCATGCAACCGCAGGGACACGTGCAAGTCCTCTCCGCGCTCGTGGATTATGAACTCGATCCGCAAGCCGCGCTCGACCAGCCGCGCTTTTGTATAGATGTGGATGAATCAGGTGGGCGAGTTGCAATCGAAGACGGAATGCCTGACGAAACATTCTCAGGCTTGCAAAAAATGGGGCATCCCGTTTATTCGGTTTCAGGCTATGAGCGCGCCTTGTTCGGCAGGGGACAGGTGATTCTACGCGATGAGGAAACGGGTGTGTTGTGCGGAGGGAGCGACCCGCGCGCAGATGGGTATGCGGGGGCGTTGGCTTAATACTCGCTAGCGAATCTTTCATGCACCCAGAGAAACTCGTTACGTTTGTTCAGCACGCGGACGAGACCACCGAAGCCAGGGTCTTTGGCTTTGAGCAGGGTGTGGAGTTCGCGCAGGGTGGCATTTTCGGCGCGAGACCCGACGCCGCGTTCAAGGTTGGTTGAATCCGCCGCGCCAATCACTTCGCCGAGTGCCTTTCCTTCACCAGCGACTGCATCAATGACATTCTTGCCAAGGCTGAGATGATCTTGTAAAGTTTTTGTGAGCGAGTCATTGGCAACTTTGAGCGTAGATGAAGCAACAGGCAAAACCAGACTCAGAGTTCCAGTCATGAATTTTAGAAATGGAACGGCACGCTTAAACCATTCCTGATCGAATTCAAGATCATAGACGCCTTTTTTCATGTCGCCACTGTTAAGCACAGGGAGCGGAAGACGTGAATGTTCACACCATAAGACCAAACGGAATTGATGGCGAACCCAGTTTTTGGGATTGAATTTAGAGCCATCGAGCGGGAAGAGACTGAATAGACGCGGGCCTTCTTTGGCTTCGTCGGTGAAGAGTTGGATGAGGTCGGCATATTGTTTATCAACCTGGCTCAAGATACGTTTGGTATTGTCGTTGACTATATCCAATTTGTCTTTGACTTGTGCGAATTCTTTCATCAAGATGTCAAGAGAAATCGCCTCTGTTGCAGAGGGAGCATTGGACAATAATTGTTCGATGCTTTGCCACTCGTTGCAGATGGGACAAGGTTGTTCGTTCCGATTGCGTCTTTTATTTTCGATCAGTTTGCTGACTTCAAAGAGACCTTTGCAATCTGGCGTGGTTAAACACGGCACCGTGACATCGCAATGTAGACCTTCCCAGAAACTCTCGACAAGATATTTCACTTCTTCGGTCAACATGCCGAGAAAACGTTCGGGGAATGCAGCGCGGACAGTGATGTGAACGTCGTTGCCGATGTGTCTCAATAATGCACGACCGTTATAGTTTGCATCGAGAATCAATCCTCGTTGCCAATGAACACTGTCGTTGTAATTGATGCGACCTAATGAATATTTATGCAAGCGGACGATGAGTTGGTAGAACAGTCCTTCGGCGTTGGCGGATTGACCATTACCAGCATCAACGATGCGGCAAATTTGAGTTTGCTGAATGTCGCCTGATGCAAGTTTGAGAGTCCAGGCTTTGGCGAAATCTTCTTCTTGGGGAGTGGTATCGGGGACGAGTTGGGCGATGAGGCTGATAGGGTTGGAGTCTTCATCTTTGGAGAGACCAGCCACACGGTAGGAAAGATCGAAGCGTTCCATCAGCCGCAAAAAGATGCGGTGGAGAGTCGCTGGGTAGCGGGTATCCGCTGGACGAGTCGGGTCATCCCATAAATGACCGAGGCGGGAGAAATCCACCAAGCCGTGCGCCTTGCGAGTTTCTTCATCGTCCAACACATAACTCATGGCGGAGGCGAGCCAGTCGGGGCGCAGGATGACGATATCGCGCAGGGCGGGGTCGTTTTCGTAATGTGTGAGGTGACCGAGGCGGTGCGAGATGATGATGAAGAGGCGCGCGATCTCATCGTCCATGTTATGGAGGCGGCAGATGGCGAGGACTTCATCGAAAGGCAGATAGGGCGCGTTTCGCTCTTGCAGTGCGGCGCGGACATCGGCAAAACTCTTCGGCACGGAACGACCGACTTCGGGCAGGGTTGCGGAGACGCGGGCAATGGCTTCTTTGAGCTCTGTGATGCCTTTGCGATGACCCTGCGCATCGGGCTTGCTATCCACGAAGAAAAAGTCAACGACGGTTTCCTTGCCGAAGAGGTCCCACAGTTCCTGTCGGTCAATATCGGGTTGGCGCTGTTGAGGTCCGCCGTGCGTGGCAACGACGAGAATCTTGGCGCTTGGCTCGCGGCGTTTGACCAGTTGAATCCATTCCTTGACGAAGCCCTGCTGGGGACCTTCACGCGGCTTCCACACGACGAGATAGACGGCGGGCGCGCTGAAGAACAACTGGTGTGTGGGACGGTAGACACGTTGTCCGCCGAAGTCCCAGGCGTTGAAGGTGATGATTTTTCTCAATTCCTTGCGAATATCAAAATATTCAACAACTTCATAGTCTCTTACTTCAATTTGTTGGATTTCGATACCGTGTGTTGACGGATGTTCCTGCCATTCCTTGTCAAGTAGTGCGTCAATCAGGCAAGTTTTGCCGACACTGCCTTCGCCAATAAGGATGAGTTTTCCTTCATTTAGGATGATTGAGCCTTCGGCTTTAGCACGCAAATAACCCCAGAATATATCGGAACCTTGTTCATGGGCTCTTGCGATTTCGGGATTGAGATGGTTACCATCAATTTGGAGCACCGTCAATTGTGTGAGTGTTCCTAAGGAGTCAGGCAAGTCCGTCAATTGATTGTTGGAAAGAATTAGCGTCTGTAATTGTGTGAGTGTACCTAAGGAGTCGGGCAAGTCCGTCAATTGATTGTTGGAGAGATCCAGTGTCTGCAAATGTGTAAGTGTACCTAAAGAGTCAGGCAATTCTGTCAATCGGTTATTAGAGATGTCCAGTGTTTGTAGTTGTGTGAAAGTACTCAATGAGTTAGGCAAATCTATCAATTGATTTCTGGTGAGATATAGTTTTTTCAACCTCCTTAGCTTTCCAAGCGACTCGGGTAACGTTGTCAACTGGTTTCCGCCGAGTCCCAGCCATTTTAATTTAGTTAATCGACCAATTGACTCTGGAAGTTCAGTTAGCTCCATCCTAAGCAGATTTAGTTCCGTTTTGCCCGATCTCAGAGCTTCTTCGATTTGCTTTTCGGCTCGGAGGTAGGCTTGGTCATGGAGCATAGGAAGAACCCCCTTCCAGCTTCCCCTTAATGGGGGAAGGGCTTTCGACACATTCCGTCTCAAATATTTTTATATCGGTCGCTAAACGGGCGATAGGATAGAGTTTCAAACCAAGTTTACGACAGACAAAATATGACAAAATGGCATCCTCAACTGAAAACATATGCGTATCCTTTGGTTGACTAAAATTATGCTTTGCATCATTATAAATGTGAACAAAGGAATTTATTTGCTTCCAAGTTTCAGGATTAACTTTTCTTTTGACAACAGCATTTCGTAAAGCTGCCCTTAATGGAAGATGAAAAATATCCCCAATATTTTTGATGAGAGACTCAATATGTAAGCTACTCATCTCTACTAAATCACGGGCAAGCCATTCAGCATCATCTTCCCAATCAGCACCTTTGTCTTTTAGAAAATCCATTGCACAATATTGAAGTGGGCGAAAAATATCTCTGTCTTCTACAGCATACCGACCAGTATTGTGACAATTAAGCCAAGTTATGCTTGGTCCGCCAAGACTCTCGTCATATTCAACGATGGATTTTACATCAGGGATTTTGTGTTTCAATAATTCTCGAAGCCGAGTTTGCTCTTCTTCAGTGAATAATTCATAGACCAACTGCCAGAGAGTTTCAGTGTGTCTTTCCATATTAGATTAATGTGCAGATTTCAGGACTTCTTCGATTTTCTTTTTGGTGAGGAGGCAGGCTTGGTCATAGGGCATGGGTTAAGAACCCCTCTGCCCCGCGAAGCGGGGCATCTCCCCCAAGGGGGAGAATTTGGTTTGCATGAAACAGGAGTTGGAGCGAATCATTTGATGTGTTGTGTTTGACTCCTCCCCTTTAGGGGAGGTCGGGAGGGGTTTGTAAGAAAATCGCCCCAGACGGCTGGTCACAGGGCGATGATAAAATTACTCGATTATTTGAGCGGTTCGATGCGATGCAGGGGCTGATTCTTCGATGCAAGTTCCCACAATTCAAATAATTCGTCTTGATGTTGTGATGCCCACTCTACGACCATTCCAAGAACGCGTGGCGGCAGGTCTCCTGCGATGATAACGTGCGACCGTATATTTACCTGCGCTTTGAATTCTCCGTACTCAGCGTGAAAATGCGGTGGGACGTGATCGCCAAAGAACATCTTGATGCTGATCCCGAAGAAGCGGCTGATCTCAGGCATGAGAAGGTTCTTGTAGCTTAGGCAACACCTCTTCGGGTTTCTTGCCTGTGAGCTTCAGGTAAATCCCTAATCCATCCATATCCACGTCTTCATTCCAGACCAGTTCACCGCTTGAACCAATTGTCACCTTCTCGAATTGACTGTAGTCATTCCACAAAGCGAAGACTCCCTTGCCCGCGAATTCGGACAGATCAACGTCGCCTTCCGCGCCGTCCGAGAATTTAACATGAAGACGAAAGTTGTTCAATGGTTGTGCTTCCGTTAGGACAGGAATATTCTCTTCCATGTTTCGATTTTACCACTCCTTTATTGGTTGCTTGATCGCCACGCTTGTTCGATTTTCTTTTCTGCTCCGAGATAGGCTTGGTCAGGGGCACGGGGAGGTCCTTGTAGGGGCGAGGTATGCCTCGCCCCTACGGTAATTACACATTCCGTGGATTATTCTCGTCCTCATCCCACGATGATGGGTTGGCTTCGATATAATCGGTTTTGTTTTGCAGGTCTTTCTCATCCCGAATTATATGTTCGTAATAATTTCTTTGCCAGATGCCCGTGGCATTGTGTTCCCGTCCGATGCGGCGGGCCACGGCGGCTTTGTATGTGCGGATGATGGTGGGTAATGAACCTTTTATCGGTTTCCCAAATTGTTCAATATTTTGTGTAGGGGCACGCGGGGTAGGGGCACGATATATCGTGCCCCTACCGCCATCGGTGATGATAATAATCCCATGTACATGATTTGGCATTACAACATACGCACCCAATTCAACAAACGGGAAATGTTCAGGAATGGCACGCCAACATTCGTCTGCGATTTTGCCGAGCTCGTTCAAAACCATTTCCTCATTCTTGATTTCCCCAAATATACAATCACGCTGATACGTCACAATCGTCACATAATACGCGCCTTCAGATGAATAATCATATCCCTTGACGCGGATCGATTTTCTGTGATGTTTCTTCGGGTCGAATTTTGATCTCTGTATCAATACAAATAAAACCCTCTTCCCGTCTTCCTCCCCAAATACCCCGCATCCACCATCTTGCGCAGCAGCGGCGCGGGGCGGTATTTGTCTTCGCCGAGATCGCGCTGTAACACTTCCATGATGAACAGCACTACGTCCAGCCCAATCAAGTCCGCGAGCGTGAGCGGTCCCATCGGGTGGTTCATGCCGAGCTTCATCACCGCGTCGATGGCTTCCTTTGTGCCGACTCCCTCTTGCAGGGCAAAGATCGCTTCGTTGATCATCGGGCACAAGATGCGATTGGAGATGAACCCAGGCGAGTCGTTGGCTTCGACAGCTTCCTTGCCCATCGCTTTGCACAATTCGAGCGTGGTGGTTAATGTGTCTTCGCCGGTGGCGAGTCCCTTGATGACTTCGACCAGCTTCATCAACGGAACGGGATTCATAAAGTGCATCCCGATCACTTTGTCGGGACGCTTAGTCTGCGCGGCGATCTTCGTGATCGAAATCGAAGACGTGTTGCTCGCTAAAATCACACCTTCGCGCGCGTTGGCATCCATGTCTTTGAATATCTTGAACTTGAGTTCGGGATTTTCGGTAGCGGCTTCGATGACAAAATCCGCCTCTTTCATTGTGTCCATATTAGTGACGAACTGTATCGCATCGGCACTGGACTTACCCTCAACTGTGATTATCCCCTTTTCAAGCAACTTTCCCGTGGATTTGGCAATCGTCGCTTTGGCTTTCTCCAACGCCGCGGGCTGAACGTCCATGCACGTGACTTGGTAACCGCTGGTTGCCGCGACTTGCGCGATGCCGTTGCCCATGGTCCCTGCGCCGATTACAAAGATGTGTTTTATTGACATTATGCCTCCGTTTGAAATGTATACAAGTAGACACGTAAACAGGTATAAACGTGTTCCCTGTCTACTTGTATACTTGTTTACCTGTGTGCGTTCACCCCTGCTGATCTCTCCAGATTTTGTAATTATTCATAATCTGCTCGATATGACCGGGAATATGCGCGGAATAAATATTCAGCCACTGCTCGAAGGTATATGGCTCTTCGTATTCAGGATGCTTCGCAGTATGCTCGAACACTTCATCGGACTGTTTCTTGAGTAATTCGTAGGTCGTCTTTCGCACAAGTCTTACTGTTTCGAGCGCATCTTCGATATTCTGTTCATGATAGTTCAACTCGACTGCCCACGCATCCTGATCGTAGCCCATCAGCGTGCCGCCCGGCTCGACGATCAACTTGCGGGCGCGTAACGCGGCGTTCGATTCCGAGTCCGCGAGATGGATGAGCACTTCGTGCACGCTCCACTCCTTCGGTTCGGGCTTGAACTGCCAGATCTCGCGCGGGATATCCTTCAAGGTTTGCATGAGCATGTCGTATCCACGCCCGTAGAGTTCGATCTTTTCATTGCGTTCTTGCTTATTCATATCATTTATCCCTCGGTGGTCGAGTGTGGCGTGAAGCGCCACGTATCGAGACCACCACTAAACAGAGTGATTTCCATTCACTGGTGGTTTCGATACGTCCCGCGAAGAGCACGCGGGGCTACTCAACCACCGGACTTACCAATTACTCAACTTCCACCGCCATCGCCACCGCCTCGCCGCCGCCGAGACATAGCGAAGCGATACCGCGCGTCAGGCCGCGGTCTTTCAACGCGTACAGCAATGTCGTCAACACGCGCGCGCCGCTCGCGCCCAGCGGATGCCCCAACGCGATCGCGCCGCCGTTCACGTTCACTTTATCCCAATCCCAACCCTGGTCGGCGAGAGCGTAGCCATCTGCGAGCACCTGCGCGGCGAAGGCTTCGTTGAGTTCGATCAGATCAACGTCCGACAACTTCCACCCAATCTTGTTCAACAGTTTTGGAATCGCATAGGCGGGCGCGGCGAACAAATACTTCGGTTCGAGCGCGGCTTGTGCATATCCCACCACGCGCGCCATTGGTTTCAACTTGTTTTTCTCGGCATACGCGCGCGACGAGATCACAACCGCCGCTCCGCCATCGTTCATCGGCGACGAGTTGCCCGGCGTCACTTTACCATCTTCTTTGAATGCGGGCTTGAGCTTCGACAATGATTCCAGAGATGTATCGCGGCGCGGACCTTCGTCGGCGTCCACGATGGTCACTTCGCCTTTTCGTCCCGTCACAGGGACCGGAGCAATTTCAGGCTTGAAGCGCCCCGTCTCTTGAGCCTCAAGAGCCTTCTGGTGAGAGCGAAGCGCAAAACGATCCATTGCCTCACGCGTCACCTCATATTCTTCTCCGATAAATTCCGCCGCGTTGCCCATCCCCCAATTTTCGAACGGGTCCCACAAACCGTCGTTGAGCAGGGCGTCGGTCATTTGCGAGTTGCCGAATTTGAGCTCGCCCATGCGGCCCGTGACCAGATACGGCGCGCGACTCATGGATTCGAATCCGCCGGCGACGAAGAGCGACGCATCGCCTGCCCGTACGGCTTGACTCGCCATCATCGCGGCTTTCAACCCCGAGCCGCAGACCTTGTTGATCGTGCTCGCGCTGACCGTCGCCGGCACGCCGCCCAGAATTCCCGATTGCCGCGCCGGAGCCTGACCTTCGCCCGCCTGCACCACGTTGCCCATGATCACTTCTTCGATCTCTTCGGCGTTGATGCCGGCACGCGTCACTGCCTCTTTGACGGCGATCGCGCCGAGTTGCGTCGCAGGGATGGAACTCAACGCGCCCTGGAACTTCCCGATCGGTGTGCGCACAGCGGATAGTATGACGGCTTCTGTTTCTTTGGTCATTGATTCTCCTTGTGGAGGGTATTATAAAGCCAATCCTGTTACCGTCATTGCGAGCGACCAACAGGGAGCGAAGCAATCTCCAACACGGTGACGGAGATTGCTTCGTCGCGGCGCTCCGCCCACTCCTCGCAATGACGAAGTGAGCTGTATTACAATCTCCGCATGATTGACTCTGAACATTCCCTCTATGAACTCCTCGGCGGCGAGACAGGCGTGCGTAAACTCGTTGACCGATTCTACGACTTGATAGATTCTTCGCCTAAAGCTGCACAAATTCGAATTTTGCTCCCGAAGACTCTGGAACGTCCGCGTGAGAAGTTGTTCATGTTCCTCTCCGGCTGGTCAGGCGGACCACAACTCTACATTGAAAAATATGGTCATCCCGCGCTGAGGCGGCGGCACGCGCCGTTTTCCATCGGCGAGACCGAGCGCGATCAATGGGTGTGGTGTATGCATAAGGCATTGGATGAAACGGATATGCCTGAACATGTGCGCGCGTATCTCAAGTCTCACTTTTCAGATGCGGCGGAGTTTTTGAGGAATAAATAACGTCATTGCGAGGGCGAAGCCCGAAGCAATCCCCTCTCTAATTGGGGATTGCCACGTCGCCGCTTCGCGGCTCCTCGCAATGACATCATGTGAGGTGTTTCATCGCCTCGCGGCGGCTGAGGGGATGCAAATCAGTTTCCATCACAAATTTCTTCACAGCCTTCGCGTCCGTGTACGCGTATTGCCGCAACGCCCAACCGATGGCTTTGTTGATGAAGAATTCGTCCGAGCCCAGATTCTCGCGGATGATTTCACGTAACAAATCGAAATCTGTTTCTTTCTTGTAGCCAAGTTGGAAAAGAATCGCTGTCCGCCTTAGCCACATATTCTTGGATTTGCGCCACTTCTTCAGAAGCTTGTCGCGTGTTTTTGCGAATCGCTTAAAGTGTGTGCCAACAGGGTGACTTGCCAGCGCGTCGACTGTATCCCACCACGATTTGGTGACGATCAAAGATTCAAGTGTGGCGATAAACCTTTCAGGGAGTTTCAACTCGTATTTATCGAGCAGGATCATCGCGACATATTGAAACTCGCGTTCGGGCAGTGTCCACAAGTCGCGCACAATTTTGTCGAGTTCTTCAAGCGGCGGCAAACCGTTTTCTGAAATAAATTCTTTCATCAACTTCTTGCTTTGTGGAGTCTTGATTCCCAAAAATTCGAACTGGTCGCGCATATACTTTTTCATCGGCGCGGCTAGGGATGGGTCGGCGTTTTTCTCGAAAAGGGATTTTAGTTTGATCGCGTACTTGTGCATGGAGGCTCCAGGTAACTCCGTTGGTTGAGTAGGCGGCGTTCGCACGCTGTATCGAAACCAACGAGTTTCGAGAATACTGTTGTGTCAAGAGTTGCTCTGGTTAGCGGTGGTCTCGATATGCCCTCGGCTAACGCCTCGGGCTACTCGACCACCGGAGCTCACATCTTATGGCACCGGCGTATCCGGCGGGTCGAGCGGCTGGACGAATTCCACCAGCCAGCTCCCATTTCCTTGATCGCTCACTCCCGAAAACGGGGTGACAAGATGAATCCACGTCCTGCCGGGGCGCAGGGCGATGGGGTTGTTATACGAATCCACAAAATAGAGCGGCCGCAACAAGCCAGTTGTCTTCTCCCATTCGCGGTTGAGCGTTGACCATTGGATTCGGAAGATCTGTCCATCACGAAAAAGATACGCCAGCCCTTTTTGACCTGCGCCGAGAAGAATCTCCAGCTGATTGTGCCGATACCGCGAATGTTCCGCAAAGAGCACTACAACATTTTCGAATGCCATCTGCCTGCCGGTCAACCGGTCCGTTGCAGGGAAGAGATTTCCCGTTTGGTCGGCTTGGTCTGTCCATCGCAAGTACGTTTGTGAGATCGGGTCATATTGCCAGCCCGATTGTGTGAACGAATTATAGAAAACGTCAATGAATTTCGCGGGGCGTCCACCTTCGGCGAGCGATTCAGAAAAAACGTTCCCCGAATAGTTCACGGGTTGCCGCGGGTTCAGCGCCTCCCGCGCGAGTTCACGCAGGCGCGTGCGCGTCAACAACGCGCTGTTGGGTGTGTTCCTATCCACGCCATAGACGATCTCACACGCGTCAAGTTGTTCGCCGATATCCCACGCCGCGCTCGCGTACGCAAGACAACTGTTTGGGAACATCCCGCCGATTTGGTTATAGGTCAATCGCCCGGAGCGCACGGGTCCGATGTATGGCTCCAATGGGAAATACCAATTGGGCGGCGTGCCGGTCACCACGGGACTCGGCGTCACCGCTGGAGTTTCGTTCAGGATTAGGCCCGCATCGAAGTACGGTGCGGTTGAATCGACCCTGGCTATTTTTATCTCGCCCTTCTCGTCCGCGTCCGAGTCGGAATCTTCATCGCCGATGTTTTGCAAGGTGAATTGATACGAGTCAGGTTTGACGATCTCGATGATCGCATCACGATTCGGGTTCTCGAACGCGAAGTAGCCGTTCGAATCTGTAGTCCAGCTATCCAGGAGGTCGCGGCTGTTCGCATCCAGCAAGCGGACGCACACCCCGCCAACTCCCGCCTCCCAACTTTCCTGCACGCCGTTCGCGTTTTCATCGAACCAGACGCGGTTGCCGATCCAATCGCCTTCCGGTTCGATTATTTCATTGCGAACCTTGCATCCGCCTGTGACGTTGGGAATCTCGCGCAAATTGTCCGCGTAGAACACGCCCATGAATCGCGTCGAGCCTTCGCCGATGTAGAACTCGAAAATCCAGGGTGCGAACGCGAGTCCCGCTTGCGGACGGGCGGTGACCGGCATGTTGCTGATCGAGACCAATACCGCAGGAAGATTTAGAAGTGACGTGTCGTGCACTTCGAGCCCTGTAAGCGGATTGACCCCCGGCGGGAAATCTGTCTGGTCTGGACCCAGCTGAACCGGTGTGCGACGCGGTTGCGGAGTTGAAGTCTGTGTGGGCGTGAGAGTTGGTGCGTCGGTGACAGTTACAAATTGTGTCTGTGAGGATACGGCATCAGGTTCACTTGTACTGGAAACACCGCACGAAACTACAAGCGCGCTGAGGAGAAAACTCGAAACGTATTTTTCCCACATGTATGGCTTAGGATATGAGGACGCCGAAGAAGGTAAGCGCGCTGTAAGCGAGCAGGAGGAATGCTATGAGAGCAAACACCATGCGCAATCGATTCTCTTCTTTCAAGAGCGATGAGTACGCCGCAAACGCCAACCCAACCGCGGCGATCAGCATGGACAGTTGAAAACCTGCCTCGCGTTGGTCTTCCACGTTCGAGAGATCGAAAGCCGCCTGCGCTTCAGCCACCGTGGCAACCGAAACGGCGTACATCTCTTCATAATATTGTTGGTCCCAGAGCGATTCGCGGCTGATGCTGTCGCGCAACGGCTGAGAAAACTGTTCCAGATAGTAGGCTGCATTGAATTCGTCAACGCTGGTGTTGATATAGAAACCGTCATACATGTTGTAGTCAACGATGATATTTTGATTCGCTTCGAGATAATAGGTGTTGGATAGAGCCAGAAGCCTGTCGCCTTCGGCTTCGTAATCGCCAGCGACGTTTCCCGCGCGATACGCCATGTAATTGGCGGCGGCTGTCAGCACGCTCAATATCGATACGAGAAACCCGAGGGCTAAAGTGGACCCAATGCCGGTGAATAGTCTTGCAATCGGTGACTTTGCTTTTTCAGCGCTCATCATTCATTTCCTCGCGAATTTGATTCCCTATTCATTCCCTCTATCTGCAGCTTTGGGCGGGCTCGTACCACTCGCCGAGCCCGGCTTGCAACCGGCTTGCCGCCTCTTGCGGTGAAAGCCCAAATTCCATCATCTCATACAAAGCGCGGCGGATGATCTCGAGCGCGCCGGGTGACTTGTTAGAGATTTCGGTATACATCCAACGGATGTCGCTTGGGTAATCGTAGACGAGATTGAGGAACCTCGTATCGTTTTGGTCGCTGCCGGGTGTGATCTCGACCAGCCTCAATGGGTAGAAGCCGGGCAGTTTCTGCGCCATGAGGTTGATCGCCTCCGGGCTCATCAACCACTCGAGAAACAGTTGTGCTTCTTCCGGGTGCCTGGTTGCGCGGTTGATGCCGATCCCGATATCCGGCTGAAAGACGACATAGGTCTGGCTCAGGAATGGGGCTGGAACGGCGAACACATCCCAATTGAAGATGGCTTCATTGGAAATGGTTTGCAGGTCCCATGAACCTCCGAACAGCATGGCGGCTTTACCCTGCAGGAATAACTCCTTGCTGGCTTGCGAGTTGAGGGTCGCGACGTTTTCCGGCAGATAAGGCTTGAGGTCTTCGATGGCTTGAAATATCCTCACCACACGGTTGTCGTCGTAGCACAGGCTGGTTCCATCGGTCTGCATGAATTCCTGGCGTCCTTCCGGTCCGCCGAGGAAGTTTGCCGCGATGCTCATGAACATTTCACTGTCTTCGTTCTGATTCAGTGCGTTGGCGATTGGGATGAGATTCTCATCTGCAAATTTCAGCGCGGTCAACGTTATCTTGAATTCCTCCCACGTTGTAGGAACCGCGAGGAAATACTTATCGAAGATATCTTTGTTGTAATACACGCCTTGCACCACGCCCACGAACGGCACGGCGTACGTTAATCCGAAGGAGTTGTTGGTCCACGGGACGAGTTTCGTTGGGTCGAAATTCTCTTGCAGCGGCAGTTGATCGTCCAGGGGCATCAGATAACGGACGATGTTGCCATCCACGGAAAAAGGCCTCACGTAGAGCAGATCCGGGCCTTCGCCCCGCGCCAATTCGAGGTCAATGATGGAATCGTAATTGACGCTCATCACCGGGCGATAATTGACGGTGATCGTCTTGCCGGTCGTTTCGAGGGCATACCTTTCGAATTCATCGAGCAGAGACTGGATCTCTTCCGTATCTTCAGGTCGCCAGGTGCTGAGACTCAGATTGACCGCATCGCCTGCTGATTCGGGAGCCGCTGATGCGCTTTCAACGGCGAGACCGGGCGTACTGGATTTCACCACCGTGTCCAAAAGATTGTTCGACGACGCGTCCTGATCCGGACCGAGGCGGAGAGACCCGGTGTATAAAAAGAAGCCTACCATCAGCGTGGCGATCAAAATGGACGGGTAGACGATGCGTCCGAACATGTCCAGCCGGTGGCGCCTGGTTTGGAGCACGGCTTTTTCCGATCTCCGTTTTGTATTCTCCATTCCTTTTTCGAGGCGACTGCTCAACGTTTCGAGAAGGACGATGAGCGCGGACATGATGTACGAGGCATAGAAAAGATATTCCATTGCCACGGTGTAGCCGATTTCCGGGAGGGCGTCGGCGAGAGTCAAATGGAAGAAAGCCGTGGTCAGAAGCGCGGTCGAACCGACGGTGAGCCGCTCTTCATGACCGAGCGGCAGGAAGAATGTAATGTACGCCAGAAGCAACGTGATTAACAAGGGAAGCAGGCTTTTGATGATGTATTGAAGCGAGTCGCGTTCGAGGTCCACCTCAAGGTTGATCAGCGAGAAATTCGTGGCGATACTGCGGTCGAAATTTTGCGGGCTTCCCAATGTGGAAGAGGTGGGAAAAGCATCCTGAGTCATGCGCGCCGCGTTCTCGTTCCAGCCAAAGAGCGACTCGAATGTGCCGTTGCCGCGAAAATTTTCCAGAAGTTTCGTTTCGGTCTGGTATCTCATTCCTACACGGTCCACAACGTACTGGATGAACGAAGTCGTGGCATTTTGATTGCGGAGTTCGACAGCCAGCGTTTGCCGGTCGAAGGGATACTCGTGAAATTGAAACTGTTCCTTGAACGTGCCGCTCACGCGATATGTTTTGAGGACTGTACCGTCCGCATTCTCATCGTCGCGAAGAGGCGTGCTCTCGAACTCACCTTCTGCGTTCGTGAACACAAAGTCTTCCGGACGGTATGCCGTATCCTGTTCGTTGGGGCGGTAACGGAACCACAAGTAAAAATCCATCTTGTATGTGGAGGTCTTGATATCAATGTCGTCAATTCCCAACAAGTCAATGCCCACATACACGACGTTGGAACGATAAACGTACTCGCCGTTTACGGTCAGGACGCGCCCCCGTTCGATTTCTCTGGCGAGATTCTTGATCTCGCTGAGCGCCTCGACCGGTTCGAACTGAATGCTGGCGGAGACGAACTCGCCGTTCTGGTAAATTCCGAAGCGCGGCGCGCGATG
>Ga0187893_10006723_pt1 | contig 19456 bp, 18 predicted proteins | sample MA1701074metaG_FD_139574 | JGI IMG/M metagenome (GOLD analysis project Ga0187893, IMG submission 139574) | White microbial mat communities from a basaltic lava cave in the Kipuka Kanohina Cave System on the Island of Hawaii, USA - MA170107-4 metaG ... | reverse complement strand
GGGCGCCTCGGCGTCCTTGGCCATTGTCAGCGCCGCGTGACGACGCCTCCGCCGCCCATCACGCCTGATGCACAGCTGAGCTACGCACTCGGCTGGTTCTCGCACCACGCGACGCAGCGACTCCAGACGTTCAACTTCTACATCGTCGTCGTTACTGTCCTGCTCGTCGGGTACGGCGATGCCATCCAGGATGAACGGCGTTGGTTCGCCGCGCTGTTGTGCGGCGTCGGCCTCTTCGTGACCATACTGCTCTTCCAGCTCGAGGTGCGGAACGCAGAGCTGGTGAGCGTTGGGCAGCGTGCCCTTGCCGAACTCGAGAAGTCGGCGTCGATCGTCAAGATAAGCGAAAGCGCCGAGCAACGGACCATGCTCGGCGGCGCCCTCACCGAATGCTGGCGACCGCTGCGGCGGAGGGCGGCGTGCGATCCAGCCCGAGCCAAATGGCGCTGGCGCCAGGCCGTCGCTCGCCATGGCTTTGTGCTGCGGTTTCTGATGCTCGCGGGCGCACTGCTCTTCCTGGCCGGGTTCATGCTCGCGGCCGCCGGGGTGGCCCCGCGCGGCGCGACGCCCTGAGCGGAGCCTTACGATGGGCGCCATGAGCGCGACGCAGGACCGTCCCTACTGGCGAGGCGTGCACCACCTCGCCCTGATCACCACCGACATGGACAAGACCGTCCGCTTCTACCACGGCGTGCTGGGGGCGCGGCTGGTCATCACCATCGCCACGCCGTCGTTCCGCCACTACTTCTTCGAGTTCGACCACGGCAACACGGTGGCGTTCTTCGAGTACTCGGGCGAGCCGGTCGAGACCTACGCCAAGCCCGCCGGGGTGCCGTTCCCGCAGGCGTCGCAGTTCGACCACCTCTCGCTGGGCTTGGCCGACGAGGACGCCTTGCTGCGCCTCCGGGACCGGCTGAAGGAGCACAACTGCGAGGTCACCGACGTGGTCGACCACGGCACGCTGCGGTCGGTCTACTTCAGCGACCCCAACGGGATCGCCCTCGAGGCGTCGTGGTGGACGGCCGACCCCACCGCCCGCCCCGTCGACTACGATGACGAGCAGTTCTTCGCCGACCCCGACCCGGTGCCGGCGGTGCAGGAGTTGCGCGCCACCGGCACGCTGGCGTGGACGCCCCGCACCGTGCTGGTCAACGAGGTCACCAAGGACCTCTACAAGCTCGGGGGTTGACCCCGCCCGCGGCGCGGACCATCTCCCGGCTCTTCCGGGGCGCGGTCGAGGACGTCCCCGATAAGACCTGGCTCCTGGCCGGCGGCGACGCCTACACGTACGCCGACGCCCAGGCCCGCATCGAGCGGGGCGCCGCCGGCCTGCGCGCCGCCGGCGTCGGCCCCGGCGACCGGGTCCTCGTCACCGCCCGCAACACCGCCGACTACCTGCTCCTCTGGTTCGCCCTCATGGAGGTGGGGGCGACCCAGGTCCCGATCAACCCGAAGGGCACGGCCGAGGAGTTCGACGGCTTCGCCCGCCAGGTCAAGCCCGCGCTGGCCGTCACCGACGGCAACCTGGCCGTGCTGTTCGAAGCAGCGGCCGACGGGCGGGGACCGGCGAACCTGGTCGAGGAGGACGTGGCGGTGATGATCCCCACGTCGGGCACGACGGGCCGGTCCAAGCTGGTCATGCAGACCCACCGGGCCTACGTGATGGCGGGCGAGGGCTTCCCGTGGTGGCTGCGCCTCACCGCCGACGACCGGCTGCTGACGGCGCTGCCGCTGTTCCACATCAACGCCCCGGCGTACTCGATCCTGGGGTCGGTGGCGGCCCGGGCCAGCGTGGTGCTGCTGCCGGCCTTCTCGGCCCGCGGGTTCTGGGACGCCGCTCGCCGCTACCGCGCCACCGAGTTCAACGCCATCGGGGCCATGGTCGAGATCCTCATGCGCCAGCCGCCTCGGGACGACGACGCCGACAACCCGGTCCGGCTCTGCTACACGGGCCCCTCGCCGACGGAGGAGCGCCAGCGCGAGATCGAAGCGCGCTTCGGGCTGGAGGTCGTCTGCGGGTACGCCCTGTCCGAGACGCCGTACGGGCTGATCTGGGAGCACGGCACGCGGCCGTACGGCACGCTGGGAGCGCCCCGCCAGCACCCGACCCTGGGGCGGGTGAACGAGGCCCGAGTCGTCGACGGCGAGCTCCAGCTCCGCAACCCCGCGGTCATGCGGGGCTACTACGAGATGCCGGAGGAGACGGCGGAGGCCCTGGTGGACGGGGGCTGGCTGCGCACCGGCGACCTGGTCAACGAGAACGACGACGGGACCTACACGTTCCTCGGCCGCACGAAGCAGGTCATCCGCCGGCGGGGCGAGAACTTGTCGCCACTGGAGGTGGAGGCCGCCCTCGAAGCCCACCCGGGGGTGGTCGAGGCCGCCGTCATCGGCGTGCCCTCCGACCTCACCGAGGAGGAGGTCAAGGCGTACGTGGTGGCCGCGCCGGGCCTGGACCTCGGGGACCTTCAGCGGTTCGCGGGCGAGCGGCTGGCCCGCTTCAAGGTCCCGCGCTACTTCGAGATCGTGCCCGAGCTGCCCCACACGGCGACGGGCCGGCTGGCCAAGCACCTGCTCCCCACCGAGCGCACCCCCGAGGAGGTCGACGTTGGAGACGCCTGACTGGGCCCGGACGTGGATCGGCTCGTCGACCGCCGACTCCATCACGGTGGCGGGCCGGGACCTGCCCGCCCTGATGGGCCGCATGACGCTGACCGAGTTGGCCTACCTGCTCATCACCCGGCGGGAGGCCACGCCCGAGCAGGTGCGGCTGCTTGACGCCGTGCTCGTCTCTCTGGCCGACCACGGCCTCACCCCGAGCGCCCTGAGCGCGCGCCTGACCTACACCGGCGCGCCCGAGTCGGTCCAGGGCGCCGTGGCCGCCGGGCTCCTGGGCGCGGGCCGCGTCCTGCTCGGCCCCGCGGGCGACACCGCCGAGTTCCTCGCCGGCGCCCTGGCCGCGGGGCACGAGTCGTTGGAAGAGGCGGCGCGCGCCGCGGTGGCGGCGCGCCGGTCGTCCGGTGCGCGTATCCCTGGCCTGGGCCACCCGACCCACAAGGTGCAGGACCCCCGCGTCCCCCGCCTCTACCAGCTCGCCGGGGAGCTGGGCCTGATCGGCCCGCACCTGCGCCTGCTCCAGGTCGTGGCCGAGGTGTCCGGGTTGGGCCTGCCCATCAACGGCGCCGGCGCCGCCGGCGCCGCCCTGGCCGACCTCGGCGTGCCGCCGGCCAGCGTGCGGGGCTTCGTGCTCATCGGTCGCACCGCCGGGCTGGTCGCCCACCTGGCCGAGGAGGCCGAGCACCCGATCGGGCGGTCGTTGTGGGCCGAGGTCGAGCGCCGGTCCTCCGGGCCGAACGAGCCCGGGCCGAACGAGGCCACACCACCGCCAACGCCGAACGAGGACGAGCCTCCGCCAGTATCACCGTAGCGCGCGGGAGGGGGCTTGCCGCAAGGGGCTTGGTTGTGCTGACCATGACCCGACCGGTGAGCCGATCACGGCCCGCCCCTGACCAAGGAGCGTGCATGCGCGTGGCGCCCGAACATGCCGTGGTTATCGCAGGAGGCGGCCCCACCGGGCTGATGCTGGCGGCGGAGCTGGCGCTGGCGGGGGTCGACGCCGTCATCGTCGAACGCCGCGCCACCCAGGAACTGGACGGGTCGCGCGCCGGCGGACTGCTCCCCCGCACCCTCGAGGTCCTCGACCAGCGAGGCGTCGCCGAACGGTTCGTGTCGGCGGGGCAGAGGTACCCGGCCCACGGGTTCGCCTTGATCTCCCTGGACATCAGCGACTTCCCCACCCGCCACAACTACACCCTCGGCCTGTGGCAGAGCGACATCGAGCGCGTCCTGGCGAGGTGGGTGCTCGACGAGCTCGGCGTCCCCATCCTGCGCCGCCGCGAAGTCGTCGGTTTCACCCAGGACGGCACGGGCGTTGACGTCGAGGTGTCCGGCGACGGGCCGCTGCGGGCCCAGTACCTCGTCGGCTGCGACGGGGGGCGGAGCGTGGTCCGCAAGGCGGCCGGCATCGACTTCCCCGGTTGGAGCGCCTCGACCAGTTGGATGATCGCCGAGGTCGAGATGGACGAAGAGCCGGAGTTCGGCATCCGGCGCGACGGCGTCGGCGCCCACGCCATCGGTCGGCGGGCGGACGGGGAGCCCATCCGGGTCGTCCTCACCGAACGGCAGGTGGACCACGCCGGGGACCCAACCCTGGACGAGCTGCGCGACGCGCTCGTGGCCGTCTACGGCACGGCCTTCGGGCTGCGCCGCGCCGGCTGGATCTCGCGGTTCACCGACGTGACCCGGCAGGCCGCCTCCTACCGCCGCGGGCGTGTCCTATTGGCCGGCGACGCTGCCCACATCCATCCGCCCGTCGGCGGGCAGGGCCTGAACACGGGCGTGCAGGACGCGGTGAACCTGGGATGGAAGCTGGCCCAGGTGGTCCGGGGGACCTCGCCCGAGAGCCTGCTGGACACCTACCACGCCGAGCGCCACCCGGTCGGCGCCCGGGTGCTGCACAACACGATGGCACAGGTCGCACTCGGCCGCCCCGACGACCGCCATCAGGCCCTGCGCGACACCATGACCGACCTGCTGGGCATGGACGAGCCGCGCCGGCGCATCGCCGCCATGCTGTGCGCGCTCGACGTCCACTACGACCTCGGCGAGGGTCACCCGCTGCTCGGTCGGCGCATGCCCGACCTCGAGGTGCAGACCGCGGCCGGCCCGGCGCGCGTGTTCACGATGCTGCACGGCGGGCGCCCGGTGCTCCTCAACCTCGGGGCGCCCGGCGCGTTCGACATCGCTCCCTGGGCCGACCGGGTCCAGTGGGTCGACGCCGCCTACGACGGCGTGTGGGAGCTCCCGGTCCTCGGCGAGGTCGCCGCGCCCCCGGCGGCGCTGGTCCGCCCCGACGGGCACGTCGCCTGGGCGGGTGAACTCGTCGACCCCGAGCTGCCCCGCGCGCTGACGGCCTGGTTCGGGGCGGCGAGCGCGGCCTGACGCGCCGGCCGGCCCGAGCCCCCGGAGGGGCTCAGCCAGCTCACCCGGTGAGGTCCGAGGGCCAGTTGGGCTGGAACAGGTGCCACTGGTCGGGGGCGGCGCGGATCAGGTCTTCCAGCTCGTGGGCCAGCGCCTGGGTAAGCCGGGCCGAGTCCTCGCCGAGCCGCCCGGCCCTCGCCGCCGGCAGCGGCGGCCGCACGACGGCGTGGTGGCCGGCGCCGTCGAAGTAGACGGCGGTCGGAAGGAGCGGTGCGCCGGTGCGCAGGGCGAACACGGCCGGGCCGGCGGGCAACGTCGTCCGCTCGCCGAAGAACTCGACCTCCGCTCCCCCGCCGGCGATGTCCCGATCGGTGACCAGGGCCACGACCTGGTTCGCCCGCAACGCCTTCAGCACCTCGCCGCCCGCCCCCTTGCCCAGCGGGATGACGGTAAAGCCGAACGTCCGCCGCAGCCCCGCGAACCACTCGAACAGCTCGGGCGGCTTGACCGGCTCGACCACCACGGCCAGCGGGAACCCTTGGCGCACGAACCACGAGCCCCCCACCTCCCAGCCGCCGACGTGGGGCAGGGCGAGCAGCGCGCCCGTCCCGGCCGCCCGGGCGGCGCGGATGTGCTCGAGCCCCTCGATCGAGAAGCGCCCGTCCACCGCGGAAGGGTCCATCGCTGGGAGGCGCAGGGACTCCACCCAGTAGCGGGCGTAGGACGCCACCGCGGCCCGCACCGCCCGCCGTTCCTCCTCGGGCGCCAGCCGCCGCCCGCGGGCCCGGGCCGCGTGGCGGGCGACCATGGCGCGCCGCCGGCCCAGGAGGGGCACGGCGACCCGCGCCAACGCGCCGCCGGCCCGGACCGCGGCGCCTTCCGGCAACCGCGCCGCGACCGCGGCCGCGGCCCGGTAGGCCGCGTACGAGACTCTCTCGGCGGGCCTCAGCCTCTACGCCGGCGCGGCGGGGTGCGCTCCCGCCACCGCCCGCCCATGGCCTCCACCTGGCGGGGGCGGCTCGGGAACCCCTCGCTCGGCCGCCACCCTCGCCACCGGTTCCGGAGCCGGTCGACGGCAGCCCGCTTCGGCGCCGACGCCTGCCGCCACACCATGACGAACCGGTGCACGGCGGTGACGAGCGTCAGCGCCAGCATCAGCCACAGGGCGGGGACCAGCAGCGCCGTGAACGCCATGCCCAGCCCCAGGAGGATCATGCGCTCGGCCCGCTCCATCAGCCCGCCCCGGGCCGCGAAGCCGAGCGACTCGGCCCGCGCCCGCTCGTAGGAGACGAGGTTGGACGCGGCCAGCGCCGCGAAGGGCAGCAGCGCGGCGTGGCCGCCGCCGGCCGACGCCAGGTACCACGCCACCCCGCCCAGCACCATCGAGTCCGAGACCCGGTCGCTGACCGAGTCGAAGAACGCGCCACGCGGCGAGGACGTGCCGCTGGCCTTGGCCACGGCGCCGTCGAGAAGGTCGGGGATGGCGGATACACCCAGCAGCAAGGCGCCGGCCAGCGGGTGGCCGGCGGCCACGGCCAGAGCCGCGCCCGCCGAGATGAGGACGCCCAGGGCGGTCAGTTGGTTGGCCGTTATGCCGGCCTTGCCCAGTCCCGATCCCACGGGGCGGAGGCCTCGCTCCACTCCCGTGCGGCATCGCTTGTCAAACAAAGGGACTCCTCGTGCAAAAGAACGTCCCCTCCAAAGTACCAGGAGGGGCCGGTAGGCTCCGTGTCTCCATCCTGTCAAATCGCCGAGTTTCGCAGCGAGGTACGCCCAGTGAAGAGCTTCCCGCCGGCCAAGATCCGCAACGTCGCCCTCGTCGGGCACGGTGGCGCCGGGAAGACCAGTCTGGCCGAGTCGCTGCTCTTCTGCGCCGGCGCCATCAGCCGCCACGGCCGGGTGGAGGACGGCAACACCACCACCGACTTCGACCCCGAGGAGGTCCGGCGCGGCATCTCGTTGTCGCTGGCGCTCGCCCCCTTCGAGTACGACGGCCACAAGATCAACCTGCTGGACACCCCCGGGTACGCCGACTTCGTGACCGACGTCCACGCCGCCCTGCGGGTGGCCGACCTCGCCGTACTGGTGGTGAGCGCGGTGGAGGGGCCGGAGGTGGGCACCGACATCGCCTGGAAGATCGCCGCCGACGCCGGCCTGCCCCGGATGTTCTTCATCAACAAGCTTGACCGGGAGCGGGCCAGCTTCCAGCGCACGATCGACGAGCTGCGGGACCGCTACGGCGCCGGTGTGGCCCCGCTCGAGCTGCCCGTGGGCGAGGAGGCGGGCTTCCGGGGGGTGGCCGACCTGCTGGCCGACACCGCGTACCTGTACGACGGCTCGAGCGGGAAGGGCGCCCAGGGCCCGGTCCCCGCCGAGGTCCAGGCCCAGGCCGCCGAGATCAGGGAGAAGCTGGTGGAGAGCATCGTCGAGGCGGACGACGCCCTCATGGAGCGTTACCTCGCCGACGAGCCCATCGAGCCCAAGGAGCTGCGCCAGGCGCTGGCCAAGGGCGTGGTCGACGGGTCGGTGTTCCCGGTGGCGGCGGGCTCGGCCACCAAGATGATCGCCGTCGACCGGCTGGCCGCGTTGCTCACCGAGTTGGGCCCGTCGCCCCTCGACCGGCCGCCGGTGGTCGTGGTGGCCGCGGGCTCGACCCAGGAAGTGAAGATGGACCCCGCCGGCCAGCCCCTGGCCCTCGTCTACCGCACCATCGCCGACCCGTACGTGGGCAAGGTGTCGTTCTTCAAGGCCCTGTCGGGCACCATCCGGCCCGACGTCCAGCTCACCAACCCCCGCACCCACAGCGACGAGCGCCTCCACGCCCTGTTCACCATGCGGGGCAAGGAGCAGGACCAGGTGCCCGAGGTGCCCGCGGGCGACATCGGCGCGGTGGCCAAGCTCAGCGACACCTCCACCGGCGACACCCTCGCTCCCAAGGGCACGCCCGTTCTCATCCCCCCGATCGAGCCGCCCACGCCGGTGCTGTCCGTCGCCATCAAGCCCAAGTCCAAGGGCGACGAGGACAAGCTGATGACCGGCCTGCACCGCCTCCAGGAGGAGGACGCGGCGCTGCACGTCCGCCGGGACGACGAGACCCACCAGACCCTGCTGTCGGGCATGGGCGAGACGCACCTGGCCCTCGTCACCGACAAGCTGGCCCGCAAGTTCGGCGTGGAGGTGGAGACCGAGGAGGTCCGGGTGCCCTACCGGGAGACGATCACGGGCGCCGCCGAGGCCGAGGGCAAGCACAAGAAGCAGACCGGCGGCCACGGGCAGTTCGGCGTCGCCTTCCTGAAGGTGGAGCCGCTGGACCGGGGCGGCGGCTTCGAGTTCGTGGACAAGATCGTGGGCGGCGCCATCCCCCGCCAGTTCATCCCCGCGGTGGAAAAGGGCGTCATCGAGACGATGTCCTCGGGCGGGGTGTTCGGCTACCCCATCGTCGACCTCCGGGTGACGCTGTTCGACGGCAAGTTCCACGCCGTCGACTCGTCCGAGCTCTCCTTCAAGATGGCCGGGTCGCTCGCCCTCAAGGACGCCATGGCCAAGGCCCAGCCGGTCATGCTCGAGCCCGTCTCGCTGCTGGAGGTCACCGTCCCCTCCCAGTTCCAGGGCGACATCATGGGCGACCTCAACTCCCGCCGGGGCCGGGTGCAGGGCACGGAGGCGGTGGGCAACGGCGAGCAGATGGTCACCGCGCTGGTTCCCACGTCGGAGGTCCTGCGGTACTCCATCGACCTCCGGTCGATCACCGGCGGCCGGGGCCGGTTCTCGGCCGCGCACAGCCACTACGACCTCCTGCCCGCTCACCTCGTCGACAGGATCAAGAAGACGGAATGACGGAGACCAACGCCTGCCAGGAGTGCGGGTTCTCGGACGAGGGAGTGACGCCGGCCGACGCCATCGAGGCGATCCGCCGCTTCGGGAAGCGGTACCGGGCGCCGCTGACGCGCTTCCTGCCCGGCGAGGACGGCGACCGGGTGGTCCGCCAGCGGCCCGCGCCGGAGGTGTGGTCGGCGCTCGAGTACGCGTGCCACGTGCGGGACGTGTTCGACTGGTACGACGAGCGGGTCAAGGCGTCGCTGGCCGAGGACGGGGTCGACGTGCCCGCGCTGGGTCCCGACGAGGCCGCCGAGCAGGGGCGGTACAACGAGCAGGACCCCGTCGAGGTGGCCGACGCGTTGGCGGCCAACGCCGAGCGGCTCGCCGCCACGTTCGAGTCGGCGCCCGCCGACGGCTGGGACCGCGTCCACCTGCGCCGAGGGCAGCCGCGAACGGTGCTCTTCACCGCCCGGCGGGCGGTCCACGAGGGGAACCACCACCTCCTCGACATCGGCCGGGGCCTGCGGGCGGTGCGGGAGGCGGTGCGGGAGGCCGGCCAGGCCGGCCAGGCCGGCCAGGCGTGACCGTCAGCTGGACCTGCCCGGAGTGCGGGCTCGACTACGAGACCGTCTCGCCCCGCGACGCAGCCGGCGCGGTGCGGTCGTTCCCCCGCCGCTACCGGGCGGTGCTAACCCGGTCGTTCGGGCCCGGGGAGGACCTGGAGGACATCGTCCGCCGCCGCCCCGCCCCCGACGTGTGGTCGGCCCTCGAGTACACCGCCCACGTCGCCCAGACCATCGACCTGCTGGCGCCCACCCTCCGCCAGGTCGTCAACGAGGACAACCCCCACCTCTTCGCCTGGGACCCCGACGAGCAGGCCGAGGAGCAGTCCTACAACGACTGGTCGGTGCTCGAGGCCATCGGGGAGCTGGAGTCCGCCTGCGCCGACATGTCGATGGCCATCGAGTACACCCCCTCCACCGGCTGGAACCGCAAGGGAACCTACGACCACGGCGAGCGGGAGGCCATCGACATCGTCCGCAACGCCGTCCACGAGGGGGCCCATCATCTGCGGGACATCCAGCGGGGCCTCAGCCAGCTCCTGGGCCGGGAGATCGAGGAGCGCCTGTAGCGGGCGCAGAACTGACCTGCCGCAGTCGAACATATGTTCTCCGCGTGCACCGACGAGGAGCTAGTCGAGGCGATGGACCGGCTGCACGGCTTGGTGTGCCTGGCACAGCGTCGGCTGCTGGCGGGTGGGGCTGCTGGCGGGGGGGGCTGCTGGCGGTGGGGGCTGCTGGCGGAGTACGACCGGCGGAGGGCGTGGAAGGCCGTCGGGGCCACGTCGATGGGGGCGTGGGTCGCCTGCCGGCTCGGGGTTGCCCACCGCACCGGCGCCGAGTGGGGCCCGGGGGGGGGGAGCGGCCTTGGAGTCGCGGCCCGCGCTGGCGCAGGCGCTTGAGGACGGCCTCCTGTCGTTCGACCAGGCTGCGCCGCTGGCGCGGCTGACCACGCCCGAGACCGACGCAGCGCTGGCCGAGGTGGCGATGGGATGGTCGGCGGACCAGTGCCAGGCGCCCTACTACTACTGCCAGGCGGCCGCCCGCCACGCCCGGCCGGTGAGCGAGGAGGAGGCGGCCGAAGCCCATGCCCGGCGGTCGCTGCGCTGGCGGTGGGACCTCGACCAGCGCATGCTGCACCTCCACGGCCGGCTGCCCGACGAGATGGGGGCGGCCGTCGAGGCGGCGCTGGAGAGGATCGTCGACACCTACAAGCCCGACCCCGAGTCGGGCGTGTTCGACGCCTACGAGCGGCGGGCGGCCGACGCCTTGGCGGAGCTGGCGTCGTCGCACCTCGGGTCCCAGCCCGAGCCCGACCGCAAGGCGGTGGTGATCCACGCCGAGGCCGGCGCCTGCGCCGTCGACGGCGGGCCGCCCATCGGCCTGGAGGCGCTCTGGCGCAACCTGGGCGACGCCCGGGTCGAGCTGGTCGGCCCCGACGGCGTGGGCCGGGCGCAGCGCACTCCCCCGGCCTGGCTCGTGCGCAAGGTGCGCCGGCGGGACGGTGGCTGCCGCTTCCCGTCGTGCGAGCGCCGGCGGTGGGGCCACGTCCACCATGTGCGCCATTGGGCCAAGGGCGGGGCCACCGACGCGGGGAACCTTCTGTGGCTCTGCCCCTTCCACCACCGGCTGGTCCACGAGGGAGGCTGGACGATGCGGGGCGACCCGAACGGCGAGCTGACCTTCTTCCGGCCCGACGGCCGGGCGCTGGCGACCGGGCGCGCCCGGGCGCCGTGTCAGTAGGCCGACCAGTCCTCGGGGTTGTCCTCGACGAAGTGGTCGAGCACCTGGCCTTGCACGGCGTCGACCAGGACGAGGGCGCGCTTGGCCGGCGGATCCTCGCCGGAGTAGACGAGCACGCGCCAGGTGGGGCGGCTCAGCAGGCCGCGCCAGCCGAGCTGGGCCGAGGCATGGCCAACGCGGAACCCGACGGCGCCCGCGGCGGCGACGAGGGCCTCCTCGTCCTTGACCGCCAGCGGCCAGGCCGTCACCAGGTGGTAGGCGCCGATGGCGAGGAGGACGGCGGCCACCGCCAGCATCCCGCCGTTCACCAGCACCGGGTCGTCGCTGCGGGCCAGCCAGGCGGCCAGGCAGAAGCCGGCGACCACCAGGTACAGCACTCCGGCCGTGCGCCGCCGCCGGATGTCGGGGAAGGCGTACCGCCCCCGAGCGGCGGCGACGTCGAGATCCTCGGGCAGCTCGTCGTGGGCCTGGGCCATCAGCCCATCAGCCCATCTCGTGGCCGCCGAAGGCCATGGCGGCGACGATGTCCATGCGTTCGACCTCGGCGAGGGGGCGCTCGATGTGCACGGTGAAGGGCTCGTCGCCGGGGCTTTCCACGGTCAGGTCGGTGACGACGGGCGAGCAGCGAGGGTCGTTGCTCTCCCGCTCCACCACCGTGACGGTGGCGGCCGGGTCGAGGGCCAGCTCCTCCCGCGCCCAATTCACGATCTCTACCGGCTCGGCCATGCGTCCCTCACGCGAGCGTACGTGTGGGGCAGGGCCTCGGGGAGCACCCGCGCCTCGGCCACGGTGGTCATGAAGTTGGTGTCGCCGTTCCAGCGGGGCAGCACGTGGACGTGGAAGTGGCCGGGCACGCCGGCGCCGGCCGGGCGGCCCAGGTTCACGCCCACGTTGAGCCCCTCGGGGGCGTAGGCCGCCTTCAGCGCTCGCACCGCGTCGGTCACGGCGGCCCAGACGGCGGCGCCCTCCTCCGGCGCCAGGTCCTCGATCTCGCCCACGTGGCGCCGCGGCGCCACCATCAGGTGGCCGCTGGTGTACGGGTAGGCGTTGAGGACCACGGCGACCAGGTCGTCGCGGTGCACGACCTGCGACGGCGCCTCCACCACCCGGCACAGCACGCACCCCGCGTCATGGCGCGAAACCTCGGCCAGGTAGGGGCTGCGCCACCCGGCCCACAGCCGCTCCAAAGTCACGCGTCGACCTCGGCCCGCACCCGGGCGACGAAGGCGTCCACCGGCACGTCCCGCTCCACCCCTTTACCCCGGGCGTTGACGCCCACGGTGCCGGCGGCGATGTCGGCGTCGCCCACCACCAGCACGTAGGGCAGCTTCTCCAGCTTGGCGTCCCGGATGCGGGCGCCGAGGGGCTCGTCGGCCGCCGCCGTGTCGACCCGGAGTCCGGCCGCTTCGAGCCGTTGCGCGACCCCGGCGGCGTAGGGCTGGTGGTCATCCCGCACCGGCAGCACGCGGGCCTGCACGGGCGCCAACCACGTCGGGAAGGCGCCGGCGAAGTGCTCGACGAGGATGCCGAAGAACCGCTCGACGGAGCCGAACAGGGCGCGGTGGATCATGATCGGCTGGTGGCGGGTGTTGTCGGCGCCCACGTAGGAGAGATCGAAGCGGGGGGGCAGCTGGAAGTCGACCTGGAGGGTGGACAGCTGCCACCGCCGGCCGATGGCGTCGCGCACGTGGATGTCGATCTTGGGGCCGTAGAAGGCGCCCTCGCCCTCGGCGAGCGTGTACTGCATCCCCGACCGGTCGATGGCCTGGACGAGGGCGGCGGTGGCCATCTCCCACTCGTCCGGCGAGCCGATGGACTTGTTCTCCGGACGGGTGCCCACCTCCAGCTCGAAGTCCTCGAAGCCGAACTTGCGCAGCACCCGCAGCACGAACCCGAGCAGCGACATCAGCTCGGGGACGATCTGCTCACGAGTGCAGAAGATGTGGGCGTCGTCCTGGGTGAACCCTCGGATGCGGAGCAGGCCGTGGAGGACGCCTGACCGCTCGAAGCGGTACACGGTGCCGAACTCGAACAGCCGCAGGGGCAGCTCCCGGTACGACCGCGAACGGGACCGGTAGATCAGGATGTGGCCCGGGCAGTTCATGGGCTTGGGGTAGTAGGTCGCCCCCTCCATCTCCATGGGCGGGTACATGCCTTCGGCGTACCAGTCGAGATGGCCGGAAATCTCGAACAGCGTGGAGCGGGAGAGGTGGGGCGTGAACACGGACTCGTACCCACCGGCGACGTGCTGGGCGCGGGAGTAGTCCTCCATGAGTTTCCGCACCAGACCGCCCTTGGGGTGCCAGACGGCCAACCCGCCGCCCAGTTCGCTGGGGAACGAGAACAAGTCCAGCTCGACCCCGAGCTTGCGGTGGTCGCGCTTGTCAGCTTCCTCCAAGCGGTGCAGGTGCTCGGCGAGGGCCTTGTCCGACTCCCAGGCGGTGCCGTAGATCCGCTGGAGCATGGGCCGCTTCTCGTCGCCCCGCCAGTAGGCGCCGGCGACCTTCATGAGCTTGAACGAGCCCAGCCGGCTGGTCGAAGGAACGTGGGGCCCGCGGCACAGGTCGGCCCAATCCCCGCCGTTGGCGGCGACGTTGCGGTAGACGCTGACGACGTTGCCCTCGGCGCCCTCGCCCTCCTCGACGCCCTGGATGATCTCCACCTTGTAGGGCTGGTTGGCGAAAACCTTCAGGCCCGCGTCCCTGGTCAGCTCCTCCCGCACGAACGCCTGGTCCTCCTTCACGATCGCCCGCATGCGCGCGTCGATGCGCGCCAGGTCGTCGTCGGAGAAGTGGGCGCCCCCGGGCAGGTCGAAGTCGTAGTAGAAGCCGTCCTCGATGGGCGGCCCGATGGCGTACTTAGCGCCGGGGAAGAGGTCGCACACCGCCTGGGCCAACACATGGGCCGTCGAGTGGCGTAGGATCTTACGCCCCCCGTCCGAGTCGGCGGTGACGATGGCCACCTCGGCGCCCGCAGGCAGCGGGCGGTCGAGGTCGTAGTCGGCCCCGTCCACCGTGGCCGCCACCGCCGCCTTGGCCAGCCGCGGGCCGATGAGCGCGGCCAGATCCGCGGGCGTGGCGCCGTCCGGCAACGTGCGTGCGGACCCGTCGGGAAGGCGGACTTCCATGGCTGTGACGATACCGGCGCGACCGCGGAGCCCTTGCAGAATCGCCGCCGGCCGGGGCGGCCCGGGCCGGGCACCACGCCTCGCCGCGCTCGATCCGGATCGACCGCTAGACGTGGCTGGCCGCTCGCGCGCCAACGCGCCGCGACTGCCGGGGCTGGCCGTTCCACTGTCCGGGCCACAGGAGGGCGCCGATCTCGTACGACAGCAGGCCAAGCTGCTCCGTCACAGTGTCGAAATATCCTTTGTCACTGACGCGGCCGGCGATGTCGTCGTCCTGCGGGCGCGCCGTCGGCGGACGGTCGCCGCGCCGATCGAGCCGGGCAAGGAACTCGTCCAAGCTCTCCTTGCTCGATCGCTCATCCACTCCCTGCCCTCGGCGGACGAACGACTTCACGGTGAAGGTCCGCCAGGCGACGGACGGGGCGATCGCAACAAGCGCGTCGACGTTCTGGCGGGTCATGGCCAGAATCAGATCGGCGCTCTCGAGGACTCGCTTGGCCAACGGGACCCGCTGCGCAGCCATTATGTCGAGTCCCCGCCGGGCCAGCCCCGAGATCACCTTGGGCGGCGCCGGGGCCAACTCACCCTCCAATGCGTACCGGACGGATACGCCGGCAATCCTGCGCGTCTGGATGTCCCGCGACATCAACGCCACCGCCAGGGCGCACCGGAACCCCTCCCCGTCAGCGACGAAAAGCAGGCGCATCACGGCGCGCCCGCCCGGCGTCGCGGGCGGGACCGTCTTCGCGACCGAGCCCTTCGCGACCGAGCCCGTCGCGACCGAGCGCTTCCCTGCTGCCTCCTCCACTGTCTCAGCCACAGCCGTCGCCTCCCGTGCGCCATTCGCGCCCGCCGCCGGTGCGGGGGCCGGGCCAGCCACCTCTTCCCCAAGCTCCACGGGCGAGGTCCGCACGACAGCGGTCACCCGGTCGGCGGCATCCGAGGCGCCTGCATCCCGGTGGCTGCCGCCGCCTTTCGCAGGATCGCCCCGACGTCCAAAGCCAGCCGGTTCCACGCCGCCGCCCTCCCCACCAGACTCGTCGGGCTGTAGGGCCGTGCGGGTAGACGCCGACCGGTACGCTTCGATCGCCCCCTCGATCGCCCTTTCGGCCAGATCGTGGGCCTCCTGGAGGGAGCGCAGACGGGCCTCGAGCCCGCCCACTTCCCGCACCAGCTCCGCCCTGCGCCCCTCAAGGCTGGCAACGACCTCTTCCCGATCTCTCATCGCGTCGTCCACGAGCGATGCCACTCGGAGGCGCGCCGCCCGCACGGTCGCGTCCGCTTCCTCGGACGCCTCCCGAATGAGCTCGAGGGCCTCCGACTCTGCCTTTGCGACGATGGTGGTCGCGCGCTGGCGAGCCTCGGCGTGAATGGAGGACATTTCCTTCTTCGCGTCCGCCAGCAACCCAACGGCGGCGTCCATCGCCGATTGCAGTACGCTCGCCGTTCTCCCCGGCAATTCCGCCAGCAGACGTTCATTCGACAGCACCGCATACGACTCGACCTCAGACTCAAGTTCGGCGATCCTGTTGCGAAGCGTGACGTTGACAGCTTCGCACTTGGACAGCTTTCGCGATACAACGCTGATCGCATCCGTCAATTCGCCGGAACTCGCCGCCTCATTCTCGCCACGCTTGCGCGAACGGCGATCAGCTTCGTCCCGGCCCGCTGAACTCGTCGGCATCCCCTTTGCCCCCCAGCCACGCCCTACTTCGAAACGCGACAATAGCGCTTCGCAGCCGATTCCGCACAATTGAGTTCCGTCGAGCGGTCGACGCCCTGCGCGCCCGCTCCGGCGCCAGGCGCAGCATCAGGCGGCCATCGTGAACCTCAGGTTGAGGGTGTGCTTCACCCCGAACGGCGATCCGGGCCCTAGCGATCAGCCTGTGCCCACGCGCTGCCCGTCCTTCCGGAGATCGGCCCGGGATCAACAGGATATCCCACCAGACCATCCCTCTATCGACAGTTTATCCACCGCATATCCACAGCATGTCGGCCACCGAAAACGAATATGAGCAACTTCGCCATTACGAATGGATTCCGGCAGGCGCAACCATTAATGTCGCCGTGCCGGGCGGTGCCAACCTACGCGCGCTATCGCCGGTGCTGGAGGGGCAAAGGCTGTGGGGCCACGGGTTACCAGGGAGGTCTACACGTTCATCGAGGAAGTGGCGGCGCGCCGTGTGCAGCGCGTCTCCGCTTCGCGTGGTCGCCGCTTACGGCGCCTCCTTGGAATCGCCTTCTCCCTGATTGCGCTCGGCCTGGTCGCCCTCATCAACCGGCCCTTTGGCGCCGCCGCTTCGGCCGATCGCGGCTTCCTCGAAGTCTGCAAAGAGGCGGCCAGCGCAGCCGTGCGCGGGACGTTCCGCTTCACCATCGACCGCGTTACGACGGTCGACGTCCCCGTCGGAGCGTGCTCGGCTCCGGTTCAGGTACCCGCGGGCGAGGTCACAGTGGTGGAGGAGGCGCAGCCCGGCATGAGGGTGACCAGCATCGCGACCCGCCCCGGCGACCGCCTCATCCGCTTCGATCGCCATACCCGGACGGCAACGGTGCACGTTCCGGTGGGCGACACGTCGACCCAGACCATCGTCACCTTCACCAACGAGTTCGAGACCGGCGAGGTCAAGGTGTGCAAGGTTGCCGGGCCTGGTGTCGATCAGGGCCGCACCTTCGCCTTCGACGTCGAGGGAAGGGCCATCGGCGTGCCCGCCGGCCCGTCCCCGGGGGGCCTTTGCGCCAGCGCCGGCCTCTTTCCCCTTGGCACGGCGGCGACCATCACCGAAGCCATTCCGGCCGGCATGTCGGTAACCGATATTGCCGTGACACCGAGTGACCGCCAGGTTGGCGCCGCCACCACCTCGGCGGGACGCGTCACCGTGCGGGTCGGAAGCGGCGTCACCGAGGCACGCTTCACCAACGTGCAGGGGCCGCCGCCCACCACCGCCCCGCCCACCACCGCCCCGCCCACCACGGCCCCGCCGCCCACCACAACCCCGCCCACCACGGCCGTCGTACCCACGACCTCGGTGCCCCCCAGCACCACGACCCCGCCGCCCACCACGACCCCGCCGCCCACCACGACCCCGCCCACCACGGCCGTCGTACCCACGACCTCGGTGCCCCCCAGCACCACGCCCCCGCCGGCGACCACGACCCCGCCGCCCACCACGACCCCGCCCACCACGGCCGTCGTACCGACGACCTCGGTGCCCCCCAGCACCACGCCGCCGCCGACGACCACGGCGCCGACTACGACCACGACGCCGACTACGACCGCGCCGCCGACGACCTCGGTGCCCCCCAGCACCACGCCGCCGCCGACGACCACGGCGCCGACTACGACCACGACGCCGACAACGACCGCGCCGCCGACGACCGCGCCGCCGACGACCGGGCCGCCGCCCACGACCGCGCCGCCGACCACGGCGCCGCCGGGCACCACCACGGCACCGACTACGACGACCCGACCGACAGCGACGACAACGCCCACGACCAGCGTCTCACCGACGTCATCCACGGTGACACCGACCAGCACACCGGTCTCGACCACAACGACCCCGGTGACGGTCCTGACAACAACGAACCTCCCGACGACGACGTTGCTTCCCTCTTCGACGGCCCCCACCGCTCCGACCGGGCCGCAGCCGGCGGCTCGTACGTCGGAGCAGGGGCGCTTGCCATCGACGGGCGCAGACATGACTCGTTCGGCTGTGCTCGCGGCCGCGATGGTCGCGCTCGGCGCGGCGCTGGTGGTGTGCTCTCGTCGCAGGCCACCCGAGCACCGCCCGCGGAGCGGCTGCCCTCGTGCCGCCCTAGGCTTCGGCGACGGCTACGAACAGGCCTCCATCGGCGGCGGCCATGCAGGCGACGCTCGGCAGAATGCCGAGCGCGGCCGATCCACGGCCGGTTTCGTCCGTCCCGCAGCGCCGCTGGGCCGCGGTGCCCGGGTGAACTCCAAGATAGTTACGACTCAGTCTCCGCATAGTGTCTACGTTGTCACGTGCCGCCGTAACAGGTCGCTGATGCGCCTAGCACCTGCTGACATGCGTAACACTGTTGTCCGTGCGACGTGGCAACCATCGGCGGACCAGACGACCTGCAGTGCGCCCTCGTCGTCCCGGTCACGGTCCGCGGCATGGACCGGAGGATCGGAACCAATGCTGCGCGGCGACTCTGCTCCCGTGAGAGGTCGAACCGTGGACCTTCGTCGGCAGCGAGGTCGGCGGGATGGCCCCCGGCCGCGCCCTCCACCTCGGCGCCGGCGAAGGCCGCAACGGGGACGACCCGAATACGGCGGAAACCCGCCACGGGAGTCGTATAGGGGGAGCTGGGGGAGCTGGCGACGGCCTCACGACGTGATCGGTGGTTCGGCGGAGCCGTCTCCGGCGTAGAGCTCCAGGTGGTGCTCACCCCTGACGTCGGCGGAGTGAGGTCGAGGACGTAGTCGCCGAAGCGGAGGATGTGCCTGGTGGCGCAAAGGCGACAGGGCGGCGACGTCCTCACCACGCACCGGATGGCCCTCGGCCGCGAGCTGGTTGAGCACCACGGTCAGCTCGGCGGCGTTTGTAGAAGATGACGCAGTTGGCCAGCAGCTCGTTGAACTTGACGATCTTCTCCATGTTGTCGGGGTCATTGTCGCCGATGACCGCGGCGTCGCCGAACGACTGCCACTCGAGAAGTTGTGGAACGACTCGACCCGGTAGGTGGTCGTGGTGATGCTGTCGCGCAGCTCGGGCTCGGAGAGGTAGCGGAGCAGGACGATGGTCCGCGCCGCCCGGCCCAGCGCCGGCCAAGCGCCCGGAACGCCTTGTAGATGCGCTTCATACGCGACTGCGTTGCCGAGCCCTCGCAGCAGCGCCGGCGACGACACGCCCCCCCCCAGACGCCGCAGGGTATGCGGTCTCCCCTGCAGGACGCGCGCGGTCCGGGAGAGTTCAGGCGGCGATGACGGCGTCTGGGAACGGCGCGCACCTGACGTTGACGGCCGCCGACATGGTTCGTTGGCCCGCGGGCGTGACCCGGCAGAGGCGACTGCCGCGGACCTTGGCGACGAGACCGTGGCCCCGGAGCTTGGCGATCTGGCGTCGAGGAGCGCTGGCAGCGACGGCGTGCCCTCCTCCGGCGTCGCCGCCGGATGCCGGTAAAGGCGGGCGGTCATGTTTTGGTTGCAGAACCCGGCGATGGCGTGCTCGCTGGCGAGGACGGCTCGGAACAGCTCGGTGTC
>Ga0187893_10006722_pt1 | contig 19458 bp, 15 predicted proteins | sample MA1701074metaG_FD_139574 | JGI IMG/M metagenome (GOLD analysis project Ga0187893, IMG submission 139574) | White microbial mat communities from a basaltic lava cave in the Kipuka Kanohina Cave System on the Island of Hawaii, USA - MA170107-4 metaG ... | reverse complement strand
CTTCCCCAACCGAACGAGAGACTCCACGATTGCGACACCGGGGGCGTCGATAGAACCAAAGCGCGTCAGGTCCTGCCAGGTGAAATGCTCAGACGGAAACTTACGAATCGCAATGCAGGCGCCTCGGTGGTAGCAAGGATCGATGATGATGTTGACGCGACTCTTGTCCGGCAGGCGAGCGTCCAGGATCGGCTCACGCTGGTCCAGCCTCCGAGCCATGTGGCGGCCAATCGTCTTGGCCGCCGTCATCAAATCAGCATCCGAGAACCAAGAAGCTTCGACCCGTTCAAACGCCTTGCCATTACGTCGAATATACACATGCTGGCTCCCGTATACCAAGATGTCCGTTACAGCAGGATCGTCCAGCCAAGCAGCAATCGGACTGAGCGAAACCTTCAACAGCTCCTTGTCAAGCGCCTTGGCGTTCATGTTTGCTGGTCCTAGAGACGCACTACTCTCCGCTTCTACCTATAGGAGTATTAAAGAGGCAATTTTGTGAACAGATCGCGAGTTTTTTGACGGGGGATGCTTGAGGAATTCAAGAGCGGAGGAAGCTGGTCCCAGGTTCAAGGACCGATGGGCTTTCCCCCACTAAGAGCATTGGTAAACACTAGCGACTTTTGAGGATCTGTGTTCGGGCCCTAACCCGGCGGCGAACCAATATTGGCCTCTACCTCGAGAGACATATCCTCCTGGCGAACATACTCGAATTCGTCCTGGCCTACTGCCCACGGCACAAGGCTCGGCTAGTTTCCACGGTTGTCCTTACGGCAACACACATCAAACAAAGTATCTAACTGGCTGCGGATCTAAGTCGATGCACACATTCTTCAGGCGAGTGTATTCTTGGAAGCCCTCTTTGCCGAGTTCTATTCCAATGCCGCTTTGTTTGAAGCCAGCAAAGGGGATGTTGCAAGCAGTAACATTGAAATTGTTGACCCACACTGTCCCCGCTTCCAAGTCATGAGCCAGTCTGTGGGCGCGAGACAGATCGCGCGTCCAGATACCGGCAGCGAGGCCGTAAGATGTGTGGTTGGCGAGAGCGATAGCCTCTTCTTCTGTGCGGAAGCGGTGGACGACGAGCACTGGGCCAAAGATCTCTTCCCGATCGATCAGCATGTCAGGGGTGACCTTCTCAAAAATGGTGGGCTGCACAAAGAACCCTCTTGAGAATCCTTCGGGACGCGAACCACCCACTCGGAGCTGTGCACCCTCCCTGTGTGCTGTTTCGATGAAGCTCATGACCCTTTGATGCTGCAATGCGCTGATCAAAGGTCCCATTCGCGTTGCCGGATCCATAGGATCGCCTAGCAGAATCTGGCGAGTGGCATGTGTCAGCTCTTCCATAAATTCGTCATAGATTGCTTCGTGGATCAGCAATCGGGATCCGGCAGTGCATACCTGACCGGCATTGAAGAAGATAGACCAGAGAGTTCCCTTGACCGCTGTTTCAAGATCGCAATCCGCAAAGACAATATTCGCCGACTTCCCACCTAATTCCAGCAGGCAGCCTTTGATCCCGTCCGCCGCCGAATGGAGAAGGGTTCGGCCAGTCTGGGTCGAACCCGTGAAGGAGATCTTGTCGACCTCCGGATGAGAGGTGAGGGCTGCCCCAACGACAGAACCTGACCCACTCAAAATGTTTACCACACCGGGCGGAAGATCAGCTTCTCTGAGAATGTCGGCCAACAGAAGCGTCGAAAGAGTTGCTTCGGAGGCGGGTTTGTAAACAACGCAGTTCCCGGCTGCGATGGCAGGAGCGATTTTCCAGGCTGCATTCACTAAAGGAAAATTCCAGGGAGCAATGAGGGCGATGACTCCAATGGGCTCTCGGATGGTGTAGTCATGAAACTGCCCGAAGGGGATTTTATGGAGGTGGCCTCTCTCTCCGATGCAAGCGTAACTAGCAAAGTAGTCGAAACAATTCGCTGCTTCCGGAATATCACCGTTGATATTGTCAAACAAAGGCTTACCCGAGTCTTCAGTCTCCACGCGCGCCAGTTCCTCAGATCTCCGGCGAATCCCGTCGGCAACCTTGCGCAAATAGGCAGCCCGCTCGCGACCGTGCATTCGTGCCCATGTCGCTCGTGAAGCTGCCCTGCGCGCAGCTGTGACAGCTTGGTTAACATCGTTGTCATCGCAGCTCGGAAAAACACCGATCACCTGCTCCGTGGCAGGATTAATACTTTGGGTCCACCGTCCTGAGGAAGATTCACAGAAACGGTTGTCAATCAGTATCCGGTAAGGTCGAGTCATGATTGGTATGAAGACATTAGGGAGTGGTCGCCAAGGAAGGCACGTCTTCGAAGTGATCCAAGGGGACGATCGGTCGTGGAATTCTGTGAAAATCAAAAGACCTCAAATGGCTGCTGCAAATCCCAGGCGTGTCAACGTAGATCACTTCACGAGCCAGTTCGCCAAAGGCTGCCTGCCAAGCAATCGCGGATTTCACGACAATGATCTTCTTCCGAGCGGGCTCGATTGCCAGGGATCGCAGGTGCTCGGCATCAAATGGCATCACACGCTTTTCAGTCAGCACGAGTTCCAGTCCGTTGCAATTGAGCACTGTGGTACGACCCATGCTGGTATGCTGGCCGGTCATGTACGAACCTCGATGACTGAAGGCACCGTCAGAAATCAGGCGAACATACCCTTCGATCTCGATTGTAGGCCCGTGTTTGTCGTCGAGCTTTCCTCCCACCTGGAAGGCATCCGTGCTGCACACACCGCAACGTATGGCTTTGTCAACGCTCTCAGGATCCGAGATAACGACCACAGCATCCATCGCCTGCATAGAAACCAAAGCCTCCAGCAACGCTGTTCCATCTCCAGCGGCTCCACCTCCAATATTGTCCGCGACATCCACCAAAATGACTGGCCCGTTAGCGAATGCCATGGCTCTTCGGACTGCTTCGACTGGTGAAGTATCGAGTACTGCGAAATTATCCCGTCGTTTCCATACTTCGCTACAAAGTGTGTCCGCGTAGGCCTTGGCGAGGCCCTGATCATTGTTAGTCTGGACAACTATGGAAAGCCCAACCCGTTCTACATCGCAATACGGGAATCCTGCAGCAACCGTAACGGCCAGGACTTTTGGATCTTCCTCAATGCGCTGGACCTCAGCCATGATGTCCCGCATCGGAGATTGGCTGGTCAGTTGTGCTTGCGGAGGCGTCAGCAATGGCAGTTTCCTGAATTCACGTGTCGGCAGGATGTCTCCGGCTGTTAGTTGACAAATTAACTTTCCCGCCTCGAATCCACGGTCGTATGGGTCGATGTGGGGATAGGTATCGTATCCAATGAGAAGATTTGCCATTTCATACATGAGAGGACTGATATTGGCATGAGAGTCCAGCGTGACGACGATTGGGGAGTTAGCCCCGACCAATCCTCTCACTGATTTCAATAGAGTCCCTTCGACATCCTCGACGCCTTCAGCCACCATGGCTCCGTGCAACGCCAAAAGCACTCCGTCGACGGGGAGTGCTCTCTGGAGATCTTCCAAAAGGATTTTCCGCAAATGATTCCACGCCTCTGCAGCCACGATTCCGGACGGAACCGCGCCTGCATACAGCGTAGGGATGAGTTCTAAACCGAAGTCTGCTGCCGCCTGGATGAACCCGCCGATTTCGTTTCGGACGTTCCTATACCTCGGAAGGATTTCCGTTCCGTGAACAAACTGATAGGCCTCAAAGTCACCGAGCGTCGTTCGTTTCGACGAAAACGTATTCGTTTCATGCCAAAGACCACCGATAGCAACCTTCACGCGTTTCCTGCCTCCAGGGCTCAAAAGAACCGATTGATCAGCACACCGATGCTCGAGCCTTACAAGAACGCATCGCGCTCGCCACCCCCTGTGAGAACCTGACTTCCCTGATTCGTGATCTCAAAGGTTCGGCTGGTTCCCGCGGCGCACCTGCCGAGCAATCGCATCGTCAGCGGTGAATGAAACACCATTCCAGCTTCCAAGATCTCTGGGTTACTCGTTTTGATATGGAAGTGGGAATCCTCTAACCAATGCGGCGGGAAACTGATGCCGAGCGAATAACCAAAGTTGTAGTGAAATTGAATACGATCTTCAATGCGGCGCATCGCTTCCCAAGCGGCCCTTGCCACGTCACTAGCGGGAACGCCAGGACGCGCCACACTCAAGATAACGTCTGCTGTGCGGTGGGATACATCCAACAATTCCTTCCACTCGGCTGAAGGAGTTCCCAAAGTCGTCGTGAGCATCAGTGGCGCGCAGTAGTGATGCCAGCAACCGCTCAGCTCTATGAAGACAGGGTCTTCGCGATTTACCTCAACGTGTCCATGCTCGCTGTGGGATAAGCCGCTGCGATAGCCTACAGCCACCGTTGGCATCATGACAAACAAATCACTACCCGCCATTAACATAGCGTGTGCCGCCGCGGCAGCGATCTCATGATCCATCACGCCTTCCCGAATCGTTCTGACCGCGGCCTGCATTCCGACTCTGGTGAATTCGGCGGCACGCCGAATACATTTGAGTTCCTCAGGAGACTTGCACAAGCGAATGTGCTCTATGAGTCCATCAGCCGCCACTCGGTGCACTGCTGGCAGATTCTCCGTCCAAAGCTGGATGCTGGTTTCGTTGAGAAAGGGAGTGTTCAGCTCGATCCCAACACCGCCGGAGCTCAGCCCCACATCTGCAATCAGCTGTATTAAGCTCAGAACTGGATCTGCTCCGGGCAAATGAAATCGGGCCTCGCTCAACCAGGAACTGGCAAGGAAGCGCCCACGCTCAAAACTGTAGAGAAGCAGAAGGGGATCGCGATCGGGGGTGATGAGTACTGCCCGAAACTCCCAGGAATCGATGCTGTGATGTCCTGTGAGGTAGAAGATGTTAGCCGGCGAAAAGAGAACTAGCCCGCCAAGATCTCGCTTGGACATTTCGCGACGCACAGCCGAAAGCCTTCGTTGATACTCTTCATTGCTAAACCAGTTTTCCTTGGGGACGTTCGGAATGTCCATGACTGCTGTTTCAATGCTCGTATTCAGCCCACTTCAATGAAACTGGTACTCCTGATTCCCGAATCCCGCATGAACCCCGGCGTGGCAGGTGCTTCCGCTTACGTGGCTAGAGATGCCAACTTTATTGAGGCTTGGTCCCCGAACAAGTTTAGACTGATCGCAAAGGCTCTGGCGAGGGACTGGTGAGGCGCTGTCGTTGTATCACGACGATTAGAAAAACAGACTCATCAAAGCTCTTGCAGAGCCGACTTAGCCCGCTCCAACGTGAGGTGAACGTCCTGCTCACTGTGTGCTGTCGATAAGAACCAGGTCCCTCGAGGCGTGATCCGAATCCCACGATCTTGCAACAACTCAACGAACCGAGTCTGCTTCGTGGCATCTCGCGTGAGATACTCTCGATACTGACTGATCGCCTCTTCCGGAGTGAAACATGTATGGAACACTGTACCGAGCCCCTGAACTCTCAAAGGCAAACCGCTCGCGCGACCCTGCGTTTCTAACCCTGCCATCAATTGTTTGCCCAGACTCTCCATCTGAGAATACGCTGCTCCGCCATGGTGAGACAGCACCGTCAAAGTAGCCAAGGCCGCAGCACAGGAGACCGTGTTCGCGTTGTAAGTGCCTCCATGCATCACCTTGCCGGCGGCGAACATTTCCATCAGTTCTCTTTTCCCTCCTAAGCAACTGATGGGGAATCCCGCACCAAATGCTTTCGCGAACACAGCCAAATCAGGAGTCACTTTGAGCAAAGCTTGTGCACCCCCGAGACCCACGCGAAACCCGGTAATCACTTCATCGAAGATGAGGACGATACCGCGTTGAGTGCAAAGTTCTCGCACATTTTGTAGGTACCCGGGCTTGGGAAGAATTACGCAAGTGTTGCACAAGATCGGTTCCATGATCACGGCTGAGATGGAGCTTCCCTCTGCCTTGAGCGTTTGAGCAAAAACCGCTTCGTCGTTCCAAGGGAGTACGATCAGGTTTTCGAGAGACTCAAGATCTTGCCCCTGAGTTGCCGAAACCGTGTGGGGAGCTTGGTATGGACCTGCTGACTCCAGACTCGGATGCACGCTGGCAAAGACATTGTCAAACCAGCCATGATAGTGGCCTTCAAACTTGACGACCTTATTCCTGCCGGTATACGCCCTAGCGACACGGATGGCAGCTTGTTCTACCTCGGAACCTGACATTCCGAAGCGAACCAACTCGGCACAGGGAACTAACTCGCAAATCTTCCGAGCGAGCTGGAGTTCGGTCTCATGCTGGCCAGCATAGAGTTGTCCGCGACCCAGGCTTTCAGCAACGGCCGCAATGACGGACTCTGGCGCGTGTCCAAGGATGCAGGGTCCCATGCCCAACGCATAGTCAATGTACTCGTTACCATCTGCATCAAATAAGCGCGAACCACTCGCGCGCTCGAAGAACAGCGGCGCAGGCCTACCACCGAGCCGAAAATTGCTGCTGACTCCACCAGCCAGATAGTGACAGGCTTCGTCATACAGGGTGATCGACTGGTCATACCTCCCTTCGCCAATACGTGCCATTCGACTACTGTCTCCTTTGAAACTCTTTGCCAGCGGAAGAATACTCAATACTTGTCCAGTAAAGTTCCTCGTCCGGCAACTTGAGAGTCAAGTCCAGCCAACCGCAGACAACGCCAGACCGAGGCTGCCGGTGCGCTAACCACTGGCTTTTGAAGGTCCTTTTCCAAACTCTCCATGATCGCGGCGGTCCGAATACCGCTACAGGCCAAGAGTACTGCCTCCGCCTTCGTTGTATTCACCTGCTTGGCAAGCCCATCCCAGACCGCTGGTGGGGAATTACCAATCTGCCACTCCGTAGTGAGCCCCAGGCAAGCTGATCCGGTGACAGTGAAGTCACAGTCCCGCAGGTAGTTCACCAGCTTGCCCGTGACTTCCTCGGAATAAGGAGCTCCCACCGCTACGCGCCTGACCCCAAGAACCCTCAAAGCCTCCACCTCCGCTTCGGTAACACTGGTGGCTTCGCAATCGGCAGCCTCAGCGATGACGTTGCGTACCTTCTGATCACCTTCCAGCCCATGCACGAAGCTGCATGAGTTACAGGCAAACAAGGTTACGTGAGGACGCGTAATGCGGAGTGTCAGAGCCGCCTCTCGAACCAAGTCCAATGCTCCGTAGGAAGCGACCATCTCGACGCTGATGGGATCGAAGCGCTGTGGAGTCCGAAAACGGGTCCACAACAAAGTGACACCCGCGGGCAAATAGTGATAATACTCGTCGTCATTCACACCGTCGTCCGGCGATACCACACCGATACGTACGGTGAGTCCCTTTTTCTCTGGCGCAACCTCTTTGGTCAATTTCTCCTCAATCAGAACGAAGCATGACTTTCCCGAGTTGTCCACTCTGCTTAGAGCCATAGACCCATTCAGTTACTGCGGGATCAGTCTCTTTTCCAAGTCGGCTGGTTAGATAACCGCCCAAAAGGGTCACAATGCAGCCAATGGCGGGAAACCAAGTAAACGAGAGCCGACTGAAGAAGTTGGCGTAGGTTGTGGCAAGAATCCCTAATACTGCGCCGATACAAGCCCCTTCCGAGTTGGTCCGCTTGGTAAACATGCCCAAAAGGAACAACCCTAACAGGGGCCCGGAGAATCCATCAATGAACCGTAAACCAATTTCAATGATGGTTCCCAATCTGCCTATGAAGCACGCCAATCCTGTGGCCCCTGCCCCAATCATGACGCTGAGGATTCTCGAAAAGCGTACTTGTGCCAGATTTTGGTCATGAGAGGATGCCTCAGACTGCTTGACCAGCCTCTGATAGAAATCAATGTCGAGAGCTGTGGTAATCGCATTAATGCCGGAAGAGAGGCTGGACATCGTGGCGGCAAAGATAGCAGCAATGAGCAAGCCGGCAAATCCGGCAGGAGATTCAGTAGCGATAAAATAGGGGAAGACCTTGTCTTCGGAAAAATTGGTAGGAAGCAGATTCGGACGAAGATGGTAGAAAGCAAAGAGGGCCAAGCCGACGAGAGCCAGGGGCACGACTACGAAAATGGTTCCCACGCTGCTTAGGAGGACAGACCATTGGGCATCCCGAGAGGACTTGGCAGTTAAGTAGCGCTGCACAACCATCTGATCAGCCCCAAGGTAAGCGAGGTTTGCAAAGGCACCTCCGATCATCGCCCCCCAGAAGGTCATTCTCACCGTGGGATCCCATGAAAAGTCGAACAGCTGCGTGCGCCCCCCTTCCGATGCAATTCGCCAGACGTCTGCAAAGCCCGAATCGAGTTGCGCCGAGACAATCCAAACCGTGACGAGGGCTCCTCCAAACATTACAAAAAACTGGACGACGTCGGTCCAGATCACCCCTTCGATCCCTCCCAACGCGGTATAGAGTGTCGTCAGAAATCCCAGCGCCAGGATTGTGCAGATTATCGGTGCTCCAGTGACAGCCGAAAATGTCAGCGAAGGCACATAGATGACCATGCCGATCCAGATCAGTCGCCAAATGACAAACATGCCGCTTGCCAGACAGCGCACCCGAACGTCGAAGCGCTTTTCGAGGTATTCGTAGGCCGAAGTAACTTGCAGACCGCGATAGAAGGGAAGAAAGACACGAAGCGTCACGGGAATTGCCAGGAAAATGGAAAATACAATGATCAGAAACGCCAGTCCATGGCTTCGTACTTCCGAAGGTAGCCCAAGATAGGTATTGCCGCTGATCAAGGCGGCCACGGTCGACAGCCCGACCGGAATCCAAGACATCATCTGTCCAGCTAGATAAAAGTCTTTGGCCCGGGTTCTCCCTCTAGAAAACCAACTGCCTAAGACAACCATGCTGGTGAGGTAAATCAGGAGAATCATCCAGTCGCTTGGTCTTAAACCAAAATGCCTCATGCCTTCCTATGCTCCTCTACGTTGAGTCTCTCCGCTTTCAAAATGGATTCTATTCTGTGGAGTTCGTCGCCTGAAAATGTGGCAAATGGTTTGGGTAGGGTGCGACCACAGATGCCCATCAATTCCAGGGAAGCCTGTATCCCTCCCAGAAAGCTCCGATCATTGCCCTCGCCGTGAATATCCTCCAGCCGCAAGAGCGAAAGGAATTGCTCTTGTAAACTAACCAGTCGATCCACATCCTTGGCGCTCGCTGCACGGTAGAGGGCAACGCACAATTTAGGGACTACGTTCGCCAATCCAAAGACCGCCCCATGAGCTCCGAAGAGAAAGCTGGCTGGCACTAGTAATTCGCCTCCTTGGAAAATTCTGAACCTTTCATTGCCTTTGAGTCTCTGAACTAGTCGTAGAAACTGAGAGAAATCACAGGAGCTGTCTTTGATTCCGAGAATTCGTTCATCCTTAGCCAGACCCGCGACATTTTCGACACTGAGTCCGTTCTTTGTGTTCGACGGATTGTTGTAGATCATGATCGGGAGCTTAGCTTTTAGAGCGATTTCCTCGTAGTGGCAAATCAACTCACTCTGACTGTGGAAAAAGTAAAAAGGAGCTACAACGAATGCGGCGTCGGCCCCCATCTCTGCTACGAGATTGACATTCTGGATCACTTTCGCTGTAGTGCAATCTCCTGCACCCACCAAAATAGGGATTCTTCCTCGAACTTCTTCAACTACGATCCGGATGATTTGCAGCTTCTGGTCATCTGTCAAAGCGACAAAACTACCACCGCTCCCGAGAACCCAGAGCCCATGAACACCCCCTTCGAGCAGATGGGCAACGAGATTTCGCAGTCCCTTCTCGTCGAGAGCTCCCTCCTCGGTCAAAGGTGTAGAGACAGCCGGAAAGATTCCTTTTAGACTTTTTTGTAGCTCAGAGAGTTTCATCTCTTCTCCATACAAGTAAAATTCTCAAGTCCGACGCATGGGATTCCCGTTCATCGCTTCTGGTTCTTGGGACTATCAAGGTCCGCAGTGAATTGAAATGAGTAGAGCTTTGTGTGACGTAAATGAAAACGAAGTCGAACCACTTTTCCTAATAGGGAACCCACGTCACTGTTTCCTTTCCAACTTACCGTTTTGCGTAACCCATCTGCAGTGATTCGATCACAATCCTGTTGTCGGAATCCTCTCTGTGGAGTACCTTTCTCGTCTAAGATCTCAACCATCATCTCTCCTTCGCGGGCATCCACGTTGACCTGCAAGTTACGCCCTCTGAACCTAAAAGGCTTGGTCGTCAGCATTCCTTTCCTTTCCCCTGTCACCACTGCAACAAATCCATCTAAGCGGAGTCGCGCCAACCCAATCGAGGCGTGATTCTCAAGTGCCATGTGGGGGCGATCGAATCCACCATAATAAAGTAAGATCTCATCACCCGCAATGACAGGCTGCGAAGCCATGATCATACCGCTATCAAAGCTTCCAGCCGACCCAACTGGAATGAATGGTTCTCGGAAAGGACGGTCCCACGTAATACCATTCCGGCTAACGGCAAGCTGAGCATCTATAGTATCGTCTCCGACATTTCCGCTGGTGTCGGGGAGTCCCATTCCAGCTTGGTGATACACATACAGCATGCCCAAATAGAGGTTGTGATACTTGATGACCGGCATCTTATAGAACTGAGTCGGTTGGGGGTCGAGCGCGTCCGGCGTGATAACTATTGTGGGTTTTTGCCAATGAATAAAATCATTGCTAGTTGAATAGCCGACGACCCTAGGCTTGTCCTTAACACGCGGTTTCATGTAAGCTACATACTTCTGGACCTTTTCATCCCATCCAAGCAACGTGTGAGTATCATCTATCCCCAGGGATTTAGCGTCGACTACAGGATTAGAGGCGTACTCTTTCCAGTGAACGCCATCAGGGCTGAACGCTGCTAATAGTCCACTTTTGGCCGGCCTCTCATTCTCGACATCATGCGTGTACCACCAACAGAGCAGTTTGTAGCGTCGTGATGGATCGGGATCATGCAAATCCTTGACAATGTTTCCTGAGTCAATTGTTGTTTTCCCTTGTGCTTTGAAGACAACATTATTCGCCTTTGAACCGTCGACTGAGACAAGGTTAAGAATTGGTTTCTCCCAGTGAACGCCGTCTCGCGAAGTCGCATAGCAGATTGTCACACTCAGTTGTCCCCAAGGTTGTGTCCAATTCCAATACCACATTTTGAAGAGCCGTTCCTCGGAGTCATAAATGACGTTACCGAATCCGAGAAGAAGAATATGCTCCCAAGGGCGATCTGGCTTGAGGACCGGATTCATCTCATATTTGACGGGCTTGCCTAGGACCTGTCTGGCATTCTCCAGCGACTCGACTAGGTTGTGATCGATAAACAGCTGCTTCGTGGTGCCTATATCGATGACTTCTCCGGCGGAGCCACCTGACCCCTGTTGCTGAAGAGGGAGGCCAGGTGAATCGACAAGGGCAGATTGATGCAACTCTCTCGTATCTTGAAGTCCCGAAAAAACCGCAGATCCCAGGACTCGTGCGGGGCTCGCAATCGGTGGCGTGAACTTGAACGTCAATGACCCAACAGTTAGAAGGCCGACCACGACCAGTAGTTCCGAAAAGCACGGATTAGGTTTCATCTATGCGTTGCTCCTTGCATCGGATCGTTAAATATCACATCTCAGAACAGACGAACCTGGTGATGCCTTTGAGTTCTCTAAGTCCACAGGAAGTTAACCTCGGTGCCTATGAATGTTGGCAGCAAGCTACCAAATCAGTTTGAGCGCAAACTGAATGGCACGGCCAGTATCAGCGCTAGTGATACGGCCATAGTTGGGAGAGGGGAACGGTGCAGTCGGGGGATTGAAATTCACCCAATTGAAGGCGTTGGAGAACTCTGTTCGAAATTGAAGCTTGAGCCTCTCCATGACCTGGAAGTTCTTCATGAGAGCGAGCTCAGCGGTTTTGAATCCTGGACCGGTAAGGATATTCTGTCCAGCGTTACCAAACTGAAACTGGGCTGGTATTGCAAATGCGTCAAGATCAAAGTACCGCGCCAAAGTACGCTCTGAGTTCGGCAGGTTACCGTTTCTTATGCGATCGGGTCGATTCACTCCAAGCCCATTGTTAAGGTTGTCCACGCCGAGATTTATGGTAAAGGGCTGGCCGTTTTGCAAAGATAGGATGCCTGAAAATTGCCAACTACCAAACGGCAATGACACGGCTCGGCCCTTCTCTCGAAGTTGTGGAAGCTCGTAGACCATACTAAGTGTCATTCGATTGCGTACGTCAAACGCAGATAGTCCCTTATCTCGCCCCGGGTTATCTGCATCTAGAAGGAATTCATCTTCTGTCCCATTACTTCCAAGGATGAATGCTGACTTTTGTCCAATCGATTTGGAGAGAGTGTAAGACCCCCACAGAGCGAGGCCATGCCAGGGTCGCAGCTGTGCGCTCGCTTGCAGGCCTTGGTAACTCCCGTTACACTTAGCTTCCCAGTTATAAGTCTCTGCTAGGTAAGGAAGCGGGCGTCGGCCTTGAACTGGCCCCGGTCCGGCTGGAGCCAAGTTGCGGAATCCGGCGCATCCCAGTTTGTGTTCGGAGCTTCCTACATAACTAGCCTCCACGCCCAGATTCGTCCCTATTTCGTGTTGTAGTCCCAGAGACCATTTTTGGGAATAAGCGTCGCGAAAGCTCCTATCAAAATAGTTATATTGTCCGGGCAGGCTCATTAGGCCCACATAGTCTACTGGGACTCCCGTCCGTAAGCTGAATGCAGGAATCGCCGGATCGTTGGCTTGGCGGATATTTACGAGAAATGGCGCGGCAAATCCTGTATCGCTCAGCATTTGCTGTGGCGGCGGCGTAAAAAATAGCCCGAATCCACCGCGCAGCACCGTTTTGTCTAGACCGAAGGGGCGATCATAGGCGAATCCTAATCGAGGGCTCCAGTTGTTGCGGTCTGTTTTATATCGGAGCTCACTTTGCGGCACAAATTGGTTTGGAAAGGGAATGTCCTCTGGGCGCAAACCAAGATCTAACATTGAGGGTTTTGATTCCTCGGAAAAGAGAACTCGACCAGTGGTGTAGTCGACGTTCACCAGTCTTCCCCTTAACTCGCTCGGCGAAGTAAAAATGTCATAGCGAACTCCATAGTTCAAAGTAAGGCGGGGCGAGATCTTCCAATCATCCTGAAGGAAAAACTGGTAAAAGGTCCTGAATATCCTAATGTAGTCAGCAGGGATTCGGTAACTTGCGGAGTTTGGCAAGCCTAACAGCATGTCTGCTAAGCCATTGGCAGCAAACGTTGGTGTTCCCGAAGGCACTGAGGGGCCGCTCGTATATCGACCATCAAAACTGAGACCGGCACCTCCGGTCTGATTGTTCCAGCGAAAATTTTGGTGGCGCTGAATATCAAATCCCGCCTTGAGCGTATGTGAACCGCGACTATAGGTAACGTTGTCGAGTGCTTGGTAGACGTGAGTACGAATGTAGGCAGGTGGCGAATAACCTGGCAAGCCTGCGGTGTTCGTGGCGGTGAAATTCCGAGGGCCCCCACGGGGGATGCCCGGAGCAGGTGCCCGTCCTGGAATACCGCCAGCTTCGCTAACGACATCCTCGGCTACATCTGGAGTGACAGGAAAATTTACATAGTTGTAGCCCAACCTCACTTCGTTAATGAGGCGCGGACTAAAGGAGTGCATTTCGCTGAGCACCATATTGATTCCCTTCTTGAGAACGGTCGCACCCAGTCCCACGAAGGCGCCAGCGAGCCCCAGATCACTATCATCCACAATGACTCGACCAAAAATACTGTCGTGACTGCTGAATTGATGGTCCAACCGCGCGATATACTGATCCTGTACCCTCCTTTCTGGAACTAGCCCAACGAAATTGATCGGATCCCCGGCGACAAAAGTATTGGGCGCAGGATAGGCGTCTGCGATTACCTGGCCCACAGGATCAATGCGTCCTGCAGGGATAATGTTATTGGGAAATGGATCACGCAGAATGCGGTTTGGATCTTGTGGATCCGGACGAGCAGTCGCGGGGTCGTAGACCGTGAATGGGGCGTTCGAAAAGTTTCCCTTCACCCAAGTAGGGTCAGGAACAATATTACGACGTGTCCGTTCTAGCGTGCTGCGGTTCCCTTCGTATGCACCGAAGGCAAAGGTCTTATTCTTTATTACGGGCCCGCCCAGGGAGAAGCCAAACTGGTTTTTGATAAATGGAGGTTTGGTTGTATCGAAGAAACTTCGAGCATTCAGATTGTCATTTTGATGAAATTCATAGAGCGTGCCGTGCACATCGTTTGTGCCGGACTTGATGGCCATGTTGATGACACCACCCGACGCCCGCCCAAACTCTGCTGCGAACTGAGCTGCCTGCACCTTAAATTCTTGCACCGCATCGACAGAAGGCTGAACGACAGCGTTGAGCTGATATTCGTTGTTGTTGGAAATCCCATCCAGAATGAAGTTGTTAGATTCTGAGCGAGCCCCGGAGATATTGATCGAAATTCCATCCAAAATGGTTCGATAGTCGCCTGATCGGGCGGGCACTGCTCCTGGCACAAGCTGAGCCAATTTCAAATATTGGCGATTCAGCAAAGGTAGCTCGGTGAGTTGCCGATCTGAAACCGAGTATCCCAGTTCGCTAGTATCGGTCTTCAACAAAGGGTAAGAGGCGTTGACCGCTACGCTCTCAGTGAGTTCTCCTAATGATAGGACGATATCAACGCGGGGACGCTCCTTGATTGTCAGTTGTACGCCATTTACAACTGTCTTCTTAAAGCCGTTCCTCTCTGCGGAAACATTGTAGACTCCAATCGGAAGGTGGGTGACTTCATAGTTTCCGTTCGCATCAGTTACTACAGACCTGCTGATGCCTGTTGACGCACTTGTGACTGATACGCTCACGGCCGGCAACACTGCCAGTTGGGGATCTTTTACGGTACCTAGGATAGCCCCCTCTGTGGCCTGACCCCAGAGTTGGGGAAGATCCAGGACACTCAGGACGAACAGCCCCGAAACCAAACATACAACGACCAAACAAGTGAAGCTGTGAGTCATTGTTCTCATTTCCCTCTCCTCCAGTAGAGTTCGCAATTCAACTTTGACAAGTGCTTGCGCGGGCCGACAGTGAAACAGCTATTTTACATATGACTTTTCGTAAGGCGTGCAGCTGACCCGGGACGAGCCAATAGATCTTAAGGACTTCTTCTTCGTGTCACGGTCCGAAAACCAAGCGCTTACTGCAGTGGCTGCGGAGAGAAGCGGACGAGGTGAGTTCTCTTATTATAAGTTTCCTTGTCACGCATTCTCTCTCTGCACATTCTGACTTTAGAATTAAGGGACGAGCCCACTCTAGGGGCGTCTTCCCTTGTTGTCAATCCGTCTGAGAGATGTTAGTTTCATTAGTGAAACCAACCGCCTGTGGACATCGCGCATCCAGGCGTAGCTAGCGTTACTCAGCTGATCTCTATTTCACTCGGTTGGGATTCAAGAGAAGCAGATAGAAAGGAAAAAAGCATTGCCCCAGTCTGTCTCGCCGACCAATCTCGTCCCGATGGTAGCTAACACCATTAGTGTATTCGAAGCATTTCAGAACAAGGGTCCGCAGTTGACTCTGAATGAAGTCATAGAAATCTGTGGCATTTCCAAGGCGTCGACCTATCGCATTCTGGAAACGCTCCGATTCAGAGGTTACCTTGCCAAGAGCGCTCAGGGAAGATATCGCCTCACCTACAAGCTGTTTGACATTGCTGTTGTGGTACTGGGTCATACACCTTTGCGGAAAGTGGCTCTCCCTTTCATGGAGGAACTTCAGGGCACCTCGGGTGAAACCGTCAACCTGGGCATTTTTGAAGAAGACCACGTCGTGTATACCGATGTCCTGGAAAGCTCACGCCGTTTGAGAATCGTTCCCGCCGTTGGATCTCATGGACCGTTCCACGCGACAGCCTTGGGGAAAGCGATCCTGGCTTGGCTTCCCAGTGAAACCGTCAGCCAGCTGTTACGCGATAATGGGCTCAAGCGATTCACCCCAACCACAATCACCTCGAAGCCAGCATTTCTAGGGGACCTCCAAAGTATTCGCGGGCGAGGCTATGCGATCGATAACGAGGAGGAAAACCCCGGCTGCATCTGCGTGGCTGCAGCAGTCTTCGACTATAGGAAAGAGGTTGTGGGGGCCATCAGCATTTCTGCTCCAGCCACCAGATTGAGTCCCGGTAGGGTGGCAAGGTTAGGAACCGAAGTGAAGCGCGTCGCGTTAGAGATCTCGCACAAGCTCGGATACACAGCGTCTCGATCTTAAATGAGCAACGGGAGCCCTGGTATCTTGACGAACTACGCACATCGTGCCAGCTCGCGGGTCACCTACTTTGCCCGCTTTTGGCAGTCCGCTCGTCGGGACGATAGGCAGACCTGGAATCGCGTCTGGGACGAAACAGCAACGATCACCGGCCTGCACTACGGCCGTGGGATGAGCTGTGACGTTGAAGTGGAGGACACGACGACGGTCATGTGCCAGAACGACAAACACGAACAGAACCTCGAACCTTAAGACTCACCAATGACGCCTCAGGATCGCCAGTGCTGTTCCAATCTCAACCTGACGCAAGGGAGCAATCATGAGTAGGACAACAATCGGCACGGTCATAACGGAGACAACGAAGTAGGCCAAGAGACTACTAAGAATCATGCCCACGAACAGGAACAGACCGGCGATGGCCCCTACCGTCCAAAAACTCGATGCCATTGAAATCACTGGAAGGGCCCGCAAAGCTATGGGCATGGCATCGGGGCGGGCGACATCAATGGGGATGGCCGTACAGATATCATCACTCCCAAGGGTTGGTTTGAAGCGCCTCTCGATCGGAGAAATGAAAAATGGAGCTTTCACCCGGAATTCGAGCTTGGCGCAACCGGGTTCATTTTTGTAGTGGACATCAACGGTGATAGACTTCCGGATCTCCTCACCAGTCTGGGTCATGACTACGGTATTTTCTGGCTTGAACAACAAAAGGCAGCGAATGGCGAACGCAGTTGGAGCAAGCACGTCATCGACAATAGCTGGTCTCAGGCACACGCTATGACGCTCGTCGACCTGAACGGCGATGGACAACTAGAAATCGTCACCGGGAAGCGTTACATGGCGCACAATGGGCGTGATCCAGGTGAGCGAGAGCCGTTGGGTGTCTACTGGTATGAATGGCTCACGGTGAATGGGCGTCTCGAATGGAAGAAGCATATCATCGACTACAGCAGCCGAGCCGGAGGCGGAATGCAGATTCCGGCTATAGACATCGATGGAGACGGAGATCTGGACGTTGTGACAGCTGGCAAATCGGGACTATTCCTTTTCGAGCAGAGCGACTCTGCTGTCGAATGATCTTCTGCCTCTCCGGCTGTACCGACGATATTCGCGTTTAGACTCGGGCGAAAAGTTCGCGTGGCGCTTAGCGCGACTTGGTCGAGAGTGCTCACTCCTGTCATCGTTCAAGGCTCGCGCTTGGCTATTCTGGGCTTGCCCTCGGTCTGGCCGGGGCTTTAGGCTTGACCCGTGTCATGAAAGGAATGCTTTTTCCGCATCACACGCTCCGACACTGCGACGTTCGGCTGCTTCTGGGCGCAGTGGCCATTGCGGCGAGTCTATATAGTCCCAGCCTTGCGCGCCGCACGCATCGATCCTGCACTCCGCCACGAGTAATGTTTTGAGTTTCGACTTTGAGGAAGATCCGCTAAGGCATATTCTGGCGCGAGTGAGTCACTGCGGCAAAAACAGCAGCCAGACTTCAGCCGCCGTGCCAATCTTCATCAATGACCGGGATCGATCGCTCCGACTTTCAGCAACTACTGGCTATTTGCTGGTAGTTCCCCGATGGCGCTTGCCACGAGAGACCTCGGTAGCGAGGGCGTCGAGACGCTGCTCCCAGAAGCCACGGAATCGCTCAAGCCAGAAGTCTATCTCTTGCAGGGGCCCAGACTCGACCGAGTATACACGGCGCGGACCGTCGTTGCGCACAGTCGCAAATCCACTGTCGCGAAGCACCCGCAGGTGCTGCGACACAGCTGCCTGAGAAATACCGAACTCGCGCTGGATAACGGCAACAATAGCGCCCGAGGTATGTTCGCCCTCGGCGAGCAGCTCAAGGATGCGACGTCTGACAGGATCTCCAAGTACGTCGAATGCGTGCATCAGTTCTCGGCAGAGGCTTCACTGTCACCGGTGTAAAAGGCCGTCGTCCGCCCTGCCGCGTACGTGGCGAGTTCTTCGTCAGTGCCGGCGGCGATCGAGGCCCGACACCAGTCCTGGCTGCTGCGACGCACGAACTCTGTCCCCTCATCAGACGTGGGCCACGCCAAAGCTTGCTGCGGATCGACTGTCGCACCGGTAGACACGTACTGATGAAGGCCAAGCAGCGTGAGGTCCCAGCCCACACCCACCGCGCCGGGACCGAACTGTTCCCACCGTTCGTCACTGACGTGGGCTAGATGTTCGAGCTCAAGCCTGGTTCCTCCTTGAGGGTCCCCCACAAGTCGGACGCCGACCCAACTGATCTCTCCACCGTACTCCCACGTTAGCGCAAGGTGGCGAGGGGGCTCGCAACGCGTGATCTCCCCACCGGCGTTCCCTTCCAGTTGGTACCTGCCGCCGAGGCGCAAGTCGCCAGAAACTGGCAGAAACCACCGCGGGATGCGCTCTGCGTTGGTTATCGCATCCCATACGTCCTCCACCGTGGTGTTGTAGGTGCGGCTGGCTACCACAAGGCGGGCAGGACGGCCATTATGTGGGCGGCTGCCAACCTCACGGGTGACTGCACCGATCTGGCTGGCGACGTCGATCTTCATCGGTCTCCTCCTGACATTCGAAACTAAACATTCAACATCCGAGCAAGATATCAGTATCGACTTATATAAGTAAACACTTATATCATCTCCACAGACGAAGCCTAGAACGGGATGCGCGGGGGGAGCCTGGCAGGTGGCATTGCATCTGCGGCACCCACCTGGCTGAGTCCATGGCAGGCAGCACGGTTGCCTGAGCGACAAGATCTGCGGCACATCATTGAGGCGACCCAACAATAATACACATCTATGATCCCGTATGGTCCAAAAACCTAGATCAAGGGCGTTGGTTGGCTCGAGGAATAGGATCTCTTCTTTGCATCAATGAGTGGTTACTTGTTTGAGGTCCAATCTTCCCCTCGCTGCGAGAATGACAGACCACTGATGGTGATAGGTCCCTGAGGTGAAGATCAAGCTTCGACGGGATCGTGCTGCCTGACGATGATAGTAGTTCAGCATCCCCCCCAGCCGCCGGCGGCACTGGATCGCTCCCATGCTATTGGCGGAATGTTTTTCCTCCACGATGAGCCGATTGCCCAGGCCTTGATGGTTGCGTTCGCGATGATAATGCACAACGAATTCGTGGACCGTCTTCCTCAACGGGCCTTCTCCGAATAGGATCATTCGTTCTAAGCAGGATTCCTTGATCGTTCTCACAAATCGCTCGGCGTGGGCATTCAAATTTGGGGAGCGTGGCGGGAGTTTCACAGACTTCACCCCACTGGT
>Ga0187893_10006721_pt1 | contig 19458 bp, 9 predicted proteins | sample MA1701074metaG_FD_139574 | JGI IMG/M metagenome (GOLD analysis project Ga0187893, IMG submission 139574) | White microbial mat communities from a basaltic lava cave in the Kipuka Kanohina Cave System on the Island of Hawaii, USA - MA170107-4 metaG ... | reverse complement strand
GGTTGCTGCGGACCTGGGTAATCTCGTCGCCGTCGCCGTAGCCGAGTTGAGCCGCACCCGCCAACCAAGCCGCGTCGGAGAAGGCCAGCGCCGCATAGCCGGTGCCCTGGTCGGAGCCATCGTCGAGATACTTCCACATCGCGCCTGTAGCGATCAGTGTGTTGGTGAAGCGTTGCACGGCTGGAGTGATCGTGATGCTCACCGCAGCGCTGGCGGTCGTGGCGCCTTCGTTGTCAACGGCGACGGCCGAGACAGTGTGGTTGCCCGCGGGCGCGTTACTCCACGAAAGAGCGTAAGGGCTGGCGGCATCCTCGCTCAGCTTGGTGGTGCCAGCATAGAATTCGACTCGGCTTACGCTGCCATCAAGATCACTCGCCGTGGCGGTGAACGGGACGACCGCCGGAGCTTCGAATACAGCGCCATTGGCAGGCGAGGTGAGGACAACAGTAGGCGGGAGATTGCTGGCGTTGACGGTGATGCTGACGATCGTGGAGGTGGCCGACAATCCCCGCGCATCCGTGGCCCGGGCAGTCAAGGCATGGAGGCCGGCGGGCACGTTGCTCCAGATCAGACCATAAGGACTGGTGCTGTCGGCTCCGAGCCTCGTTGCGCCCGCATAGAATTCAACCAAGGCGATGTTGGTTCCGCGACCTGTGGCGGTGGCGGCGAGCGTCAGGTTGAGTCCCGGGCGGAGGATGGTTCCGTCGGTCGGCGCGGTGAGAGCCACGGTTGGCGGGAAGACGTTGGTGGTGGAGATACGGTCGGCGATCAATTCGAGGTCGAAGCTGATGTCAGAACTGGTGTTGTTCGCCTGATGAATTTCCACCGCAAGCACGTTGAGACCTTCGGCAAACGTCACACCCGCATTTCCCGACAGATCAAAGAATGCATCTTCTTCCGGATCACCCACGACCTCAACAGCCGGCGTGTTCGCGCTGATGGCGCCTCCTGGCATGTTGTGGCGAAACAGTTCGGCGCCGTTGAGATAACCCACCGCCCCGTCGTCGCGCAGGAGGCGCACGAAGAGGTTCGTGTAATTGGCGGCGTTGGTGACGTTGAAGCGGTGCCGGAAATAAGTGGTGATGAAACGATCATTGTCGGGGCCGTCGTTGACGACCGTCATTTCATCGTTGTCTCCGTAGCCCAGTTGCGCCGGCCCGCTATCCCAGGGGGCATCGTTGAATCCCGTGCCGCGCCAGCCTGGACCCTGGTCGGAACCATCGTCGAGGTACTTCCATGTCGCGCCCTGCGCGACGAGCGTTTGCGGGCCCGCGCCGGGCGGAAGGCTGCCAATCCATTCGGTGAGCGCGTTGACGGCGTCCACGTCGATGACGTTTCGCGCCAGTGGCGGCATCTTGATCGTGGGGTCCACGCTGTTGACGCGACGGTGCATGACCGAGCGAGACAAGTCGCTTGGAACAACATTGCGCGCGCCCGAGATGCCCAGGTTGTTGCCGAGAATCCCGTTGATGATGCCCTGACTCGTGAGCGGCGTGTCGTAACGCCCGTCCCAAAACGCTTGCGCGCCCCCGGGGCGGTGGCAGTGCGAGCAATTCGCGTCGAGATAGGAACGGACGCGCGTTTCCAGCGAGACGGACGTGTTCGTGACCGTGACGAGCTTGTAGAGCGCGGCGATGGTGGCGTCGCCCGGCGGCGCGTCGAAGAAGCCGATGTGGCCCCAGGTGCGGAGTTGGTTGTCGGTCACGCCAGTGAGCGTGTAGTGGAAGTCGCGATTGCTTTGGCGCGTCTTCACGCCAAGCACGCCTTTGGACGCGATGGTGTGGCAGGCGAGGCAATCGGTGCGGCTCGGATAATACCATTGCTGCGTGCGCGTGCCGGTGACCGTAGTGACGAGAATGTTCTCCGTGACGGAGCTGTCGAGCAGGTCGGCGTCGGTGTTATCGGCGCGCCATTTGTAAGTCGCGCCATAGACGTAGCCGTTCGTCTCCCGAACGAGGAGGCGGGTTTCGAGACGCTTGCGGATGGCGGGGTTGGTGTCGTTGATGGGCAGGTCAAAATGTTTCACGAAGACGGAGCCGTTCGGGAAAGTCCATTCGCCAGTGGGTGAGTAGTTGATGAACTGGCTCGTCGGGATCGCCATCCAGCGGGTCTTCACCGCGCCGTCAGACCAGAGCGGCGAGGCGACATCGTAAGGAACGAAGCGACTGCCGAGTGCAGGGGTGTTGGTGAAAGCGCCGGTTTGCGAAAGCAAGCGGGGCAGGGGAGCGTTTGTCGGTCCTCCGCGCTGCAGCTTGTAGATGCGCCCGCCCGTGCTGCTCATCTGGCACATGTAGAGTTCATTGTTCGCATCGAGGCCGAAGGAAGAGAGACCGACGTAGTCGTTGCCGGGATTCGGGCCAGGGCCGGGCGGCAGGGTGGCGATCTCAATTTTCGAGGCCGGGATAGTGGACTCGTCCATCACCCAGATGCGCTTGGAGCCGTTGTCACCGAAGATGTATTTGCCGCCGAGGTCCGCGGCGAATTGCTGCCCGCGATAAACGTAACCGCCGATGACGGCGAAGCCTTCACTGTGCGAGTAGTCGAGGATGGGCCGCTTGTTCACGCCGATGTAGGGCGGAGTGAGGTCGCCGTTCAAGCCTTCGATGCGGTTCCACTGAAAATTCAGGCCGAATGGATCGGTGGGTTCTGCGACGCTGATTTCCTCGCGTGAACCTTCGCCGACGTCGCCGATGAAGATGCGGCGGCTGACGGGATCGAATGTCATGCGATGCGGACTGCGCAGGCCGATGGCGAAGAATTCTTCGAGCACGCCGGCTTGGCCGACAAAAGGATTATCGTTCGGGATGAAATAGTTGGTCGTGACGGCGTTGCTGGGCCGGCGTGGGATCGGATGGCTGATGCTGCCGCCGCGTCGATCCACGTCGATGCGCAGCACGCCGGAATGGAGGCTGACGTTGATTCGCTGATTGTTCGCTCCGTTCGCGTCGTCGCCGTTGGTGATATAAAGGAAGCCGTCGTCGCCAAAGAACATGCCGCCGCCGTTGTGCCAGACTGTTTGTGAGTTCTGATCGATGAACACGGTTTCTGATCCGGGAATCGCGACGCCGTTTGCATCGAGTGTGAAGCGGGAGAGCCGGTCGCGGTTGGCGGTGCTGGTGGGCGGGCGAGTGTTGGCGTTTCCTTGCACGGTGCCGGGCGTGACCCAGGTGTACCAAATGAACATGTAGCGGTTGGTCACAAAGCCGGGATGGAAGGCCAGTCCGAGCAGGCCAGAATCGTCCCACCCCTGGCACTGATTCGTGATGTTCAGCATCAGCGTTTTGGTCGTTGTCGCCGGATTGTTCTCGAAGTGATAGACACGACCTTCGCGTTCCCAGACCACCAGGCGGGTTGTGCCGGGCAGGTGGGTGAGACCGACGGCGTTCAGGAAAGTAAGGTTCGGGAAAGCGGGAACGGTGGACCAATTGCCGGAGAGCGTGGGCGCGACCGGAGGGAGATTGCCGTTCAGGAACGGGCCCACAACGGGACGCACATCCAGTCCGTAGGGCTGGGCGGCGCCAGCGAGCGGAAGAACGATCACGACCAGCATCAGGGCGAACCGTGCAGTGAGGAAGGACTTCATAGGTTCAGCTGAGTCAGGCGCACGAGCGCGCGGATTACATTTCGGCGCATCTTAATGCTAAATAGCCAACCAGCCAGTTACGCTTCTGCGAAGTTGCAGTGACATTACATAGCCTTCTTTTCAACGGTGACCAGATGACTTTCTTTCAACGAAAGACAACCGCAGTGACTGCGAATAAAGCCGGTCATTGCACACGAGGCGCCAACCAGCGGGCCTGATGCGGCGGCACGCCTGACGCCGGATTTTCACTTGCCAGAGCCGGGGGGCTGGCTTAACAATTTGCACCTGATTGAACATCCGGATGTATCCGCCAGGTCCGACGAAGTCCGCATGAAGAAGCCTCAACTGCTGGGGGTGTCTTGAGCCGCCCTTATCCCTCACGTTCCTCTTTCTCTCCCGGTTCCGCTGTCCGAGTAAACGGGAAAATCCGCGCCCGCGAAGTGCGCGTCATCGGGACCGACGGCCAGCAACTCGGCGTCTTCTCACTGGTGGACGCCATCAACATGGCGCGCGCCAACGGCGTGGACCTCGTGGAAATCGCCGCCACCGCCGTCCCACCGGTCTGCCGATTGGTGGACTACGGCAAATACCGTTACGAGCAGGCCAAGAAGGACAAGGAAGCCCGAAAGCACCAACATGCCAACAAGGTCAAAGAAATCCAACTCAGCCCACAGATCGACCCACACGACTTCGGCGTGAAATTGAGCCACGCCATCGATTTCCTCTGCGAAGACATGAAGGTGAAGGTCACCCTGCGCTTTCGCGGCCGCGAAATGGCGCACAAGGAATTTGGCTTTCAGCAGGTCGAAAAGTTCACCCGGGAAATCGCCCCCTATGGCCATCCCGATTTCGAGGCCAAGCTGGTCGGCAAAGGCATCACCGTGATGTTCAGCCCGCTGCCGCGCAACAAGCGCGCGAAGAATCCGCACCAGCACATGGAAGGCGACACCAGGCACGAGACGGAGCACAAGCCGCATACCGCCGGCGCCGGAGCGGAAGCCAAGCCCGTTCAAGTAAAGCGCGACGGAGCCGTGGCGCCCAAACAACCGCCCGCGGCTTTCTCAAACAACCCTTTCGCGAAGCTCGATTTGAATTCCCGCCAGGAGCCGCCCCAAAGCAAGGCGGCGGAATCGTAACTGCCCGGAGCGCCGGCTTCCCCGCACGGCGCGGTCTGGAGTGAACGTCCCTGCCGTGCTGGAAGCCGGCGCTCCAATCGCATTGCTCAAGCCACCGGCCACCGCCGGACCAGTTCAGGAAATCGGCAGTCGGCGCAAAGCGCGTTGGAGTTTTCGCAAAAGTCCTTCACGATTTGCAACAGCCCCTGTTGGGCCGCTGCGTTGGGCGTCGCCCTGGGTGACGAGCCTCCCAGCAACCGCTGCCGCGCCAGCCTCAGCACTGCGTTATCCTCGGCGGCCGGCCACGAGAAGTAACGCCGCTCCATTTCCTGGCGCAGTCGCTCATTCTTTCCTTCGACGGCCCGAATCCACAGCCACGGCAGCACGACGTTCGCCGCCAAATCCGTGACGCGCGTCGCGCCAAGCAGCGGTTGGGAATGCGCCATCGGCCGGGAGCGCAACGTCCAGTGCCGCGACCAGAATTCGTCCTGTGTTACCTGGAAGGCTTCGAGCAAAGCATTCGGCTGCTCCGCAGGTTCGAGCGATCGGGCGCACCAATTCTCGAGCAAGGCCGGAAGTTGGCCATTCGCCAGCCAGTGCGCGGCCAGGGCCAGTCGGCGCTGCGGATGATTCGCCGGGCGAAGGCCTGAAAACTTCCAGAGTGTGCGGGGTAGAACGCAGTCCTCAAACGCCGCACGCTCCCTCCACCAATTGTCCCACAGGCGGCGCAGATAAGTGTCGGCGCTCGTCTGGGTGCGGGTTAGTTCCTCGGGCAGCAATCCACCCGTGCCCAGCAGCCGCGCCTGTAACGGCAGCAGGTCAGGTCTGGCGCCATCAGGACAGAGCCGCGCGCGAAGCTCGGCGAGTCGTTGCATGGGCCAGAAGTTTTGTTTGTAGCCGAGCGCGCGAAACAACCCTTCCCAAAGCGCCTGCTCCCACCCCGCGTCGCGCGCGCGGGCCTGGAACTGAGCCGCCTTTGCCTGCAAGCGGATGAACGCCGCCTGGCGGAGCAACTCTTCCAAACGCTCCGCCGCCAGCCCCCGCAGCGGCGCGCAGCACTGGCCCAGCAGATCGAGTGGATAGGACTTTGCGGATTCGGAGCCGAGCCACAGCGCCAGTTCTTCGAGCGGCGCGTCGAGCGCCGAGTCGAGAGCGAGCGTGGGCTGGTCCGTCGTTTTCGCGCCCTCCCAAACGACGTGCAGCACCACGTTGCGGAAGTTGGGGTTCGTGTCGTGCCGGTGCGCGCGCCAGTCAGCGCTGCGGAGATCGAGCTCGACATCGCCGGTGCGCGGCGCATCCCCATCGAGCTGGATCATCGCGCCCCTGAAATCCGGCCCGGCCTCGCGGTTCCAGAAGCCCGGATGCAGCACTCGCACCGCCTGGCCATCCGTCGTGCGCAGCCGGTCGCGCTGAACGCGCTGGTGAAACCAGACTGCTTGCAGCAAACGCTCCGGCGGCGGTTCAGCCTCCTCGCGCAACGAAAAAATCAGCCCGCTGCGGCGGCGCCACTCGGCGTATTGGTTGGAATAAAGCGGGAACACTTGCACAAAGGTTCCACGCGGAGCGGCGGCGCTGTCAAGCGTGCCAAAGGTACCTCAAAGCACAGATTCCTTTGTGGGAGTGCCGGTCTCCGACCCGGCAAGGCTGATACGCTCGTTCGTGCCGGGTCGGAGACCGGCGCTCCGAATCAGAACCCGAATGACTATGCCTTGAGCTTGCGCTCCAGGATTTCGCCGGCCATTCCGGGGTTCGCTTTGCCCTTGCTAGCTTTCATCACCTGGCCCTTGAGGAAGTTCAGCGCGGCGGCCTTGCCGGCCTTGAAGTCGGCGGCGGGGCCGGGGTTGGCGGCGATGACTTCATCGCAGATTTTTTCGATGGCGCCGGTGTCGCTGACCTGCGCGAGGCCTTTCGTCTCCACGATGACAGCCGGAGCCTCGCCGGTGTCGAACATCTCCGCGAAGACCTGCTGAGCGGCGGAAGTGCTGATCGTTTTTGCCTCGACCAAGCCGACGAGATCGAGAATTGCCTCCGGCTTGAACTTCAAATCGGCGAGCGTAAACCGTTCCGCGTCCTCCGCCTCCACGCCCGTCGCAGTCTGCTCGGCAACGGCCTTCTCATTCGCCTCGGCCAGCCGGGCGCGCAGATTGTTGATGACCCAATTGGCCACCGCCTTCGGATTCTTCGACTGCTTCGCGATGCGCTCGAAATAATTCCCCAACGGCAAATCGTTCTTGAACGACTCCGCATCCGGCGCCGGAAGCTGATAGTCGCGCATGAAGCGCTGCTTGCGGGCCAGCGGCAGTTCGACGACGCGCGCCTGCACCGCGGCCAGCCAGGCGTCGTCCGGCGCGAAGGGCATGAGGTCCGGCTCCGGGAAATAGCGGTAATCGTGTGCGTGCTCCTTGGTGCGCATCTCCTCGGTGATGCCAGCCACATCGTCCCAACGGCGCGTCGATTGGATCAGCTTGCCGCCTTTCGAGACGACTTCGATCTGGCGCGGGATTTCGTACTCCAGCGCGCGGCGCACGCCGGAGAAGCTGTTCATGTTCTTGATCTCGATCTTTGCGCCCAGTTCCCGGCTGCCTTTGGGCCGCACGCTCACGTTCACGTCGCACCGCACCATGCCCTTCTCCATGTCGCAATCGCTGACGCCGCCGTGGATGAGGATGTCCTTGAGCGCGTTCAAGTATTCGTAGGCCATGTCGGCGCTGGTGATGTCCGGCTCGGAAACGATCTCCAGCAGCGGCACGCCGGCGCGGTTGAAATCAACGCCGCTGAAACGATCGAAGTGAAAGTTCTTGCCCACGTCCTCCTCGAGATGCGCGCGGGTGATGCAGACACGCGAGATGCTACCCTGAAACTCGAAATCAACGTGGCCATTCAGCGTCGAAGGCCGGTCGAACTGGGTAATCTGGTAGTTCTTCGGCGCGTCGGGATAAAAGTAATTCTTGCGGTCAAACTTGGCGTAGCGCGCGACGGTGCAGTTGAACAGGAAGCCGGTGAGGGCGGTGAGGCGCAGGGCCTCTTCGTTCGCGACAGGCAGCACGCCGGGCATACCGAGGCAGACGGGGCAGACATTGGTGTTGGGCGGCGCGCCGAAGGCATTGGCGCAACCGCACCACATCTTGGATCTGGTTTTGAGTTGGACGTGGGTCTCCAGTCCGATGACCGCTTCGTATTCCATATCGCGCGGAGATTATTAACCACGGATGAACACGGATGAACACGGATTTTTGGGGGCGCAAACGCCCAGCCTTCGGCGGCGTCCGAATTGACTGACGGCCAGAGGCGACCGGCCCATCCTCAGAATCCGCTAGCGTTCCCACCGCTGCTTGTTAGCCTGCGTCTGTCCGTCTCCGATGATTGCGTCGGGGGCGGATTTGAACTCTGAATACTTTGAACTGATGCAGGAACCCGCCATCACGCCCGAACTGGTCCAAAAGCATAACCTCACGCCGGACGAATACGCGAAGATCAAGGATATCCTCGGCCGCGAGCCGAGTTACACCGAATTGGGCATCTTCTCCGTGATGTGGAGCGAGCACTGTTCCTACAAGAATACCCGCCCGCTGCTGAAAACCTTTCCGACCAAGTCGCCAAGAATCCTGGTCGGCGCGGGCGAGGAAAACGCAGGCATCATCGACATCGGCGATGGACTGGCCATTGCGTTCAAGATCGAATCGCACAATCACCCGAGCGCGGTCGAACCGTTCCAAGGCGCGGCCACAGGGGTGGGCGGTATCGTCCGCGACATCTTCACCATGGGCGCGCGTCCGGTGTGCGCCGTGAATTCGCTGAGGTTTGGGCCGATTGTCGAGAATGAAAGCCGGCAGGCGGGAAAGTCAGCAGGCCAGAACGCAGACAGTTCCGGCCTGCCGGCCTGCCAGCCTGCCGGCCTGCAAACGCCTTCCGCCGACGTGCTGAACAACCGCCGGCTCTTCAGCGGCGTGGTCAGCGGGATCGCGCACTACGGAAACTGCTTCGGCATCCCTACAATCGCGGGGGAGGTTTATTTCGACAAGAGCTACGAAGGCAATCCGCTTGTGAACGCCTTCTGCCTCGGCGTGCTGCGTCATGAGCAGATTGCCCGCGGCGCCGCCAAAGGCATCGGCAACCCCGTCTTCTACGTCGGCCCCGCGACTGGACGCGATGGTCTCGCCGGCGCGGCGTTTGCATCGCAGGATCTCACCGATGAATCCGCCGAGCAACAGCGCGGCGCCGTGCAGGTGGGTGATCCATTCATGGAAAAACTCGTCTGCGAAGCCTGCCTCGAACTGCTGGCCACGGGTGCAGTGGCAGGCATTCAGGACATGGGCGCCGCCGGACTGACGTGCTCGACCTGCGAAACCGCCGCGCGCGCCGGCACCGGCATCGAGATCGAACTCGACAAGGTGCCGCAACGCGCGCCTTACATGACGAGCTATGAAATCATGCTCTCCGAATCGCAGGAACGGATGCTCATCATCGTCCAGAAGGGCCGCGAGGAGGAAGTGAAACGCATCTTCGACAAATGGGATTTGCCGTGGGCGGAGATTGGCCATGTGACCGATACCGGCCGCATGGTCGTGCGCCATCACGGCAAGGTTGTGGTCGATGTGCCCGCGAAGAAACTCGCGGACGAAGCGCCAGTCTATTATCGCGAGTCGGTGGAGCCGGCTTATCTCAAGGAAGTCCGCTCGTTCAGGCTCGATGGGATTGCCGACTGCCAATCACCCATGACCGATCTGAAAAAGCTGCTCGCCTGGCCGAGCATTGCCTCCAAGAACTGGGTGTATCGCCAATACGATCACATGGTGCGCGATGGCTCGCTCGTCTGCCCCGGCAGCGACGCGGCGGTGATTCGCATCAAGGCGGATTCATTGCCGGAAATGTCCCGCGACGGGGGCGAAGTTGGCGAAGATAAAGCTTCCGCATCTCCTTCCCTTCGTTCACAGACTTCACGGGACAGCTTCCCGGAGAAGTTCATCGCCATGACCGTGGACTGCAACGGCGTTTACGTTTATCTCGATCCCTACGAGGGCGGCAAAGCGGCCATTACGGAAGCCTGTCGCAATCTCGCCTGCGCGGGGGCCGTGCCTCTGGGTGCGACGGACAATCTCAACATGGCCAACCCGCACAAGCCGGAACTGTTCTGGCAAATGAAGGAATCCGTGCGCGGCCTGGCCGATGGTTGCCGGGCGTTCAACGCGCCGGTCACCGGCGGCAACTGCTCGTTGTATAACCAGAATCCCAACGGTCCCATCGACCCAACGCCCACCGTGGCCGTCGTCGGTATCATTGAGAAACCGGAGCACATCACCACGCAATGGTTCAAGGACGAGGGTGACGCGATCATCCTGCTCGGCGACGTTGCCGACGCGAAGGACCCGCTCCAGGGTCTCGGCGGGAGCGCCTACCTGCAAGTGATCCACAGCAAGAAAACCGGCACGCCGCCGCGTTGCGATCTCGATCAAGCGAAGACGTTACACACGACGTTGCTCGGCCTTATCCAATCCAGCGTGATCAAGAGCGCGCACGATTGCAGTGATGGCGGCCTGGCCGTCGCCCTCGCCGAAAGCTGCATCAGCCAGCAGATCGCCCGCGAGACGCCCCGCTTGATTGGTGCGAACATTGATCTCTCTGCGCTTGGAGCGCCGGCCTCCGGCCCGGCACCGCGCCTCGACGCCCTTCTCTTCGGCGAAACCCAAAGCCGCGTCGTCGTCTCCTGCAAGGCGTTGGATGCCGTCAAAGTCATCGAACGCGCCAAGCTGCTCGGTGTTCCCGCCGCGCGCATCGGCACCGTCGGCGGCGAAAAGCTGGTCATCAAGGCCAGCAGCGGAGAGTTCTCCGCCTCAACCGCGGAACTGCACGACAGTTGGTGGAACGCCATCGCGCGCGCGATGGCTTAAATCTGCCCGTCTCCGTCGTTCCCAATGGAGTCTGTGGGGCACGAATCTCGGGCTTCCTCCGCTTTCGCGAGTTCGTCGGAAGTCACGGGCTGACGGTGGACGATTGTGTAACCGCCATTGTCGAACCGTGACAAGAACTCCGGTGCGATGGTGCGGCACATATCACAATCAATGCAGCTATCATCCACGTAGTACAGCCCCGGAACGTTCTCCGGGGTCTTTTGATTTCGGTTTGCCATAATTTGCCTTTCGCATGGCACCGTGCCGCGGGATCGTTGTTGAGTGAAATTCATTAGTCGTATAAACTAATGCCTTTAATGCATGATTTTCTGTCCACCACGCCATTCGATCTGTATGAGCTGTCTCTGTTTCACCTGGTCGTGAAGCATCGGAGCTTTACAAAGGCAGCCGAGGTGGCCGGCGTGACTCAAAGTGCTATCACCCGGCAGATGCAAGGAATGGAGAACAGCCTGGGAATCGACTTGCTGGAACGCACGACGCGCAGTGTGCGCGTGACCGCGGCGGGAGAGTTTCTCTATCATGAGTCGGCGCGTCTCCTGGGCGATGTGGACCAATCGATGCGCCGGCTGAAGGAGGAGTTCGCCAACGCTCGCAAGGAAATCCGCATTGGCGTGTCACGCTCCATCGGTATGGCCCATCTGCCGGGATTCTTTCATGCCAATGTCCGGCGTCAGAAGCATGTCAGTTATCGCATTTCCTATCAGCCCAGCGGGGAGATTCTGTCGGCGCTCGAAGCAAACGATCTCGATTTGGGCGTTCTCTGCCCTCCACCCAGGCTGCCTGGCACACTGACCACTACACATCGCTTCGAGGATGCGTTTACCTTGATTGCCCCGGCTGAACTCAGTCTCGCATTTCAGCCGCTACTCAGGTCAGGACACAAGCGGCTCGATTGGCTGTCGGCGCAACGCTGGTTGATGATCGAGGAGAGCACCAATACTGGAAGGGAATTGCGGCGTTGGATGGCTCGTTTGGGGTTGAAGATCGATCCCGCGATGCAACTGGACAGTTTCGACCTCATCATCACCCTTGTCTCGCTGGGCATGGGGATAGCCTTTGTGCCGATGCGAGCCTTGGCCCTTTACGGGCGCAAGTCCACGCTCGCGCGGCTGCCACTGCGGGAACGTTTCGAGCGCGAACTGGTCGTCGTGATGCGGCGGCATCGAAAGCTTCCTCTTCATCTGACAGAGTTCGTGGAGAATGTTTTGTTTTGAGTATCACTGGGGCCGGAGCCTCGCCATTCTTGCCGAAGCAGATCGTTGGTGCGACACTGCACGCCATGCCCGGCCAGGCACCAGACAGCGGGGAATACGGCGACCGCGGCGCCGTGTTTGCCACCACGCATTGGAGCGTGGTGCTGGCGGCCGGACAGTCCGGCTCGGAGGCGCAGGCCGCCGCTCTGGAGAAACTCTGCCACGCCTACTGGTATCCGCTTTATGCCTACGTCCGACGGCGCGGCCATGCGCCGGAGGATGCGCAGGATTTGACGCAGGAATTCTTTCTGCGGCTGATTGAGAAGAACTGGCTGGATGGCGTGACCCCGGAGGGAGCGCGGTTTCGTTCGTATCTGCTGACGATGGTGAAAGGGTTCCTGGCCAACGCTTATTACCGCGCGCAGGCGGCGAAGCGTGGCGGCGGGCGAACCATTGTCCCGCTCGATCCCCAGGATGCCGAGGCCCGCTTCGCCACTGAACTCGCTTCGACCGAGACGCCGGAGAACATCTTCGAGCGGCGCTGGGCGTTGGCGGTGCTGGATGAAGCGCTCAATCGGCTCCGCGCCGCGGCCATCACTGCGGATAAGACGCCGCACTTTGACCGTTTGCACCCGTTTCTATCCCGTGAACCCAGCGAGGGAGAATATGCCGCGCTGGCGACGCAACTGGGCATGAGCACGGGCGCGGTCGGTGTGGCGGTGCATCGGTTACGCCAGCGGTACCGGGAGATGTTGCGCGCGACGGTGGCGGACACGCTCATCGATCCGAGTCAGGTGGATGAGGAATTACGGCATATTCTCGCAGCCTTGCGCGGGGACAAACTGTAATAACGCGCTGGGATTTCTTAGCTCTTGTTTGAAACCAATGTGTCTGATGATGGCCATCGCTGCCGGAGTCATGCGAACTCTGCCTGAAGCGCGGGCTCGTGAGTTTGTTGGCTCCACCCGTAAACCTATTCTTAATCTTAATCCTAATCCTGCTGTCTTCGATCGAATGAGCGGCGAGAGTAAGATTAGGATTAGGATTAAGATTACGACTAAAAGCGAGGCGGGAGGCAAATGAATCCTCAAGGCAAATGTCCCCGGTGCGGCGCCATGGTCCCGTCGGATGTGCTGGCCGGACATTGCCCCGCCTGTCTGCTGACCAGCACGCTGGCCGGGGACGATTCCGCGCCGGAGGCTCTATTGGCGCGATTGCGGCGCCTGGGTGACTACGAATTGCTGGAGGAGATTGGCCGAGGCGGGATGGGAGTTGTCTATCGCGCCCGCCAGCTCAGCCTGAATCGGATCGTCGCGGTGAAAATGATTCTGGCCGGCGACTTCGCCTCCCCGGAATCGGTGCGCCGCTTTCGCAACGAAGCCGAAGCCGCCGCGCATCTGCGGCATCCGAACATCGTGGCCATTCACGAAGTCGGAGAGCAGGATGGCCAGCATTATTTCGCCATGGAGCTGGTCGAAGGACCAAGCCTCGGCGAACTGGTGCGTGAGCAGCCGTTGCCGGCGCGGCGAGCCGCGACTTACCTGAAGGCGGTCGCCGAAGCGGTCGCCCACGCGCACGCCCAACGTGTCCTGCACCGCGACCTCAAGCCTTCGAACATCCTCCTCGATCCGTTCGATCAGCCGCGTGTGACCGATTTCGGATTGGCCCGGCAGCTCGACCGTGGCGCCGAACTGACGTTGAGCGGCCAGGCAGTAGGGTCTCCAGGCTACATGTCTCCGGAGCAGGTCGTCGGGCACCACGGCCAGATTGGTCCTGCCAGCGACATCTACGCACTGGGCGCCGTGCTGTACCATTTGCTCACCGGCCGGCCCCCGTTTCATGGCGACACGGTCCACGCGGTGCTGCTCCAGGTGCAGGCGGCTGAACCGGTGTCGTTGCGTCGGCTCAATCCCAGTGTGTCCCGAGACCTGGAAACCGTCTGCATGAAGTGTCTGGAAAAGGACCCGGGCAAACGATACCCCGAGGCGCGTGAATTGGCGGACGAACTCGACCGTGTGCTGCGCGACGAACCCATTCGCGCGCGGCCCATCACCCCGGTGGGTCGGGCGTGGCGTTGGTGCCGTCGGCGGCCCGCGGTCGCCACGCTCCTCGGCGCGCTGCTGATCGCGCTGGTCGGTGGGTTGGGCGGCGTTGTGTGGCAAGCCCGCCGGGCGGAGATGGCCCACGTCATCGCGGACACCAAAAGCGCACAGACCCGCATTCACGAATACGCGACCGATTTGCGCGCCGCCTGGGAAGCGGCGGAACGCGGCCTGTTTGCGGATGCGCGGCGGCTCCTGCTCAAACACCAGCCTCAGCCCGGACAGCCTGATGAGCGCGGTTTCGAATGGCGTTTTGTCTGGCATCGTTCGCAGGGCCATCAGATCGCGACATTCACCAACCACACCAGCACCGTCTGCGGTGTCGCGGTCTCGCCTGACGGCCGTTGGGCGGCCTCCAGCGGGATGGATGGCCAGCTTTGCCTGTGGGATTTGAACACGCTGCAACTCCAGAAGCGCTGGTCCGTGGGCGGCGTGGGTTGGTTCGTGGAATTCTCTCCGGACGGGACGTTGCTTCTGACCTCCAGGGGCAACACCAGGACGGCTGTCTGGCGCGTACCGGACGGAACGCTGGTCCGCGAAATGGAAGGCTCGCGGGCCTCCATCGCGCGAGCCCAACCGTTGCTGGCCGGGTTCAGCGTCAATCCATTTCTCGACTCCAGCCCTGCGCGGGTCCGCCTTTCAGATTACGCGACCGGCGAGAAAATCGCCGACCTGCCCGAGCGCGGGCGCGCCGTGGCGCTGTCACCCGACGGCAAACTCGTCGCCATCGGCCTGGCGAAAAGCAATGTGCTCGTACGCGAAATTGCGAGCGGCCGCGTGCTCGCAACTCTGGCCACGTCGTCAGAATCCTTTGGCCTGCAATTTTCCCCCGATGGCGCCCGGCTGGCGATGGCGGGTTGGAGCAAACAAGTGCGGGTTTGGAATCTCGCTCCCTGGCTCTCGCGTGGCAGATCCACCGACAGCATTCCTGTCGTCCCGGACGCAGCCACCGCGGATTTCGCTCCACGTGGTTTGAGCACGCCGACCCTGGCCAACACGGCGCTGGAATCGGGCCACTGGCTCAAGACGTGGGGGGTAGCGTTTTCACCGGACGGACGGCGGCTGGCTTCGACCGGCTCGGATCGTTCAGTGCGCGTATGGGATGCGGAAACGTTGACTCCATTGGAATTGTTCAACGGCCACGCGGACGAAGTCTGGTGCGTCGCCTGGACGCCCGACGGGAACCGATTGGTAACGGGCGGCAAGGACGGCCTGGTGATGTTCTGGCAAACCGGCCAGACCCGCAAAGAAGTGACTCTGCCCAATGATGGTTGGCGGCGAATCTTTTTCCCGCGTGATGGAACACGCGTGCTGACGCATCCTCGAGGTCGGCGCGATGCCGGCCCGGCGCTGTGGTCCGCACAAGGCCAGCGGCTTGATCGCTGGGAGGAGGGCCGCAGCTTCTCGGGTTTCGCGCCGGACGACTCCGCCATCGAGTTGAGCACCACCAGCGGTGTTTTGAATTTCTGGCTGCCGGACGCCCCCAAGCCAAGCCGCAGCGTCACGTTGGAATCCTTCGCCCGAGGCAGCCGGCTGTTTTCTCACGGCTCCGGGCTGTCGCCAGGTGGGCAGAATTTCTTCGCGATTCGCACCAACGGTTTCGCGCAAATCTGGGAAACGACCACGGGGCGCTTGCAACGGCAGTTCAAGGTTCCCCTGTTGCGTCTGGTCAGTGTCCGTCTCAGCGCCAACGCGCGCTGGCTGGCGCTCAGCCCGGAGTTTCCATACGAAGCCTATCTCTACGATACGAGCACTGGCCGCGAACGCGTGTTGCGCGGTCACACGGAGTTCGTGAAAAACCTGGCCTTCTCGCCGAACAGCGAATGGCTCGCCACTGCCGGCGTGGATGGGCGCGTTAAGATTTGGGACACTGCGAGTGGCGTTGAGGTCCACACGCTGGCGGGCCACTGGCAAAGCGTGGACGACGTGGCATTCGCGCCGGACGGCCGGACCCTGGCCTCCATTGAATCGCGGACTTGTGTGAAGTTGTGGCGGCTGGACACCTTCCGCGAAGTGGCGTCCATCCCGGTACCCGACGCCGGTGAACAAATCGTCTTCTCGCCCGCGGGCGATCGCCTCGCGTTCAGCAAAGTCAGCGGCCTCATAGGTTTCCTCCAGGCGCCCGCGCCGTAGGCGAAGAAAGTGTTGCGGTGATTTCCCGGCGTGGTGAGAGTCGGGCGAATATGCGGAAGCTGATCCTTGGAATCGTTGTCGGACTGGCCGCAGGCTTGGTGATTCAGGGCGTTCGTTTTGGCGCTCTACGACAGGCGAATCAACAACTCCAGCGCGATGTTTCGGAGTTGCAGAGGCAGGTGGCGGAGCGCGAGCAATCAGCAGCGCCGGGAGCGAGCGCGGCAATGACAGAGGAGGAACGAGGAGAATTGTTGCGCCTGCGAAATCAGGCAGCGCAACTACGCACGGCGACCAACGAATTGCAGCGGCTTCGGGCACAGGCGATCCAATTGGGCGCGCCGGCGGCGCAAACGACGGGAGTGCCGAGCCAGACTGCAGGCGCGGCCACTGGAGAAGCGATTCCGCGCGAGTCCTGGAGCTTCGCTGGGTATGCCACGCCGGAAGCGGCTGTCCAATCCCTCATGTTTGGGATGAGCCAGGGGAACTACGATGTTGCACTGGCGTCACTGACGCCCGACGAAGCCGGGGAAGAAACGAGAAACAAAACACCCGAACAACTGCGCGAACAATGGCTGCGCGACACGGCGCGAATCTCCACCTACCGCATCCTCGACAGGGATGAAATCTCGGCCGAAGAAACGGTGCTGATGGTTTATGCCACAGGCGAGAAGAAGGCCGTGCTGCCGATGAAAATGAAAAAGGTGGGCGAGGAATGGAAGTTCGCAGGCATGGTTACGGACTAAGGAGCGGTCGGATAAGCTTTCTCCAAGCGCCCGCCGCGCAGACAAAGTAGGACAGGCTTCCAGCCTGTCTCGTCCGTCTGAGGGGATTCATTCTTTCCAGGCAACTTCTTTTCCCCAAGCCCGCGGGCATTCGGGACAGGCTGGAAGCCTGTCCTACTTTGTCTGTAATCCATCGCGACGGACTCTTAGATAGGAGGATGAATGACAAAACTCCTGGATATTATGAAATCAAGAATCCTTCCTTGCCTCATGCTGTGGACCGGTCTGTGTCCGCTGGCCTTTTCCCAAAGCGTCGAATTGGTTCCCAACACCATTGAGGGCACCGTCCGCTTCAGCAACACCAATCCCGCCATCCTTGACCTGCTCAATCCGCCGAACAACGAGGGCATGAGCAACCTCTACATATATGCCTTCAGCCTGCCGCCCCACAGCCGGATCGCGGCCAGCGATTTCCTGCCCGCCGATTCGCGCACCAGCACGTCTTACGAGCTGACGGTGGACTCGGATGCCAGCGGCATTACGTACGTCGTCTCGCCCCGCCTCTCTTTGCTGGACCAAAATCAAACCTATTATTTCAGCTACGGCACGTCTGCGCCCGTCGTCGCGTTCATGCCGGGGGCGACGCTTAATTTCACGGAATGTCTTGGCGTCATGACTGTGCGTTTCGTCGATGGCGCGGGCGTGCCGCTGGCCGTGGACAGCGGGAACATCATCGCCAACGAGATCTCGCCTTATACGGAAATAGGTCGTGTCCACACGATCGCCAGCGGCGCCACAGAGCAAAAGATTTACCTGCGCGGTGGCGTGGACGTGCAACTCGTCGTCACCGTGAGCCGCGGAACCAGCACATTCACGGACCGCATCCAATACATCGCCCTAACCAATGTGACGGTCGGCTGCGATGAGTTCGCCGACGTTGACATCGTGATTCCAAGCGTAAGCGCGTTGGGCCGCGCCACCGGCACAGTGGATATGCTCGGTGAATTCGAGTTGACCATCGACGGATACGACGCCGGCGATTACACCGACTACACCGGGGTTAGCGCGCGGTTCGGGCCGTTCAGCAACATTCGCTATGGCGCGGTTCCGGGTGTGAACTTTACGACTCCCTCAAGCGGCACGTTCGTTTTGTCGAACCTCGTTCCTTCCACGCTTGATCCCGCCTCACGCGGTTATCTCGTTGGGGCGGAAATGTACGTGCGCACCAACAGGGGCATTCAATACTTCCGGACTCCGGCGCTCGGCTCTGGTTCGAATCCGCCCATGGTCGTCACGCAAGGGGCGAACATCAATCTCAGCAATTTGTTCGTCATCGACCCTGGCTATTTGCGCGGGCGTGTGTCGCTTCACGGACCGACGGAAAGCCCCGGCCGCGATTCGTTGTTGCGGGGGTTGGCCTTTGCCTCTGATTACGACGCGGACGAAGACGGGATCCCTGATAGCATAGGCATCTACGGCGTTTATTATTCCATCGTCGGCGCGCTGGGGGTGGACCGTCTCGCGCCGGGCGCGAACTTCACCGCGAGTCACGGCTACGGATACGGCGGCTACAAAGGGGAATTCGATCCCGCCACCAGCGTTTACGAAGGCCGTTATGAACTGGCGCTGGGCGGCCTCAATAACGAATCGACGCTCTGGAATCCCACCTATCTCAACCTCCTCGCATTCAGCGGCACGCTGCCGAACGACGATGATTATTATCACTACGGGATGACCATCACGGAAACCGCACCCAGAGAGGTGCAGATCGATCCGGGTGAACTGGCAACGAATGACCTGGCTTATTGCTTCAGTGAAGTGCAGATTGCGTTTCGCTCCACGGAACCGTTTTACAGCCCGAACATCCGCTTCAGCCACGGCGGCTTTACGAATATCGATTTCCAGGGCAAGCCAGCCAATTATTCGGTGTACGTCGATCCCGTTTACGGAGTGCCGGGCTATCGGGCCAATGCCTCGACCAGCGGTGTGGTCACGATGTCTTTGCCCCAAGGCACCTACCACCTTATCCCCTACATCACGCCGTCCAATTCGCAGTCGGCAACCATCAGCGGCACTCCGATTGATATCACGGTGGGCTGCCGCCAACGCCTCCTGCTCGAACCATGCCTCCAGATGAATCTGAACATTCCGCCGTGTTATGGCTCGAATGAATTGAGCCTCGCGGGTTCAGTGCTCACCCTGTGCACCAACACCGTCACGCAGATCACCTACCGACTGAACGGCGAGCCGCCGGTGACCATTTGCAATGACTGCGGCCCCAACCCGAACTTCAACTTTACGGTGACGCTTGCGCTAGGCGACAACACTCTCACCGTGACGGCTTATGACGATCGCGGCGGCGTTACTTCCGTGAGCGGAGTGCTTCGGTCAGACAGCGCACCACCCGTCATTCAATGCCCCAGCGACATCACCACGGACTGCAACACCAACGGCGCCGTGGTGAATTTCACCGCCACCGCCACCGACAACTGCGACAACAACGTCAGCATCGTTTGCACTCCGCCGAGTGATTCAGTATTCCCGGTGGGCGAAACGACCGTGACCTGCACCGCGACCGACGCGGCGGGGCATTCGAGCCAGTGCTCATTCAAGGTAACGGTGAACCCCGATCAACTGAGCATCGAGCGCGCGGTGTGCGTTCGCTGGAGCTGCGGTGGCACGTTGCAGTACGCGGACGATC
>Ga0187893_10006720_pt1 | contig 19458 bp, 17 predicted proteins | sample MA1701074metaG_FD_139574 | JGI IMG/M metagenome (GOLD analysis project Ga0187893, IMG submission 139574) | White microbial mat communities from a basaltic lava cave in the Kipuka Kanohina Cave System on the Island of Hawaii, USA - MA170107-4 metaG ... | reverse complement strand
TCCGGCTCTTGGAGTGAGAGTCGGAGCGAGCCTTCCCACAGGGATTGACTCGGCAGGTACGATACTAACCGTGAAGGGTCTTGCGACGAAATCTATCGGACGTCTCAGCATCCATGGAAACGCAGCTTATAAATTTCTAAACGGCGATGAAGGCAATGAAGAAGACAACCGGCTTGAGTTTATCCTGGGTGCGAGTTACCCAATAGGCGCCCCTGGGTTCACAAGGCTTACGGTCATAGGGGACGCGTTTACCGATTTGTCCGTCGAAGATAACGACAGGAGTGTAGTCGGTTCCGAGCTTGGTTTTCGTTACCAGTTAACACAAAGAGTCGTGCTGGACACAGGAGTCGGCTCTGAGTTTGCAGGGGCGTCCGATCGGGCACCTTTTTACGTTACAGCAGGCATCTCTGTGGGGTTTTAGCATGGAGGAATAGAAAAATGAATAATGTTTGGAAAAGGAGAGCATTACTTCTTAGATTGATAATGTTTTTTACGGGGTTCCTAGCAGTTTTTTTTGCTGCTACCTCAGGCGCGGAAGAACAAGCTCAAGTTCTTACCATGGATCAGGCTGTAGATACAGCCCTGCGTGAGAATCGTGATCTGAGTGCGGCACGTTTTCAGGTGGAAGAAGCAAGAGGAAGGCTAGTACAAGCAGGACTTTTTCCTAATCCTGCTTTGGAAACCGACTTTAGCTCCGATTTTGCTTTTTCCAACGAGGGCGAGCGGGCTTTTTCCACCGGTATTTTTCAACCGCTCTCGTTAAGCGGTCGAATAGGCGCCCAGAAAAAAGTAGCCCGTGTGGACATTAAAAGAACGTTAGCTGACATAGCTGACCTGGAGCGTGGATTAGTAAGAGATGTCCGTCAGGCTTTTATCGAGATATTAGCAATGGATGAACAGATTAAATTACAAGATACTCTCATTAGCCTAAATAACGAACTAACTAAAGGAATCGAAACCGGTATTAAAGAGGGACTCGCTTCAGAGAGAGACCTTAACGCCGTGTCTATCGCTCTTCAACAGGCCCGGCAGGAAAAAGAAGTTCTGATAGCCCAGAGAAAAAGTAATATTCTTCGGTTAAACCGGCTCCTGGGTAAACCCCCAACTTTTTCTTTTTTACCACAGGGAAAGCTCGAATACGAGGCTGTAAAGGACTTAGCTAACTACGGTATTGAGACCGCTTATGCACAAAGATCGGATTTAAGGTTTGCGGAACTCAATATAGAACTTGCAAAGGCGGATTTAGGTCTTGCCAAAGCCTTGCGCTTTGAAGATATCACGCTAGGCCTTGCTTATCAGCGAGACCGCACAATTCTCGATATTCCTGATGGCAGCATTCCCAACACCGATAACTTAATTGCTTTGAAACTTACAGTTCCACTCCCCTTCTTTGACCGCAAACAAGGTCTCATTTCAGAGGCTCGTGCTCGTGAGACAAGAGCAGAGCGTAGCGTTGAGGCTCTAAAATTTCAGATAAGTGAAGAGGTAATTGATGCGCTAAATCGGGTAACTGCACTTTCAGCTCTTTTAGAGACTTACCAGTCAGGAATTTTAAAAACAGCCGAGGACAATGTGAAGCTGGTTGAAGGAGGCTATAAAGAGGGATTGGCAGGAATAGCAGATGTCATTCAGTCCCGTCAACAATTTGCCACTTTAAAATCGTCTTACATCAATACGGTTCAGGATTACCAAATCGCGCTGATTGATCTTCAGATAGCTACGGGGAATTACCCAAGGACAATCGGCTTTATTCCCAATAAGGATAGCAACATTGAGTAACTCAAGGAGGTTACTATGAATTTCAAACAAGATTCTCATACAAGCGGCCGTAAACACGGAGTGGTTGACCTTTCGATCACTTCTAGTCAGCGCGGGATTTGGGCAATCAAGTGGTCGTTTATCGGGCTTTTTATAACCGCATTATTTCAGATCGTTATTGTCTTGCTTTCAGGCAGCGTAGCTCTCTTAGCAGATACGGTTCACAACTTTGGTGATGCGGCTACGGCCATTCCACTCTGGGTTGCCTTCGCGCTCGCAAGATTAAAACCAAGCAGAAGGTTTTCTTATGGATTGGGAAGGGTCGAAGATTTAGCAGGTGTGGTCATTGTGCTGATTATCCTCTTTAGCGCTGCTGTTGCCGCGTATGAGGCGATTGAACGCCTAATTCATCCACAGAAAGTAGCGTATCTATGGGCGGTGATTGCTGCATCTATCATAGGTTTTCTTGGCAATGAGTCAGTTGCTATTTTTCGTATTAAGGTCGGTAAAGAAATCGGGAGCGCCGCATTAATTGCAGATGGACATCATGCTAGAGTGGATGGCTGGACTAGTTTAGCCGTGTTGTTCGGCGCATTAGGCGTCTGGCTAGGTTATCCACTGGCAGACCCAATTGTAGGTCTTCTAATTACTGCTGCGATTCTCTGGATTGTGTGGGAGTCGGGAAAGTCAATTTTTATCCGCATGCTCGATGGTGTGGATTATGACATATTAGAAGAGATAGGGCATACAGCAGCGCATGTAGAAGGTGTCTTCGGAGTTAGTGAGGTGCGAGCGCGGTGGATTGGTCATCGCCTCCATGCAGAAGTAAATATTTCCGTACAACCCACCCTTTCTGTTGCGGAGGGACATAAAGTAGCTAAGGAAGTACATCACCAGTTGCTACACCATCTAAATCATCTTGGCAATGCCATTATCCATGTTGATCCCGTAGACGAGAATGGGGAGGTTTATCACAGAATTGTTGGACACAACCATCGTGACGACTTATCTGCTCATTCAAATTACTTTAATGAAACAACGGAGGATACAAACACATGAAAAGCAAAATAAAGAAAATTTTTCTCTCACTTTTTATTGTTACCTTCGTCCTGCTTCTTAGCATAACGCCTTCACAGCTTGTCTATGGACATGGTGAAGAACAGTTGGGTGGTGAAAAGAAAGGAGAAGGTGGCTTTGTATCTGAAAGTGTCGGTGTTGAGCTTTCGGCCATTGCTCAAAAAAGCATAGGTCTTAAAGTAGTTGAAGCCGATATAAGACCGATTGAAGATGTATTGCTAATTAACGGCATAGTAAAACCGGAACTCAATAGAGTTGCAAGTGTAAGTACCAGAGCCGAAGGCCGCATTCAGGAACTTTATGCAAACCTCGGGGACCGAGTTAAAAAAGGGCATAGGCTTGCCGCTATGCTACCGCGTCAAATCGGTAACCCACCGCCCCTTGTATCAATTACAGCACCACTCTCAGGAATAATCGTGGAAAGAAACGTCTCGCTTGGTGGTACTGTAGAACCTAACAGTACCCTCTTTCGAATTGCAGATTTATCGAAGGTAATTGTAGAAGGCGATGTATTTGAAAGCGATGTCTCTAAGGTAAAACTCGGTCAGGATGCACGCGTAAGGCTGGACGCTTATCCCGACAAGGTTTTTACCGGAAAGGTAACCTTCGTTGCAAGTCAGCTTGACCCTGAAAAGCGCACACTGGACCTCTGGGTTTCGGTGGACAACAATGAGGGACTACTTAAGCCCGAGCTTTTTGCCAAGGTTGCTCTTGTAGTTGAGCACAGCAGGGAGGTGTTGACTGTTCCTTTAGAGGCGATAATTGATGATGGCGCAGAAAAATTCGTATTCGTAAAGAACGGAAACCAATTCCTCCGCCAGGATGTTGCTACCGGACTGAGTGATGACAGCTACATTGAAATCACAGATGGTCTTTATCCAGGAGACCAGGTAGTCACAGATGGGAATCGGCAGATTTACACAAAATGGTTATTCAGCAGATAGAGGAGACTAATGGATGTTTAATGCAATAATCAGATGGTCGTTAAATAATAAGTTTTTAATCGTAGTGGCTACTATTATTTTCTTTGGCGTCTCTATATATCTCGTGGGGCAGATGGCTGTAGATGTTTTTCCAGAATTTGCTCCGCCTCAGGTTGTAATCCAGACTGAGGCGCCGGGACTATCACCCGAGGACGTAGAGGCTTTAATCACATTTCCGATAGAGAGCGCAGTAAATGGCACACCCGGCGTTGATACAGTCCGCTCATCATCCTCTGTAGGTCTGTCAACGATAATCATTGTATTCGAATGGGGTACTAATATCTATACCGCTCGTCAGCTTGTAAATGAGCGAATTCAAACAGTCACGGGTCGATTTCCTCCGGGCACAAACCCGCCCGTAATGCTTCCTGTTACCTCTGCTGTGGGGTGGATGATCAAATACAGCTTAAAAAGCGAGAGGCTATCACCGATGGAGCTTCGTACAATCTCAGACTGGCAAATTCGCCCAAGAATCCTTGCAATTGGGGGTATAGCTTCTGTGGTCTCCATTGGGGGGGAAGTTAAGCAGTACCAGGTTCTCGTTGATCCCTTAAAGCTACGCGCTTTTGATGTGACTTTAGCACAAGTAAAAGAAGCAGTAGAGAAATCAAACATAAATGTTCCTGGTGCTTTTCTATATCGAGGAGGTGAAGAATTTACCGTCACCGGGATTGGACGAATTACAACTATAGATGATTTAAAGAGAACAGTAGTATCTATTCGTGATGAAGGAACCCCTATTACGCTCAGTCAGTTGGGTGAAGTTAAGTTAGGTCCTGAGATAAAGCGGGGAGACGGTGCTTTTATGAATAAACCCGCCGTTATTGGCACTATTTCAAAGGCTTACGGTGCAGATACATTAACTACAACCTACAAAGTTGAAAAAGCCCTTGAGGAGATTAAAGCCAGCCTGCCAGAGGCGGTTGAGATGAACCACCAGGTTTTTAGGCAGGCTGATTTCATAGAATCTGCCATTAAAAACCTAAAGAAAGCTCTTTGGCTAGGCGGGATCATAGTAACAATTATTCTCTTCCTGTTTTTGGTCAATTTCCGCGCCTCTTTTATCAGCCTTCTTGCCATGCCACTATCTCTTCTCGGGGGATTAATGGTCTTAAAATCCCTTGGCATCGGGATTAACGCGATGACACTTGGGGGTCTCGCTGTTGCTCTCGGCGAAGTTGTAGATGATGCAATTGTTGATGTAGAAAACATCTTCAGGCGACTGCGACGCAATCGTAATTCACCTAACCCTGAGCCGGTAGTCAGAGTGGTATTTAACGCCTCGACTGAAATCCGAAACTCCATTGTTTATGCAACCTTTATTGTCATTGTTGCTTTTACCCCAGTCTTTTTATTGTCAGGGCTTGAAGGCCGAATTTTTACCCCACTCGGTATTGCCTACGTTGCTAGCATCCTTTTTTCGCTATTTGTAGCTGTAACAATAACCCCTGTGCTCTGCTATTTGCTTCTTACGCGTCAGCAGGAAAGGAAGCGTGAAAGAGAGCTGGGTGAAGAGGGAGTGCCACTCTTAGGGCCAGCGTATGCCTTTAGTAATCCTGGACACGCATCTGGTAATCCAAAAAATCCTGATGGATTAGGCGATGGAGATTCGGGGCATGAAGAAGTAGAAAAAGAAGGATTCTTAGTACGCTTTCTTAAGAAAAACTACCAACGTATTCTGAATCAGTCGCTTAAGCGGTTTTACCTGGTTGTTGGTATATCACTAATTCTTCTCATCGCAGCGGTTGCAATGATTCCCTTCTTTGGGCGTTCGTTCTTGCCGGAATTTCGAGAGGGCAATTTCATCATAGCTTTGACTACGCTTCCCGGAACATCGCTACAGGAGTCTATGCGGCTTGGGTCAATAATCAGAGAAAATCTGAGTGAAAAATCGAAATACCCAGAAATCCTTTCAATATCACAAAGGGCAGGACGCTCGGAGCTCGATGAAGACGCTCAGCCACCAAACTTTAGTGAGTTCGACCTGAAAATCGAATACGGAGAACGTCCAGCCGAGGAATTGCTAGAGTCTATGCGTACTGATTTAAAGCAAATTCCCGGAGTCGCCGTAAATGTAGGTCAATTCATATCCCACCGCTTTGATGAGGTTCTCTCAGGTATTCGTGCGCAGGTAGCTATAAAGATTTTTGGTCCAGATCTGAAGACTCTGCGCAGCTTGGGCAAGCAGGTTAGAGAAATCATGGAAACCGTAGAGGGTGTAGAAGACTTGCAGCTAGAGCAGCAGATTGATGTTCCTCAGGTCGTGGTCAGATATGACCGTGAAAAAGCCTCCCGTTATGGACTGAATGTTGGAGACCTAGCGGAAATCACCGAAACTTCCTTAAACGGTACAGCAGTCTCTCAGGTATTGGAAGGACAAAAAACATTCGACCTGTTCATTCGACTTGACGAAAAGTCACGTACTGACATTGAAGCTCTGAGAAACATACTCATAGATACACCCACGGGAGCGAAGATTCCTGTTCATCAAGTTGCTGATATTCGCATAGAAAACCGTCCCTATTTTATTAACCGAGAGCAGGTTCAGCGCAGGATTGTAGTGCAGTGCAATGTCGCAGGGCGTGACCTAAATAGCGTTATTACCGAAATACAAAATAAGATTAACTCACAAGTCAAGCTTCCGCGGGGTTACTTCATTGAATACGGAGGTCAATTTGAAAGCCAGCAGAGAGCTACTAAGGTGCTTACCATCTTTGGATTTGTGGCGGTGATAGCAATCTTTATGTTACTTTTCCAGGCCTTTGGAAATACCCGTGAAGCATTAATGGTGATGATTAACCTACCTCTTGCGCTCATAGGAGGAATCTATGCGGTTTTTCTCACGGGTGCTGAACTTAGCATTCCTGGACTGATTGGCTTTATAACTCTATTCGGCATTGCTACTAGAAATGGGATTATTCTTGTAAGCCATTACAACCAATTAAGAAAAGAAGGATTATCCATACGCGATACCGTTATTCATGGTTCACTCGACCGATTGAGTCCGGTTTTAATGACCGCTTCTACAGCAGCGCTTGCTCTTGTTCCGCTTTTAATTGGAGAGCCTACTGGAAAAGAAATAGAGAAACCACTTGCCATAGTAGTAATCGGCGGTCTTTTTACTTCTACTTTCCTAAACTTGATCGTAGTTCCTACGATTTACAGCAAAATTGAAACGTGGTCAGAGAAAAGAAAGCAAATGGCAGGAGCGAAAACATAAACAAAAAAGACTTAAAACTTTAATCAATCTTAGGAGGTGTAAAATGAAATTTCAAAGCAGATCAATTTGGAGATGGGTAATTACCCTGAGCCTTATAATGTTGATTGGAGTATTACCCCAGTTAACGGAAAGGGCTTGGGCGCATGGTGGAGAACTGGGTGAAGACGAGAAGAGCGGGGTTCAGAAAGAAGAGGAAAAAGGACCCCATGGCGGACCGGTAGTGGTATTTGGTGACAATCACCTGGAATTTACGGTTGACCATGGAAGTGGTGATATAGTTCTTTTCCTGCTGGATAAAGACCTGAAGACGATTCCGATGCCTGAGAACTATTCGGGAGTAGTTTATCTAAATATGTCTGAGGGCTCTAAGAAAACCTTGACGTTAGAACGCGGAACAGAAGGTCCAGTTTCTCATCTGGAAGCCGAGACAGGGATAAAAGAAATTGGGCCCCTTAAAGCGGTCGTCAGCTTAAAAATCGGCGAGAAGCGCGAGAACCTTCGGTTTAGCTGGGTACCTATTGCGCATGCACACGAATGAAGAGAAAAAGTGAATAAAAACCTAAACGGCTGATGATAACATAAACTCCTATAAGCATAGGTTCTAATGAATGATTTGCTTAATAAAAAGTTATTAATCAGTCAGTTATTGATATAGCAATACGAGCTTAAAATACTATTTTTGGTGTGTTAACTAATGAAGAAAGTACTAATGATTCTAGGGGGAACCTTTATTTCACTTATTGTTGTAGGAGCTATCGTTTACTCCGAGTTTTATTACTACGCCAGCAGGTTAGATAAAAAAGCTAGAGCATACTTAGATGAGGTAGTTCCGATTATTGTTACATCTTGGGATTCTAGAGAATTAATTAACCGTGCAAGTCCTGAGTTTCTTCAGGTTTACCCTGCTGAGAAAGTCGACCTGTTATTCGATATGCTTTCAAAGCAAGTGGGATCACTGGAAGAATATAAAGGGTCGACAGGGCAAGTAAAATTCACAATTACATCAAACGGGGGTCTTGTGATAGCTGACTATATAGCCAATGCGGTTTTTGAGAAGGCTCCTGCTAAAATCAAGATTCAGATGATTCGGCGTAACGACGAATGGCAGATCGCGGGTTTTCTTGTAAACCTCGAAGGTTTTCCGTTATACAAATAGAGAATAGCAAACGCAGTACCTGCTTGATCGCCCACAGCAAATTAGTGCTGGATAATAAGATTGCCTGTTGGTTTGCTGGGGGCCGATCATTCATCCCTTTTCTTTAAAACCGTCACTTCAATTTGGTCTTAGTATAGACTAAACAAAAGATATAAGGAAAAATATGACCGATTCCGCACTATAAAAAGCCGTGAACTATAGGAGCGAAGAATGAAGATTACTCTAACTTTTATATCAACTGTCATCCTAATAGCTACAGCGCTTCTCTTCTTTGTCAATTCCGGTATCTACAATGTCGCAGCTAGAAAGCCCCATAATAAGATTGTTAGTAGGATATTAAACACGGCTATGGAGAGGTCGGTAAAGCGTCATGCAAGGGGAATCGTAAAGCCTTCTCTCACTGACGACTCTCTTATTAAGTCTGGTTTTAAACACTATAATGAGATGTGTGTAGGATGCCATGGGAAACCCGGGCTTTCTGCCAGTGAACTTGACAACGGTTTTAATCCCGAAGCGCCCGACATCATAGAAGAGATAAAAGAAGGAGAGTGGAGCGCAGAGGAACTATTCTGGATCATCAAGAACGGGATCAAAATGAGCGCAATGCCGTCGTTTGGGCATAACCACAGTGATGAGCAAATTTGGGCGATCGTAGCATTTCTCGAACGCCTTCCCCAGATATCACCAGAGGAGTACAAAGCAATGGAACTGGCTGAAGATGAAGAGCCACACGAACACACTCACAGCCATTAAGAATTAAATGGTAATTATAGAGGACCGAAGCTGTTTTGATCACTTCATTCAAATTGGTTTGAATAACTGTTAACTTGACAATGGGTTCGCATAAAATATCTTTCTTAACCGTAAGGTGTGTGAAATGAAAATATTGAGTGCCGTTACAAGGCTGGCCGTCTTGGCAGGAATATTGCTTCTCCTCTTGCTATTCGGCTATGCAATTTTTGGGGACAAGGTATTCGACAAGCGCTCCCCGCTTTTAGGAACTCATGCACCTGATTTCACAGTCAAACTTTTCAACGGAGAGCAATTAAAACTGTCAGAATTGAGGGGAAAAGCAGTGCTGTTAAACTTCTGGGCATCGTGGTGCGGCCCCTGTAGAAACGAAGCCCCGGCTCTAGAATCCTCGTGGAAAAAGTACAAAGACAAGTCTGTCGTTTTCGTCGGAATAAACGTATGGGACGACGAAAGTAACGCTCTTCAGTACTTGAACAGTTTCGGCGGAGGATATGTAAACGGAATGGATCCAAAAGGGGAAGTTGCGGTTGAATACGGAGTCGCAGGCGTGCCTGAGACGTACTTCATCGACACAGAGGGTAAGATAGTAGACAAGTACACCGGACAGCTTAACGAAGAGATGATAGATAGGTTTATTCAAAAAGCACTGTCGTCAACAGAAGAAAAAAAGTTGACTAAAAAATAAAAACTGGGAGCTATTTGTACGCGCAGTAACGGAGTGCCTATACTTTTTTGTGTAAATTCATGTTTGCCAGAGTTGGGAAGGAATGAGTTGAAGACTATTTCAAAAAAAGCATTAAAAATTATGGCTCTCACAGCTTTTAGCCTCTTTGTTTTGATACAAGACTCGTCTGCTGAAACTATTGACGACCAGGTGAAAGAAATTTCCTATCTTCTGATGTGTCCTGTTTGCCAGGGTCAGACTGTGGAGGAATCCAACTCTCAGCTCGCGAACGACATGCGCTCAATAATACGAAAAAAACTTGAAGAGGGGAAATCAAAAGATGAAGTGATTGCTTACTTTGTCGACAGATATGGAGAAACTATTCTTGGTTCGCCGCCTGCCAAAGGGACAAATTGGATTTTGTGGCTTCTACCCGGTTTTGCTCTTATATGCGGAGCGTTAGGGATAGGACTATTCATCTCCAGGTCCAAAAGAGAGGAAAACCATATTGTAAATGAAGGCATCGAAGAAGCTCAGGTCAATGTAGAAAAGGAGTACATAGAAAAAATCGACAAAGAGCTTAAGGATTTTGAATCTTGATTTCGACGAACTGTTCGTGAGCTCAAATCTTTTTCTCAATTCAAGGCTTTGTTTCCGCCTTTTCTTCTCTTCAAGTACCACGGTACAACGATCGACACGACAACGATGAGGAAAAACGCTATGAGAACTGCCAAGCCGCCTTTTGTTATCGAGCCGCCGAAGTATGAATACACAGAAGTAGCCGGAATAATTCCGATTAGCGTGGCAAGAAAATGGCTCCAGAACGGAATCTTCAAGACGCCTGAAGCGTAACTGACGAGGTCGAACGGAGGACCAACGGGAGAAGTTCTGATTATAAGAAGCGTTTTAAACCCGCTGTCCTTCAAGCTTTCATTTAGTTTCTCAAATTTTCCCTTCGATATTCTATCGACAAAATCCTTTCCCAAAGCCCTAGCTATGAGGAAACATATGCTCGCATTGAGAGTAGCGCCCGTCACTGTTAATACTGTTCCCAGGAGTGGACCGAAGGTAAATCCCCCTGCCAGTGTGTATAGTGTCGGCGGTATGGGAATAAATGGCCTTATCGAGAATATATAAATGGCAAGATAAACAACTGCTCCTTTTATTAGCCCAAAGCTCAGAAGGTAGCTTTTCACTTTAGTAGGGGTCAAATCTTGATAGTTGATACCAAGAGAGCGAACTAAAAAAATCGCCCCGATTAATACTATAAATAGAACCAGTATCTTAATTACGCTCTTCTTGTCTATGTCTGCCAGCTTGTTAATAATGTCCATTCAGCTACCACCCTTATTTCATTAAGTTACATTTAGTTCTTAGATGGTTGTAGACATAATTAGATTCTTAAATCCATGCAAATAGCAATTTAGTTGGCTAATCTAAAGCACAACTTTACAAGAGTACGAAAAAGAAAAAAAACGTCAGTTCATTTTTGTTAAAATTCGTATACAATTTGCTTTAACTTCTCCGGAGCTTGAGGTCTTTTTTTAATCCTATGATAAGCATTGTAATACCGACATATAACGAATCAAGAGAAATTGGGACTACTCTCGCAAAACTCTATGAAAACATCTCTGACGATGACGAGGTAATCGTCGTTGACGGGCACAGCGAAGACGGTACTGAAGAAATTGTGAGTTCTTTTCATACCGTAAAGCTCTTTAGTTCTCACAAAGGGCGCGCGATTCAAATGAACTTGGGAGCCAGAAAAGCTACAAATAAATATATCCTTTTCTTGCATGCGGATACCGTGGTCAACCCAGTCTCTATGTCAAATCTCAAGAATGAAATCGCCTCAAACGGTGTTGAATGGGGATGGTTTTCGATAAAGTTAAACTCTCCAAGGTTAATTTTCAGAATTATCGAAGCCGGGGCAAACCTCAGAGCAACTATCACAAAAACCCCCCTTGGAGACCACGGAATATTCGTAAGAAAAGACATTTTCGATAAAGCAGGAGGATTTCCTGAAATCCAATTAATGGAAGACATCGAGTTCGTAAAGAATATAAAACTTATCTCGAAGAAAGGAATGAAGATAAAATCGCCGCTCCTGATAAGTGTTAGACGATTCGAGAAATCAGGAATTTTAAAAACTTTTTTTATGATGTGGATTTTAAGAATTTTTTACTACTTGGGCACTCCATCTGAAAACCTTGCAAAATATTACAGAAATATAAGGTAGTTATGAAAATTAAGCCGTCACGATTTAAGTTGGGATTTTAAAAATTCCTTGAGTCTTTTCCTAACATCAGGAGTGACAAAACTCTTTTGCCTCAGTTTGCCGGCAATCTCAAGCATCCTCTTGTAGGTCTTAACAAAAGCTAGACATTCCGGACAGACGCTCAGGTGTTCTTCAAGCGCCTGCAGGGTCTTGTTGTCAAGCTCTGCGTCTACATAACCCATAATGTTTTCTACGACATCTTTACACAGCGCCATTATTCTTATCTACTCCATTAATATAAAACGCTCTTCATGTGAAGCATTGACTTTAACACAGCAAAATAAGCTCTTCTAGGTTTCTTAGATTAAAAACAAATCTCCAGGATTCAAAAGGCTCACTTACCGCCCTTTTAACTTTTTCCATGAATCCTTAGCCTACAAGCCCTTTATTTGGTCTCTCGTATATAGTATTATCCGAATTATGGCATAAATCGATTCCTTCTAGGAATACAATTTTGCCCATCTCGTCCTCTACGGCGGGTTAAGTTGGAGAATAGAATCCTTGTTTTTATCAATCGTCAAATATTATTCTACCTTACCTGCCAATAAATCGTACTGATATTAGTCTAGAAAATAAAAAGTATTTAATTATTGGTAATTATTAGTATAATAAGAAGAATGCCGCGGGGGCTGGCAGCCCTTATGCTTCTTAAATTAATGACTTAAAGTAATTACTATCGAACTAAAACAGTTGTGCTAACTCATAGTTGCGCTCTCAATAGACCAACATCAACGATTCTAGGAGGGGGAAAATAGATGCTTAAAAAACCGAGGACGGTCGGTGAGCTAAAGGCGAGCGAGTACAAGGTGCTCTCTGTAAAAGAAGAGATGAGAAAAAACCTAATTGATAAACTCCGCCGGAGTGAACCGATATTTTCCGGTATCATAGGATATGAAGATAGTGTGATTCCACAGCTTGAGACTGCCATACTTGCAGGACATGACATAATATTCATCGGAGAAAGAGGTCAGGCAAAGACTAGATTGATACGAGCAATTACAAGCCTTCTAGACGAAGAAATCCCTGTAATAAAGGGTAGCGAGATTAACGATAACCCTTATGCTCCTGTGTCCAAAAAGTGTAGGGACCTCTCGAGAGAACTGGGTGACAATGCAGAAATAGCCTGGGTAAAGCGCGAAGAGAGGTACGGAGAAAAACTTGCAACCCCTGATACTTCGATCGCCGACCTGATAGGAGAAGTAGACCCGATAAAGGTCGCCGAAGGAAGGTATCTTTCGGATGAGCTCACGATCCATTTTGGACTCATTCCCAGGAGCAACAGAGGAATATTTGCAATAAATGAGCTTCCCGACCTAATCGAGAAGGTTCAGGTGGGACTATTCAACATAATGGAAGAAAAGGATATCCAAATCAAAGGATATAAGATACGCCTCCCCCTTGATATTTGCATCGTAGCCACTGCAAACCCTGAGGATTACACAAACCGGGGAAGAATTATAACTCCGCTTAAAGACCGCTTTCAGTCTCAGATCAGGACTCATTATCCTTCGAGACAAGAAGAAGAGATAAAGATTATGGAGCAGGAAGCGAGAATATTGAGAAGGGACGGATACGTCATAAAAGTACCGAAATTCATAAAACAGATACTAGCGGAACTAACCTTTCAGGCAAGGGGTTCAAACGAGATAAATCAACGATCCGGGGTAAGCGTCAGGACCACCATTGCAAACTATGAAAGCGTAATCGCGGCGGCGGAAAAAAGAGGAATTAAACTGGGGGAGCGCGAGGTCGCTCCGAGAATAACTGATTTTACCGCCCTAATCCCTTCAACCACAGGCAAGATAGAGCTTGAGTATCTTGGAGAAGATACATCCGAAGCGATCATAGTTGAAAAACTGATAAAAAGGGCAATCAAGATCGTTTTGGATTCTTACTTCTCGTCTCTTAACGTATTTACCGAGCTGCTCGAGAGTTTTGAACAAGGCTATGTCGAGGTTTCAGACACAATGTCATCCGAAGAATATTTAGTAGGCGTAAAGGAAATAAAAGGTCTAAAAAGGTGTATCGACTCTCTTCATATCGACCAGAGCCCGGCTGAAATAGCCTCGGCAGTTGAATTCATCCTCGAAGGCTTGCATCTCAGCAATAAGCTCAACAAGGAAAAAGTACATGGCAAGATAGTTTACAAATGACGACTACTCTTAGATATCTAAAATGGAATGGATCGCAGAGCGGGTTCAACATAGAAGCCGATGACTTCTTTAAGGAGTTTTCCAACTTCTTAATGGAGGGATGGACTCCTGATGAAGCATTCGAATGGATCATGAAACAGGGCATCCGCGGCTCGAAAATACGGGTTATGGGAATTGACGAACTCCGCTCTGATATCTCAAAATACAAAGAGAAAAAGTTTCAGACGTATAATCTTCGGGAGTCGCTCTCAGAGGTCAGAAAAAAGCTCCGAGAAATAATTGAAGCGGAATTGAACGCTTTGAAAAATAACCTCTCGATAATTTCTCCCGAATATCAGAGTAGAAAAAACTTTCTTAAAAACCTTCCCGAAAAGTTGAGCGCAGCAGTGGAGAATCTGGGAAATTATGATTTCACCGACGCTCAAGCAAAGAGCAAATTCGAAGAATTAAGAGAGATGCTGGATAGAATCAAGAGAATAGAAAACTTCTTAAGCCGCTACGGGGATAGATTTAGGGGGAAAATCTCTCGCGGATTTGAAAAAACTCTCGAACTTATAGAAGAATTTGATGAGATCGAACTTCTCGAGCATAACCTAATGCTTGGGAATTTTGAAGAAATCAGCCTCGAAGAACTTCAGGAAATATTGAGCGCAGAAGGATATGACTCCCTTTTACTTCTCAAAGAGATGAAGACTAATCTCGAACGGCTGGGACTAATAAAGACAAATGGGCATTACACAGAGCTTACTCCAAAGGGGATAAGAAAGGTAGGAGAACTCGCGCTCAGGGATATTTTTTCGTCCCTCAAGAAAAATCAGTTTGGTGGACATGAGACTAGTCTTCGCGGATTCGGAACTATAAAACCCGAGAATATCAAGGAATATGAATTTGGAGACCCTTTTAACTTGAATGTAGTAGGGACTCTAAAAAACTCCCTTCTACGTCAAACGCATGGAAGTTCAATAAAGGTCTCTCCAGAGGATTTCGAAGTCTATGATATGGAATACAGGACACAATCTACTACTGCCCTTCTTCTCGACCTGAGTTGGTCGATGAGCTTTCAGGGTAGATTCCCTGCTGCAAAGCGGGTTGCCCTTGCGCTCGACCATCTCATAACAACTCAGTATCCAAGAGATAATTTGTATATAGTGGGGTTCTCAACCAGGGCCAAAATGCTCTCGACACAACAACTCGTGACGACGACTTGGGACTCAAATGATCCTTTTACAAACATTCAAGAGGCACTAATCGTGGCCTCAAGGCTTCTCTCCAAACATAAGACACCGAATAAGCATATTATTCTTATAACCGACGGTCAGCCGACCGCTTATTTTTTAGATGGATATCTACAGGTTGAGCTGCCGATGTTCTTTGGAGGACTGAGTCCCAGGGCGACTTTTGAGACGTTGAAAGAGGTAAAACGCGTAACCAGAAGACAGATCACTATAAATACTTTTATGCTGGACGATAGTGCATCCTTGAGAAGATTCGTAGACGAGATGACAAGGGTCAACCGGGGACGGGCCTTTTTTACGACCCCGAGTCAGCTCGGCAAATACCTTCTCGTTGATTACATGAAACGAAAAAAGAGAATGCTTTGAACACGGCGGCGCGTAGCTTGTTATTCGTTTCCTTGACCTCCGAGCACAGCCAGCAACACGCGATTCACCGTTCACACTCATATTCTTTGGAAATTTGTAACACAGCTTCGAGATTATCCTCGTATTTTTCCTTGGCATGGTTTCTAGAGCTTATGACGACTTCATCAGAGCCGCAGGTAAACGCGACTATCCTGGATTCAGAATCTTTAAGTCCCCAAAGTTCTGTTCTAATAGAAGATACGTTTACGAATACCGTTCCATTGTATTCCTTTTTCGCAACTATATTGTTCGTGAATGAATGAGGCAGATGTAAATGTCCCGATAGCCATATATCAACTCTATAATCCTTCAGAACATCCGTAAAGCGTCTGGAATCTAAAACTTGCCTGTCCTTAATTGAAGCGTACGGAATTCCACTTCCATCAAGAGGAGCATGCGTTATCACAACAATTATCTTGTCTTGATTATTTACTACTAAATTACGCCACCACTCGAATGTTTCATCTGAAATATAAGTCGGTTTGCCCCTGGCCTCGTTCGACATAAAAATAAAAAGTATATTTCCCTTGACCAAAGAAAAATGGAGAGTCTCATTGATTTTTCTCCTGTAGCCCTCCCCTCTACCCAGCTTTAGGTCGTGGTTCCCCGCTATTTCATACCAGTCTTTGATGTATGAGGATGGTTTCGCCGAAAGGTACCAATCAAAATCTTTTTCTTCGACATCATTCACTATATCACCGACTACAATTGCAAAGTCTATATCGGAAATGTTTTTATTAACGTCATCTATCGCTTTCCGGAAATCTCTCTTCTGCTTCTCGTTTTTCGGCTGAATGTCTGAAAGGACCCAGATTTTGAGAGTTCCATTAGTATCGTTAAGATTGAGTTCGTTTGCCTTTGGGCTCACAGGTCTTTCAAAAGAACATGCAGAAAGAATAAAAATTGACAAAAAACAACGAATTATTATTGGAATCATTAGCAGTATCTGATGCGCAGTTCGCATCACATGAAAATAAAAGGGTCTCGTATCCTCTCCCAACTCCTCGTAAGCTCCCTGACAAGAGTTTATCCTGAGCCAAGCGTCTGTTTGTCACACTGAACCCTTCGATGCCTCAGAGCTTGTCCTGAGCGAAGCGTAGGAATAAACTCTGCAGAGGATCTGTATTGTCATGCTGGAACTTGTTTCAGCGTCTCTTTTAGATTCTGAAATGAATTCAGAATGACGGTATGGAAAGCTCTGTATCCGGTTGCAACTCATCTTGACACTCTCTGAAAACGCAAAATCCGGACTATTACAATACATTTCTAATTCCTAATCGGTACGCCTAAAGCTTCCTCTCCGGCTACTTCTTTAATCTCCACCTCAATTTCATCGCCAACCCTAAAACCACCATCGAGAATCCTCACACTTATATAGTTTGGAGTGGTTCCCTTTTCTCCCTTTTCAACGAGAACTGGCAGCGTTCTTCCGATAAAACTCATGTAAAACCTGTTCTTATTTGTTTTTCCCAATTCTCTGAGCGCTCTGCTCCTTTCTTTAATTAGTCTTGAGTGAACTTGATTCGGCATCTCCGCAGCCGGAGTTTTTTTCCTCTTTGAATATGAAAAGACATGGAAGTATGTCAACTCCGACTCTTTCAACAAATTGTATGTGTTCTCAAACTCCTCATCCGTCTCCCCTGGAAATCCGACCATGACGTCCGTGCCGATGGCAGCATCGGGGATCAATTTCCTGATCAGGTTCGTACAGTGAACAAACTTTTCCGGTTTATATCTCCTTCTCATTCTCTTAAGGACGTCCCTATCTCCACTTTGTAGAGCGACGTGAAACTGCGGGCATATAGTCTCCGAACCGGCTACGAAATCTATGAGCTCATCAGACGTATCCGCAGGGTCGAGCGATGTGAGCCGAACCCTTTTCACAATCTTCCTATTCTCTATTTCCTGAAGAAGGCCTAAAAGCGTTGTCCCTATATCCCTTCCGTAACTTGCGATGTGCACACCTGTCAAAACAATTTCTTTATACCCAGACCTGGATAAAGTCTTCATTCGCCCGATCACTTCGGCAATGGAGAGGCTTCTTGAGCTGCCCCTTGCATATGGAATTATGCAGAACGTGCATCTGTAGTTGCACCCGTCTTGAACCTTGAGAAAAGCCCGGGTTCGTTCGGGAAAATAGTTGATTTCGGGCGATTCAAACGCTCTTTTCTTTTCATTGAATACATCGGATACCAAAACCTTTGGCTCCGATTGAGCTTCCCCTTCGCGTATTATCTTCACGATTGAGGAAAACTTATGGGAGTTCCCGACGACATAATCAACTCCCTCTAAAACCTTAAGCTCATCGGAAGAAACCTGGGCATAGCAGCCCGCAACTATGACTACACTCTGGGGATTAATTCTTTTCGCGCGGCTCACGTAGCGTCTCGCCTCAGCATCAGCCCTGTGTGTTACGGTGCAAGTGTCTATGACATAGACATCCGCCTCTTCCGGAAAAGGGACCTTCTTGTACTTACTTTCTGGAAGCATATTAAGGACTGCGGCTGTATCGTACTGGTTAACCTTGCATCCCAACGTGACAACTGAAACTCTTTTCATCTTTAAAGAACCTTATCTATCCAGCCTCCGCCTAGGACTCTGTTCCCTTTATAGAAAACTATCGCCTGGCCCGGAGCCATTGCCCGTTGCGGCTTTTTGAATTCAACTAAAGCCTCTCCATCCGAGCACAGTTCAACCAAAGCATCATCTTCCATATGTCGGTATCTTATCTTGGCTTTTATTTCAATTTTATCCGACGGCGTCCCATTGCCCCAGACTATGTTGTTTGCGAAAAGCTTGGTCTTGAGAATAGCCTTTTCACCTCCGACGATAACTTTATTTGTTTCGGGGTCAACCTCAACAACATACATAGGCTTTCCCTTTGCAATCCCCAACCCCCTCCTTTGACCCACGGTAAATGAATGTATCCCGTCATGATAGCCCAATAAATTCCCATCTATATCTACAATCTCACCCTTGCCGTTGTTTTTTTCGCTGTTTTCTTTAAGGAAATCCCTGTAGTCTCCGCCGGTAATGAAACATACCTCCTGACTGTCCAGTTTGTTTGCAACCTTTAATTTCATATTTTTTGCTGTCTCTCTTACCTCTTCCTTCGTCATCGACCCGAGCGGGAACATAATGCGTCCCAGTTCATTTTGAGTCAGCGTAAAGAGAAAATAAGACTGATCCTTGGAACTATCCGCAGCTTTGTTCAAATAAAACTTGCCTGTCGCCTCTTCGGTTTCAATCCTGGCGTAATGACCTGTCGCCAGATAGTCAGCATCCAGCTCCAGTGCTCGTCTCAAAAGGAAATTAAACTTCATGAACTGATTGCACAGAACGCAAGGACTAGGCGTCTTACCAGACAGGTATTTATTCATGAAGTCTTCCACTATGTATTTCTTGAAGACATCCATGTAATTGACGACATAGTGAGGTATGCCGATCTGGTCTGTAACCCTCCTTGCGTCTCTTACGTCATCTGCAGAGCAGCAGCCACCGTCCGCATCTCCATAGTCCCAGAGCTGCATGGTCACGCCAATGACATCGTGTCCTTCTTTCTTGAGAAGCGCCGCCGTCGTCCCGCTGTCCACCCCACCGCTCATTGCAACTACTATTCTCTTTTTCATATTGAATTGAAAGGTTACCTGAGTTTGGTAGCGAGGCAAAATAAACTTACTCAGGTTTACTTGAGCCCAAGTTGTTTACGAATAAGTTCGCAAAGACTTTCTTTTAGTTCATTGTGACGTGGAACCGGTGCCTTCTTCCCATTTTTT
>Ga0187893_10006719_pt1 | contig 19460 bp, 21 predicted proteins | sample MA1701074metaG_FD_139574 | JGI IMG/M metagenome (GOLD analysis project Ga0187893, IMG submission 139574) | White microbial mat communities from a basaltic lava cave in the Kipuka Kanohina Cave System on the Island of Hawaii, USA - MA170107-4 metaG ... | reverse complement strand
GAACTGCCTGTTCATCTGCGTGACCAATGGCCTTGTTTTTTCCGGCAGCCATGTCGAGACGAACCTCAGCGACGCGGGGATTTTCCAAACGATCGGATCCGGATCGCGCTATCTGGCAAGCCAGAGCGCCTACCGCTTACGTCGCTCCGCTGGCGCAAGCGTTCTACAATCCGAACACGGGCCGGTGGTTGAGCCGCGACCCCGCTGGAGAAGGAATGGATGGGGGCTTGTACAGCTTCATACGAAATCGAGGCATTAGTCGCTTCGATGCAAACGGACTGAGACTTTACGTCGAACGAGTGTTGGCACCAGTCGTTGATATCCAGGCACGCTTTGGGGACGACTTCTACGCTGGGACTACCACGCCTTCTGACCGTGGTGGTAAGACTTACGTAGGAGAAGATGAAATTGTCGGTGTCGATGGTTTGGATGCGGGTACCAGTTGCTGTGCCTTAGTACGCCAAGCCAAAGAGATCCGCGTAGTGATATGGTCGTTTAGGCCAAATGATCCAATCAATATCTACTACACTCAACCAGGCCACATGGAATTGGCGGGGCATGAAGAACGGAGAGTGAAGATCTACGAAAAAGCGTTTCGAGAGTACTTGGAGCCTTCTGAGCTTGGAGGATTCCATGCCACGCGATGCGGCATTGTTTGCGCCCCTGAGAAGGGCGAGGCCAAGCGAAAGTTGCAGCGATATTTGGACGCTTTACGGGTTTTCGCGGAGGTCCGTTTCTTTGCCTATTGGTTCACCGAGCAAAAAGAATTGGGACTCACAGAGAAAGGACAAGAATCGAACGGTCTGTTCACAGGATTCGCGTCTCACTATTCGATTCGGGAGCCAGAACACTTCGCAGGTGCTCCCTGTCCGGGCGATCCAGGAGTGAACTATTGAGCCTTCTGAAATCAGTGAAAACACCATGAATACAGCCGCATTATCAGTGCTTCGCAAAAGCTTTAAGAGAATTATTTGCCCAACCGAACCTATGGTTGGTCTTCTCCAATCGGCTTCCGCTTTGGTCACAGCCATTGCGCTGACAAGCGGGTGTATGACAAATCGGCTAGATGCGGATTCTAGGAGCGGCATGTTAACTATGCGATTGGGAGCTGAGAACGCCGGAGTCTTGACTCAGGAGATACCGACGATGTTGCTAACAATCTCGAATCAAGGACCAGCTTCAACGTCAATCCGAGTACCACGTGATTTTTTTCATGGAGAGGTGGTTGTTCGAGCAAAAGAACAAATGCTGGTACTCATGCACAAGCAGTCTCTGCGAGCACTCCTTTCGGGCGTTTTTTTTCCACCCCGTCAGATACTTCTTTCAGGCGAAACGATAACCTATGAAGTCAGACTCTTGGAAGACTTTGTCGCGGATACCTACGCTCCAAGCCCGAACTTCTTGCAATTAAGTGAACCGGAAGCACGGGAAAGCAATTTGGAGAAATGGGCTAGGTTCGGGAAACTCGATAGCTGTGAAGTGTACGCGATAGCGCTAGACAAGGAATTGGTATCAAATGTAGCCGTCATAAGGCTTCAGAAGAGATTCGCTGAGAAGGCTCTGTCCGGCGGGAACTCGCTCAAATAGTCAAAGGTTCAGTCTATTATCGGTAGACCAATAAGGGTATATGAGGTGGCGCGTCAACAAAGCGTCGGTGTACGTTATCTTCGTGGTTGGATCGCTCCTTTCGGGTTGGGTCCTGACCCGTGGTCCTCTGGACAGATATGTTCCGAGCGGCGGGACAACTTCAGGATCCATACGGCCACCAATGACGTTTTCCCGCTTGCTGGCGTCGGAAAGCCATGAGTTGAGCGATGTCGACATCGGGCTGTTGAACCTCCGATGCGCCACGGGTCTTCCTGGAACCGGCACTATGGGCATTGAAGCCGTAGTGATGGAGCTCGATCTGATGTCGCGTCGCGTAAAAGCCGAGACAGAGAAACATTACGGGAAGTATCAGGCCAACCCGAAAGAGTTCAACCAATCGGAGGCGCATTTTCGGATGCTCTGCCTGGTGACGGTGTTGCAGCAGGATTTTGGCGTCGGTTACAATCCGGAACGGGCCAGGCCGAGCGACGGAGCAATTGAACCGAACGAAACGTTCTTCGCCGATTCGCGCGACATTTTCCTGCACGGACTTCTCGGAGCCAAACGCACGGGAACTTGCGCTTCGTTGCCGGTGCTCTACGTCGCGGTCGGCCGGCGGTTGGGTTATCCCTTGAAACTCGTCGCGGCCAAGAATCATTTATTCGTCCGGTGGGAAAGCGAGCGAGAGAAGCTCAACATCGAGGCCACGACGCAGGGACTCACGACGTTTGAGGATGACTATTATCGTCGCTGGCCGTTTCCAATGACGCCGGAAGAAGAGCGAACCGAGCGGTATCTGACCTCCTTCACACCCGCCGAGGAATTGTCCGTGTTCCTCTCGTTGCGGACTCAATGCCTGCTCACGGCGGGCCGCTGGACTGAGGCTCTCACCAGCCAGGAACAGGTTTGCCGGCTGGCGCCACATTCTGCGACCCAGCGGGAAATCCTGGACCGAGTGCGCAGCCAGGCGAAACACTTGGATCGAAGAAACCAAAACCATCAAACCGCATTGAACCTATGAGAACATGCTGTCACAAATTATTGCCGGTAGCTTTGCTGCTATTCGCAGCCCTTGCCGCACCGCTAGCGCAGGCCTTCTACAATCCGAATATCGGGAGATGGCTGAACCGGGATCCGATTGCGGAAGGCGGTGGGCCCAATGTCGGTGCGTTCGTCGCAAACGAGCCAACACGCTTCTACGATCCAAGAGGTCTAGCTGCGGAACCTCAAGCGCCAGATTGTTCGCCCTGCAGATACGAAGGCTGGGAGCACAGAATGATGCCCGGTGCGCCGAGCGGCGCGGATACTTGGGGCTATATGGATGGCAATGAGGACGTGTCGCCTGGAATCGATTATTCTTCGGCACGGACGTGTTGCGCTTGCGGGAAACCAGGTTTGCAATACCGCACAATTGATCCCAAATGCAGAGTAAAGATTTGGATCGCTCCTTCTAAAGAGCCAGGAGATCCAGTCCCAACCCAGGGGAACGTCGAAGGACATGCTTCAAGCATCTGGGACCATGAGGTCCAGCACGCACAACATTTCGTTCAGAGCATTCGGAACCGAGACAATCTTTTCAAAAGCTTGGGGACAATTTGCGTTCCCTACAAATGTGGTTCGGCCCAAGTCAGGAGTCTGGTCCGCTTTGACCACGCGTACCGCTCGTTGAGGAATTACAATGACGCCCATATCAATTGTCGCGATGCCCGGGCGAATTGTCCAGAGGCGTCCGACTATCTGAAGGAGACGCGCGAAAGATTCGAATCGGCATTCAGCATGCTGAATGAGTTTCTGGCGTGCATGAGTTCCGAATGTGGCACGTTTAACCTAGTAGGAGCGATTTGCGGCCTCGACACATGCCGGTGACGACTTCGATGATATGAATGCTTGGAACCGATTCTGTGGTGTGAATTTTCTTGCGTGTTTCATTGCAGGCTGTGCCCAGAATATTCAACAACATTCAGAAGCCTACTCTCCGCTTTCAGAACTAAAAGTTTCGATCGAGATAGACGCACTGAGAGAGGAAATAGCGATCGCTCAGGCAGCGCTTTCGAAGTTAACTAATTCTTTTGCCGCCAATCAAAAAGGTAAAAAAGTCGAGCGCGGCAGGGATGCCAGAGAGAGGTTTTACAATTCAAAAGCTCGATATCAAGATCTCCGGACTGAACTGGAGATTCTGAGAAGAAGGGCAGGAGCATTAAGGGCGGAACGAAATGAATATGAAAAAGATCTTCTGCTGCATCGTTGAGTGGCCATGCCTCAACAAAACGCGGTGGGCATTGTTGGTCCTGGCTATCGCGGGGTTCCTGCTGTCAGCGTGGGCCATGACTCGTGGTGCGCGCTACAAACACGCGTCGAACAAAGGCGCAACTTCCGACTTCACTCAGCCAGGGATAACACTCCCTCGTTTATCTTCGATGACCAGCGATGAGTTGAGACACGTAGAAATCGGCTTGTTGAACCTACGATGCGCCACGGGTCTTCCCGGAACCGATACGATGGACGTTGAGACGGCGGTGACGGAACTCGACCGGATGGCGCGAGGAGTGAAAACCGAAACGGTTGGGCATTCCCGGAAGTTTCAAGCCAACCCGAAAGAGTTCAACGGTTCAGAAGCGTATTTTCGGATGCTCTGCCTGGTGACGGTGTTGCAGCAGGACTTCCGTGTCCGTTACAGCCCGAATCGCGCGAAACCCAGCGACGGCGCAATCGAACCGAACGAGACATTCTTCGCCGATTCGCGCGATATCTTCCTGCACGGCCTGCTGGGAACCAAACGCACGGGAACCTGCGCTTCGCTGCCGGTGCTTTACGTCGCGGTCGGTCGGCGCTTGGGCTATCCCTTAAAACTCGTGGCGGCCAAGAATCATTTGTTTGTCCGGTGGGAAAACGAGCGCGAGCGCTTGAACATCGAGGCCACGACGCAAGGGCTCACGACGTTTGACGATGACTATTACCGTCGCTGGCCGTTTCCGATGACGCCGGAAGAGGAGCGAACAGAACGGTATCTGACCTCGCTCACACCTGCCGAAGAATTGTCTGTGTTCCTCTCGCTGCGCACTCAATGCCTGCTTGCGGCCGGCCGCTGGACCGAGGCGCTCTCCAGCCAGGAGCGGGTTTGCCGACTGGCGCCATATTCCGTCACCCACCGGGAAATCCTGGAAAGAGTGCGCAGCCAGACGAAATCGTTGGAACGAAGAAACCAAAACCATCAAGCCGCACTGAACCTATGAAAACAAACCATCCAAAACTATTGCCGCTTGCATTCTCGGTGTTCATCACCCTGATGGCAGCGTCTGCGAATGCGTTCTACAATCCCACTACTGGACGGTGGTTGAGCCGCGATCCCATCGAGGAAGGCGGTGGTGGCAACATCTATAATTTTGTTTCAAGTGACTCAGTAAATTCTTACGACCTGTTGGGGGAGCTGAGAATCGCGTTTCTGAGCTATACGAAGCTTGAGTGCGGAGGCATGAGTGTTGTGTGGGCATTAGTTTTGGATAACCCAGCTCGTTGTGAAGGTTACTTTATCCAAGAAGTCAAAGTATATGAAGACATCAGGCGTTGTTCCGAACCACTTCCCACAGCGACCCCCGCAAAACCCAAGATGCATTTCTGGGAGGCTTTCGGGCCGACTCTTGTCGGTGAACTTGGACGCGATAGCGAGGACACTTTTTATGATGCGCCTTTTCCCAACCGAAAGGGCACACGAACCAATTTGGGAACCGTTAAATTCTTCTGTAAGTCGGTAACAGGCAACCTGGGCGCCAAGAATCAGCCTCCTCCCACCCCTATCGGAGGGTGGGGAATTCCTAGGCGGAGCCCTGCGGGAGGCCTTCCGATGACACAGACGAAGCCCTCTTGGTGGGACAACACACCTGAAGAAGGTCCTGCATATCATCGAACTTGGGCCTCTTGGGATTGCTGCTGTGATCCACCTGTTAACGAACAGACTTACGAACCCCAAAACTAAACTCAAAGCCTATGTGGTCGCTCTTTTCTTTAGCGTTTCTCATCACTGGAGTCGTCGCTACTTCTGCAGAAACCATCGCCGCCTTCGCAAGTTATCACGAGGACAAACAGTTTCTGTTCGAACTCGACCGGGTGCAAATGGAGAGCACGCCGTCGTGGGATGAGAATCAGCAGAATCCTCCCATATCGGCCAGGCACGCCTTCAATGCGGCAAGAAAACGTCTGGCGACATTGGTTTCTATGTCGGAAAAATGGGATTTGATAGAGATCGTTTTACGACCAATGCCTGCGCCGACTGTCGGTAAGTGGATTTATGTTGTTAAGTTCAGACCGCCCGTCTTCAGTAAAGATCCCAAAGGCAGCGTATCAACAGTGGATTTGATCGTCCTAATGGATGGAATCGCCCTCCAACCAACGATTGCCCCGGTCAAAAAAGCTAATGCCGCTCCAGATGTTCCGCCATTTTGAATGCTGTTTCAATTGACTTCACCGCAGTGAGGGGTTTTCGGAAAACCACGTGCCGAGCCATTCGAGCGGCCGTGACGCTGGTTGTCGTTTGCTCGGCGTGCGCTACTGACGCCATCCAAGTTGAGCCATTAGCGTTTCTGCCAGTGCTCATCTTTCAAACCGGTGGCCAGGCGGTCCAAGACCGGACAAGAACACGCGGTTCGATGTTGGTGTTTTTTGCTGCCTCGGACGACGCGCGGCGTTTGGAGCCAGCGGAATATGGCGGAAACGCCGAACTCTCCGTGCGCGGCAATAGCTCCTTCCATTTCGCGAAGAAAAGTTACCGGCTCGAACTCCAGGACGAGAATGGCAACGACCGGAAAGCGCCCTTGCTTGGCCTGCCGGCGGATTCGGATTGGGTTCTCTACGCTTCGGTTACGGACCGAACCTTCGCGCGCAATCTGCTCGCCCATGAGTTATGGCGAAGCACGGGCCGATACGCTGTGCGCTGGCGGTTTGTGGAGGTGTTCGTGGTGACGAACAGCGAGAGCAAAGAGTTAAAGGTGAACCGCCCTCACCCCGGCCCTCTCCCCCAAGAGAGGGAGAACTGCGGGCCAGTCGCGCCTTCGACACACGCACAGCTTACCGGAGAAATAGGGCGCGTTCTCGACGCCCTCTCCGTCACCAATCCGGCTGCCGCGTCCGTCTGTTTTTCCAAAGCAAGCAACATCGTCGCGTCCACATTGGCCGACTCGTACATGGGCGTCTATGTGCTGATGGAAAAGATTAAGCGAGGCAAAGAGAGAGTGGACATCAAACGGTTGCGACCCGAACACACGACCGAACCGGAAATCACCGGAGGCTATATCATCAAGAAAGACGACCAAGGCCGTGGCGAGCGTGGTCTTCTGACAGGGCAAGAATTCAAACTTCGCTATGAGGAGCCGAAAGAGAGCGAATTGACTGCTGCCCAACGAGCGTGGATGGGGCGTTACCTGGACGATTTTGAGAAGGCTCTATTTGGCCGCGACTTTCGCGATCCGAAGAATGGCTATCGCAAGTATCTGGACGTGGATTCATTCATTGATTTCCACTGGCTGGTGGAAATCGCCAAGAACGCCGATGGTTATTGGTTCAGCCAATACATGCACTAGGACCGCGGTGGCAGGCTCACCATGGGACCGGTTTGGGATTGGGACAACGCGTTTTGCAATCCGTTCTTCCGGAACCAATGGAAAACAAATGGGTGGCGCTTCGAGGTGGCGGCAGACCCTGATTACACCTGGTACCGGAGGCTCTTTGAGGATCCGGATTTTCTCCAGCGTTATATCGATCGATGGAGTGAATTGAGGACAAACATCCTGGCCACGTCCAACGTGCTGGCGTTGGTGGACACCATCGCCGGACCGATACGGGAAGCTCAGGCAAGGAATGAATTGCGCTGGCCGCCTGGGACGAGTTCCTTGATCGTAACCGATACCAATAAGCTGTTCACTGCGGAATTGACGTGGTTGAAGGATTGGATCAGCGGACGACTGTCGTGGATCGATAGCCAGGAATTCCCCAAGCCCGTTGCACAAACTGTGCACGAGGAGCCAGCCGGTCCGCCTAAAGTTGCGCTGGCTTGGCTTACGGGCCGGCTTTTCTACACCACGAACGGAACCGATCCCCGCGCGCCCGGCGGCGGTGTCGCACCCGCCGCCATCGAGTATTCCAGGCCGATAGCTACGTCTGGAGGGACGATGATTACAGCCCGTGTCCGGAGCAGTTACGGACTTTGGAGCACGCCCGTGCGAATCAGCGGAATGGGATTGGAGCGCCAGGAAGCAAAGTGAAGAGTGGCCAGGAACCACACCCAAAGCGCCGGGCGGGTCGCGCCCCGCCGCAACGGGCCGCCGCCGCTGCGCAGGAGCGCTCTGGCGCGCCAGGAGTGGTCCGTTCTACCCGGACCTCAATCGCAGCGTGTCCGGAGTAAAAAAGATTTGCGCAGGGCTAAACCGGTTTGCGCTTCTGCGCCTCCCGCTCGCGGTCGCGAGCTTGATTCTGACCGGAACCGTCTCGGCACAGGTCAAGCTGCTTTTTGGGCGGTCTCCTGTCTGGTCAACGCTCAACGATTGGAGCAGCGATGTACACAGTCTGTTTGGTGGAGGACAACGCGGACTCGCGGGAGTTGTTCGCCGATTGGCTGCGAAGCTGCAAGAGGCTTCAATTCCTTGGTCCGTACGGGACGGCCGAGGAAGCATTGCGTGAGGTGCCCAAGGTCAATCCCGATGTGATCCTGATGGACATCAGGTTGCCGGGCCGGAGCGGCATCGACTGTCTCATCGCGCTTCGGCAACTTGTCCCGCCCTGTAACGCCGCAGTGGTCATGTTGACCGAGTACGAGGATGGCAACCTGATCTTCGAGGTTCTGCAAGCCGGCGCGGAAGGTTACCTGTTGAAACGGCACGCGTCGCCGAGGGAACTCCAGGCGGCGATCATAGAAGTGATGGCCGGTGGCCGGCCCTTCCATCGCACGGTGGCACAAAGGTCACCGCGTTCTTCCGAACACCGTCGCCCGCGGCTTCCGAGGAGGGCACGCGGTCCCGCTCGGCAACTCTTCCGTTGAACCGCAACCTGACACGGACATCGCGCTGCGATGTCCCCGCCCGCGCAGCAGCGGGCGGAACCATTGCGCCGCTGAACGCGGCGCGGACGGCGCAGTGCGCCATCCTTTCCTCCGAAACCGTTAATCGGTTCAAAATACCAATCCTGACTCCCTGCGAGCAGCGGCTTGACCTACAAGGAAGTGGCGGACGGATTGAATATCTCGGTGGAAACCGTGGGCAAACATATGCAGAGCATTTTCCACAAACTCGATATCCATTGCCGCACCGATCCCCGCCTCTATTCAGCCGCGAGGTCTCTCGGGCGGAGCTGCCATCAGGCTTTGCCTGGAGCAGACGCATGACTGCATCCCCGAGTTTCCCTTTTTCAGACCGAATAATCCAAATATACCGTCTTGAGCTTCGAGTAGAACTCGATGGCCTGTGGGCCTTGTTCCTTGAAGCTGTCGGTGCTGCTCTTCTTCACGCCACCAAATGGCGCCTGCAAGGCAAGCCCCGTGCTGATCTGATTGATCTTCACCACGCCGGCTTCGATGCGTTCGGCGTAGAGCATGGCTTTCTTCAAATCGCGGGTAACAAGGCTGGCGCTCAAGCCCACATCGACGCCGTTGGCCACGGTCAACGCCTCGTCGAAGTTTTCGACCGAAATGATGCCAACCACAGGACCGAAGACTTCCTCGCACGCGATGCGCGCTGTGGGTTTCACGTTACCAAGCACGGTTGGCTGCATGAAGAACCCGTGCGCGAGATCGCCGTCGCTGAGTCGTGAGCCGCCGTAGAGCAGGTTCGCGCCTTCGCTCTGCGCAATCTGCACGTAGCTCAAGTTGCCTTTGAGCTGTGCTTCGCTGACGGCGGGGCCCATCGTGACGCCTTGCTTGAGTCCGTTGCCGACGACGACGGCCTTGGCCTTCTCGGTGAGCTTTGCGGTGAATGCTTCGGCCACACTCTTCTCGACGATGACGCGGCTGGTCGCGGTGCACGCCTGACCGGTCAACCCGAAGCCCGCGGTAGCGACGAGGCGGGCGGCGAGATCGAGGTCGGCGTCGGCGAGTACGATGGTCGGGTTCTTGCCGCCCATTTCCATCTGCGCACGGGCCATGCGCTGGGCGAGTTGCTGGTATATCTGGTTGCCGACGCCGTAGCTGCCGGTAAAGGAAAGCCCGGCAACGGCTGGATTGGCGGCGAGTTCACTACCCACGGCGCGGCCTTCGCCGGTGACGACATTGAGCACGCCTTTCGGCAGGCCGGCTTCGGCGAGGGCTTTGGCGATCTCCATGGCCAGCGCGGGCGCCTGCGAGGCAGGTTTGATCACGACCGTGTTTCCGCTGACGAGTGCGGGAGCGAGCTTCCATCCGGGAATCGCAATGGGAAAATTCCATGGCGTGATCAAGCCGACCACGCCGAGCGGCTCACGGCGGGTGAAGAGCAGGTTGCCGGGCAAGTCATGCGGGATGGTCGATCCACCGAGCGTGTAGCTAAGTCCGCCAAAAAAGCGGAAGATGTCCGCGGTACGCTGCACTTCGCCCGTGGCTTCGGCAAGCGTCTTGCCTTCCTCGCGCGTGAGCAGTTCTGCGAGTTCGGTCTTACGGGCCTCCAGCAGTTGCGAGGTCTTGCTGAGAACGCGGCCCCGTGCCGGCGGGGTGGTAACGGCCCAGGATGGAAACGCGGCTCTGGCGGCAGCGACAGCTTGCGCCGCATCCTCCTTGCCGCTGAGCGGATATTCGGCGACGAATTCGCGGCTGTCGGCGGGGTTGAAGTTCTTGAACGTCTGGCCGGATTTGGCGGTTGTCCACTCGCCGCCAATAAAGTTTTGATAGGTGCGCATAATCGAGTGGGGCAGCAATAGCACCAGCATCGGGGAATGGAAACGATTAGTTTGCGAACATCGGCGGCTTGCCCGGATTGGAGCGCCGGCCTCCGGCACGGCGCGACCTCAGCCACACCCAAACACGCCGTGCCGGAGGCCGGCGCTCCGGGGGCAAGTGGCTAAATGCACCCGATTCTGCGTTAAGCATGGGAGTTTGCTTCCGATGGAAGTGGGGAGCGATTATACGCGAATGATGTGAGCCGCTTCGGAATCAAAGTGCGCGGGCCAGCAGGGATCGGGGGCCGGATCCTGGCGAGCTTGTTTTTCCTGGTGTTCTTTGGGATGGGCCTGCTCTTCTGCTTTTTCATAGGCCGGGAGGTTTATTTTAGTGCGCAGTGCCGGGGCTGGCAGCCTGTGGAGTGCGTGATTCTGGAAAGCCAGGTCGCCGAGCAGAGGCATAGCGAAAGCCCTTATGTCTTTGCCGTGCGCTACGAATATCAATGGCAGGGCCAGACGTATTCGTCGGACAAAAGTTCGCGCCAGAAAGTTTCCTTCTCTGATTTTAGCAAGGCCCAGGCGCTGGCCAACATCTACAAGCTCGACACCAGGGCGACGTGTTACGTGAACCCGGCCAATCCGTCCGAAGCCGTGCTCCAGCGCCCGACGCTTTGGATTGGCCTGATGATTCTTCTGCCGCTGGTGTTCGTGGCGGTTGGTGTCATCGGAGTGGCGGCGATGTGGACAAAAGGCGCAACCTCGGAGCAGGGTGCCGCGAGCATGGCCGGAAAATCCATTTCATCGCGCGCCGGCAAACAACTTGGCGCCCGGGCCGGCGCCGCGTTCTTTGGCCTGTTCTTCGTGATCGGCTCGGTCATTTTTTACTTTCTCACGGTGTGCCCGCTGCTCGGCGTGCTGGGGGCGCGGGACTGGGCGCCGACTCCTTGCACGGTGATTTCGAGCCGCGTGCAAAGCCATCGCGGCGACGACGGCACGACTTACCGCGTGGACATCCTTTACGCGTACGAGTTTGGCGGTCGCGAGCACCGGTCGAGCCGTTACCACTTCATGGGCGGCTCCTCCAGCGGGCGCAAGCGCAAGGCCGAGATCGTGCGCCAGTTCCCGGCTGGATCGAAGCGGACCTGTTACGTGAATCCGCGCGATCCCAACGAGGCGGTGCTGGAGCGCGGTCTGACGCGCGACATGTGGTTCGGGGCGATCCCCGCCGTCTTCATGCTCATTGGCGCGGGGGGTATGATCGGCCTCTTGAAGAAGAGGCGGAGAACTGCCAGCGATCCCGAGTCCCTGGAACCGGCGCCCATCCGGGAAATCATCGAGACGCCGCCCGCGCCTTTCGCGCAGCCTGCGGAGTTGGAGGAAACACCAGGTTCGCGCATGCTCAAATCCAGCAGTTCGCGTGTCGTTGGCGTCATTGTGCTCGCTGTCTTTGCCGCAATTTGGAATGGCGCTATCTTCTTTGGGTTTGTCCAGAGTAGCGGCTTCTTCCGGCGGGGCCGCGCCGATTTCTTCGACTTGTTCACCACATTATTCATGCTGCCGTTCATCGCGGTGGGGCTTGGAGTGATCGGACTGTTGATCTATCAGGTGCTGGCGCTGTTCAACCCTAAGATGGAGGCCAGCATCCAGCCTGGGTCGCCGCGGCTGGGAGGCTGGCTCGATTTGAACTGGCGGCTCACGGGCCGCACACATGTTTTGCGCAGCCTGAAGATTTTTCTCGAAGGTCGCGAGGAAGCAACCTACCGACGCGGCACGAGCACCTACACTGACAAGAAGCCGTTCCTCAAACTGGAACTGGCGGCCATCAGCAATCCCGCTGAAATGGCCACAGGCCAGGCGAAGATCGCCTTGCCGTCAGATACCATGCCTTCATTCAAGAGTGACAACAACAAGATCGTCTGGGCCCTCAAGGTGCAAGGCGACATTCCGCGCTGGCCGGACCTGAAGGAGGAATTTGAAATCCCGGTGCTGCCACCTGTGCCGGGCAAAGTGTATGAGCGAATTAAAGATACTGCTGCGTGACGAACAGAGGAATTTCCGCGGCGGCGACACCGTGGAGGGCGTGGCCGGCTGGCGGCTGGAGAAACCTCCGACCTCCGTTGAGGCGCGTTTGTTCTGGTTCACACGCGGCAAGGGCACGGAGGATGTCGGATTGGTAAACCAAGTGCGGTTCGACGCACCGCAGCAGGAGGAGGGCAGGAAGTTTAGCTTCCGGTTGCCCACCGAGCCGTGGAGTTTTTCCGGCCAGCTTGTTTCGCTCATCTGGGCGCTGGAACTGGTGGCCGAGCCTGGCGGCGATACGGCGCGCGTCGAGTTGATCGTGTCGCCGACCGGCCAGGAAATTCTGCTCCATCGCCATGCGAGCGCGTGACAATCCCTTTGCCACCGCACGTGTCCATCGAATCCGTTATCGCTTTCTGGATGGGTTGACGTGGGAGGATTTGCTGGCCCGCTTGAAGTGGATGAGGTGGCGCGGGGCCATCGTCGGTCCGGAAGGCGCGGGCAAGACGACGCTGCTGGAGGACTTCGAGCCACGGCTGCGTGAGCAAGGGTTTGAAATTGTTTGGCTGCGGCTGACCCGGGAGCGACCGCGTTTCGCGCCGGAGATGTGGCGCAAGCTTTCTTCCGAGCTTTTCTCCGGGCGCTTCGTCCTTTTCGATGGCGCGGAGCAATTGAGCCGTTGGGCATGGTGGAGGTTTTTACGCCACGTTCGGCCAGCGGGCGGGTTATTGATCACTTCTCACAGAGCGGGCTTGTTGCCCACCTTGCTGGAGTGCGGAACAACGTCCGTCCTGCTGGCGGAAATCGTCGCGGACTTGCTGGATGAGCCGGCGGCGGCGCATCGGGCGCAGGCACGGCACCTTCATCAAAGACACTGCGGCAACGTTCGCGAGGCGCTGCGGGAGTTGTATGACCTCTGGTCGGAACACGTCACCTCGGCCAGACGCTCAAAAGAATTGCGCCTCCGGCAAAGCCTGCTGCGAAGACAATTGAAAGACGAAGGGCCAGTTTGCGATCTCCTACCACTCCGACCGTGGCCGCTTTGAAAACAAGGTTCGCGAGCGCGGCCACGATAATCAGCCTCCAACCTGTCTCCGCAGGAAGACTTCCGGCGTTGACCATCTGAGTCACGGACAGAGTGATCGCGTCCATGTCCGTCAACCCCGACAGCACCGCCACAGCGTACAAGCCGCTCTGCCCGAAATAATCCTTGGCGGCCGCCGTCGCCAGGAGAACCACGGCATAGAGCGCGGCGAAGAACAGCGCCGGCTTAAGCTCCGAGGGGTTTCCTTGTTCGGGCATCGCTTCCGAGGTGCCGGCTCGGGTCAGCCAGCAAGCGAGGGCCAGCACTCCAAACCAAGCCAGCAGCGCGCCTATTGGGGGACCGGCCGCGGACAAAAACTCCGGCGCAGTGGCTCCAATCAGTACGAGGACCCGCGCGAAGACAATAGTTGAAGCCATAGTGATGACGAACGTCGCCAGACTAATGCTGCACGGCGATTGTTTGCTGCGGCGAGCATAGCTCACGGTGGTCGCCGTGCTTGAAATCAATCCCCCAAGGATGCCGCTGACCAGCGCTCCGGCTTGAGGTCCAATAAGTTTGTAGATGATGTAGCCTCCCAGGCTGATTCCAACGATGAGCACAACCATCAACCAGATCTTGAATGGGTTGAGCACCGCGTAAGGGCCGATTAGTTGATTGGGAAGCACGGGCAGAATGACGAGGGAGATGAGCGCGAATTGGACGATGGCCTTGAAATCGCGCTCGCCGAGACGCGTTGCGAAGCGGTGCATTTCGGGCTTGAGGTGCAACAGCACCATTACGGTCCCCCCGATCGCAATCGCCAGAGCGGTCTTTTCCAGCGCCAGGAAAGCGCCGACCGCGAACATGATCAGCATGGCAGTCTCAGAGGTCAGGCCTTGATCCATTTCCTGCGCGTGCGCCGCCGGCAGGTTGCCCATAATCAGCAACCCAATCAATCCGGCCAGGCCGGCGGCCAGCACCCACCCACCGAAGTTCGAGGCAAGGAGCGCACATATGGCCCCGAAAAGGGTGATCAGCGGAAAAGTTCGAAAGCCGGCAAGCCGCGCGTGAGTGCGCTCGCGCTGTAAACCCACCAGCAGGCCGAGACCGAGGGCGATGCCCAACTGCCGGAATTCCATCGCCAAATCCATGACGGACGAATTTTAGGGAAACGGTGTTCCGAAGACCACGACAATCCGGCCCTCAGCGTCGGAAGATCGCGCGAGCCTCGGCCTCCGGCGTGGGCCTGGAGCGGCGGGACAGAGTGTAGGTGTTGACCTGATTGATTTTGTCGCCGGGCTTCATCAGATGGAGCGGGCCGAGTGTTTCCAGTTCGATGTAAGAAAGGGGATCCGGGCTTGTATAGATTTCTGTACTGCTGCCTTTGTCGGGATAATCGCCTTTGCGCTCACGCGGCGAGTCGATGCGCAAGGTGTGCTTCTCGCCAACCCAAAGCATGCTGTCGCCATCGAGTCCAATCTTGTGCGCGGCTTTCTGGTTACGGGCGAGCGCAACGAGGCCGTTCGTGACTTTCAAACTTGGTGGGAGATTTTGTCCGAGCAGCGTGAACCCTTCGGGGAAAACTGATTTCCTGGGAACAGGCGCGAAGAGGCCCACGGGTTCCTTGAGTTGCGTGATGACCCAGATGCCAATCCATGCCGGTTCGCCTTTTTCCCGCGTGTAGGTGGTGGTGATGGTCATTTCCGGCTTGCTCGAATGAAGCCGGATGCGGCGCTCCGCAAATGTGCCGTAGAAGGGATCGACCGCAGTGACGAGCGTGAGGGTTCCACCGCCAGTGCGAACGTCCGCAGACCAGCCATCGAACGCCGGCGGTGGCCGCCAACCTTTCCGTCCGGTAAAGACGGTCCAATCCGCTTCAGGCGAGGGCCAGGTCTTGTCGCCGCCGAAGTTCACCCAGTCCTTGGCCGCCCACACGACGAGATGGCCATCGGCGATACGCCCGTCGAGCGCGCGATTTTCCCAAAACACGCCTGCTTCGCCAACGAAGCCGAACTGCATCACGCGTCCAATGGCCGGGACGATGACGGCGGCTGCTTTGCCGTTGCTCATCACGTAGGCATCCGGCCAGCCGTGATAGTTAGTGCGGATGATGGTCACTCTGGCCTCGGCGTCCTGCGGAACGAGTAACGGGAACACCGAAAAAACAAGAAGGAAGAGGATGGAGCGGGCCATGGCGCGTTCAAGGCTTGCTTTCGGTGATTTCCGCAAGTAACCGGAAAAAGCCCCGCTTGCGTTTGCTGCTCAGACCCCAGTTGATGGGCACGCTTTGATAACCTTCGTCAAAACCCTCATCTTTCATCCGAAAGTCGAAATAGCCCCATGAGGCGTATTCGCTGATGGCCGCTGTAAAATTGTTTCGCGGCCGGTCGAAGTCGAAGTGGTCGTCCTCATTGAACAGAATTGGCTTCGGGAAATAGCCCGGTGCCTGGCGTGTCTTGCGAACCATCTCGGCAATTTTGGCGGGATCAGAAACGCCGTTGCCGTGAAGCAGCAGATAATCCGACCCGCGGGCCACGTTTTCTTTGGGAATGGCGCCGCCGCCATAGGAGGTGCCCACATAGAGCCGGCGGCCTCTGTATGTCTTGTCACGCACGCGTTGAATCAATTCGTGAACTCGTTCCGGTTGGAGGATCGCATGGTCGTAGCGGACGTTACACTCATTGTTGATCTCGACGAGCACGTTTCGGTAACCACGCTCGAAGAGCCATTGGGTGGCATTGTCGCTCGCGCGGACCACGGCGGCTTCGTCCTTCAAGCGTTCATCCTGGCCGAAGTAAAAAAAGCCGAGAATGACGGCCATGCCGAGTTGGTCGGCCTGGTCTAGAATTCGCTGCAAGCGCGTGAGGTAATCGGGCCGGAGCGAACCGTCGGCTTCGATGGCGGAATTGTGCCAGGGTTGGTCCTTCGAATAACCCTGCGGAGAGCCACCCTGCAAATTGATGGTGAACGCCAGCAAGCCGTGCCTTCGCCAGCGCGGCATGGCCGCGAGAAACTCTCGTGTGTTGCGTTCGGCGTCCCATTTGCCGGTGTCAGGATAGGCCCATTGTCTCGTCGTCTGCAGGTTGCGGTCGTCGAAAATCCCTTGGACCATGCGCGAATTGAAAAGCAGTCCTTGTATTTTGTGCCCATTCCAAGTCCGGCCTTTGTAAGTCGGCTGGCCGTTGAAGTAGAACTCCTCACCGACGATGGAGACGGTCGTGCGCGGCGAGATACGGGTTGTGTCGTCAGGTTTCGGCGCGGCGTGCCCGGAACTCGTGAAAAAACCAACTACGAGGCCCACGAACAGGAAACGAGATGGTTTGGGTTGTGTCACGGCTGCGCCTCATGCCTAACTCAATCCATTTTGGCCGGCAAAGAAAATCCGGCAAGGCCCACGCAGGTTGTTTAGACCAAAGAAGAATCCTCGCGAGCGAGTTACTTTTCGCTCAACTCGGTAATGATGACGAACCACGCGCTTTGGTTCTTGTCGTCGCCCGAGTAAACCACGGACTCGCCTTTATTGATGGTCAGGGTGGTTTTGTGGACTTCCTTGCCCTTGCCGATCAGTTTCACTTCAATCCTAGGCCCCTCCAGTTCTTTGATCTGAATCGTGCATTCCTCGCTCAAGTTGAAGTTGTTGCTGGCACGGGAGGGCACTTCCTTCACCGAGCGGTTGACGACAAAATAGTTCTTCCATTTGAAAACCTTGCGGAGTTTGTCTCTCGTCGCGACATCGACCTCCTTATGAGCCGGGTTGGGCGACTTGTCGTCGTCCGTGCCCCAGATGAGTTTAGCCTCCAGCTTGAGATTGGCGGCAAGAGTTTCGTCCGCGGTGCCGACAAGAAGGAGAAGGGCGAGAAAGCATCGCGCCGCCATGCGCGCAAACAGGCGTTGGCTCATTGAAAGAACGTATCGTCAATCGGCTCGATATGCGATTCGCTGTCGGTCTCCTGGTCCTTTTTGTAGAGATAGACCACGAACATGTTTTCCGATTGGGAGCGGTACGAAATTGAGCCGATGTCGTCTGAGAGGTTCTCCACTTCGACGAGATATCTTGCGCTGTCATCCACCGGCTGCTGGTGGAATACATTCAACGAGAGAATCGACAGGAAAGCGATCAGAGCAACACCCGACAGCGGAGCGATCAACCGGCGCCATGCGAATGCCCAGGAAACTCCCGGCGGTTTCGCAGCCGCCTTTTCCGGCTGCTCGATTTCGCGCCGAATCTTACTCCAGTAAAAATCGCCACTCTCTGGAAGCGTGGCTTCAGGCTCGTTGCCGGCCAGGAAAGACTTTGTCAGGCGCAGTTCGCCAATGATGGCTTGGGCTTCGCGATCTTCCTGCACAAAGGCGGCCACCTGCCGCGCTTCGCTTTCGGACAATTCTCCGTCCAGCCACGCCTGCAATTTCAACTGTTGTTCCACGTTCATGTTCAACTCAGTTCCTCTCTCTTGTAACTCGCCATCAAATTCGCCATTTTCCGCCGCGCATAGAACAGCCGCGACATCACCGTTCCGATGGAGCACTCCATCCGTTTCGCAATCTCTTTGTACTCCAAGTCTTCAAACTCATGCAAAATCAGCACTGTCCGGTGCTCATAGGAAAGCAGATTCAGCGCCCGGTCGATTCTCGCTCTCAACTCGGTCCGCTCCAGCCCTTCCGTTGGGTTGACTGTCACGGTCGGCATCTGGCGTTCCACACCGCCGAGTTCCTCGTCCAGATGCTCGATGGATTCGGCGCGCTGCCGCTTTTGTTTTCGCAACTGGTCGAGGCATAGATTAATCACTATTCTCGTCATCCATGTCACGAAACTTGATTCGCCCTGAAACTGTTTCAGGCGTTGCCAACCCTTCACCCATGCTTCCTGAGAAAGATCAACCGCTTCGTCTTCGTTCCGCATCATGCTGAAGGCCCGCGCATAAATCTTATCCCGATGCCGGCCCACCAACACTTCGAAGGCGCTCATGTCGCCTCGCTGCGCGCGACGCACCAGTTTTTCGTCGGGAACGTCGGATTTTTCCGGTTGCGTCGCCATGTTTCGACGGGGTGTGTTCCGGGCTTATTCAGTCCGGCTCACAAGGCTCCCTTAGTCGAAGGAAGTTGTCCAGCAGTGCGCGGATCTCGTTGACAGGCAAAATCTACCGCCTTGGCAAAGGCTTTGAACAAAACCTCGACGACATGGTGCGGTTCTTCGCCGTAGAGCAACTCCAAATGCAGGTTGCACCGCGACTCATTGACGAAGCCCTGGAAGAACTCGCGCGCCAATCCAAACCGAAAAGCGCTCGACATGTCCTGTGTTTTTTCGGTGTTGCTGATGCGCTTGAACTGCAAGTCGTCCAAGCCGCGCCAGACCAAATATGGCCGGCCGCTGAAATCGACGACGCACCGTGCCAGGCATTCGTCCATCGGAACGTGCGCCTCGCCAGTAAACGGATTGCGAGGGTCGAATCCGGCACCGTAGCGGCGGATGCCTTTCTTGTCGCCGAGCGCTTCGCGAAAGGCCTGGCCAAGCGCGAGGCCGCAGTCTTCCACCGTATGATGCGCGTCCACTTCGAGATCGCCCCGGCAACGAAGGCTCAAGTTCACAACCGAATGCTTGGCGAACAACGTCAGCATGTGGTCGAAGAACGGAATGCCGGTCTGGATCGACGACTTGCCCTGGCCGTCGATCTCCAGTTTCAGCGTGACGCGAGTCTCGCGCGTGTTCCGCTGCAATTGCGACTGCCGTTTTTGCATTGGGCGCAATTAAGCAAATCCTCGCGCGGAAAACAAAGCCCAAATCCTGCAGTAGTTTAATGAATCCCCAAACCTTAGCCATTGCCTGAAGTGCTGCACCGGCGGGTGAAGTTTTTGGTGAAGGCCTGAACATTTCGGTGGATTTGGCGTCGATGAGCGGTGCCCATCACCAAACGCTCGCCCAAGATCCGTTTCGAGTTTGTCCCCGCCCTAAAGCAGTCGACCCTCGGCGGTCTGCCGGCCCTTGAAGCACTGGCCCAACAGT